>ERZ1740062.74-NODE-74-length-77809-cov-6.636353_pt1 | contig 77809 bp, 76 predicted proteins | sample MGYA00581741_ERZ1740062 | MGnify/ENA primary metagenome ERZ1740062 (study PRJEB43018, sample SAMN04849747) | marine metagenome | isolation source: floating plastic debris | place: Pacific Ocean | collected 2008-09-01 | study: EMG produced TPA metagenomics assembly...
CACTCCGCCGCCCGCGCCCGCCGGACCCCATCGCCCCGCCGAGGCGCCCGCCCTCCCCGACGATGACGATTTCATCGTGACCGAGGCACACGAGATCGCGGCGCATGGCCTGGCACTGGTTCCGGAGGGCCGCCAAGTCTTTCCTGAACTCAGCGTGCGTGACAACATTCTGCTGGGCGCATTCACCCGTAAGGATCTCGACGCCGATCGGGAGATCGAAGAGCTGCTGACCCGGTTCCCGCGCCTGCGCGACCGGATCGACATGCCCGCAGGCGTGCTGTCCGGGGGCGAACAACAGATGCTGGCTGTGGCGCGCGGCTTGATTGCCAAACCGCGCAGCCTGCTGCTGGACGAACCGTCCCTTGGGCTTGCGCCCGCCATGGTCCGCGAGTTGTTCGACACCCTGGCGGACCTGCGCGACGAAGGGGTCACGATCCTGCTGGTGGACCAGATGGCAACGCTTGCGCTGGCAATCTCGGACCGCGCGTATGTGCTGGAAAACGGCGAGGTCGTAAAGACCGGCACGGCTTCCGATCTGTCGCGCGACGCCGATGTCGAGCAGGCCTATCTGGGCGCCGCGGAGTAGAGGGAACCGAAGCCATGGAACTGACGCTGCACGAGGTGCGCCTGACTACCGATCCCGCGGAGATCGTCGACATCGGCGTCTCCGGTGGCAAAATCGTCGAGATCCGGCCGGGCCTGCCGGGCGGAGATCAGGCCTTGCACCTGGACGGGCGCCTCGTGCTGCCCGGGTTCTGCGAGAGCCATATCCATCTCGACAAGTCCTGCCTTCTCGACCGTTGCACGCAGCGCGGCGGCCTGGCCGAGGCGATTGGGGAGGTCGCAGGTCTGAAAGCTGCCTTCACGGCGGAAGATGTCGCTGCCCGAGCCTCGAAGACGTTGCGAAAGTGCGTGATCAACGGGACCACGAAGATGCGCACGCACGTCGAGGTCGATCCGACCATCGGCATGCGCGGCTTTGACGGCGTTCAATCGGCGATTGCCGACTGGGCCTGGGCCATTGATGTCGAGATATGCGTGTTCCCACAGGAGGGCCTGCTGAACAATCCGGGCACGGACGAATTGCTGGTTCAGGGTCTCAACGCAGGCGCGGGTGCGATCGGGGCCGCACCCTATACCGACACGGATCCGCATGGGCAGATTGACCGGATCTTTGAGCTGGCGCGCGAGTTCGACGTCGATGTCGACATGCATCTGGATTTTGGCCCCACGACGGACGAGATGACGATCGACCACGTGTGCCGCCGCGCTGACGAATATGGCTGGGGCGGGCGCGTTGCCGTCGGTCACGTGACGCGCTTCGCTCAGATGGCGCGGCCGGATTTCGCGACCCTGTCGCAACGCGTGGCCAGCGCCGGAGTCGCGATCACGGTTCTGCCTGCCACCGATCTTTTCCTGATGCACCGTGAGCATGATGAAAATCACTCGGCGCCGCGCGGCGTCACGCCTTTGCATTTGTTGTCAGAACAGGGCGTCACCTGCTCTTTGTCGACCAACAATGTGCTGAACCCGTTTACGCCGTTCGGGGATTGCTCGTTGATCCGGATGGCCAATCTTTATGCCAACATCTCCCAGATCGGCGACCCCGAGACGATGGCGCGATGCCTGGATATGGTTTCGCAAAGCTCGGCGAAATTGATGAACTTGACCGATTATGGGCTATCCGTGGGAAATGACGCGGACTTGGTGGTGATAGATGCAACAGATCCCGCCATGGCGGTGGCGGAGCTGGCCCAGCCCATGTACGGCTTCAAGAACGGGCACGCTGTGTTCACGCGGGCGCTGCCGGAACTTCATCTGCCCGGCTGAAGGAGCACAATATGGACGATGCAGCCAACGCATTCATCGAGATCTTCGAGCTCGAAGGGGCTGCGGACGGGCCGTTGGCTGGGCTGACATTCTGTGCCAAGGACATCTACGATGTGGCCGGACACCAAACCGGGTGCGGCAGCCCGGACTGGTCGGCGTCGCATCCCGCCGCAAGCGCACATGCAGCGCCGGTCGCTGCACTTCTGGCAGCCGGAGCACGTCTTGTCGGCAAGACCCACACGGACGAGATCGCCTACTCCCTGATGGGCGTGAACGCACACTACGGCACGCCAATCAACACGGCGGCACCGGACCGGATTCCCGGCGGATCGTCTTCGGGTTCGGTCGCCGCTGTTGCCGCGGGGCTCGTCGATATCGGTCTCGGCAGCGACACCGGCGGCTCGGTGCGGATGCCCGCTTCGTTCTGCGGGGTCTATGGTCTTCGAACGACCCATGGTGCGGTAGCGATCGACGGAACCATGCCGCTTGCGCCGTCCTTCGACACGGTCGGATGGTTCGCAAAGGATCTGGACCGCATGGATCGCGCGGCAGAGGCGTTTGGCTTGCCGTCGGCTAAAGGATCAGAGCCACGTCTCCTCCTTCCCGTCGATGCCTGGGCGCTCGTCGAACCAGGCACCGTCGACGCAGTCGGGCCGGAACTCGCCCGGTTGCAGGAGAAATACGGGCCAGCGACGCCGATTGTCCTGGCGCCGGACGGATTGTCGGTGTGGTTCGAAGCGTTTCGGGTCTACCAGGCGGCCGAGGTTTGGCAGGCCCACAGCGCATGGGTCGAGGCAACTCAACCTGCGTTCGGGCCCGGCGTGGCGGATCGCTTCAAGATGGCGTCTCAGATCTCGACACAGGACTGGAAGGCCGCATCCGAGGTTCGCGATCAGGTCCGGGCTCGTATGAACGATCTTCTGACCGATGGTACGATGCTCGTGCTTCCAACCAGTCCAGGGCCTGCCCCGCTGCGTATCACGGACAATGCCGAGCTCGATGGTTTCCGCGCCCGCGCGCTCCACCTGCTTTGCGCCGCTGGGTTGGCGGGCTATCCGCAGCTATCGATGCCCGCAAGTACTTCGGAAGGCGCGCCGGTGGGGCTTAGTCTGGTTGCCGGTGCAAACCTAGATCGTGATCTGATCGCTGCGGCGTCCTGAGAAAGCCAATCGCAAAGCAGGCGCTCAGAAATCGAAAATCCGTTTGCCGGTATGACCTCCGCGCTGCACCCTGACCGAGGCACCGCGTGAACGCGACAGAGTGCAGTGGCTCGCGTAAAGCCATGCGACAAAGCGATAGGCCAGCAGACTTGGGAGAACACTCGGATGGCTAATCCAAAGTACCAACCCGTCGATGCAACTCAGGTGCCTCGGTTTTCCGACATCGCAACGTTCATGCGGACACCGCGCGTCGCACCTGACGCCGAGGTTGATATCGGCCTTGTAGGTGTTCCCTTTGATATTGGTCTGAACTACCGCTCCGGTCCGCGCGAAGCGCCATCGGCCGTGCGCCACGCAAGCCGATTGATCCGGATGGTGCATCCGTCAACGGGGGTCGAGCCCTATGCGCTGTGCAACATCGCCGATCTTGGGGACGCGCCGGTGAACCCGATCAGCCTCGACCAATCCATCGAGATGATCCAGGGCTTCTTCTCCCACCTAAAGAGCATGAACATCCGGCCGATCGCGATCGGCGGCGACCATACCGTGCCGACACCGATCCTCAGAGCGCTTGCCAGCGACCGGCCTGTAGGCCTGCTGCAAATCGACAGCCATGCAGATGTGATGGACGAGATGTGTGGGACCAAGGTCAACCACGCAACGTTCATGCGCCGCGCACATGAGGAAGGGCTGATCGATCCCTCGCGGGTCGTACAACTGGGGCTTCGCGGCTCTCGGTTTGTTCCCGAGGATATCCGATACGGCATCGATGCCGGGTTCACCGTGCTCACCATGGACGCTTACGAAGATCTGGGTCGCTCTGCGACGATCGCGAAGATCCGAGACGTCATCGGTAACGGCCCGATGTACATCACGATCGATATCGATGGGCTGGACCCGTCGTTCTGCCCCGGCACGCCGGTTCCCGAGATTGGCGGCATCATTCCGCGTGACGTACAAAAGATCCTGCAGGGATTGATGGGCTGCGACGTGATCGGTGCCGATATCTGCGAGGTCGCGCCTTGCTATGACCCGACGGGCATCACCTCGATCACGGCGGCAAACTTGATGTTCGAACTCACCTGCCTGGTTGCGCACAGCCTGGGCGGCGGCAAGAGCGCATCATAAACGGTCCAGATACTGCTGCACGAAATCGCAATCCACGAGCGCGCGGTAGGCATCGATCAGCTGTTGCGTGACTGGCCCGTAAGCCCCGGCAGGCATGCGCACGCCATTGATCGACGCCACGGGGCAAATGCAGAGCGAGGTCGACGTGATGAATGCCTCGTCTGCGTTGTACGCATCATAAAGGTCAAGATCGTCCTCGCTACACGAGATCCCCAGCGACTCGGCCAGTTCGATCGCGGTCTGTCTGCTGACACCCGGCAAAACGAATTTCTCTCGCGGCGTTCTGATCCTCCCATCCTTGACGAGAAAGATGTTCGAGCCGAGCCCTTCGTTGAGATTGCCCGACATATCCAACAGGATAGCCCAGCCGTCCGGGTTCTGAGCCTTGACCTCGATGTCACCCATGATGAGGTTCAGATAGTTGTGCGTTTTGGCGCGCGGCGTCAGGCACTCAGGAGGGATCCTGCGGACCGAAGGCGTGACCACCTGAATACCGTCGCGGAACATATGAGCACGCTCGGCGATCGGCATCGGAGAGCACTCCACAATGACTGTCGGCCCGTAATGATCCCAGTTGTCACCTTCGACCTTCATGACGCCGCGGCTGAGCCGCTGTCCCACCCAGTAATCATCATTCTGTCCCAGAAGATGTCGGTTCCGATCCAGGACCTCGTTCGTGATCCGCGTCATATCTTCAGGTGGCATCGTGGCGTCCAGATGAAGCGCCTTCAACGAACGATAGAGACGGTCGATATGCTCATCGAGCTTGAAGATCTTGCCATTGAAGGTGCGTGTCAGATCAAACGCACCGTCACCAAAAAGAAAGCTCCGGTCCCGGTACGGAATCAAGGCCTGGCTCTCCGGCATGAATTCGCCGTTCATCCAGACGATGCGCTCATTGGCCAGCGTGTCCATGGCTCGATCCTCCTTGCCGAAAGCCGCTTACGGTAAACAGCTTTCATCAGACCATCCCTCATAGTCTGAGTATGAGCGCAGACAAAAGAGAATGGTTTTCTCAGCCGAACGCCGATTGTGCCCGTCTGGCTTGTTAGCGGACACGCTGACGGGCGATATATTCTGAGAATCGGAGCACCTTGGAGCACTGCCGGGCAACGCTTGCGATGCAGAGCTTACCGTCGAAACTCTCAACGAGCGCGCTCCAGACCGAAACGAAGCGCCCCCCAGAAGATCAATGACACAAATGGAGCAGATCAGAGTAGGCAATCGACACGTTCGGCGCTGGCCTGCAGTCTTGGCAGGCCAGCGCGGTTTCACTCTCAGATGTTTGGTGGTGCGGTTCTGATCCACTGGGTCAAAGCCTTCCGCGTGACACTGTTCCGCGCCGCCCCGGCAAACGTGATCGTATCTGCAGCTGTATCAATCGAAACGACTTCTGACTCTCCGTTCACCATGATCCGGTCAGAGTCCTGATCAACGAACAGATAGTCACCGATCGCGACATCCGTATCCAGGTAGGCGGCAAAACCGTCGGAACGGGCGACCGAAGTGGCCACGGTGTCGCCAGTCACAAAGTCCCCAAGCGTCACGTAGCTTGGCGTGTAGATCCGGGAGTTGAGGAATTGCAGCCCGCCGGCATCGGGATCAAACGGCTCGATCGTGATATAGTTTCCAGTCCCGTCATCACGATAGTTGTTCTGAGCCTCCGCAGTTACGGTCGTGCCGTTGCGCGACTGAATGAAGAACACCATCCCCGTTGACCGATCCCGCACCACGTCTCCGGGCAGGATGCCAAACCGCATCGCTTCATGATCGGACAGGAGATTGAATTCGAGCGTTAGGGTCCGTCCGGACAGAACAACGCTCGAAAAGTGCACCCCGCGTGTACGTTCATAGTAGTTGTACCGCTTGCGCGTCGGCATGCTGTAGCGCTCGGATCTTCTGCCGAACTCCCAAATGGCCAGCGGGATACAACTATCCCGCCCCGTGGTCTGATAAAAACCCTCGTCCGGCCCGACATCGTTGCCAAGAATGCCCGTATCCAAATCAGCAGGACCAAACCGTATTTGTTGCGGCCGCAGGTTCAAGGGATCGAGAACGACGCCGCCAGATGTCACATTGTGTGCGAACGCCTGATACAAAGGGATTGTTCCAGTTTTTCGATCGAGCGTGCTTACGCTGCATTGCTCCATGGACACCCGTGGCAGCTTGAACGAATAGACCGAAGGCGCTTTGATAAAACGGCAGCCGCGGAACAGAATGTACGAGCTGTTGCTGTTCCCCATAATATTGGCTGGAACGCCACGCTCGGCAGTGTGCCGGAAAGAAAACAGGCAACTATCGAAAGTCATCGTGCCTTCTTCCGACGTATCTCCCGTCAAATCGCCAATTCGATCCAGGCTTTCGACATACAGCATCGAAATCAGGGTGGTACCCAGCACGGTGGTAGAGCCGAACTGGAAGATTCGGCCAATGTTACCGCCGAGTGACATGTTGCTGATCGGGCCCCCAAAACGGCCAATCTGTCGCCCGTGTACGTTGTTCACCAAAACGGTATGGATTATCGCACCCAAGAAATTCCGGATCTCGACGTTCCGGGATTGCGCGTTACCGATCGATATGCCGTATTTGCAGAACTCGAAGTTGCAGTTAACGATCTTCAGGAAATCACCGTTCGCGTCGTGATCTCCGGGCTGGAGAACCAGCGCCGTGTTGACACGTCTGGCACCGACGTTCTCAATCAGAATATCGGAGGAAAAGGTTTTTCCGTATTGCGCCTGCGGACCCAAAAACTCCGGGTAGTTTGCGTCCGGATATGAACCGATCGGCCGCGGACCCGAGTACGCATCGATCGTAATTGCCGCATAAGGATTGTATCGCCCGTTGCCACCAAGCGCGTCCCATGTGCTCTCAAGCGTGACATCGTAACCGAGTGAGTCCACGCCAGAGAAATCGAGCGCGCCGTTAATCCAGATGTCCCGCAAGACACCGCCGCGAATACCTTGGATGTTTATGATCGGGCGATCCGTAAACGTCGCGACCAGCGCTGTTCCAACATATCGGGTTTCACCGCGCCGCTTGCGCCCGATCCCCCGCACATTGATCCCGTGGACGGACTCGCCATACCCAAGATGGATTGTATCTGTGATCCGGCACAGAGGCCCCAGGATCAGAACTTCCACCGCTTGAGCGCTCGCAAAGGGGGGATTTTCGTAGATGGCGAAGTCGATGGCCGTCTGTATCGCCTGGGTGTCATCCGCAATTCCGTCACCGACGCCACCAGCCTGCTTTTCGTTGACGATCCCATGCTCAGGCACGAACTCCCAATGGGCTCCGTCCGCGGACTGAATCTTCATCCCGTGCGTGGGTTCGACATCGACCCGCACGTAGAGCGCGCTGCCCCCATCCCCGCGCTGCGCATATCCTGCAGTTCGAATGAATGTAACGCTGGGATCGACCGACGTCGCAACAACCTGCGCGCGTGACTCGAAGTTCGACGGATCAACTGTTACCGTCGTGTTGCTCAACCCTTGGAGTTTCGTCTTGTCTGCGGCCGACATGAGGCCCGCGTCAAACCCGGTCGCCGCCGGCAGTTCCGTTTCGATCCCGTTCGCTGTCAACAGGGACAGCGTCGTCGCATCCCGCGTAACATCAAAGGCGCCCGACGACCCACCGCCACTACCAAAGCTCACTTTGACCGGCGCGCGGTCGATCCAATCCATCAGTTTCATGCGTCGCGTCCTCTAAGCCTGGCTGTGACGCGCCAACGAAGTCGACGGATGCGGTGGAGAAGCGGGATATCGAAGCAGTTCAGCAGCGCAGTCCCATCGCAAACGGTCTCGTCGTTTCGATGGGCGTCTGATCCCGAGATGCGGTCTTAGAGCGAGAAGGTTAAATTTGCGTTGAATTGTATCGAAAAGTCGCGTGGGCCGAGCCTGTTCACGGTGATAGGAGTCAGAAGCTGCACTCTGCTGTCGAGACGTCATGACCTCCGCGTTCAATCGGATCGTACTCTTGCTGCGCACCATCGTCTGGTTGCGCCCGGTACAGGTTTACTGGCGGCTTTGGCTGAAGATCTACCGACCGCCCCCGCGCACGTTCAGCGAGGTGCAACTGAACAGGTCCATTGGCGTTTGGACGCCCATTCGCAAATCTCCTACGATGACAGGTGCGAGTGAGTTCAGATTTCTGAACCAAACCGGCGCCATTCGAACCGCAACGGATTGGAACGCGCCAGATCGCGCCAAGCTATGGCTCTACAACGCGCACTACTTCGACGACCTAACGGCCGAAAATTCTGAGACTCGGAACCAGTGGCATCGTGCATTGATAACCCGGTGGATCGCCGAGAATCCGCCCGGAACCGGAAACGGGTGGGAGCCCTACCCAACCTCTCTGCGAATTGTGAATTGGTGCAAATGGCTACTCGCCGGAAACCGGCCGGAACCCGGAATGCTCGCATCCCTTGCGACACAGGCCGATTGGCTTGCGCGTCGGCTGGAGTATCATCTTCTTGGCAATCACCTGTTCGGGAACGCGAAAGCCCTGATGTTTGCCGGAGCGACCCTAGATCACGACGCAGCGGCAACCTGGAGGGCGACGGGCCTGAGAACTTTCGAGCGCGAGGTACCAGAACAGATCCTTCCGGATGGCGGACACTTCGAACGCTCCGTGATGTACCATTCAATTCTCACGGAGGATCTTCTGGATCTCATCCAACTCTCCCGGCTTGTACCAGACCGAACTCCAATACTCTTCACAACCAATTGGCATGATACCGCAATTCGGATGATGGCCTTCCTAAAAGCGATGACGCATCCGGATGGGCGTATCGCCTTCTTCAACGATGGAGCTTACGGCATCGCGCCTACCCCGTATGCGCTGCGTGCTTATGCCGAGAGTTTGAGCATCGCGACCAGTGTCGACCCGAGCGAAATCCATGTCATGCCAACGACGGGTTACGCGCGTGTCTCAAAATCCACCGCTGTGATACTCGCGGATGTGGCTCCAGTCGGGCCGGACTACCTCCCAGGCCATGCTCATGCCGACACCCTAAGTTTCGAACTTTCAATCGGGGGCAACCGCGTCTTCGTGAACGGCGGTACCTCGGTCTACGGCGGCGACCCTGCCCGACGCATGCTCGAACGCAGCACCTGCTTTCACAACACGCTCGAGATCGACGGACAGAACTCCTCCGAAGTGTGGGCGGAGTTTCGGGTCGCGCGCCGAGCGCAGGTCTTCGGCGTCTCACACGGCACCGATGGCGACACCCACTGGCTCGAAGCCAGTCATGATGGTTATCGCCGGATCAATGGCCCGATCCATACGCGGAAGTGGACACTCGCGCCAAACAGTCTGACCATTCGCGACACATTGGATCGCCCGGCAAATTCGGCGATCGCGCGCTTTCGTCTTGGACCAGGCTTCTCGGCGACGCCCGACGCAATCACAGGCCCGCAAAAAATGTCGATAGCCACGACCGGCGGCGTTCTCACGATCGAAGAAGGGACCTGGTCTCCTGAGTTCGGTCGTGTCGTACCTTGCGAGGTCCTGACCCTAACAATGACCGGTCAGACGGCCAACCTGGCACTGACCTGGGAGACTTGAGTGCGCATCCTATTCCTAACCGACAACTTCCCACCGGAAACAAACGCCCCGGCCACGCGCACCTGGGAACATGTCCGCGTGTGGGCGCAGCAAGGCCACGACATCACAGTGATCACCACCGCGCCAAACTTTCCGAAGGGTGTCGTCCACGACGGCTACCGCAATGCTTGGCGCAGTGTGGAACACCGCGAAGGAATCCGGATCGTTCGTATCAAGACCTACATCGCCGCGAACGCGGGAACCCTGAAGCGAATGCTCGATTACATCTCGTTCATGGTCTCTGCCTCGGTTTTTGGAGTGTTCGAGAAGCGTCCGGACATCATTGTCGCGACGTCCCCGCAATTCTTCACAGCTTGCGCCGGGCTTATCCTGTCCGTGCTGCGCTGGCGCCCGTGGGTGTTCGAATTGCGCGATCTCTGGCCGGATTCCATCGTTGCGGTTGGTGCGATGAAGCCAAGCAGCGCCTTGCGCGCACTCGAGAAGTTAGAACTGTTTCTTTACCGGCGGTCTACGATCGTCGTCTCGGTCACCAACGCATTCAAAAGCAACCTGATCGCGCGCGGGATCGATGGCGCAAAGATAAAGGTCGTCACGAACGGCGTCGATCCTGCGAAGTTTCAGTCTCAACCAAAAGATGCGGCCCTCACCGACGAGCTAAATCTCACCGGTAAGACCGTGATCGGCTATTTCGGCACTCATGGCATGGCCCACGCACTGGACAAGGTCCTGGACGCGGCCGATTTGCTACAAGATCGAAACGACATCGCATTCCTGTTCGTCGGGGGCGGCGCCGAGCGCGCCAAGCTCGAAGCGCGTGCCCGGGACATGCCGAATGTTCGCCTGCTCGCTCCACAACCGCGCGAACGCATGCCGACGATTTGGTCGCTCTGCGATGTGGCTCTTGTGTCGCTGCGCGACACGCCGACCTTCCGCACAGTGATTCCCTCAAAGATTTTCGAAGCCATGGCGATGGGGCAGCCGATCCTGATCTCGCTGCCGGACGGCGAGGCAACAAAAATTGTCACAAAGACCGGTGCAGGCATTGCGGTGCCACCGGAGAATCCGGCGGAAATGGCCCGGGAAATTGTTAATCTTTCAGACAGTGCTGCACTGCGGGAAGAGCTTGGTTCCAAGGGCATTTTGGCGGTTAAGGAATACAACCGTACCATGCTCGCGACGCGTATGCTCGACCATCTTGTGGTGGCAGCGAAGCGTTAGAGATTCGTCAGGGAAACGAGTTCTCCAGAAAATTTTTGTATTGCATTTCCGCGACTTCCGAGATTTCATCATCATAATGATGTCCGTTAAGAGGCATCCTTTCCCAGATTTGGAGGAACGTCTGATGACCGATAAAATGGTCAAGTCCGCGGTTCGGGTTCTCGACATATTTGAAGCATTTGAAGCCGAGCAGCGTGCGCTGACCATCTCGGAACTCGTAGATTTGCTGCAGATCCCACAATCATCCATGTCGACACTGATCAAGAGCCTCGTGGCCCGTGGCTTCGTTGAATACAATGCCGAGACGCGGCGCTATCGCCCATCCGTACGGCTGGCCTTTGTCGGCAACTGGGTGCTTGGCTCGACCGATATCAACGCCCGGCTACATACACTCGCACAGCAACTGCACGATGAGACGGGCGAAACCGTCCTAATCGGCTCGGAGAACGGGCTCTACATGCAGTACCTTTCGCTGGTGCTGTCGCAGCATACGATGCGCCTGTCGCTCCATCCCGGTCTGAAGCGCGCTCTGCATCGATCGGGCCTTGGCATCATGCTGCTATCGCTGAAGACGGAAGGCGAAGTGGGCCGCATTGTCCGGCGTTATAACTCGGAACTGAGTGACCCGACAGAGGACCGTGCCGTGCCGAGCGAGGTCAACACCATGGTGGCCCAGGCCCGTTCGCAAGGATGGTTCTATTCATCCAATAACGTTGTGCGCGGATACGGCTCGATCGCGACACTGCTGCCGCTGCCACAAGATCAGGGAATGCTGGCGATCGGCTTCGGCGCGTCGACCAACCACCTGAACGAACGGGTGGACGAACTGAAAGACGTCCTGCTGCGCAACGTCGTCCGGTTCGAGAATGAAACCAACGGTGCGCCAAACCTCGCCCTTGCGATGGCGGGTGAGTGATCTGAAGGGGGCAAGCCGGATCACTTTCCGCTGAAGACCGGGCTTCGCCTCTCCCGCATGGCGGCGAGGCCCACTAGCACATCCTCCGAGAACGCGCAGGTTCGAACAAGCTCATCGATCTGATCCTGTGCCGGCGCTTCGCGAACGATCTCCTTCATTCCGGCAACAGACAAAGGCGCGAGCTTTGCCGCACTCTGAGCGAAATCTCCGGCAGTCGCCAACAGATCCTCTCGCGGGACGATCGCCGAGACGACACCTTGTGCAGTCAGATCCTCGGCCACCAATTCGCGGTTCAGATACAGCAATTGGGCGGCTCGTGCGGGCCCCAGAGTATCTGTGATCCGGCGGATAGACGCGGGCACATAGATAAATCCGAACCGTGCCGCAGGGATCATGAACCGCACACCCGGGACCGAGATCAACGCGTCGCAGATCACTGCCACGTGCACGCCGCCGCCCATGCAATGCCCGTTAAGCGCGCCGATCACCGGCACCGGCAGGCGTGCCCATTTCTCAAAGACATCCGAGAACCGGCTCTTCATAAAACTTTCCGGCTTGAAGTCACCAAGCTCCGCCAGATCGAAGCACGCCGTGAAAGCCTTGTCCCCTGCACCCGTCAGAATAACGGCACGCACATCCGCATCCGATCCGATCTCGTCCGCCAAGCCATCCAATCTGTCCAGTGCCGACGTGCTGATCGCATTGCGCTTGGCCTCGTTTGCAATGGTCACGGTCATCACCGCCCCATCGCGTGTCACCTGGATCTGATCGCCGGTCATGTCGCATTCCTTGCCATTTGCCTCCCCATCGTCCCGCCACGTGTGGCCGGGAGTGGGAGTTCAAACCTATCGCCCACGCGATCCGCATTCCATTTGCCTGCCATCTCAACGGAGATAATGTCCCGCTCAAAGGGAGGACGCATGCGACGCTTGGCAGGAAAATGTGCACTGATCATTGGCGCCGGTTCGGTCGGCGCAGGCTGGGGCAATGGCAGGGCGACCACCGCTGCTTTCCTGCGAGAAGGCGCACGGGTCTACGGCATCGACCGGGATGCCGATGCTTTGGAAGTTACACGCGACATGTGTGCCGAGTTTGGAACGGACTTTTCAGGGCGCACAGCAGACATAACCAACAGCCAGGAAATCGATGCTCTGATCGGTGACTGCCACGCGGCATTCCGGCGGATCGATGTACTGGTCAACAATGTCGGCGGATCAGCACCGGGTGACGTTGTTTCCCTCGAACCAGATGTTTGGGGGCGTCAGTTCGACCACAACATCAACTATGTCTTCCATACGATGAAGCGCGTCGTTCCGATCATGGTCGACCAGGGCGGTGGTTCTATCGTCAACCTCGCGTCGATCGCTGCTCTTCGGTTCTTCGGTCCGGATTGCGTCGCCTATGCAGCGGCCAAGGCAGGTTTGATCAAGATGTGCCAGGTGACCGCGGTCAAGTACGCCAAGGACCATGTCCGCGTGAACACCGTAATCCCAGGCCTGATGAACACACCTCTGGTCACCGAACGATTGGTCAAACAACGTGGCGATGGCGACGCGGAACGGCTGATCGCAGCCCGCCATGCCCAGGTTCCGATGGGGCATATGGGGGACGCGTGGGATGTGGCCGAAGCCGTGGCTTTCCTGGCCTCTGATGCCGCGAAGTACATCACCGCGACCGAACTCGTTGTAGATGGCGGACTGCAGGCATCCTGCGTTGCACCAAATCCCACAGCCTAAAATGGGACGGTATCTCAAAGAGTTCCGAACAGGTGAACGTTTCGAGACTCGTTCAAGAACGATCACGGAACATGACATCCACCAGTTCGCGCAATTCACCGGAGACTGGAATCCAGTCCACATCGATGCAGTCACCGCTCAGGCTCAGCACGGAGGCCGCATCGCACACGGGCCGATGTTCCCGGGGATTGCGTTTGGACTGCTCAGTCAGTTCAACCTCGTGGAAGGGACCGTGATTGCGTTGAAGAACATCGGTTGGGAGTTCCTGTCGCCCGTTCACATTGGCGATACGATCAGGATCGCGATGGAGGTGACTTCGGTGTCGCTCCATCCAACACGCTCGGATCGCGGGCGGGTCGGGATGCGGATCGATGTCCTGAATCAGAGAAATGATATGGTCAACAAGGGCACCGCGACGATCGTTGTGCAGACCGGAGAGGGAGAAACCCGGAATGGCTAAAACCGTGCAGATTCAAGCCTATGGTAACGCAGATGCAATGGAGGTCGTCGATCTCGACGTTGGCGCTCCAGGCCCCGGCCAGATCCGCATCCGGCACGAGGCCTGCGGGCTAAACTTCATCGATGTCTACCAACGCTCGGGCGTCTACGCCCTACCTTTGCCTCTGAGCCTTGGTATGGAAGGCGCCGGCGTGATCGAAGCTGTTGGAGAGGGTATTACGCACCTGAAAGAAGGTGACCGCGCGGCTTATGCCGGGAATCCGCCCGGCTCTTACTGCGAGGCGCGGGTCATGCCCGCCACGCAAGTCTGCAAGCTGCCGGAGGAAATCAGTTTTGAGACCGGTGCCGCTATGATGCTCAAAGGCCTGACAACACAGTACCTTTTGCGTTCGACGGGCAAGATCTCAGCAGGCGACACGGTGCTGTTCCACGCTGCCGCCGGAGGGGTTGGTTTGATCGCCTGCCAGTTCGCAAAGGCCATCGGATTGCGACTGATCGGCACCGCGGGAACTGATGAGAAATGCCGTCTGGCCGAAAGCTTCGGCGCTGAGGTTTGCATCAACTACAACACCGAGGATTTTGTCAGCCGGGTCAAGGACTTGACCGATGGCAAAGGGGTTGATTTCGTCGCTGACTCGGTCGGCAAAGCGACATGGGACGGATCGCTCGACTGTCTACGCCCGATGGGCATCATGGCAACGTTCGGGAACGCCAGCGGAAAACCCGACCCGGTTGACCCGCAAGTCCTTGCAGGCAAAGGATCTTTGTACCTGACCCGGCCGACTCTGTTCACCTATATCGCAACGCGAGAGGCATGCCAGACACGCGCCGAAGATCTGTTCGAAATGGTTGCCTCCGGCAAGGTGAAAATCGAGATAAATCAACGCTATGCGCTCAATGACATTGCCCAGGCGCACAAGGATCTCGAGGCTCGCAAGACAACAGGTGCCACGGTCATCCTGCCCTGACTTTCCGCGCATCCCGCTTCGATACCGCAAAGGTAGTGCAAACGTATTGCTTTGATACCGCACGCATATCAACGCGGCGTCGACCCGCCCGAGTTCGGTACGTCGTTGCAGATTACAGTTTGGATGTATCGAATGGCTTTCGCGGGACGGGACCTACCTCGACAGGCATCCACTTTTCTGGCGAAAGTGGACGGTCGAAACCTACACGATGACAAGTCGACAGACTGCCTTGAGCGAGACTTACCGTACCAATAGCAACAGGATTCGTCTCTCGAGGTCGGCGGGCTCAGACACCTGTGCGCTGACCACCCTTGCGGTGACGCATCCGAACGAGCACCCAATGGATCACTTCGGTGATCACACCGACCAGCGCGACGGCGCCCAGCGACACGGTGAGCAACGGAATGTTCAGCACCTCACCCAGCAGTGGATCGACGACCGACCCGAAATGCGTGAGGAAGTTGTCAAAGGTTCGCACAACATTGGTGCGGATCGCCTGTATTATCTGAACGACGATATACAATACACCCGACAGCAGGATCGACAAAACGCCCGCCCAGACCCCGTTAGCAAAGGCTACGATAAAGCCCCACCCCTGACGAACCGAGAGGTTCACAAAGCCGATCAGGGCCCCGGCGAAGGGACCGAGAAGCTCCATCTCGGGAAGCGTTTTCAAGAGCGGCAGCGCTTCAGGACGCGCGAGCGACCAATTGATGGCCCACGCCATCAAAACGGCACACACAATCCTGAAAATGATCATTGCGCTTTGCATCTCCCGCCGAATCCGGCGCAACCGCCCCCCCCAGCCGCGCTACTTAAGGGCGAACCTGCCCTATTCAGGCAGGTCTGCGCAAGGTCATTTGCGTCACATCCGTTGTCCCTTGCGCAAAACACGCGGCGCACGAGGTCAGGTAAAAGTTCCACATCCGCCGGAACCGCTCGTCGAACCCCAGACCAGAGACATCGTCCCAACGCGCGTTGAACGCATCAAACCATTCGCGCAGTGTGCGTGAGTAACTGTCTCCGAATTCCATCGATCCGGCAAACTCCAGGCCACTGGCCTCAGCCGAACGCTGGGCCGCCACGGGGGAGGCGAGCATACCGCCCGGGAAGATGTATTTCTGGATGAAGTCGGTGCCGCGGCGATAGCTCTCAAAAAGGTGATCCGCGATCGTGATCATCTGGATCGATGCATGCGCTCCGGGTTTCAGGCGCTCGCGGACCGAGCCGAAGTAAGTCGGCCAGAACTTCTCGCCAACCGCCTCAAACATCTCGATCGACGCAATGCCGTCATAGGTTCCGCGTTCATCCCGGTAATCGCGGATGACGATGTCCGCGCGTTCTGCCAATCCGGCGTCAAACAGCCGCTTCCGGGCGAAATCGTGCTGCTCGCGGCTGAGCGTGAGGCCAGTGACCCGGGCGCCGCGTTCCCGGATCGCATATTCGGCGAAACCGCCCCAGCCACAACCGATCTCGAGCACATGGTCGTCGCGCTGCACATGCATCCGGTCACAGATCGAGGCGTACTTGTTCATCTGCGCGGCATACATGTCCTCGCCCTGTCCGGAATAGAGCGCCGAGGAATAGGACATCGAGGGATCGAGCCAGAGCGCGTAGAAATCGTTGCCGAGATCATAGTGGTGCGAGATGTTCTTACGCGAACCGCGCTTTGTGTTCGACCTGAGCCAATGACGAAACCGTTCGATCGCACGCACGATCCCGCCGCCCGGAAAGCCGCGCGCAACGGCATCGTTGTTCATCAACGAAACATCGAGCAAAGCCTGCAGGTCCGGGCTGTCCCACCAGCCGTCCATGTAGGCCTCGGCAAACCCCATTTCGCCGTCGCGAACCATTCGCCCGAACAGGCGTGTATCGCGCACATCGAAATGACCCGAAGGTCCCGGTTTGTCGCCGGATTTGCCGAAAGTCCGGCCATCCGGCAGAGAAAACGACAGTGTGCCGCTCTCGATCCGGCTGATGATTGAAAAGACCGTTTCGGTCCATCTCGGCAGATCGGTCTGCCCGTATGTCGTATTCAGCATCCCGCTGACCCGTCCTCATTCCCCATCGCTGCGCACACTAATCGGAAACGCGCGGACGGTTCCACCCCAACATAGCGGCAAGTCGTGCTCTCATACCGGTTTTCGGCGCATCGGGGTCCGGGTATGGACCGCGATAAGGTATGAAGCGCGCACCCTTCAACCAAAGGCGCAACGCCTGCCAATGGATCGCCGCGATGACCTTGATGGTCATCAGAGGATGGCCCAGCCAAAGCCTGAGCAACACCGCGTCCGTTAGGGGACGACGCGCGCCACTCTGGGTGGCGATCAGGTAGGGTCCGTTTGCATCGTGCTGGCGGATGCGAACGGCTAAGCGCGCATCAGGTCGGCGCAGCAAGAAGCGGTACGTCTGATCCATCGCGATAAAGGGCGAGACGAAGAACCCCTTGTCGTGACCGTGGCGAACCGCACCGTCTGCATCGACGCTGGCGGGCAGAACATAGGCGTGCTGATCACCGAACGTGTTCTTTACCTGGTAGACGACACTGCTGATTCGCCCCTGCTCGTCTTCGCAGTAATAAATCGCGAGCGGGTTGAATGCGTATCCCAAAAGACGGGGAAAACTGAGCAACCAGATCCGGTTGGGTGCAGGCAGGCCTGCGCGCGATAGCTCCGCTTCGACCCAGGGGCGCAGATCCGCTCCATCGCGATGGCCATGATCGCGGCGGTGGAACGACATCAGTCCGAAACGGTCGAGGTTCAGCAGGCGCAACCGGCTCAGCGTGTCTTCGATACGGTCGATGTCCAGCAGCAGCGAGAAGACCCGGTAGCGGAACTTGTGGGCAAACGGTGTCAGGCGCATGTGCATGACGTGGCCCTGGTAAAGGCAGTCGACTGTTGCGTCGGATGGTATGTTGGCGCGATCGGACACGTTTACTCGGCCGCGTGAACCAAAGGGCGCACAAGCGGCGTTCCCGTGTCTCGCACCCAGCCAGGTCGTGCCCCCAGCGCCTCAGCCACGCGCAGGCCCGAACGCAGTCCGTCCTCGTGGAAGCCATAGCCGAGCCATGCCCCCGCATACCAGACGCCGCCCAGCCCCTGAATCCGGTCCATGGCGTGCTGAGCATCGAAACTCGTCCGGTCATAAAGCGGGTGGTCATAACTGAACGTGCGATGCGTGAGCGCGGAGTCGGGGTCGCGCTGCGGGTTCAAGCTGACGAACAACGGGCGATCCTCGCGAATGCCTTGCAGGCGGTTCATCCAATAGCTGACCTGTGCCGGGCGGCCAGCATCGGCTTCAATCCCGTCCGACAGGAAATTCCAACTCGACCAGACCTGGCGCCGTTGCGGCATCAAGGCGGGATCCGAATGCAGGACGACATGGTTCGACGAAGTCCGAAACGCTGACAGGATGGCGTGCTGATCCTCTGTCGGATCGTTCAACAGGCCGCGTGCGGTGGGTCCGTGGCAAGCCAGGATGACATGGTCGAAACGCTCATGGCTGCCGTCGGCGAAGGTGACGACAGGGGTTGGTCCGCTCTGGTTGACGCTGACGGCAGCACGATCCACGATCACGCGCGGCCCGATGCTGGCGACCAGCCGCTTCACATACTCCCGCGATCCTCCATCGACGGTGCGCCAACGCTGTGCCGGGTCCAGACCGGTCATCAGATCGTGGTTCACGAAAAAGCGCACGAAGCTTTCGGCAGGAAATTCGAGGACATCGTTGACCGAGGTTGACCAGATTGCCCCGCCCATCGGCAGCAGGAAACGCTCCCGGAACCAGCGCGAGAAACGCCTGTCGTCAAGCCAGGCGCTCAGGCTCTGCCCCGCCATCCGACCTGACTTCAGATCGCGCGGTGCAACGCGTGTGAAGCGTATGATCTCGGTAAAGGTCTGGACAAAGCGCGGATCCAGTGCCCGCCAGCGCTGCGCGAAGATCTTCGAGATGTTGTCGCAGGCATACTCGCACGTGCCATTGTGGAGCGAGAACCCAAACGACATGTCAGACCAGCGCGTCGGGACGGCCAGTTCCTCGAACAATGCGGTGAGATTTGGGTAGTTGCGGTGATTGTAGACGATGAACCCGGTGTCGACCCATTGCGGGCCGTCTTCGAACTCGACATCGACCGTATGGGCGTGACCGCCGATCCGACCGTCGCGCTCGAACACGCGCACATCGTGGGTCTTGGACAAGGCGAACGCCGCCCCCAGGCCGGAAATCCCCGCGCCAATCACTGCAATTTTCATCTTTGGTGTCTTACTCTCTTGTGGTCGGCATGGGTGCCGTGATCTCAGGCTCGCGCTCTGTTTTCATAGGCTTGCAAGGCGCGCGCCCGGCCTTCACCTAGTCCGATGACCGGCGAAGGATAGGGATCGTCCGGTGACAATTCCCATGCGCGTGGGACCGACGCAAAATAGCTGAGCGCATCTTCGTGCGGGTTCGATCTTCCTTCCGCGATGAAGCGGTCGCGATAGGCACGGCGCGGGTCGAATTTCTCGGCCTGTGTATCCGGATTGAAGATGCGGAAATAGGGCGAGGCATCGGGGCCGCTGCCTGCGGCCCACTGCCAGCCCATCACGTTCGAGGCTGGATCCCAGTCGATCAGGCAATCCCGAAACCAGGCGTCTCCGACCTTCCAATGGGTCATCAGATGTTTCGTGAGGAAGCTCGCGGCGAGCATGCGGGTCCGGTTGTGCATCGTGCCAGTGACGTACATCTCGCGCATCGCAGCGTCCACCATCTCGATGCCCGTCATACCGCGGCGCCACCGCTCAGCGTCTTCATTGTCGTCGCGCCATGGGAAGGCATCCCATTCCGAGCGCCAGTTTCCCGTGGCGATCTCGGGCGTGTGAAACAGCAGATGATAGGCAAACTCGCGCCAGACGATTTCCTTCCGGAAGTGCTCGGCCTCGATACCCTGCGCGCCTAGGGTCTGCTCGGCAAACAACGCGGCTGCGTACATCTGGCGGGGCGATATCTCACCATATGTCAGGTTTTCGGACAGACCCGACGTCGCATGCCGGTCGGGAAAGTCTCGTTCCGAGCGGTAACGGGAAATCGCCTGTTCGAGAAAGTCTTCAAGCCGCGCCCCAGCTGCTGCTTCGCCGATCCGCGCGTATCGAGCGACGGTTTCGGCGCCGCTGTGCATTCCTACACCAAGTTGCCAATCAGAAAGCTGATCGCAGGCGGGCCAGACGTCCGGGGGGCTCAATGATGCTGGCGTCGGAAGGGGCTCGCCCACCGCGCGATCGCGAACGTTCTTCCAGAACGGCGTATAGACCCTGAAGAATCCGCCGGTTTTCGTTGCGACCGTCCAGGGTTCGAACAGGAGCGAGCTGTTAACGCTGTCGACCGCGAGGCCTTGTGCCTGTAGCTGTGCCTTGATCGCCGTGTCGCGTGTGATCGCGGCCACCTCGTATTGGCGCGACCAGACAAGTCGCGCTGCGCCGGTTTCAGAAACGAGCTCGGTGAGCACGTCCGCCGCCGGCCCACGCCGCAGAATCAGCCGACTGCCGCGCGCTGCAAGATCGCCCTGCAGTGCGGAGAGGCTCTGCTCCAACCGCCATTTCGGCGCGATTCCAAGGCTTTGCTCGAGAACCGGATCGAGAATGAAGACGGGAACCACAGGTCCGCCGCCCTCAAGAGCCTTGTGCCAGCCCGGATGATCGGAGAGTCTGAGATCGCGGCGCAGCCACAGGATCGTCGGGGCAGGTGAAGACACGAAAGGCGCTCTCTCAACAAGATGTTTTCACAGGGTACGCGGGTACATTTCCGTTGGATCACATCCAGATCCAGAAACCCTCCGTTAACCATTCCGTTTCAGATTGGTTAAGTCAGCTTCTGTTAAGGGAACGCTCCGATGCCTGCAAAAGTCATTGCTCTGCCTTCCGTAAGCCGCTTGGGGAAAGAGACCCCATGCCACGATCTGGATCAACGGACGACACTTGCCGAGCTGCGCCGCGCCCGCATCCGGATCGCTCAGCTCGAAGCTAGCCTGACTGAAGCTATGCGCGACAGCCTGGCGAACTTCAATCGCGCCCGCGACGCGGAACAGATGCTTGCGCGGCACAGACGTTGAACCTTTCGGCCAAGCGGCAGTTCTAGAACTTCTCGACCCATGGCCTGAGTTCGATCTCCCAGGCCCATGACGACCGGTCCTGTTCGAGAAAGTGCCAATAGCTCCGGGCGATCGCATCCGGACACAGCATGGAATCAGGGTTATCCGAGGAATCCATGCGCTCCGGTCGTTCGGGATTGCGGATGCCGCCATCAATCACGAAATGACCGATATGGACACCCAGCGGGTGAAGCTCGCGCGCCATGGATTGCGCAAGTCCACGCAAAGCGAACTTGCCCATCGCGAAGCTCGCGGACAAAGGATAGCCTTTGACACCAGCAGACGCGCCGGTGAACAGAATCGCGCCATGATTCGTCGTGACCATGCGCTTCGCTGCTTCCTGCGCCGCAAAGAACGCCCCGACCGCGGTGATCTGCACGGCCTGTTGCACCGCATGTGGGTCAATCTCGACGAATGAACCGCGCACGCGCGCCGAAGGATTGTAGACTATCACGTCCGGAGGACCTGCCTCGTGTGAATCAGCATCGCGGAACAGGTCTGCCACCTGCGCGTGATCGGCAGCGTCGCAAACGTGCACCGACGCTCCGGTCTCTGCCGCGAGTGTGCTGAGTTTCTCGACGGAGCGCGCCGCGAGCGTCACGGCCAATCCCTTGCTCGTAAACAGACGCGCCAATGAGGCTGACAGGCCCGAGCCTGCGCCAACGATAAGAGCATGCCGGTAGTGGGGTGTCATTTGCGCCTCCGCGCCGTTAAGGGACGCCCCAACATGCAATAGGTGCGGGCAATGACACAAACACTTCTGATCACGGGTGCAGGCCGGGGTATCGGGCTGGAGATGGCGCGCCAGGCAGTTGCACGGGGCGACCGGGTTCTCGCAACCGTGCGCAAAGAGTCATCCGCACGCGCATTACAAGGAATCGCGGCACAAGTGCTGTTGGCGGACGTCACGGATGAGGAAGCCCTGTCGCAAGCCGCGGCTGCGGTCGAAACCGAGATCGATCTGCTGATCTGTAATGCAGGTATATATCGGGGACGCGGCGGGATCGACGCTGACGACATGGCCGCTGACGCCTGGCAATCGGTGCTGATGACCAATATCGCCGGGCCGTTTCTGGTGCTGAAAGCGTTCTTGCCGAAGATCAAAGCACCGGGTGGCAAGTTTACGATCATCTCATCCGCGATGGGCTCCTCTGCGAGCGCGCCAGGCGGCAGCTATATTTACCGATCTTCGAAGGCAGGTGCGACCAACCTGGCCTGCAACCTCGCGTCGGACCTTCGCCCGCATGGAATCGCAGTCGGATCGTACCACCCGGGCTGGGTTCGGACAGACATGGGCGGGTCCTCGGCCAGCATCAGCGTCGAGGAAAGCGCGTCCGGCTTGCTGAGCCGTTTCGATGCGCTCGGGATCGAGACAACGGGCGTCTTCGAAGACTATGCAGGCGTACCGATCGCGTTCTGAACCGGCGGCGGCGTTCAGCCGCCCGGCATATGGCTGGCACTGTAGTGGCGGCGCACATGAGCCTCGACCAGCATGGCGATCACGAACACCGCGAGCGACACATAAATCGCATAGGACAGATCTGTCGTCCGCGCAGTGTAGTTCAGGAAGGCCGCGTCGCGCCCGATATCCAGCAGGTGGAACAGCGGGTTCCAGTCCATGAACGGACGAATGCCGCTGGGCACGGAGTTGGCCACGAAGAACTTGCCCGATGTGAAGAAACAGATCCTGATGTAGGTTGTCTGGATCAGGGCACCCCAGGTGAAGTAACGGATCGCGGCCAGGAAAACGATGCCCATGGCAACGCCGCTAAACCAGCAGAAGAAGACGACGATCACAAACGTCAGCGGATCCTGCATTTCCCACACATCGCGCAGCAGGTAATTCAGTATCAGCATGATGATCAGCGCCAGGATGTTCTTGTAGGCCGAACTGATCGCTTTCACGCAGACCATCAGGAACGGCGTCATCCGGGCGTGGTTCATCATGTCGGGTCTCAGCGATCCGGATACGGCGCTGACCGTGCGGATATGCATGAAGAAGATGATGAAGCCAATTAGCACAAAGGTCAGGTTGTCGCCGCGCACGGCGCCTGCACTGCCGCCCATCAGCGAGATGAATGCGTAGAACACGATCCCGGCCACCAGTGGTTGACCGATCGAGATCAGGATGCCTGCGGCGGCGTTCTTGTGCTCGGTCCGCAGGTCGCGCACGACGAGCGAATAGACCAGCGTCACAAACGCGACCGTCGCGACCCAGAAGCTCTGCCGGACCGTGTCCTTTTCCGAATCGTAGAAGCTCGAGTCCGCCATTGCCCTTCATGCCCCGGACCGCCGCGGCGGTTTGCCGGTTTTCGTCCTGATCCCGTGCCGGATATGCAGCTATGCCGCCGGAAGCCGACATCATTACCTGACAGTGTGTATAGCCGGTGAACCGCGAAAGACAAAATGAGGTCGCATGATGCGCGAGCAGGACCTGGACTCCCGGATGACCGAATTGGCACTAGCCGCCGGGCAGGCGATCATGTCGATCTACGATGCGGGCGATCTGCAAACCCAGGCGAAGTCCGACGACAGCCCGGTGACAGCGGCGGATCTCGCGGCGGACGAGGTGATCCGCGCGGGTTTGGCCACGAGCTTCCCCGACATCCCTGCCATCACCGAGGAAGCCGCTGAAAGCCACGTACAAACGGCGCCGACCCGATTTTTCCTGGTCGATCCGCTGGACGGTACCAAGGAGTTCATCCAGCGCCGCGGCGAATTCACCGTGAACATCGCGTTGATCGAAAGCGGCGTTCCCGTGCGCGGCGTCGTCTATGCGCCGGCGATCGGACGCCTGTTTGCTACGCGCGAAAAGTTCGCGGTCGAGCTTGGCGTCGCTGATCACCGCGTACAGGCGGGCTCGGCGCGACGCCTTCAGGTTTCGGCACCGGACAACGCGGCTCTGACGGTCATCGCGTCGAAGTCGCACCGGGATCAGGCCACCGACGACTACATCGCTCAGTACGCGGTCGCCGATTTCAAGTCTGCCGGATCGTCCCTGAAGTTCTGTCTGCTTGCCGCGGGGGAGGCCGATTTCTATCCGCGTCTCGGCCGCACGATGGAGTGGGACACGGCCGCCGGTCACGCGGTGCTCCAGGCCGCTGGTGGCACCGTGCTCCGGCATGACGATCAGACGCCTCTGACCTACGGCAAACCTGAATGGGAGAACCCTCACTTCCTGGCCATGAGCCCAGGGGTCGAGCTACGGGGCGTAGCGCGCTGAACCCGCTCCCCCGGCGCGTTCCGCATATCCCTCGGGGGTCCGTTGCGCAAGCGGCCCTTGCCTAAACCCGGGAATTACGCGATCTGAGCGCCATGAGAACAGCCATTGTTATTCCCGCCCGCTACCAGTCCTCACGCTTTCCGGGCAAGCCATTGGCACCGTTGCGGGGGGCTGGTGGCACGTCGAAGACTTTGATTCAGCGCTGCTGGGACGCAGCGAAATCGGTGCGCGGGATCGATTTATGTGCCGTTGCAACCGATGACGACCGGATTGCCGAGACGGTCCGGGCCTTCGGTGGCACCGTCATCATGACCTCGCCCGAGGCCCGCAACGGCACCGAGCGCTGTGCCGAGGCGATCGCCAAGATCGAGACTCGCCCGGACATCGTCGTGAACTTGCAGGGCGACGCACCGCTGACACCACCATGGTTCGTCGAAACCTTGGTCGCCGAGATGGCGAACCGACCTGAAGTCCAGGTCGCCACGCCGGTTCTGCGCTGCGACGAAGCTGCGCTGGATGGCTTTCTGACGGATCGCCGGGAGGGGCGCGTTGGCGCTACGACGGCCGTGTTCGGGCGGCACGGCCAGGCATTATACTTTTCGAAAGAGGTCATTCCGTACACCGGTCAAACGCGGATCCATCAGGGAGTCTGCCCGGTGTTCCACCATGTCGGGGTCTACGCCTATCGGCCCGCAGCGCTTGATGCCTACATGGCTCTGCCGCAAGGGCCGCTGGAAACGCTCGAAGGGCTCGAGCAGTTGCGCTTTCTCGAACACGGCACGCCCGTGCATTGTGTCGAGGTCGAGGCACCCGGCCGTGTATTCTGGGAACTGAACAACCCCTCGGATACGCCAAAGGTCGAGGCGGCGCTGTCACAACTGGGGATCGAATGACAAGTGCGGCGGTCAAAGCGGCTCCGACTGTCTCCGTGGCAGTCGTCACGCACAAGCGACCGCACATGCTGCCTCGCGCGCTCGCCGCGATTGCGTTGCTCGACTATCCCGACTTCGAAATCGTCGTTGTCGGCGATCATCCGACGCTCGACGCCTACGATATCCCACCGCACATCGCGGGACAGATCCGCTACGTTCACCACGCGCAACCGAACATCTGCGCCGCACGCAATCATGCGGTCCGCGCGTCAGGCGGTGAGGTCGTGGCCTTCATCGATGACGATGCCGTACCTGAACAGACTTGGCTCGCCCAACTGGTCGGCCCGTTCGCTAATCCCAAACTTGCGGCCGCGAGCGGGAGCGTTCGCGACGCCGACGGCATGAGTTTCGAATGGCAAGGAGGCTGGTTCGACAGGTCAGGCGAAGAGGACCCTCTCGACGACGGGTCGGACAACCTCTGTGTCTCGGGCCTCAATCAGTCCAAGGCCGGGCGATTTCTGGCGCTGCGCGGCGTGAACGCAGCATTCCGGAGAGCTGCGTTGCTACAAGTCGGCGGCTTCGACGAGGCGATCCAGTACTACCTGGACGAGACGGATATGGCGTTGCGCCTTGCAGACGCAGGTTGGGACGCAGCTTTCGTACGCCACGCCGAGGTGCACCACCTGCGCGAGGCGAATGCCCAACGCGGCCCATTGCGGATCCCGGGCGACCAGTACGAGATCGGTGCGGCCAAGGGTTTCTTTTGCCGCAGGCACCTTCCGGAAAACGTCTACGCAAGCGCAATCGATCGATTTCGCCGACGGCGTCTCGCTGATCTTGACGCCCAGATCCGACTTGGCCTGATCCGCGCGAAGGACTGTGACCGGATCAGCGGGCAACTCGCAGACGGCGAAGCCAGCGGACGTGAACGCCGGTCCCTGTTGCCAATGACCGAGGAAGATACCGCTCCGACATTTGTGCCATACCGTGCTCCAGCTAAGCGCCTGCGCATAGCGATCGAGAGCGGTTGGGGCCTGCGTTCGATCGCTCGGACACGCCGGTTCGCGGCATCGCTGGCGCAAGCCGGACATGCGGTGACCTGCATCAGCCACATCTCCGGTCCATGGCCATCCCGTACGACATTTGCCGATGGCTTCTGGTTGCACTCGGGCGGCACCTGGACGCGCCCCGCACGGTTCGACGGCGCGTCTGCCATTACACGGCGCGCACGCGCACAATCCGAGATCGCACGGATCTCCGGCGTCCGGCGCTTCGATCTGCGTCTATCGCCAGATCCGCGCCAAGGATCCGGCTCGGTTCACACTGTATCATTGTCCCGATCAGGACCGGTTCTCGCTGTCACTCCAGAGCATGATAGACTCGATAGCATCGAGGGGATTCGCGATCTGCTGCAGTCGATCGCCGACGAAAACTCAGGGGCAGCACAAATCGAACATATTGGTGTAGGAGAGCGTGGACCTGCCACTGAGGGGACGCACGTGCACAATGTCTAGAAAACCGTCCGCCGGAACAGGTTATCGGTCGCGTGGAACGCCCGGATCGAGGAGCAACTTGGGCGCCGATTGGTGCCCGGACAAGCAGACACAGGATTTGAAATGACCAAGCAAGTGCGCACAACGGTGTTTCCCGTCGCAGGAATGGGGACGAGGTTTCTACCGGCCACGAAATCCATTCCGAAGGAAATGCTGCCGCTGGTCGATCGCCCGCTGATCCAATACGCGATCGATGAAGCCCGCGCTGCCGGGATCGAGGAGTTCATCTTCGTGACCGCGCGCGGCAAGTCGGCGCTCGAGGATTACTTCGATTCATCACCTTCGCTCGAACGCAAGCTGCGCGAAGATGGCAAGGATGACTTACTTGCCGAGGTCGAGAACTCGACAATGCCATCGGGTGCGATTGCCTACATTCGCCAGCAGGAAGCGCTCGGCCTTGGTCATGCGGTCTGGTGTGCCCAGCGGCTGATCGGCGACGAGCCGTTCGCAGTGATCCTGCCGGATGACGTGATCGCAGGAGATATACCCTGCCTGAAGCAAATGGTGGACGCCTATGCCGAGGCCGGCGGCGAGGGCTGCATGGTCGCGACGATGGAAGTTCCGCACGAGAAAACCTCGTCCTACGGCGTGATCGATCCGGAGGGACAAGCCGACGATCTGGTCCGGGCGCGCGGGCTTGTCGAGAAACCGAAACCAGAGGACGCGCCGTCCAATCTCGCGGTGATAGGACGCTACATCCTGTCGCCAGGCGTGATGTCCTCGCTGTCACAGATGAAACGCGGCGCCGGTGGGGAGATTCAATTAGCCGCTGCGATTGCCGATCAGATCTCTGCCGGGGACCCCGTCTATGGTTTCCGGTTCGAGGGCAAACGCTTCGATTGCGGCTCGAAATCCGGCTATCTGCAGGCGACCGTCGAATTTGCACTCGGCCGATCGGACCTGGGCGATGAATTCCTGCAGTTCTTGCGGGGCATCTCCGCAGTCTCCAGCCTCGCAGCCGAGTAAGCGAAGAGCAAGATGGCCACAATTCTGGTCTCAGGGGGTGCCGGGTATGTCGGCAGCCATGCCTGCAAGGCGCTGCAAGCGGTCGGACACGAGCCTGTCGTGTTCGACAATTTCTCGACCGGATGGCGCGGCGCAGTTCAGTTCGGCGCACATGTCGAGGGTGATCTTCTGAACCCGGAGGATCTGGCCAAGGCGTTCGAGGCGCACAGGCCAGAAGCCGTTATGCATTTCGCCGCCTTCTCCAATGTCGGAGAATCGGTCCAGAAGCCCGAGCTCTATTGGCGCAACAACGTCACCGGTTCGTTGAACCTCTTCACGGCGGCGCGTGAGGCAGGCGTTGAGACTGTCGTCTTCTCTTCAACCTGCGCGACCTATGGCGAGGCACTGGGGGATACGCTGACCGAGGGTGATCCGCAGATCCCGGTGAACCCCTATGGTCGCACCAAGCTGGCTGTCGAGCATCTGCTGGGCGACTTTAATGCCGCATTTGGGATGCGCGCCGTGATATTCCGGTACTTCAACGCAGCCGGTGCAGACCCGGAGCGACGCATTGGCGAGGATCACCGGCCCGAAACCCATCTTATCCCCTTGGTGCTCGATGCGGCCTCGGGGCGGCGCGAGAAGATCTCGATCTTTGGAAGCGACTATCCCACGCCGGACGGCACCTGTATCCGCGACTACATTCACGTGGACGATCTGGCTTCTGCCCACGTGCTCGGGCTGGATTGGCTGCTGGATGGCGGCGCACCTCTTGCGCTGAACCTCGGCACAGGCTCCGGCTATTCCGTGCGCGAAGTGATCGACACCGCGCGCCGGGTCACCCAGACCGACATCCCGGTCGAAGAGACGGGCCGCCGACCCGGTGATCCGCCGCAACTGGTATCCGGATCGGCGCTGGCGCGTGAGACGCTCGGGTGGGAGCCGGTGCGCTCGGACCTCGCGACGATGATCGGCGACGCCTGGGGCTGGCACCAGATGCCACGCTACGAAAGCTAGGTCTCGACGTTTCCGCTGCCCTTTGGCGGGTAATAGTTGAACTCGATCAGCAGACATCCGTTCCGGCTGAAGAACGGCCCGTGAGGAATGCCTGGCGGACGCACGGCATAGGTGCCGACGGGTAGAGTTTGTTGCTCCTGCTCCGGTGTGCCGATCGACATGGCACCTGAGATCAGAAACACCTCTTCGCACCAGTCATGCGCCACGACATCCGACACTGCAGCCCCCGGAGCCCAGCGAGAGATACGGGTAACCGCGCCCTGCCGCCCTGCATGATTCATGCGGCCAGACAGAACTTTTGACGTGACGCCAGAATAGCCTGGGACCTTCTCCCATCCGTCATCTGAGAGGGCATCGAAGAATTCCCTATGCTCTTTCAGGAACATCCCGAAACCGGGGTCGTCTGACATGTCCGTCTCCTAATCCATTCTACTCGAAAACCATCCGGTGCCGCATCCACTCTCCGCGCCCGCAGTGTACCAAATGCCAGGGACGCCGGGCGAGCGTGATTGATCGCATCTGTCTCTTGCGCCGAACACAATACCGCGAGATTGTCCGCCGCCCGCAGACTCAGCCTTCCAGACCCGCTTCGACACTAAAGGACATTCGTGGACAAACGCTATTTCATCGTGCTTGGCGCCTGCATGACCCAGTTCATGGTGATCGGGCTGCTGTTTTCGTTCGGCCTGTTCTTCAAGGTGTTCGAAGAGGAGTTCGGCTGGTCGCGCGCCCTCGTTTCCTCGGGTACGGCACTTGCGATGTTCATGATGGGCGTGCTGGCCATCCCGGTCGGACGTCTGGGCGACCGGTTCGGCCCGCGCATCGTGCTGACGGTCTCGGGCGCGCTGTTTGGTTTCGGTTTTGCCATGATCAGCCAGATCTCCCAGCCCTGGCACCTGCTGGCATTGCTCGGTCTCTTCGTTGGTCTCGGCATGGCAACACACGATGTGATCACGCTCTCGACCATCGGACGCTGGTTCGAACGCCGGCGCGGAATCATGACCGGCATCGTCAAAACCGGGACCGCCGCGGGCCAGGTCGCCCTGCCCCCCCTTTGTGCATTCCTGATCATAACCTTCGAATGGCGGACCGCCGTCATCATCCTGGGCGTGATGGCCGGGATCGCTCTGCTCATTGCTGCTCGTCTGGTTCGGCCCGCGCCGAAACCGGTTGAAACGCCGGAAGCCGGGGCTGAGCCACCGGGACTGTCCTTCGGTGCGGCGCGCCAGACCACGCAGTTCTACAAGCTCTGCGCCTTGCAGTTCTGCTTCTTCCCGACGCTGACCTCTATCCCGCTGCACATTGCGGTGCACGGCGAGGATCAGGGGATGACGACGGCAACGGCGGCGACCTTGCTCGCGACAGTGGGCGGGGTCAGTGCCGCCGGACGTCTGATCGTCGGCGCATTCTCCGACCGGATCGGTGGACGAAACGCATACATGCTGTGCTTCGCACCACTGATTTGCGCACTGATCCTGATGATCTTCGTCACCAATCATACGGCGATGTTCGCGGTCGCCGCACTCTACGGTTTCGCGCATGGCGGTTTCTTCACCGTCGTCTCGCCGACCATCGCGGAGTCGTTCGGAACCAAGGCACTCGGCGCGATCTTTGGCGTCATCGTCTTCTGCGGTACGGTCGGCGGTGCCATCAGCCCGATCGTTCTGGGCCGCACCTATGATGTTCTGGGCACCTACAATCCGGGTTTCGTCGCGTTGGTCTGCCTCGCGGGGGTAGGTCTGGTCCTGGCGGCAACGCTGAAGCGTGGCCGTGTGGATCAACCGTGACAGCCTCTTTCTACGCTCGTTGGCGCAGGACGCAGCCCAAGGCGGGGCTGGACGCAACGTTGCTGAGACGCTGACCAATGTCGGACGTGACCGTCATCATCGTCGCCTATAACAGTGCCGTTGTGCTCGGTGAGGCCATCGCGTCCGTGCCGGATGGCGTCCCGGTGATCGTCGTCGACAATGCCAGCGCAGATGACACAGCACAGGTTGCCCGCGCTGCCGGGGCGATCGTGATCGATGCAGGCTACAACCTGGGCTTCGGCGCTGGCTGCAACCTCGGCGCAGCGCACGCAACCACGGAGTTCCTGCTGTTCCTCAACCCGGACGCCAGATTAGGCGCCGCGACAATTGACGTTCTGCGAAGCGACCTGACCGAGAACCCAAAAGCCGGGGCAACCGGCCCACTTCTGGTCGATGGGGAGGGCACCGCCGAGATCCCGCGCGCCGTGACGCTACTCGACAATGCACCCGCGATGATGAAGACCGTGCCAAGCGCGCCCACCGAAACAGGCTTTCTATCCGGTGCCGCGTTTCTAATCCGCCGCGCGACCTTCCAGCAGATCGGCGGTTTTGACGAGGCGATCTTTCTCTACCTAGAGGACGACGATCTGTGCCTGCGGCTTCGCCGGGCTGGACATACCCTCAGGCTGGTGCCAGAGGCCCGGGGCATCCATCACCAGGCGACCTCGTCACCACCCTCTCGCCGCTCGCTCTGGCTGCGCAACCACCACACCATGGCGAGCCATGTCTACCTCGCGGCCAAACATGGTTTGATCGTCGATTTTGATCAGATGCGCCGCAAAGCCCGGCAACGCCTGGTGACGGCATGGCTGAAAGCCGACATGGACCGGGTCGCGATCAACCGGGGTCGTATATCGGGCCTGAAGGCCGGAGGCCCGGGCCGCCTGAACTAGCCGTCCGCGGCCCGCCGCTTGATCACGGCCGAGATCGGCGCGAACCAGACGGGACGACGATCCTTCTCAAGTCCCCATCGCAGCAACGCGGTCAATGCCTCGGTGCTCGACGTCACATAGATGATCGCCGTGCCCTTCTGCCGGGCCAGAAAGGCCGCATCCTCAAGGTTCTGGAACACCTCATCACTGCTGGCTCCAGCCCCGACGAACCGTTCGCTCTCGGAATAGACAACTCCGGCATCTCCGCTCAATGACGCAGCAGGACCACCCGCGCCGGCAGGATCGATCCAGGCAAAACCATGCTCAGCCAGCGGTTGAAGCACGGTGCGCAGCGCGTCGGCATCGCTCAGAACCGGAGCATCATCCGACGTTGTCGCCCCGACAGCCTCGGGAAGCATCGCGAGTGAACGCTGAACCACCTTGCTCAATTCGCCCGCGCCACCATCAACAGACTCTGCTACCGGCAGGTGCGTGAGAACTTCGTGACGCGCAGCGCGCGCGGCTTTAGCCAGATCAACGCTCGCCGCACTGTCCGGACGGATCGACAGCGTCAAAGGCATTGTCAGCAACCCGAGCTTGTCGAGCGAGATCGACCCATTCCCCGCATCCTCCAACACAACCGCCAGCAAGGACGCGCTGCCCGGCGCATCGAAGGTGCGAGCATTCACGTTCAAGGCAGGACCGGTAAGGGCGAGAGGTTCGGGTTCGGGTTGCGCAACAGGTTCGGTAAGGTCATTTGACGGGGCAATCGCGGAGACTTCGATGTCGCTCTCGTCTTTGACGGGATCGGGATCGCTGGCAGGATCTGAAGACGCATCTTCGGTTTCAGGCGCCGTCGCGGTCGAAGCATCGCCATCTTCCGGCGCGGGCGCCGGAGCAATGGGCGACGCATCTTCCGACCCAACCACCGCCGCATCCTCGGACGGGGCGTCTGCGTCCCCCGCGACAGGTGTTTGAACAATCGCGATCTCGACGCCCTGCTCCGGTGCTTCCGGCTGCGCTGTGTCAGCTTCGGTGCCCGCCTGCACCGATGCGTTTTCAGGCTCTTCCGTAGCACTATCAGTCACGCCAACCGGACCCGAGGGCGCTGAAGCCGCGTCCTGATCGATCCGAACGGTTCCAACGCCCGGCAGGTTGTCCGGCAGCGGATTGCTCAGCGTCAGACCAATCGCAGCGGCAACGCTTGCGATCACGCCCAAAAGTGCCCCTTTGACAAAGCTCCAGAACCGTGATGGCTGCGGCAGTCCCTCGATCTCGGCATCTTCGACCAGGTCATCCGTCGCAGTCACAGACATCTGCTTTCCTCATGGTCGGCGGCTGTGCCGAGCTTCGCCCGCACTCCGGGCGCTTGACGCGCCGCCGCCTCTCGGCGCATCTATAGCGCCAACCAACCGGCGCCGCCAAGGGTGGATGCGCGCCAAACGGGTAGTGGCGGCGCGGATGCTCCTTCTGATCGACAACTATGACAGTTTCACCTGGAACCTCGTGCACTATCTCGGGGAACTCGGGGCGGAAGCGCGGGTCGTCCGCAATGACGAGCTTACCGTCGACGAGGCCCTGTCCTGCGGCGCGAAGGCGATCATTCTGTCGCCAGGCCCGTGTGACCCGCCGCGCGCCGGGATCTGCATGGATCTGGTGCGCGCGGCCCCGGACACGCTGCCAATCTTCGGTGTCTGCCTCGGGCATCAGTCCATCGGTGCTGCGCTCGGCGCTCGGGTTGAGCGATGTCACGAAATCCTGCACGGCAAGCTCTCGGCCATTGCGCATCAGGATACCGACATCTTCGCCGGGCTGCCGCAGGGGTTCAAGGCGACGCGCTATCACTCGCTGGTCGTGGCACCGGAGAGCATTCCTGACAGCCTGACAGTGACCGCGCGCTCGCAATCGGGCGTTGTCATGGGCCTCGCCCACCGCTCGCGGCCGGTCTACGGCGTCCAGTTCCATCCCGAGTCAATCCGCACAGAACATGGTCACGCCATGCTGAAGAACTTTCTCGAGATCGCAGAGGCCGCATGAGCGACGATCTCAAAGCGCTGATCGGCCAGGCCGCAAACGGTCCACTCACGCGAGATCAGGCGATCCGCGCGTTCGAGATCATAATGTCCGGCGAGGCGACCCCAGCCCAGACCGGTGGCCTCCTGATGACGCTGCGCACCCGCGGTGAAACCGTCGACGAAATCGCCGGTGCAGCAACCGTCATGCGGGCAAAGGCGGCTCCCGTGCAGGCACCTGAGGGTGCTATGGACATCGTCGGCACCGGCGGTGACGGCAAAGGAACGCTGAACATCTCGACTGCGACAGCTTTCGTGGTCGCAGGTTGCGGAGTTCCGGTGGCCAAGCATGGCAACCGCGCCTTGTCCTCGCGTTCCGGTGCTGCGGATGTGCTGGGCGAAATGGGTGTAAACTCGATGGTCGAACCGGCCGTCGCTGAAGCAGCGCTCGCGGAGTGCGGTATCTGCTTCATGATGGCGCCGATGCACCACTCCGCCATGCGCCATGTCGGGCCCGCGCGGGTCGAGCTCGGCACGCGCACCGTCTTCAACATTCTGGGCCCACTGACCAACCCAGCGGGCGTGAAATACCAACTCACCGGCGCGTTCTCATCTGATTTCCTGCGTCCGATGGCCGAAACGCTATCGGCCTTGGGCACGACCTCGGCGTGGCTGGTGCACGGATCAGATGGCACTGACGAGATCTCGATCTGCGGCCCCTCGCAGGTTGTTGCCCTAAGCGGCGGAGAAATCACCGAAACCTCAATACACCCCGAAGATGCTGGACTGCCGGTTCATCCGTTCGAGAGCATCCTGGGCGGCACGCCGGCGGAGAACGCCAAGGCCTTCAGCGATTTGATGGACGGTGCAGCGAGCGGCTACCGGGATGCGGTACTGCTGAACGCGGCGGCAGCACTTTTGGTGGTCGGCGAGGCAGAGGACCTGAAGTCTGGCGTCGCGATCGCGCGTGAGAGCCTCGACTCGGGCGCTGCTCTTGCCAAGGTGAAGGCGTTGGCCGCAGCGACAAATCGGGCCTGACGCACCTGTCAGGAGTTTCTGTTAACCTGTCGGGACCGATTCCGCGTTGTTACAGTTCCGGTATCAAAGGAATACGAAATGCCTACCGTTGCAGTATGATTGCGGTATCGCTTGAGGGACAGCGCATGGCGGGTTAACAGGCGCGCATGACGAACGTTCTCGACAAGATCAAAGCGTACAAACTGGAAGAGATCGCAGCGCGGAAAAAGGCCCGTCCGACGAGCGACGTCGAAGCCGCCGCGAAGGCTGCGCCAGACATCCGTCCATTCCATCGTGGGCTTATCAAAGCCCAGTCTTCCGGTGGCTATGGGTTGATCGCTGAAATCAAAAAAGCCAGCCCCTCCAAAGGCTTGATCCGAGAAGACTTCAACCCGCCTGAACTTGCACAGGCTTACGAGGCTGGTGGTGCCACCTGCCTCTCCGTGCTCACAGACACGCCAAGCTTTCAGGGCGCGGACACTTTCCTTACGCAAGCGCGCGAGGCGACATCCCTGCCCTGCCTGCGCAAGGATTTCCTGTATGACCCATACCAGGTTGCCGAGGCCCGCGCGCTTGGCGCCGACTGCATTCTGATCATCATGGCGTCCGTGTCAGACAATCAGGCACAAGAGCTTGAAGATGCAGCACTTTCCTGGAATATGGATGCGCTGATCGAAGTCCACGACGGCGATGAACTCGATAGCGCGCTCGCGTTGAAATCACCATTGATCGGGATCAACAACCGGAACCTGAAGACCTTTGATGTGTCCCTAACAACCACAGAAGAACTCGCACCTCGCGTGCCGTCAGATCGCATGGTCGTTGCCGAAAGCGGCTTGTTCACGCCAGCGGATCTTGCGCGACTTGCCCAGGTCGGCGCGCGCAGTTTTCTGATCGGTGAGAGCCTGATGCGTCAGGCCGACGTCACTTCGGCCACCCGCGCCATCCTCACGGATCCGGTCGCGGCATGAGCGGTTTCACCCACTTCGACGACGCCGGGAACGCTGTCATGGTCGATGTTGGTGAAAAAGCCGTCACACAGCGCAGTGCGACCGCCTGCGGCACTGTTGTGATGCAGCCGGAAACGCTTGAGATGATTACGGAAAGCCGCGCCAAGAAGGGCGATGTTCTGGCTGTGGCTCAGCTTGCCGGGATCATGGCGGCAAAGAAGACCTCAGATCTTGTGCCTTTGTGTCACCCGCTAATGCTCACGAAGGTTACAGTGGACCTGTCTCCATCTCCGCCGGACCGGGTCGAGATCGAAGCGACTGTCCGCCTCTCCGGTCAGACGGGTGTCGAGATGGAGGCCTTGACAGCCGTGTCGGTCGCAGCGCTCACGGTCTATGACATGTGCAAGGCGGTAGATCGCGGGATGCAGATCACTGATGTCCGATTGGTTCACAAGGCCGGCGGCAAATCGGGTGAGTTCCGCGCCGAATGATCTCGGTTCTCGAAGCGCTTGGCAGGCTTTTCGATCTCGTCAACGTCACCGGGACCGAGACTGTTCCAATTGCACAGGCTCATGGTCGCATCCTCGCAGCCGCTGCGATCGCTCAACGCACGCAGCCACCATTCGATGCGTCAGCCATGGATGGATATGCCGTCCGGGCAAAGGAGGCAGCGACCGGCGCGACGCTGGCAATTGTCGGCGAGGCTGCTGCGGGCCATCGCTTTAAGGGGCAGTTTCCACCGGGCTCCGCAGTGCGGATTTTCACGGGAGCGCCCGTTCCGCCCGGCGCAGACAGTATCCTGATCCAGGAGAATGCCACCGCGCAAAACAGTTACCTGGAAGTCAATACACCCCCGTCAGTCGGGGAATACATCCGGCCGGCCGGCGGAGACTTTAAGGTCGGCGACGCTATGACTGCTCCGCGCAGGCTCAACGCGCGAAACGTTGCACTACTCGCCGCCATGAACATTCCCGAAGTTACTGTTCACCGGCGCCCAGTGGTCGCTTTGATCCCGACGGGCGATGAATTGGTACTACCCGGGGAGGTGCCCGGCACCGATCAGATCGTGACGTCGAACAACTTTGGCTTGGCGGCAATGCTGGAACAGATCGGGGCGGTTGCCCGATTGTGCCCGATCGCGCGGGATACGCCAGACAGCCTTGTCAGTGCGTTGGACCATGCCAGCGGAGCCGATTTTATTGTGACACTCGGCGGCGCGTCTGTGGGCGACCACGATTTGGTCGCCGATGTCCTCGGTAACGAGGGATTAACCTTGGATTTTTACAAAATCTCCATGCGACCTGGGAAACCATTGATGGCCGGACGTTTGGGCGACGCGACGATGATCGGCCTTCCCGGCAATCCGGTCTCGGCGATGGTTTGTGGCGAAGTGTTCCTGAGGCCAGCAGTGGAAGCGGCTATGGGGCTGCCGGCACAACCACGCACGACGGTGACGGCTGAACTTCGCCATGATCTTCCGTCAAATGGCCCGCGAGAACACTACATGCGCGCCGTTCTGGACGACGACCGATCGTGCACAGTGTTTGAGAACCAGGATTCCAGCCTGGTCATGACACTCTCTCTCGCGAACGCTTTGGTGGTGCGGGCGCCCAACGCGGCCCCCGTCCCCAAAGGCGGCCATGTTCAGTGTATTCCCCTGTAAGTTTCGCGAGATGTTCTTGTCACTCAACCAAGAAGCGTTGACACAAAACCGGAACACATGTAGAACACTTCAAAATCCAGAGAGCAGCGGGGCGACACATGCTCACAAAGAAGCAGTATGACCTTCTCCAGTTTATTCACAAGCGCGTGCAGAAGGATGGGGTGTCACCGTCCTTCGACGAGATGAAGGCAGCGCTCGATCTCAGGTCAAAGTCAGGCATACATCGGCTGATCACGGCGCTTGAAGAGCGCGGCTTCATTCGAAGGCTCGCGCATCGTGCCCGTGCGATCGAGATTCTGCGTCTTCCGGACAACATGGCGGACTCGAGCCCGCGTGGTGGTTTCCGGCCATCGGTGATCGAAGGGGATCTGGCTGTGCGGGAACGTGCCGCCGAGGCTCTTTCGGCGCTGGGCGGGCAGAAAGTCTCGCACGACGCGGAAACCCATTCGGTGCCGCTGATCGGACGGATCGCGGCAGGCATTCCGATAGAGGCGATGCAGCAGGGCCCAACCGAGATCGGCGTGCCGTCGATGATGATGTCGTCCTCCGGCGATCACTACGCGCTGGAGGTCAAAGGCGACTCGATGATCGACGCTGGCATTCATGAAGGCGATGTCGTCGTCATCAAACGGCAAGCGACCGCCAACAATGGCGATATCATCGTCGCGTTGATCGAGGACCACGAAGCAACGCTGAAACGCCTGCGCCGCAAAGGTGGCGCAATTGCGCTCGAAGCTGCAAATCCAGCGTATGGCACTCGCCTCTACCGTTCGGATCAAGTCAAGATCCAGGGACGAATGGTCGGCTTGATACGGACTTATTGAAGCGACCATAACCGCTGGCGGGCGGGGTCGCGCGCCAGCGTCACGTCGGGTGCATTGGGCGTGAAACGGATTGCAATTGCACCGCTACGTGAAAGCTCGGCCTCCCCGAAATAGATGCATCGCCCTTTGATCGCGCCACCGTACCGCGCGATCAGGATTGTTTTTTCGGTGCAGAATCGCGCCAGATCAATATCGCTGATCTTACGAGACCAGACCGCGCGGATACTCCAATTACCGACCTCCGCTGCCAATGAACTCGCATCCCGCAGCAGGCCCGGCCTGATCGCGGCGCTTTCCTGATCTGCGGCATCGCCATCGCGGCGTAGCCAACTCTTCGCAGCGAACCCTTGGGCGGTCGGGTGATCGAGAACCCGACCCTCTGGTCCAAGGAAGCCGATCAGCCGGGCCTCCGGCGCGATCAATACATCGGGACGGGGCGGCGCTGTATGCCAGATAAGCAAAGCACCGGTGATCGCGGCCACGCCCGCAAAACGCCAAGGTCCACGCCAGATCAGGAGCCAAAGTCCGCCGAGCGCGATCATCGGGAGGACGACGGTCGGCGCGGCTGGGATGTATCGCACCGCCCCTGGCAAGCCCGATACCCAGTGCGCCACACGCAGCACCTGTTCGATCCCTTGCCCCATGACCTGAAGTGCGGGCTCTGCGAAGCCGAAGGGGGCCAGAACCGCAGCGAGCGACGCTGACGGCGCAATCCAGAAACCCATCACCGGAAGCGCGAGCAGGTTCGACAGCAACCCGTACGGCGCCGATCTATTGAAGTGATAGGCCGCGAACGGTGCGGTCGCGACACCGGCGAGAAGGCTCGACACCAGCAAGCTGCCGATGAAAACCAGAACTGCCCGCAGTGCCGTATGTGCCAAACCGGTTTTCGATGGTGGCCCCCGATCACCGTAGCTGCGCAGTTGCTCGAACCCGGTCACCAGGGCCGCAGTCGCGGCAAAACTCATCTGAAAGCCCGCATCCAGCAGACTGACGGGGCGCAGCACAAGAACGATCAGAGCCGCCAGCGCCAAGGCCCGCAAGGTCAATGCAGGCCGATCAAACAGCACCGCCGTGAAGGCAACCGCGACCATCACGTAAGCGCGTTGCGTAGCAACCGTTCCACCCGAAAGTGCTAGATAGGACGCCCCGGCCAGGAGCGCGCCGATCGCTGCGAGTTTTCGGGTCGACAGGTTCAGTGCGGTCCACGGAAACGCCACGAGAAGCAGGCGAAGGCTCGCGAAGACGAGGCCGGTCAGCATCCCCATGTGCAAGCCAGAAATCGCCAGCAGGTGCGCGAGATTAGATGCGCGCAGAGCCTCTGCGTCTGCCTCGCCGATTTCCGCACGGTCGCCAACGATGATCGCGGCGGCGAAGGCTCCTTGGCGACCCGGCAGCATCTCGCGCAAGGCGCGCGACATCTGGTCCCGCTGCCGCGCGATCCAAACCCTCACGGCGTCGAGCGGACCCGGCGCTGTCTTTGCTGGCACGTTCAAGAGGGCGCCGCGGACGAGACCAATCCCGCCTAGTCGTTCAAAGAATGCGCGTTTTCGGAAGTCGAACGCACCGGGCTCGACTGGTTCTCCGGGAGGCATCAGCGTCGCATAGGTGCGCACGATGCTGCCAGGCGCCGGCATTTCGGCGTGCACTCCGTCCAGAACGGTGAGGCGAACGCGCGCGGGCGTATGCTCGGGCTCCAACCCGTAGACTGTGACATCGTCAAGCAGAAGGCGCGGTGCACCCGAGGCAGAGCGTGAAACCCAGAGGACGCGGCCCTCTACCGTCTCACCCAACGGGAAGCGAATTTGCGGCGCGTCCGCGCGGTGCGCCGACCATGCCGCCATCGAAAAGCCAAGCGCCGTGACCGCCCCCAAACCACAGAGCAACCGCAACGCGGCAAGTGCGCCGCGGAGCGGCAGTGCTGCGACGATCGCCAGCGGCACCCAAATCCAAACGGTGCGATGATCGGGTTCGGTAGAGAGCGCGAAAAAGATCCAAATCCCGATCCCGAACAGGACTGGAAGCCACAGAATGAACCTGCGGCTTTCAAGACGGTAGAATTCCAGAAGTTGCGCGCCGAAGGCCACCTTGTCTGTCCGATCCTGATCGGCCATAACGGCCGCGATTTCGGACCACCCCCGGTTCGAGCCCTACATCCACCGCCAAGCGTAACAGCGCAAGGTAAAACCCTCCGGAGCGTCATGATGACCGAGGTTGTGACCCGATTCCCACCGTCGCCCACCGGGTTCCTGCACATAGGCGGTGCGCGGACCGCATTGTTCAATTGGCTGTTCGCACGCCACCATGGTGGAAAGTTCGTGTTGCGGATCGAAGACACGGACCGGAAGCGCTCGACCCCCGAGGCGACAGAGGCGATTTTCGAGGGGCTGCGCTGGCTTGGTCTGGATTGGGATGGCGACGTCATCAGCCAGTTCTCCCGGATCGAACGGCACGCGGAGGTGGCGCGTCAGATGCTCGACGCGGGCACGGCGTACCGGTGCTACGCGACCAAGGAAGAGATCGACGCATTTCGGGAGCAAGCCAAGGCAGAGAAGCGACCACCGCTGTTCCGCTCGCCGTGGCGCGACAAGGGTTCCGACGACTGGCCAGATGGCGACTACACCGTGCGTCTGAAGGCGCCGCGCGAAGGCAATGTGACGATCGACGACCAGGTCCAGGGAACCGTGACTTGGGCGGCCGAGACCATGGATGATCTGATTCTGATGCGTTCGGACGGCACACCGACCTATATGCTGGCAGTGGTTGTCGACGACCACGACATGGGCGTCACCCACGTCATCCGTGGCGATGATCACCTGACCAACGCCGCGCGCCAGTCACTGATCTGCAAGGCTGCCGGATGGGATCTCCCGGTCTATGCCCATGTCCCGCTGATCCACGGCCCGGACGGCGCGAAGATGTCGAAACGCCATGGCGCAACCAGTGTGACCGAGTACCGGGACATGGGGTATCTTCCGCAGGCGATGCGGAACTATCTGGCGCGGCTTGGCTGGAGCCACGGCGACGATGAGTTTTTCACGGACGACCAGATGATCGCGTGGTTCGGGCTAGACGCAATCGGCAAGTCTGCAGCACGCTTCGACTTCAAAAAGCTGGAAAATCTGAACGGCCAGCACATCCGGGCAACCGGCGACGCGGTCCTACTCAGGCAGATAGAAGCACTTTTTGCGGCGCAACAGAAGGCACCGTTGAGTGACGAGCGCCGGGCGTTGATGCTGGATGCCATGCCCGGCATCAAAGAGCGTGCCAAGACATTGCTCGAAGTCATTGATCTGTCATATTATATTCTGACGGACAGACCTCTGGAGCTCGATGAGAAAGCTGCGAAACTGCTCAACTCCGAGACAGCTCCGATGCTCGCCAGATTGACTGAGCGGTTGCGAGATGCTAGCGAATGGGTAGCCGAAAACATCGAAACGACTGTCCGCGAAGCCGCCGAGTCCGAAGGTATCAAGCTCGGCAAACTGGCCCAACCCTTGAGAGCCGCGGTGACTGGCAGGGCGATAAGTCCCAGCGTCTTTGACGTGATGGTAACACTCGGCCGGGAAGAAACACTGGCGCGTTTGGGCGATGTCGTCCGGAAGACCGGCTGAAAGCTGGCCACGGATTTACGGCACGCCCTCGCCATAACACTGAGGGTATCTTATGAACGACACTCCCACCAAGACCGCGACCCTGACCTTCGACGGAAAGTCCGTGGAATTTCCTGTCTACGACGCCGTACACGGACCATCGGTGATCGACATCCGTCGCCTGTACGCGGAGATGGGCGTCTTCACGTATGATCCGGGTTTTACATCAACCGGATCGTGCCGCTCGACCATCACGTACATCGACGGCGACAAGGGCGAATTGCTTTATCGTGGCTACCCGATCGATCAGTTGGCCGAGAAATCGCACTTCCTCGAGGTTTGCTATCTGCTGCTTTACGGCGAGTTGCCGACAGCCGCGCAGATGGAAGACTTCGAAAGCCGGGTCACAAACCATACGATGCTGCACGAGCAGATGGTCAATTTCTTCCGTGGCTTCCGGCGCGACGCGCACCCCATGGCGATCGTCTGCGGCGTGGTGGGTGCAATGTCGGCCTTCTACCATGACAGCACGGATATCGAGGACCCCTGGCAGCGTGAAGTCGCCACTATCCGGCTGATCGCCAAGCTCCCGACAATCTGTGCATGGGCCTACAAGTATTCAATCGGCCAGCCGTTCATCTACCCGCGCAACGATCTCGATTATGCGACGAACTTCCTGCACATGTGCTTCGCCGTTCCGTGCGAGGAATACGTGGTCGACCCGATCCTGAGCCGCGCGATGGACCGGATCATGACGCTTCATGCGGATCATGAGCAGAATGCTTCGACCTCGACCGTGCGTCTCGCGGGGTCGTCTCAGGCCAACCCGTTCGCCTGTATCGCAGCCGGTGTCGCCTCGCTCTGGGGCCCCGCCCACGGAGGTGCGAACCAGGCCTGTCTGGAGATGCTCAAGGAAATCGCGACCCCCGACCGGGTCGACGAGTATGTCCAGAAAGCACAGGACAAGAACGACAGCTTCCGTCTGATGGGCTTCGGCCACCGGGTCTACAAGAACTACGACCCGCGCGCGACCGTGATGCAGCAGACGGCCAAGGAAGTGCTGGAGCTGCTGGGCGTCGAGGACAACCCGATCCTTCAGGTTGCTCAGGCGCTCGAGAAGCGGGCGCTGGAGGACGAGTATTTCATCTCGAAGAAGCTGTACCCGAATGTCGACTTCTACTCAGGTATCATTCTGGAGGCGATGGGTTTCCCGACATCGATGTTCACACCGATCTTCGCGTTGTCACGCACCGTTGGCTGGATCAGCCAGTGGAAAGAGATGATCGAAGACAAGGACGGCAAGATCGGCCGCCCACGTCAGTTGTACATCGGCGCCGCAGCGCGGGACTACATCAACGTCGAAACCCGCTGAGCCGACCGGCCTTTGTTTGAATCGGGACTGTGCGCTCAGGCGCGCAGTCCAGCCCCAGCACACCGTCTCACGCCGTCTTCCCTGGATGAAGCCTGAACGAACGACCCAATCCAGGCAGCCACGACATGATGGTCAGAGAGCTCAGAGCACCGCACTCGATCTTCCTCGCAAGTCGAAAAACTTCACCACCGGAAGATAGCTGGCCCCAGTAACCGCTCCTCTTGTTGTTAAATCGGTCTTCGGACGACTAACATGCGCAACAGCATGCCAACGAAGACGAAGCCTCATTGATGCTTGCAGTGTCGTACAATCTGTTTCTGCTCGGCGGAACCGTGGTTTTGGCGATCATAGCGGGCTTCACCGGTCTCAGTCTGGCCAGCGGTCTGTCCCGGCTGTCTGCCGTCCGACGCAAGCCCGCCATCGTCAGGGCTGCGGTGGTGCTGGGGAGCGGTGTCTGGTCAACACACTTCGTGGCGATGCTCGCACTACAATTGCCGGTAGATGTGGTCTATGACCCGGTCTACACGCTTGCCTCGGCTCTGCTCGGTATTCTGTTCACCGGCGCAGCTTTACTGATCCTGCATTTCTCAGGACGCACGAACCGGCACATCTTAGCCGCGGGCACGATCATGGGGCTGGGCGTGGTTTCCATGCACTATGTCGGCATGTTTGGAATGCGAGGTTGCATGCCTGTGTACTCGGTCTGGGGCTACGTCATCTCAACAGTGTTGTCCGCGGCGATCTGCATCGGAGCACTGCATGTCGCCTATCGCCGGCGAACCCTTCGCGGCTTGATGGCTGGCGGGACCATCTACGGTCTCGCGATTCTCGCGATGCACTTCAGCGCGATGTCCCAGACCGGATTCCTGCCGTTGGACGAGATCGAACCTAGCGTGCGCATGGTCCGCAACGACGTGCTTGCGATGCTTGTGCTGTTCGCGGCCTTCCTGATCTGCGGCGCATTCTTGCTGACGACGGTGACGCTCCGCGAAATCGCTGGCGGCGAGCAGGTTACCGCGTTGGCAAACGAAGGGCCACGGGAGACTCCACCGACGGAACACGATCCCGGGGAAGAACGCGAGCCCATACTGCCTGCCACAAAGTCTGCGGCCGCGCCCGTCCTCCGCGTTCCCTACGAACAGGACGGACGAACGTTCTTCGCGCCAATCAAGGACATCGTCATGATCCAGGCTGACGGGCATTATACCCGGCTTCACCGAGTCTCCGGACCAGCCTTCTGCCCACAGCCGATCGCCCGTCTGGCAGACGAACTCGCCGAGGCGCCGTTCCTGCGAACGCACCGAAGCTACTTGGTGAACCTGACCTATGTGGAAGGGTTCGAGCGGCGCAAGGATCAAGGTGTCTGTCTTTTCGCGACAGCGACCGGGGTCGATCCGGTACCTGTCAGCCGGGCAAATGTCGCCGCCACAAAGGCAGCACTCGGCCTCTGACTTTCGCCGTTCGTGCGGGCCAGTCGCCGTTGACGCGCCATAATCCCTGCCCGTTCGAACAGAATTCGCCACCACGCCGGATTGTCCTAGTTTTCGGTGACCACAAAAAGCGGGCAAACCGCTCACGACACAGGGAGAAGATGCTCATGATACCCGGAGCCTTCGAATACCATCGGCCCGAGTCCGTCTCGGAAGCAGCGGGATTGTTGTCCCAACTGGGTGAGGAAGCCCGCGTTCTGGCAGGCGGACACAGCCTGATCCCTATGATGAAGCTCCGCATGGCCGCACCCGAGCATCTGGTGGACCTGCAGGACATCGCCGAGTTGCAGGAAATCGCAGTCGCCGGTGACACCGTGACGATCGGCGCGATGGTCACACAGGATCGCCTGATCTCGGATCGCGCGCTGAGCAATGCCGTCCCGATCATTGGCGAGGCAGCCCTTCAGATCGCTGACCCGCAAGTGCGTTATGTCGGCACGATCGGCGGCAACGTCGCGAACGGCGACCCTGGCAACGACATGCCGGGGCTTATGCAGTGCCTCGGTGCCGTGTTCGAGCTTGTCGGCCAGAACGGCACCCGCTCGGTCGCGGCGCGGGAATTCTACGACAGCGCCTACTTCACAGCGCGCGCAGATGACGAGATCCTCACCCGGATCATGTTCCCGGTGCCAACGAACAAAGGCTATGCCTACGAGAAGCAAAAACGCAAGATCGGCGATTATGCGACTGCAGCGGCGGCGGTTTTGTGTGGCGGCGGGCAGGCCTCGATCGCAATGACAAACCTTGCAGACACGCCGATTTGGTCGGCGGACGCCGGGACTGCTCTCGCATCAGGAGACGTCGATGGCGCCGTTGCGGCAACCATGGCCGCGATTGACCCGGGCGATGACATGCGCGGACCCGTGGCTTTCAAGAAACACGTGGCCCAGGTGATCCTGCGCCGCGCCATCGCGCGCGCGCAGAGCCGGGCATAAAGGGGGGACAGACCGATGGCGAAGATGCACGTCAAGATGACGATCAACGGGAAAGAGGTCGAAGCGCTGGCCGAGCCCCGCACCCTGCTGATCCACTTCCTGCGCGAAGACCTGAAAATCACCGGACCGCACATCGGCTGCGAGACCTCGCATTGCGGGGCCTGCACGGTCGATATCGATGGGAAATCGGTCAAATCCTGCACCGTCTTTGTTGGCCAGGCCAATGGCACCGACATCACGACGGTCGAAGGGCTGGTAAACCCGGACGGCTCGCTTGGCGTTCTTCAGGAGGCCTTCAAGGAACACCACGGACTGCAATGCGGATACTGCACACCGGGCATGATCACCCGTGCGCACCGCCTATTGCAGGAGAATCCGACCCCGACCGAAGAGGAGGTCCGTTTCGGCATGGCCGGGAACCTGTGCCGCTGCACCGGGTATCAGAACATCGTCAAGTCCATCATGGCCGCAGCCCCTGTGCTCGCCGCGCAGAAGGAGGCCGCAGAATGAACGATATGACGCCAACGCCCGAGGAACGCCGCAGTGCTCTGAAGGGCATGGGCTCAGCCCGAAAGCGCGTCGAGGACGCCCGCTTCACCCAAGGCAAGGGCAACTATGTCGACGACATCAAGCTGGACGGCATGCTGTTCGGCGATTTCGTGCGCTCGCCCTATGCCCATGCGCGGATCAAGTCGGTGGATGCGTCAGCAGCATTGGCCTTGCCGGGCGTCCATGCCGTCCTCACGGCGCAGGACCTTGAACCGCTGGGCCTGCATTGGATGCCGACGCTCGCCGGCGACAAGCAGATGGTCCTGGCAGATGGCAAGGTTCTGTTCCAGGGTCAGGAAGTGGCGTTCGTGATAGCCGACGACCGCTATATCGCGGCGGACGCAGTGGAATTGGTCGATGTGGACTATGACGAATTGCCCGTCGTCACCGATCCGTTCGAGGCGCTGAAGACAGACGTGGTGCTCCGCGAGGATTTGGAAGGTCAGACCGAGGGCGCCCACGGGCCGCGCCGCCACCACAATCACATCTTCACGTGGGAATCCGGCGACAAGGAAGCGACCGAGGCCGTGATCGACGGCGCCGACGTGGTTGCCGAGGAAATGATCTATTATCATCGTACGCATCCCTGCCCGCTCGAGACCTGCGGGTCCGTCGCTTCCATGGACAAGGTGAACGGTAAGCTCACACTCTGGGGTACGTTCCAGGCGCCGCACGCGGTGCGCACAGTCGCCTCGCTGATCTCTGGCATCGCCGAGCACAACATTCGCGTAATCAGCCCCGACATCGGAGGTGGTTTCGGAAACAAGGTTGGCGTCTATCCCGGTTACATCTGCTCGATCGTCGCGTCGATCGTCACCGGCAAACCGGTGAAGTGGGTCGAGGACCGGATGGACAACCTGATGTCCACGGCCTTCGCGCGCGACTACTGGATGCAGGGTAAAATCGCGGCCACCAAAGAGGGCAAGATCACCGGCCTCTGGTGCCACACGACCGCCGATCACGGTGGGTTCGACGCCTGCGCTGATCCGACCAAGTTCCCGGCGGGTTTCATGAACATCTGCACGGGATCCTATGACATTCCCACCGCTTACCTGGCAGTGGACGGTGTCTACACCAACAAAGCCCCGGGGGGCGTGGCCTATCGGTGCTCGTTCCGGGTGACCGAGGCCGCCTATTTCATCGAACGCATGATCGAAGTTCTGGCGATCAAGCTTGACATGGACGCGGCCGAATTGCGCCGGATCAACTTCATCAAAGCCGACCAGTTCCCGTACCAGTCCGCGCTGGGTTGGGAATACGATTCCGGAGATTACCATACCGCCTGGGACAAGGCGCTCAACGCTGTCGGGTATGACGACCTGCGCCGGGAACAGGCCCAGCGCGTCGAGGACTTCAAGGCAGGGAAGACCCGCAAGCTGATGGGGATTGGCCTGACCCACTTCACCGAGATCGTTGGCGCGGGCCCGGTCAAGAACTGCGATATCCTCGGGCTCGGCATGTTCGACAGTTGCGAGATCCGTATTCACCCCACAGGGTCTGCAATCGCAAGGTTGGGCACGATCAGCCAGGGTCAGGGGCACGCGACGACCTTCGCGCAGATCCTCGCTTCCGAAATCGGATTGCCCGCCGATGACATCACCATCGAAGAGGGCGACACGGACACGGCGCCCTACGGGCTCGGCACCTATGGGTCGCGCTCGACCCCGGTTGCAGGTGCCGCAACGGCGATGGCTGGGCGCAAGATCCGCGCCAAGGCCCAGATGATCGCGGCGTACCTGCTCGAGGTCCACGATGACGATGTCGAATTCGACATCGACCGTTTTGCAGTCAAAGGCGCGCCAGAGCGGTTCAAGACCATGAAGGAGATCGCCTTCGCGGCCTACAATCAGGCGCTCCCGGGACTCGAGCCGGGTCAGGAAGCGATCAGCTACTACGACCCGCCCAACAAGCCGAACACGTACGGGGCGTATGTGTGCGTTCTCGATATCGACGTGGACACTGGCGAGGCCGACATTCGCAAGTTCTATGCTTTGGATGATTGCGGGACGCGCATCAATCCGATGATCATCGAGGGGCAAGTGCACGGTGGTCTGACCGAGGCGCTTGCAATCGCCATGGGCCAGGAGATCGCCTATGACGAAGACGGCAACCACAAGACGGCGACGATGATGGACTTTTTCATCCCGACCTCGTGGGAGACGCCACATTACGAAACCGATCACACCACGACGCCGTCACCGCACCACCCGATCGGCGCAAAAGGCGTTGGTGAAAGCCCGAACGTGGGCGGCGTGCCTTGCTTCTCGAATGCGGTCCACGACGCGTTCCGGCCGTTCGGTCTGACGCAAAGCCATATGCCGCATGACCACTGGCGGGTCTGGCAAACAGCCAACAAGCTTGGCCTGCATGGCTGACTGGAGGACACTCCAGAAACAGATGGCGGGGGCGGCCTATGTCGCCCCGGACGCCCTTGCCATGGCCCTGCACCTTTCGCTCGTGCTCGGGAGACCGCTTTTGTTGGAGGGGCCCGCCGGTGTCGGCAAGACCGAGGTCGCAAAGGCACTGGCGGCGCTGAAGGACGCGCAGCTGATCCGCCTGCAGTGTTACGAAGGACTGGACGCATCCCAAGCGATCTACGAGTGGAACTATCAGCGGCAGCTTCTGGCGCTACGGGCAGAAGGCGGCTCGGAGGATGCGGTCTTCACAGACAAGTATCTTTTGAAACGCCCTCTGCTGCAGGCCATCACGCAGGACACGTCCCCGGTCTTGCTGATCGACGAGATCGACCGCGCGGACGAGGAATTCGAGGCCTACCTGTTGGAAATCCTCGCCGAGGGACAGATCACCGTCCCCGAACTTGGCACCATCGCTGCCACCACGCAGCCCATGGTGGTCCTCACGGCGAACGGAACGCGCGAGCTTTCGGACGCTCTCAGGCGCCGCTGCCTCTACGCCTATATCGACTACCCGGATCGTGAAACCGAGCTTCGGATCCTGCGTGCCCGGGCGCCGGGGATCGAGGCGACGCTGGCGACCCAGATCGTGCATACAGTCCAGGCAATCCGACGTGAGGATCTCGAGAAGAAGCCCGGTATCGCCGAGATGCTTGACTGGGCGGCAGCGCTGTCCGGTCTGGGCGTCAACGATCTCTCCCAGGATCCGGCGACCCTCTCTGCGACCATGGTCTGTTTGTTGAAGACCGCCGCAGACCGCGATGCCATGCCGCCCGAAGTTCTGGCGCGGATCGTCGGCAAGGCCGCCTGATGCGCCCGACACGCTTTCCAGAGCGCGCTGACGGACCAGCAGATCGCATTTCGGGTTTTCTCGCGCATCTTCGTATGAACGGCATCGCGGCAGGACCACAAGAGACGCAGGCGGCACTAACCGCGCTCGCGGCTGTGGATGCGACCGATGCCGATCAAGCCAGGCTGGCGTTGAAGACGCTACTGGCGTCTGGAGAGGACGCTTGGCGGGGCTTTGACGACCTCTTCGACGCCTACTGGCTCAACACCGGAAAGCAGAAGCCAGGAGAGGTCAAGGCAGATCATCTGCGCACCCAGGCCGCACGCCCGACACTTTGGCAGCCGCATTTTGACGAGGACACTGAAGCAGGTGGACAGAGCACCGACGATGCCCGCCCAGACATCGGCGATGGCGAGGCTGAAGGTGCGGACGGCCGCTTGATCGCGACGCGGACGGACAACTTGACCCGCCGGGATCTGCGCGAGTTGATAGATGACGAAAGTCTTCGCGCAGCCGAGAAAGCCGCGGAACGTCTGGCAAGATCACTGCGCGATCGTCGGTCGCGTCGGCACAAGGCTGCAAAACGCGGACAAAAGCTCGACATGCGCCGGATCCTGCGGACCAGCCTTGCGCGTGGGGGTGAACCATTGGATCTGCACCGCCGTCGCCGCCCGGAACGCCCGTTGCACATCGTGGCGCTCTGCGATGTGTCGGGGTCGATGACCGTCTATGCCAGGGTTTTCCTGGCATTCGTGAAGGGTCTTGTCAGCGTCGACACCAGAACAGATGCCTATCTCTTCCAAACGAAGCTGATGCGAGTCACCGGTGCGCTTCGCGATCACGACACGCTGCGTGCTGCCGGGCGCCTGTCCCTCATGGCGGAAGGCTTCGGCGGAGGCACCGATATTGCTGGCAGCCTCGCACGGTTCAACGAGACCTATGCTCGGAACAGCGTCGGCGGACGCACGGTCGTTTTTATTCTGTCTGATGGCTACTGCACATCGACCCCGTCGGCGCTCGAAGCGGCGCTTGTACGTCTCAGGCGGCGCGCACGCAGAATTGTCTGGTTGAACCCACTCTTGGGCTGGAAGGACTATGCGCCTATCGCAAGAGGAATGGCGGCGGCCCGTCCGCATCTCGACGCACACCTTCCCGCCAACACGATCGATGCGCTCGCAGCTCTGGACGTAGAGCTCGAAAAGATCTGATGAGCCTTAGAATGAACCCCTACGCTGCGTTGCCCACCGAAACCATATGTCCCGAACCCGCCCGTTGCCCACGCTTAAGTCCATGCGCTTGGCCATGGTAACGGCTTCGGTCAGGGCCCAATCAGGGGATCTCCGCAAATGTCAGCGCTGGCACACATCCGGACGAACGAGCGGTCAATGATCGAGACAGACGTCTTCGAGATCATCAGCAAGTTGAGGTCCGAACGTCGACCGTTTTGCCTCGCGACCGTTGTTCGAACCGCCGATCTCACGTCTGCCAAGGCAGGTGCGAAAGCCGTGGTGACCGAAGAGGGCGAGATCCTCGGGCACTTGGGTGGGAACTGCGTCCTCTCTGCGGTCAGACGCACAGCGGCCGACGTCTTGAGTTCGGGGGAGGCGCGCATGATCACGGTTCAACCGGCAAACCTCGCGCAACCCAACATCACCAGCACTGACATTCACATCAGCGGCTGTCCTTCAGGCGGCACGGTCGATGTCTTCGTTGAACCCTATTTGCAACCTCTCCGGGTTTCGATCTTGGGTGACGGTCCGATCGCGAAAGCGCTTCGAGCGCACGGAGCACTGATGGGTTTTCAAGCGATCGATGAAACGGGCATGGACGCCGACGCGGTGATCATCGTGTCACAAGGCAACGACGACATGGCGGCGCTGCGTCAGGCACTGCTGAGCCCGGCACCTTTCGTCGCCATGGTCGCCAGCCACCGCAAGGCCGCGCATCTGTGCGCGCGATTGAAGGCGGAGGGTATGGCAGACGACCAGATCGGACGGCTGATCTCACCGGCGGGCCTGGATCTCGGCGCTATCGATCCGCACGAGATCGCAGTCTCCATCCTCGCGCAGCTGATTGCTCATCGCCGCAATGGTGGATCGCTGGGTCAATAAGGCGGGCATCCGTCTGCGAAGGCTTTCGACGATTGCGGAATGCTCGAACACTGGCACTTCGAGATTCAGTTGCGATCGACGCGATACGCCGCCGCAGGAAAACACTCTCGAGACAGCGCGCCTCGCGCCGATGTTACGTCATTTCGCCCGACCGAAGCTAAGCCGCCTCCGGCAATCGCAACCAGATCAGGCGCCCCGCGCAATCCCTGCGCCGATGCGGGCCATCTCGCCCGCACGGGCCAAAACCTCGAGCGGGTCCGTGCTGCTGGTCGAGACATTGCCCATTGCCGCGCGCGCCGCGACGCCCTGGATGATGGCCGCGGAGCGAAAGAACGAAAACGCCAGATAGACCGGCCAATCCTCGATCCCGTCACGGCCTGTCGCATCGGCATAGTGTGACAGGATCTCCTGCTCACTGGGCAAACCTTCGGCTACCAGATCCAGCTCTCCCAGACCGGTACGGCCGGCGAAGGCGCCGCGCTGGCGAAACGGCTGACAGAAATAACCAAGATCGCCCAGCGGATGGCCAAGCGTCGAAAGCTCCCAATCCAGCACCGCGACGACCTGCGGGTCTGTCGGATGCGTAATGCAGTTTCCGGGCCGAAAATCGCCATGCGCGATCGACGTCTCGTCCGTGTACGCCGCTGACTCGGTCAGCCAGTTCCGCAGCCAATCAAAGTCCGTGTAGTCAAAACCGGCAGGAAGCGGTGACTTCGAGGCCTCGTATTGCGCGCCCCATCGGGACGTCTGCCGCGCAAGGTACCCGTCCGGCCTGCCAAACTGCTCCATCCCGACGGTTGCTGGATCAACCTTATGCAAAGCTGCCAATGTGTCGGTGAGCGAGAACCATAATGCCCGTCGCGCATCGCGCTCAACCGTCGGCATCGCGGGGTGCGTCACGATCCGGCCCGGCACATGTTCCATCACGAAGAACTCCGCACCGATGACGTCCGGTTCGTCGCAGAACGCAATCATTGCGGGCACAGGGACATCTGTGGCTCTCAGCGCGTCCATGACCCGGTACTCACGATCGATCTGGTGCGCTTTCGGCAGGAGTTTCCCCGGTGGCTTCTTGCGCAGCACGAGGCGTATTCCGCGATTCGTCTCGAGCAGATATGTCGGGTTCGACATCCCGCCCTGGAATTGATGAACACTCAGTCCCGATCGGGCTTCAGCCAAGTGCGGTTCCAACCAGGATACCAGGGCATCAACGTCGATCTGGTGTGCCGCTCCTGGTTCGATGAGCTCCGGCTTGTCGGACGGAACCGGCGTCATGTCATCCTCCTCGTGCTTTGCCTTTGATAACCTTGGCGACAGATGATGTCTCCTGTTCCGCTCGATCTCCGTTGTTCGAAACTTCTTTTGCGGGTTGACCGGATCGCTGATGAAACCATAGCGTGTGCAGAACGTGTTTAGCAGTGTGCGCCGCGCAGGGCTCGTCGTGGGGCTGATGAAAGGCCTGGGAGAGACGCCGCATGACCAGGATGACACTGGCGGATGCCGCGGACCATCTGCTCCGGACCGAGCGTCGTTTTGCGGTTCACAATGAATGCATTCGAGGCGTCAGCTACCGCACATTCCGGAACGCCCCTTCGTCCCTTCGCGAGATGATGCGGATCAGCGCTCAGGCACATGGTGATCGCGACTTTCTGGTCTACGAAGACGAGCGCCTGACCTACAGTGCGTTTTGCGAGCGGGTGAACCGGCTTGCACACGCCCTGGCGGGTCTGGGCGTACGGAAAGGTGACCGCGTCGCCGTCGCAATGCGGAACTATCCGGAAATTCTGCTTCTGATGATGGCCATCCCCTCGATCGGCGCGATCTTCGTGCCTGTGAATGCGTGGTGGACGGCGGAGGAACTGCGCTACGGGTTTGAGGATTCAGGCGCCACAATCGCCTTTGCGGATGGGCCGCGCTACGACCGGATCGAAACCTTTGCAGATGGCCTCGGGATCCATCTGATCGGTGTCCGGGATGCCGAGCATCGAGTGCCCGAGACATTCTCTGCCTTGATGGCAACCACCGATGATACCCGCTGGCCAGAAGTCGCCATGGCGCCGGACGATGACTTCGCGGTGATGTATTCATCGGGATCAACCGGACATCCCAAAGGCGTTGTGCAGACCCATCGGAGTGCCATTTCAGCGGTGTACTCCTGGGTCTTCGCAGGTGAGGTTGCGCGTCTGGCAGCTGACCCCAACGGCCCTGTGCCAGGTGCCGATGTTGTCGACGGGATCTCGACGGCACTCGTCGTCACTCCGTTGTTCCATGTGACCGCAAGCCATGCGATCTGGTTGCAGTGCCTGGCACTCGGCACCTCGGTCGTCCTGATGCACAAGTGGGATGCCGAGGCCGCGATCGACATCATCAACCGTGAGCAAGTCACGCGCCTGTTCGGCGTCCCCACACAGTGTGCGGACTTGACCCTGGCGCAGCAGCGGCGCGGCGTCGCCATGCCATCGCTCGCGCTTCTCGGTGCAGGCGGTGCCAAGCGACCGCCGGTGCAGGTTCGACAGCAGGCCGATGCCTTTCCCAACGCAGCCATTGCGACCGGCTGGGGGATGACCGAGACGAACGCGCTGGGCCTGACAATGTCCGGGCCGGATTATGTCAGCCGTCCGGGGGCCGCTGGCCGCTGTATTCCGCCATTGCAGGACATGCGCATCGCAGACGAAAACGGTCACGAGGTCGCTGTCGGCGAAATCGGTGAACTTCTGGTCAAGAGCCCGGCCAACATGCGTTGCTATCTGAATCGCCCGGATGACACGGCGGAGGTTCTCAAAGACGGATGGCTCCACACCGGCGATCTGGCGCGCGTGGATGACGAAGGCTACTATTATGTCGTCGATCGAAAGAAGAGCATCATCATTCGGGGCGGTGAGAACATCTCGGTCCTTGAAGTCGAGGCTGCTATTCACCGGCACCCTTGTGTTCACGAGGCTGGTGTCTTTTCTGTACCGGACATGCGGTTGGGTGAGGCTGTCGGCGCTGGGGTCCAACTGAAGCGCGGCACCGAAATGACAACCGAGGACCTGAGAAGTTTCCTGGCCGAACACATCGCGCAGTTCAAGGTTCCCTCGCATATCTGGTTCCGGGTCGATCCACTGCCGCGCGGCGCCACCGATAAGATAGACCGCCGTGCGTTGCGCGGGGAATGCATCGCGCACCTGACGTCCGAGACCGCAGCAGGATGACTGCGCCGGGTTGACTGGCCTGGATTTTCCAAGACAGAACGGTCAGAACCCTCGACAAGGACTGCGGGACCAGAACGTGACCCATCCAAAGATCACCATCCTCGGCATCTTCGTCGCCGACATGGCCTTCCGCGCCGATCGCCAACCGAAAATCGGTGAGACGCTGATCGGGCGGGATTTTGCGCTGGGTCCGGGCGGCAAAGGGTCGAACCAGTCAGTCGCCGCGGGACGCGCGGGTGCTGACGTCACCTTTCTGACGAGGCTCGGGAAAGACCCGTTCGCCGACATGGCAACCTCGATCTGGGCTGAGGCTGGGGTGACCGGAAATATCAGATCCGGCCCGGACAGCTACACGGGTGCCGCCTACATCTTCGTTGACGATCAGAGCGGCGACAACGCGATCATCGTCTGCCCCGGCGCCGCGATGGAAATCGCGCCCGGTGACATTGCCGCCTGGGAGCCCGAGATTACCGGGGCCGACATCTTCATGACGCAGCTCGAACAACCCATCGACAGTGCCGTGTCCGCGCTGCGCATGGCGTATGATGCTGGCGTCAAGACGATCTTCAACCCGGCACCGGCCGCACCGCTGCCCGACGAGATCTGGCCGCTCTGCGACTTCGTCACGCCGAATGAGACCGAGGCCTCAGACCTCACTGGGATCAAAGTCAACTCGCTCGATACCGCGCGCGCCGCTGCCGACCGGCTTCTCGAAATGGGCGCTGCAACGGCGCTGATCACGCTGGGCGAGAGCGGAGTTCTTGTGCACCGGGACGGACAATCGGAACACGTCCCGGCCATGAGCCACGCGCCGGTAGTCGACACCACAGGGGCGGGAGATGCCTTCAACGGCGCCTTCGCGACGGCCCTCGGCGAGGGCCAGTCCGTGATCGACGCGACCCGTTTTGGCTGCGCTGCTGCGGGGATTGCGGTTACCCGTTCGGGAACCGCGCAGTCCATGGCATCGCGCGCCGAGATCGAAGACGCGCTCACCCGCTGAAATCAGGAGACGCCCCAATGCAAGCCTTCACACGAAACGGGACCACGCTGCACTACAGCCTGCGTGGCAATGTCAGCGATCCAGCACTCGTCTTCTCGAATTCGCTCGGCACCGATTTCCGGATCTGGGATCAGGTTGCGGACGGGCTTCCCCCGGATCTCTGCATTCTGCGGTACGACAAGCGCGGTCACGGTCTCAGCGATCTGCCGGAGGGTGAATGGGGCATGGCCGACCATGTGGCCGATCTCTCCGGGCTGATGGATCACCTGGGTCTGCAAGCTGCGGTGATCTGTGGCTTGTCCGTCGGCGGCATGATCGCCCAGGGGCTCGCGGCGGAACGACGCGACCTGGTCCGTGCGCTGATCCTGTGTGACACGGGCGCCAAGATTGGCACTCCGGAGATGTGGCAGGAGCGGATCGAGACCGCGCTTGGCGCAGGTCTTTCGGCAATGGCGGACGGCGTCATGCAACGCTGGTTCACCGAACCCTTTCGGACGGCGGATCCGACCTTTCCAATCTGGCACAACATGCTTTGTCGGACGACGCCCGGCGGCTATGCGGGCACCTGTCAGGCGATCGCCGACACGGATCTGCAGGAGTCGACATCCCGCCTGCGCGTCCCGTGCTTGGGGATCTGCGGCGCTCAGGACGGCGCCACCCCGCCAGATCTGGTCCGCGAAACAACAGCCTTGATCCCGGGCAGCCGGTTCGAGCTGATCAAAGATGCAGGTCACATCCCCTGCGTCGAACAGCCCGAACGAACAACCGAGTTGATCGCAGGATTTTTGTCAGAGATCGGACACATCACAACCTGACAGCGGGTATCAGGGACATCCGGCTTCGGTCCATGCTGCCAGGGCGGGAGCAATCGCGTCGATAGCCTCGGCTTCCGCATCTTGTCTCAGATATCCGGTTTCCCGCAGATAGGCCGCCGTATCGTCCAGAGCCAGCGTGCCCAATCTGAGTGCATCCAGACGATCGCCGACCGATCCCTCGAAATCTCCCGCAAGGCATCGCGCTTCCGCACGGCCTGTCAGCGCATCCCCATCATCCGGTCGATCTTTGAGCACGACAGAGAAGTCATCGATTGCGGCGGCGAAGTCTTCCAGCGCGAAGTGGGCGTTTGCACGGTTGTAGTGCGCATTGACGTAACCGGGGCGCAGCCGGATCGCTGAATCGTACTCCGCTAGGGCCCGTCTGAATTCGCGAAAGTCCGCATGCGAATTGCCCTTGTTGTTGCGCGCAATCGGATCGTTCGGGTTCAGCGACACGGCCTTTCTATGATCATCAAAAGCCTCGAGCGCATTGCCCAGAGCCGCGTGCGCCACCGCCCGGTTCGAATAGGCCCAGGCCGCCAGCGCCCCCGTCCAACGCGGGCTCTCGATGGCCGCGGTACATGCTTTGATGCGCAACCACCAATCATCGGACTGGGTGCACTCGTCCTGAGTGTTCGCCGGGGCCGGTGTCGCAGTCACAGCGAAACATACCGCACCGATCGAGGCTGCGCGCAGCAACAGGGCCTTACGCATGGGCGAGACAACCCTTTCGCGTCCAGGCCCGCAATGCGGCGCGGGAGCCCTTCCCGAAGATCCCGTCGATCGGACCTCGATAAAACCCCTCGCGCTGCAGAAGCTCCTGCATCTCAATCGCTGGGATCAATCCCTTCTCCACCAATGCCAAACGAGCGGCGGACGAAGCGTTCACGCGGCTCAGTTTGCAGTTCGCTGTGGCCATGCCGACATGGCTGCCTCGATGCTCCGGGTCGAGCGAGATCGCTTTGCGGTAGTCTGACAGCGCTTTCTCATGTTCACCGAGTTCTTCATGCGTCACGCCGCGATTGTGCCAGGCCGAGGCGTTTTGCGGATCGAGCGCCAATGCCTGTTCATGGTCTCGCAACGCAGCGTGAAGATCGCCCAGCACCGAGTGGGCGTTTCCACGGTTCAACCATGCGGCCGGGTGGTCCGGCGCCAGCGCGATGGCACGGTCATAATCTGCAAGTGCTTGCAGCATGGCCCCGCGCCGGGCCTGCGCAAGCCCGCGATTATTGAACGCCCAAGCCAGATTGCCGCCCTGCCACCGGCCACTCTCGATCGCAGCCGTGCAAGCTTCGATGCCGGTCGCCCCGTCGGAACAGGCCCTCACGAGCACCGCTTCATCAGACGTATCCTCCGAAGCCACACCGGTCGCCGCACGGGAATAGGACGCGACCGCAACGATCCCCACCATCAGGCAGAACACCGCCACACCGCGAAACCGTGCGAGCCTCCAGACCAGCCGCAGGCCGATCAGAACGGCCAGGGCCAGCACACCGATCCCGATCATTGCAGGCGCGTCTTCGGTGGATTCGGACAACCCGCTGCTGTCCAGGCACGCAGGGCCTGCTCGGAGTCAAACCCCCAGATCCCGTCCGAAGGGCCATCGTAGAACCCGCCCTTTCGCAATCCGGTCTGGGCGGCTGCGGCAGTGAAGCGCCCGTTATAGAGCGCCTGGATCCGATCGAGATACGCGCCCTCGACATTGCCCGCGCTGCATCGTGCATTCGCACGATTGTTCCAGATCGCTCCATTCGTCTCGGACAGACTGACGGCAGCATCAAAGTCCGCCAATGCATTCGCAACATCACCAAGGACAAGAAAGGTCATCGCGCGATTGTTGTGCGCCACAGCACTTGGAAAACCGCTGTCCAAGGCGCGCGAGAAGTAATCGCTCGCCGCTTCGAAATCTTCTTTCAAATAAAATACCGCACCCATCTCTGCCAGTGTTTCAGGATTCTGCGGCACAAGTGAGAGCGACGCACGCAAGTTGGACTCGGCCTCCATCAGCACTCCCTGCACTCTGTACACAGCACCCATCTGCCGAAACACCTCGGATCGCTCCAGCACCGACAGTGCCGGGCTAGAAAGGGCATCCTGGCAGGCGGCCAGCGCATCATCCGGATCCTCGAATCCAAGACAGTCATTGTATCGATCAGGCCAAGCTGACGCCGCAAATGACTGTCCGCCCGTCAAAAGGGTCAAGGCGCCTGCAAGCACCAGGACAGATTTCATTGCCAGTCCACCAGGTTGTTTTTCTTTTAAGGTTAACACCCTGATCGTGCGTAGCCTAGCCCCGGTATTTCCACTAGGTGAGTTGCTTGATCATCGGTTGGCCCGGAAAGCCGAAATCATCTTCTTCTGGCCCACAAATCTGCCACCCTTGCGCCAGATAGAAGTCGCGGGCTGTTCGCGTCGCGGTCAGACTTGCCTCGACAACACCCAATTCAGAAAGATGGCGCTCCAACGCACTCAGCATCGCGCGCGATACCCCGCGGAACCGCGCATCAGGGTGAACATAGTTCAGAACAATCCGGCCATCCGGAAAGGCCGCACCCACGCCAGAGAGACCCATGTCTGACAACTCCGCCACCAGTAAGACCGTCTCACCCTGGTCGATCCATTGCATGATGTGTTCTGGCGACTTGTTCGCCGTCCAGGCTGCGATCCGTTCAGGATTATCGCCGTGATCCGCGCCGCAAAGTTGTGTGATGGACGCAATCAGCAACGCGCTCATGGCGCCAGCGTCCGCTGGCAGCGCTTTGCGAATTTCGACGTTGGCAGCTGTCATCCGGCGACGGCGAAACTGCGCCGCGACGGATCCATCGCCTTCTGCACCTCGTAGATCGAACCTTGTTTCGGAGCTTCCGGATACGGAACGCGAACCGGGCACGGGACAACCCGCGGCTCCAAGGTTGGCTCGCCGCACAGCATCCGGTCGTTGAAGCTCTCAAGGCTTTCGAACCGGCCACGAGAGCCGGAGATCGGGAACGCATCCGCCGCCATCATCTCGTAGAAGATGATCCGCCGATCCTTCGTCGAGGTGTTCAAGGCTGACCCATGCACGATCCGGACGTGGTGGATCGATATTGATCCGGCCGGTCCCATCAGCGGCACCGCGTCGCTCATGTCCAAACCGGACGTTGTCAGATCCATCGCGCCCGCGAAATAGCCGTTGTGGTGATGGTCATGTACCGGCCCCTTGTGCGAGCCTGGGAAGACCATCAGCGGTCCGTTCTCTTCGGTCATATCATCGATGATCAGGCCGACCGCGAGGACGTCATCGTTCGTATAGGGATAGAATGCCCAGTCTTGATGCCACTCGACCGCTGCACCAAAGCCTGCCGATTTCATGTTCAGCTTCGAGGTTTGCAGCCGCAAGTTCGGGCCAAGCAGGTCGCGAACCGGCGCCAGGATCTGGTCCGATTGCAGCAGTTCATCGATCACCTTGGACTGCTGGTTCGGCTGCTTGACCCGGCGGATCCGTGGCTCATCCGGCGTGTGGCTGTCTTCCAGATCAATGCGTTCGTCCGAGACGGTCATGCCGCGGGCCATCTCGCGGAACCGCTCGATCTCGGCCCTTACGTGATCCATGATCGCGTCCGACACGCGCTTCTCCAGAACCAGGTATCCGTTGTCTTTGTAGAATTCGATCTGAGCGCGATTCAGGACTTCGGCCATGGCTGCCTCCCTTTGCTTGGTTCAGAATATATCCGGCTCCCGCGCGGTTCTGCCAAAATCCGACCTCAGGTAATCGAAATCGCAGCCTTTGTCGGCCTGCTCGATATGGTTCAGGAACATGTGCACGTAACCGCGTGTGGCGTGCGGGTCGGGCGGCGACCACTCTGCCCGTCGGCGCTTCAGCTCGGCGTCATCAACCAGCATATCGATTGTCCGGTTCGGTACATCGACACGGATGCGGTCTCCCGTGCGCACCAGCGCCAGTGGTCCACCAATCGCTGCCTCGGGCGCCACATGCAGCACGCAGGCACCGTAGGAGGTACCCGACATTCGCGCGTCCGAGATCCGCAACATATCCCGCACACCCTGTTTCACCAGTTTCGTCGGGATCGGCAGCATACCCCATTCTGGCATCCCCGGCGCCCCAACGGGACCGGCCCCGCGAAACACCATGATATGCTCTGGCGTCACGTCCAGATCAGGATCGTCCACTGCGGCCTTCATCTCGGGATACGAGTCGAACACGATTGCCGGGCCCTCGTGCACCTTCAGGCTCTGCTCCATGGCGGCGGGTTTGATCACGCAGCCGTCGGGCGCCAAGTTCCCGCGCAGCACCGCCAATGAACCCTCGGGATAGATCGGATCCGCGAGCGTGCGGATTACATCGTCATCGTAGACTTCTGCGCCCTCGAGCGTCTGCCCCAAAGTCTCGCCAGTCACCGTCAGCGCATCAAGATGCAGCCGATCTTCCAACCGCGACATAAGCCCACGCAACCCACCGGCATAGTAGAAATCCTCCATCAGGTAGTTCGTGCCTGAAGGCCGGACATTGGCGATCACCGGCACCTCGCGCCCTGCCCGATCAAGATCGTCCATCGTCAAGGACACGCCGGCGCGTCCCGCCATCGCAACCAAATGAATGATCGCATTGGTCGAACATCCGGTCGCCATGGCGACTGTCACTGCATTGGCAAAGGCCTTGTCGGTCAGCACTTTCTTCGGCGTCAGGTCCTCTCGCACCATGTCGACAACGCGTCGCCCGCAGCCAGCGGACATGCGAATGTGGTTCGCGTCCGCTGCCGGGATGGACGCCGCGCCGGGCAAGGTCAGACCCAATGCCTCGGCAATCGACGTCATGGTCGAAGCGGTCCCCATCGTCATGCAGTGCCCATAGGACCGCGCGATGCCAGCCTGAACGCCGACCCAATCCTGGTCCGACAGATTTCCGGCACGACGCTCGTCCCAGTACTTCCAGATGTCCGAGCCAGAGCCCAGCGTCTCGCCCTTCAAGCGCCCATTCAGCATCGGCCCCGCAGGCAGGAAGATGAACGGCAAACCCATCGACACGGCACCCATCACCAGCCCCGGCGTGGTCTTGTCGCAGCCGCCCATCAGCACGGCGCCGTCGACCGGATGCTGGCGCAGCAACTCCTCTGCCTCGATGGCCAGTAAATTGCGGTACAGCATCGTCGTCGGCTTCACGATTGGCTCGGCCAGCGAGATCGCGGGCAGCTCCAGCGGAAATCCGCCTGCCTGCAAGACCCCGCGCTTCACATCCTCGACCCGGTGCCGGAAATGCGCGTGGCAATGGTTCACGTCCGACCAGGTGTTCAGGATCGCAATGACCGGTTTGCCCGCCCAATCGTCCGGCCCGTATCCCATCTGCATGAATCGGCTGCGATGGTTCATCGACCGCATGGTGTCGTGTCCGAACCAACGGGCGGAACGAAAATCTTTCGGGTCGGTCATCTCGGATCCCCTCGTCTGAGCAATGACCGAGCGTATGCTGTTTCCTTGCGATGCGGAAACAGCAGACCCTGATTTCAGTGTGATATGCGCGCCAGACTAACGACGAGCCGGAGCCAGCGTGTCATAACCGCGTGACGCGTCCCGCCCGGCGGACATAGTTGCCCCAAGCGGCCGCACAGTGACGTTCTTCCCCGCGCAGCATGGCGCAGACGACATCAACGGCGGCGGAGGTCATGGTCCAACCGATCCGCACAGGTAGAAATCTGGACGTCCGGCGCGATCGCCAAGCCCTTGCCGAGAAGGTCATCTCGGGATTCCCACCGGTCAGGAAATTCAGCACTTGGCTGGCCCGGAAGAACGCAAGCACCGTGACCTCGCAGTGCCGGACATCCTCGGGAAGATCCGACCACCAGATCTCGACCACCGTCGCGACCACGCCCTGGTGAGCCTCGGCCAAATCCATCGGATCAGCCGAAATGCCAGAAGCCGTCGCCTCCATGCGAACAACTGCCATGCCTGCCTCGTCCAATCACGGTTTCCCCGCGCTCTTGAGCCGAGGATCTACGCGGCTTCATCGACAATTGCGTCTCGAAACGATGACGGTCTCTTGAAGCTTGTGGATAACTTGTAGCATCACGACGCTGGCGTTGCGTCCGCGGACCACCGCGCGGCACATGGAATTGGCGCAACACCCGGGCGTGAACGTTGACGACATGCTCCGAACGGCGTAACGCGTGGCGACGTGGCGATTTGTCGGACCGGCTTGCGGGCCACGTAAAAGAAACCGCTAAAGAGGTTAGTCCGCCCGAGGCGACGGAATGCCTGTACCGGTCCATGCAGATGGAGGGCGTATTGGTGCGCGATCTTGAAAACCTAGGCCCGGAGACCCGGCTGGTGCATGGCGGCACCCGCCGCAGTGCGTTCGGGGAAACCTCGGAAGCGATGTACCTGACCCAGGGTTTTGTGTACCCGGATGCCGAAACCGCCGCTGCGCGCTTTGCCGGTGAAACCCCGCCGGGCGAAGATGCGTTCATTTACGCGCGGTACGGCAATCCGACGGTCGCGATGTTCGAGGATCGGATGGCCGCCCTGGAAGGTGCCGAGGCCGCCTTTGCAACCGCGTCCGGGATGGCGGCTGTCCATGCCGCCCTGATGTCCCAACTCTCGGCGGGAGATCACGTGGTCGCCGCGCGCGCGCTGTTCGGATCGTGCCTTTATATCGTCGAGACCCTTTGCCCGCGCTTCGGCATCGACGTAACCCTGGTCGACGGCACGGACCTGGATCAATGGCGCGCTGCCATGCGGCCAGAGACGAAACTGGCCTTCCTCGAAACACCGTCGAACCCGACGCTCGAGATCATCGATATCGCAGCCGTAGCCGCCCTTGCCCATGATTGGGGCGCACGCCTTGTCATCGACAACGTCTTCGCGACGCCGATGTTCCAACGGCCGTTGGAATTGGGTGCCGATGTCGTGGTCTACTCCGCGACAAAGCACATCGATGGGCAGGGACGTTGCCTGGGCGGCGTGATCCTCGGCACCGAAACATTCATCCGCGAAACGGTCGAGCCCTATGTAAAACATACCGGCCCGGCGCTCAGCCCGTTCAATGCCTGGGTCATGCTCAAGGGGCTCGAGACCCTGCCCCTCCGCGTCAACGCGCAGACCGACCGGGCCGAGCACCTTGCACGCTGGCTGTCCAACCATGACGACGTCACCCGAGCGATCTTTCCCGGCCTGCCGGATCACCCGCAGCACAATCTCGCGGCCAGCCAGATGTCACGCCCCGGCCAGATCATCGCGCTCGAGATCGCGGGCGGTCAGCGCGGCGCGTTCCGCTTCCTGAACCGTCTCTCGCTGATCGGGATTTCCAACAACCTCGGCGATGCCAAATCGTTGGTCACACATCCGACGACGACAACACACCAGCGACTTTCTGAAGACGCGCGGATCCGCCTCGGCATTACGCCCGGCCTCGTCAGGCTATCTGTCGGATTGGAACATGTCGACGACCTGCAAGCAGACCTGGATCATGCGTTGCGTGCCGCTTGAAGAGGCCGTTAATTGACACGCCTAGGCGGCGGCCACATGAAGTCAACGTGACGAAATGTTTGAAGTTTTTGCGTTGTCTCGTCTAGGAAGCGCCCTAACTGGCTATCCACCCGCAACGCAGGAGGACCGGGCCGATGAACAAGATCGATCTCAGGATGAATGAAACCGTGCAGAAGATCATCGCGCGACCAGACATCGAGCGACCCTCCGAGGACGAAGCCCGCGCCGCAGTGCGCACGCTTTTGCGATGGGCAGGCGATGACCCCGACCGGGAAGGCCTGCTCGACACGCCGGATCGTGTGATCAGGGCCTACGGCGAGTGGTTCGCGGGGTATGATCAGGACCCCGTCGACATGCTTCATCGCACTTTCGAAGAGGTCGACGGATACGATGAGATGGTCGTACTGCGCGATATCCGGTTCGAAAGCTATTGTGAACACCACATGGCGCCGATCATCGGCAAGGCACATGTCGGCTATATTCCCACTGATCGTGTTGTCGGCATCTCGAAGCTTGCCCGGCTGGTGAACGTCTTCGCCAAGCGGTTGCAGGTACAAGAGAAAATGACTTCGCAGATCGCCAACGTGCTGATGGAAGTGCTGCGTCCACGCGGCGTCGCCGTTGTCATGGAGGGCGAGCACCATTGCATGTCCACCCGCGGCGTCCATCGCCACGGCGTATCAATGGTGACGTCGACGATGCTCGGCAATTTCCGCGAGGATCATCGGACGCGGAAGGAATTCATGGACATCGTCGGCAACCCGACGAACCGCATGTGACATGACATGGTTCCGAGCGTCCCGGCGCTTGGAACACGCTCAGGCGGCGTTTGATCCCGCGCCGCCACGCCTCCGGTGAATGTAGTGCGAGTTTGCGAGCACATCGGGGATCGTGAACCAGAACCGGGCACCGCCGGTCGAGACGTTCACAACGCCGATCTTCCCACTGAACAGAGCGACCAATTCCTTGCAGATCGCGAGACCAAGGCCGACGCTGCCTTCGTGTTTCGCCCGGCTACCATCGAGCTGGTGGAATTTCTGGAAGATCTCTTCCCGCTGGTCGGGCGGCACGCCAGGGCCGGTATCGATCACATCCACGCGCAAGGTCGACATACCCTCGCGCGAGATCATCAGATCAACCGATCCCTTCAATGTGAACTTGAGGGCGTTCGAGATCAGATTGCGCATCAGCTGCGCCAGTCTTCGCGCATCGCCAATCCCTTCGCGCGGCACGCCATTGGCAATGCTCAGACGCAGGTTCAACCCTTTGTCCTTTGCAGGCAACTGTAGGCCGCTGACGACGCTTTCGGCGAGATCGTAGAGATCGAAAGGCTCACGCACCGGCGTGATGGCCCGGATCTCCAGACTCGACAGATCGAGCACGTCCTCGATCAGCGCCAGCAACGCCTTGCCGGACTCACGCACGATCTCCAACTGCCCGGCTTGCCGGTCATTCAATCCACTGAACGACAGCAGCTCGACCATGCCGAGAATGCCGTTCATCGGCGTGCGCATCTCATGGCTCATCGTTGCCACAAACTCTGACTTTGCCCGGTCCGCTGACAAAGCCTCGTCGCGTGCTGCGCGCAGTTTGCGTTCCTGAAGATAGGTTGCGGTGATGTCCGACGCGCTCACATGAAAGGCAGGCTCTCCGGTCGCTGCATCCCGGCACCGTACGGCAAGCATGTCCAACCAGCGACGACCGGACTTGGTGCGCACCTGGAGCGTCGCACGATGGCGCCCAGATTGCGCAAGGCCGGACCTGAACTCATATGTTGCGTCGCGATCCACGAACCCCTTGCCGAAAGGCTCGCCGCGCGTACCCAAAGCCTCACGCAGGGCACGATTTGCATACAGCTCTGTCCCATCGTGGGCATATAGGCCGGCCATAACTTCGGCGTGCAAAAGCGCATCCACACAACGCAGCACTTCCGGTTCGAGCGGGTTCTGAAGACTTGCCTCAACCAGTATCGCATCCCGGTCGTCCGGCAGCGGACACCAATGGAAGGTGCAGTCCATAAGGGTGGGCTGACCGGCGGGGTACAGTGTCCAGGTCTCAACCGGCGCCAGGCCTGGGTCTTTTGACAAGTCCTTACGGTATTGCGCAAGACGCTCCCGGACTGCCGGAGACATCTCGGACTCCATGGTTCGGGACGCCAATTCTTCCGAGCTTTCCGCCTGCCACAGCCGCAGACCCGCCTGATTGGCCCAGACAATGGCATAGGCATCGAAGTCGTAGATCCAGATCGGTGTTCGGAGACGTTCAAGGTGCGCGGAAGTAACCGCGAACGACGCGTGTTCGCGCGACCTGCCCTCACCGCTGGGCACAACCTCACCGATTCCCGATGTCATGCAATAAACTTAGAAGCCGATCAGTTAAGGCACTGATAACTCGACCTCAATTCACGCCGTCATGCGCCCTTTTGCGGCGCTCCCTCGGAACAGCGCCACGTCACTGCGCGAATACGCTGGGTTCACAGCCCATATGCTCCCTGGACCGGCTTGAGCCACCCCACCGTTGCAGCCCCTTCGCGTTCGATCACCGGACGCTTCATCAGTGTCGGATGCTCAGCCAAAAGGGCTCCCGGATCGGTCTCCGCAAGCGCGCGCGACGCCGCGTCGAGACCACGCCACGTGGTCGAGCGCGTATTGACCAGCGCCGGGCCATGCTCGGACACCCAAATGTCCAGCTTCTCACGCGGTATGCCATCAGCACGCACGTCGATCACCCGCACGGCGTGACCGGCCTCTGTCAGCGCCTTGATGGCCTTTCGGCAAGTGTCGCAGGTCTTCAACCCATAAAGTGTCAGCTCCGCCATCGCGCCTCTCCACCTGATAATCGGCATCATCGTCTTGCCGCTGCTTAACGCCTGTGAGACGGTCTTTCCATGCAGAACCGTTGGATACTCACACCGCAATTCTTCGAAGACCCAGAACCTGCCTTGGCCTGCGCCGTACCGGACGATGCCACTCAGAACGGCCCCCATGCGATCTCGGACCGCACCGCGGAAAGCATCGCGAAACTGCACCGTCCGATCGCCGACTTCGTCGAAGTCACGGCGCGGCTTGGTGACAGGCCCGTCTCGATCGCCGGAGATTGCTGCGCGTCAATCCCGGTTCTGGCCGGGCTCCAACGCGCAGGCGTGTCGCCCGTTCTGGTCTGGATCGATGCGCATGGCGACTTCAATACGCCCGAGACCTCACCGTCTCAGTTCCTGGGCGGAATGCCATTGGCAATGATGGTCGGGCGCGGACCGCAATGGATGTGCGAAAGCCTCGCGATGAAACCGCAGGCCGAGCACCGGGTCTGGCTGATCGATGGCCGCGATCTTGATCCGCTGGAACGGGCGGCAATGGACGCCTCGGCGGTGCGACGGACCGGAATCGCCGGCTTGGACACCCTGCGGATCAACGGGCCGGTCTGGGTGCACCTCGACGTCGATGTCTTCGACTCGGACGAGGTGACTGCGTTCAAGTACCCGGTGCCGGGCGGCCCCTCTGTCGAAGACACGCTGGATGCCTGTCAGAGCTTCGCCAATGACAACAGGATCGTCGCGGTTTCGGTGAGCGGTTGGAGCGGCGAGCTCGACACCGACGGGTCAACGGCCGACGCCAGCAATCGGGTGATCGGCGCGCTTACCGCCTGATCAGCGCCTCAGGGCACGACCTTCGTGATGAATGTGTCGACGATGAACAAGCCGACCGAAAACACGATCATGGCGATCCCGATCCAAAGCCATTTACCGCCCGTGGTCCGGAACGCCCAAACGTTCCAGATCCCCATCACCAGCGCGAAGCCGCACAGAAACAGTGTCTTGTCCATCGATCATGCCTCCGCCAGAGCCGCCTGAAATTCCCGCCACTCGCCGGCGGACATGCCCGAGGTTTCCTGCGTGACCTCCTCGCCCGCCAGCATCCGGCGCAGGCAGGCGATGCCCGGACCCGAGACCTGCACGGCAGTCAGCCGGAAGTCTTCGAACGCGGCATAGGCCGCTGGCACCCAAGCCTTCACCAGATTGCAGATCGCCTCGGCATAGACGCGGATCTCGTACTGCGCATGAGCATCGGCGCGTAAACGCAGAAAATGAAACAGGTTGTGCAGATCGACCTTCCAGTACCACTGCGTGTAGACATTGGCCGGAAGGTTCATCCGCGCCAGTTCGCGCGCCAGGCCCTGCTGACCGTCCTGGCTCAACATCTCCTGATAATGATCATAGGATCGCGCGCTGTTATCTCGGAGAAGTTCCAGCACCTTGGCTGCCTCTTCCCCTTCCAGAACGGACCCTCGGCCCTGATTGTTCACGGTGGACTGCGCTGCAAGGTGCTCGGGCGCGGGAATGTAGAACTCGCGGTCCAGGATCGAGTACCGCGCCGAATACTCGTTCACGTTCGCCGTGCGGTGCCGGATCCACTGCCGCGCGACGAAGACCGGCAGTTTCACATGCAGTTTGATCTCGCACATCTCAAACGGCGTCGAATGCCAATGCCGCATCAGGTAACGGATCAGACCACTGTCATCGCGTGACTTTTTTGTGCCCTGCCCGTAACTGACGCGCGCCGCCTGAACGATCGCCGCATCGTCACCCATATAGTCGACGACCCGGACGAACCCGTGGTCAAGCACCGGAACTGCCTCGTAGAGATGTGCCTCCAGACCTTCGGCCACCGCCCGTCGCGTCGGGGCAACACGATCGCGTTGAGTGGCAATTTCGGCCTGTTGTTCCGGCGTCAGTGACATATCATCCCCTGCAAGTCGGTCCGATCCCGTGAGTCGGCTACCCTAAATCTTGTACCAAGAATGAGAGGCCACACAAGATGAAGATCAATTTTCTGCATACCATGGTGCGCGTCAGCGATATCGAAGCGTCGAAGAAGTTCTACTGCGACCTGCTGGGCCTCGTCGAGACACGCCGCAAGGATCTTGAAGCCGCAAAAGCGACGCTGGTGTTCCTCAGTCAGGAGGGCGGCGGCCCCGGCAACGAGATCGAGCTGACCTATAACTGGGGATCCGAAGAGGTTTATGACGGCGGGCGGAATTTCGGCCACCTCGCCTTCGAGGTCGAGAACATCTACGACAAGTGCCAGCAACTCATGGACGGTGGCGTCACGATCAACCGCCCGCCGCGTGACGGCCGTATGGCCTTTGTCCGTTCTCCCGATGGCGTCTCAGTCGAACTTCTGCAGATGGGCGAATCGCTGCCGCAGCAGGAACCCTGGGCCAGTATGGAGAACACCGGCTCCTGGTGAACCGCTTTTCAGCGATAGTCGTGGCGTTCGGGCTTGCACCGGGCGCCGCATCTGCTTGCGGACTGGAACTCGTACTGGCGATGGACGTGTCCCGCTCGGTGATCAATGACGAATACGATATGCAGATGGGCGGCATGGCGAACGCGTTCCGCAACACCGAGATCATCGACGCCATCGGCTGGATCCCGGGGGGCGTGATGGCGACCCTGACCCAATGGTCCGGATCAGGTCAGCAGGTGCAAAGCATCGGCTGGCGTCACCTGACAAGTCCGGACTCCGTGATTGCCTTCGCGACCGAAATCGATCTCACGAACCGGAAATTCTTTCAGTCATACACGGCCATCGGCGATGCGCTTTGGCATGCGAACAGCCTCAGCGCGACAAACCCCCGCGATTGCAAACGTCGCGTGATCGACGTCTCGGGCGATGGCATTTCAAATCGCGGGCGGGAACCTGTTCGGGTGGCCGAGGCTCTGGCTGCCAATGGGGTGACGATCAATGCCGTGGTGATCCGCGGCGCGCGGCCCGATCCGGCCGAGTACTACATCGACAACGTGGTGCGCGGACCGGGGGCGTTCATCGAAGTTGCCGATACATTCCACGATTACGCGCGCGCCATTCAGCAGAAACTGCTGCGGGAACTGACCCCGGCGCTCGCCAGTAGAGACGGAGGTGCGGGATGAGGCACCTGGCGCTCCTGGTTCTTGCGATCACGCTTCTCGTGCCCGTCTCAGCGCAGGCGTACTGCAAGCTCGCGCTGGCCTTCGCGCTGGATGTGTCGTCCAGCGTGAACGATGGCGAGTACCGCATCCAGCTTCACGGGCTCGCCGATGCTCTTGCATCGGACGAAGTTCAGGACGCGATCCTGTCGCCGGAGGGCGCACATATCATGGCAGCCGCCTATGAATGGTCAGGCTATCCGCAGCAGACCCTCTTGCTGGACTGGACGAAACTGGACACACCGGGCGCGATCTCGCTCTTCGCCAACCAGCTGCGCCAGACCCGGCGGCGCTACGCCGAGTTTCCGACAGCGCTCGGCAAGGCCGTCGAATTCGGCGCGCACCTTCTGCATCGCGCCCCACCCTGTTCACGTCAGGTGCTGGACATCTCGGGCGACGGCGAGAACAATGTCGGCGTGGGGCCAGAGTACTTCCGCCGCCAGGGACTGCTCGACGGGCTGGTCATCAACGGCCTCGTCATCCAGGGCGCCTTCCCGGATCCGGCGATCTACTACAAGCAGCACGTGATCCAGGGGCCGAACGCGTTCATGGCGCTGGCCCGCGACTTCGAGGACTATCCCGACGTGATCCTGGGCAAGCTGCTGCGCGAGATCGAGGGTGATCTGATCATCGGACGGGTCGTCCAGTGAGATGGCTTGCGACACTCGCGACGGCTCTCGTGACGCTGATGGCAGCGCCGGGCGCGCGCGCATGCGCACTCGAACTGATTCTGGCCGTCGACGTCTCGGGCTCGATCGACGAACGCGAGTTTACCCTGCAGATGGAGGGCACGGCCTCGGCTTTTGAGCACCCGTCCATGATTACTGCGATTGAAGCGCAGGAGGGCGGGGTCCAGATCATCCTGACACAATGGAGCGGCCGGACCCGCCAGCGTATCGTCACCGACTGGCACCTGATCAAAGACGCAAGCTCGATGTCCGACTTTGCCAACGCAATCCGCCGCGGCGGGCGGCTCTGGCGCAATTACTCGACGGCAGTGGGCGAGGCGCTGGAACACGCCCTGCGGGTCGGAGGGACAGTGCCGCAGGATTGCGAGCGCCGCGTCGTCGATGTCTCGGGCGATGGGATCAGCAACGCGGGCCGGGCGCCGCGCGCCATGGCCGACGAACTCGCGCGCCAGGGATACACGGTCAACGGTCTGGTCATTCGGGGCGATTCGCCCGACCCGGTGGAATTCTACCGGCGCAACGTGATCGCCGGTCCCCGGTCATTCATCGAGATCGCCAATGGGTTCGAGGATTACCCGAACGCGATCCTGCGGAAACTCCTGCGCGAGATCGAGCAGCATCAACTGATCAGCGACAATCGCTGACGGATCTTCGCATCGATCGCCGCCTGCTTATCAGCTTTTTAGGATCTGACGTGCACCTTTGATTTCGGGTGATTTGTGTAGCGTGTTGGGGACAAATGTTCGAGAAATTGACGAAGGAGACTGTGCGTCTTGGCGCATGGCTGCGGAGCAGCGTGCTTGTGGCCACAGCCGGAATTCTGGCCGCCTGCTCGGCGACGCCGACGGTGGATGTGCCAACGGCGCAACAGCAGGCACCAGCGCTGCTCCACCAAGCACTCTACAATTTTCCGGATGCAGCACCGGCATATGAATACCGCGGCGTGCCGAAGCACGGCAAAGCCATCCTGGTCAACATTCCCAGCTTCGAGTTGATCGCGTTCGAGGACGGCAAGCCGGTTCTCCGCAGCCGTGTGATTGTCGGCAAACGGTCAACACCGACGCCGATCATGCAGACCGAAACCTCGGTGGTGCGGTTCCGTCCGACCTGGACGCCGACCCCTCGCATGATCCGCAGCGGCAAGTATCGGCCCGGAACCCGTCCGCCAGGCAAACGAAACCCACTGGGCTTCCTCGCAATCCGCCTGGCACCGGGCATGCTGATCTATCTGCATGGCACCAACAAGCCGCAGCTGTTCGACAAGGATGGGCGTGCACTCAGCCATGGATGTGTGCGTGTCGAGAAATGGGACGAGGTCGCCGCCTGGGTGCTGGACAGCAGCGTCGAGCAGGTCCACGGCCATGCCTATGGACGGCGCACGTTCGACGCACAGACAAGCGGTATTCCGGTGATCATGTCCTACCAGCTCCGCTTTCCGGACGCGAACGGCGTGATGCGCGACTGGGACGACATCTATCGCCGCGGGACCGAGACCGTTCTGGCGCAGACCCTGTAGCGCCAGCATCCGCATCGTCGGCGGGCGGACGACGCCCGCCGCAAATACTCTCTAAAAGCCTGCCGCCAGGAGATTCTTGGAATTCGCCGAGTGCGCCTTTAAACTTTTTCCATTCATAAAAAGAAACACAAGGGAGGGGAAAAAATGGCGCAGATCATTGACTACGCTAATCTGGCCGAAGCTGCTTACGAAGACTGGAACTATATTGACGGCTGGACGCGCACGGCGTTCAAACCAGCAGGATCCGGGTTGCACGACTCACTTCAGGCGGCGGCTTATTCCAAGGGCGGCGAGCTTGTCTTTGCCTTCAAGGGCACCGACAACAAACGCGATGTCGTGACCGACATCAAGCTTGGGACCGGCATGAACACGGTCCAATTCTCGCAAGCGCAGGACTTCGTGGGAAAGACAAACTTCGGCTCTGCCGGTCTCGTCACGCTCTGCGGGCATTCACTCGGCGGTGCAATCGCCCAGGTCGTCGGAAACCGCGAACGCATGCGTTTCGTGACATTCAACGCGCCGGGCGTCGCAGTTCTTTCGTCGCGCCGCGTCAAGCAGCGCGGCATCGCGCTCCTCACCGGATCGCAGGCTTTGCGGACCGCGGGCATGTTCGCCAGCGCCTTCCGCCACCCGTTCCAGGCACTCGAGGATATCGGATCCGCATTCTACCGGGTCAGCGGTGTCAATTTCCGCGTCGGGAAGGACATCGTTGGGACATGGGGCGTGCACTACGGGCAGCTCATCGAGATCCCATATTCCGGCGGCTCGCTTGATGTGAAGCAGAAGCATCAGATCGGCACGATGATCTCAGAGTTGGGTACCTCGGGCTATGGCGCGAAAACCCTGGCAAGCGTTCTGAACTGAGACCCGCGCGCCGCTGGGAGCTCCGACACAGCTTCCTTTTCGTCTCGCGCCGGCAATAGCGAAGATCAACGGTCGACCGATCCCGCAGGGTCGGTCGATCAAGCCACAAAGCGATCAGCGTCCGGCATATGGGGCGGCAATGCACGTTGCAGAACGCGCGCGACCGCAATGACGTACGCATCTCCGGGTTTTGGATACCGCAAGTCCGAGGCAAGATATTCGGCGATGCCAGCGTGGGATGTCACGGTCTGGTAGAGTGCGTGCAAACGCGGCGTCGCATTCAGGATTTCGGGACACCACTCCAGATACGAACTCAGCGCCTCTGACAGAACGACATCCGCGAACGTCATCGTCTCGGCAGCGCAAAACCCGGAACCCTGCTCCTCGATCCTGGCCTCGAAACGCGGTGCAAACTTTGCGAACCGGGCTTCAAGATCCGACACGGCGACATTTGAGGTCGGCTTGAACGCGGCCTGCATAGCCGTCTCGGCAAAATCGCCAACGACGCCCGCGACCAGATCGCACCACCTCGCGTCGGTGTCATTGGCTCCGTAAAGCCCGCCGCGCCGCGCGAGATCGCGGATCATTGCCGAGGACTGACTGAGGCAATGCCCGTCAAGCTCGAGCAATGGCAGCTGATCGAATGGGAGCTTCCCGGACGCACGCAGGTCTGCGAGATCTTCCGGCGTATCGACCGCAATATTGACGAATGGGACGCCTGCGGCTGCCAACATCCACCGTGTCGTCTCGGCGCGCCCGCGCCCCCGGAAGTATGTCAGTCTTGCCGTTGTCATTGCTTGCACACCTTCGCTCGGCGGATCCGTTCCTGCCGCTATCCGGCTACGATCTGACAGATCGGTCGTTACGCGTCAAAGCGTGACTCGCGCCAGGCAAGCGCTGCTTTCAAACCACCCTCTCGCAGGTGATGAAGAAACTGTGCCTTGTCGGGGCTGCCCTCGCCCTCGATGTCCAGATCCGTCGCCAGCGCGTCCTCTAGGGCCTGTTCCATCCCCATGGTCTGCATCGTCATGTTGACGGCTGCCTTGGTGCGGCGGACCACCATCGGATCGACCACGCCGATCTGCCGCGCCAAAGCTTGTGCATGCTCAAGAACGTCTTCGTCCGGGACCACGCGATTGATCATGCCAAGACGCAGGGCTTCCGCCGCAGGAATATCGTCCATTCCAAGCAGAAAGACTTCCTTGGCCACCTTCGGTCCAGCCAGCCACGGCAGCAGCATCACGACAATGCCCGCACCGAAACGAAGTTCCGGCTCGCCGAACCGGGCGCCCTGCCCTGCAATGGTCAGGTCACAGGCCATCGCAAGCTCGCACCCACCTGCCAGGGCCGGGCCGGACACTGCCGCGATTGTCGGCTTCGAGAGATGCCAGAATTTCATAACGGCGTCGAAGTCCGTCCTCAGCACCGGCGCCCAGGCCTCGCGCCCGACCGGAGGGGCCGCCGCCTGAGCGGTCAGATCGAACCCCGCCGAGAACGCTTTCCCGGCTCCGGTCAGCACGACGGCCCTGATCGAATCATCGGCCTCAACCCGATCGCACGCGGCCATCATCTCGCGCAGCATCGGCTGATCCATGGAATTGAGTTTGGCCGGACGGTTCAACGTCATCGTGGCAACGGTCCCATCGACCGTAAGCAGGATCGAGCCGTCTGACATGGTATTCGCTCCGGAGGTGAGATGCGATGATCCCACCACGGGCGGCGTCAACAATCAATGCAGCGTTTTGCTCAGTCCCAGAGCGCCCGGCCCAGCTCGGTGTTCTCCAGCGGGTCGAACTCGCCATCGTTCTCGACGATGCCCTCATCAACGATCAAGGCCCCTGCCGTCCCGGCAGCGACGGCGACGCAGCCGGAAAGAACACCCATCAGAAACAACACGCACAGTGCTCTTGGAAGTGATCCACCCATGAAAATTCTCCTTTCTTCTAATGTAGGTAGGAAAGCCTGTCTGCGCGCAGGAGAGTCCGTGCAGATTTCCATGTTTGGAAACTTAGGGAATCACCCTTATATTAAGTTTGTTCCTTCGGGGACTATGGCGATAAACGCGCTCGTAATAAGCGGATCGGACCCGGGGGCGGTACCCGGCGGCTCCACCAAAAAAACCTGTCTTTGCAGGCAGTTGGGGCCGAAATAGGATCGACGGACGTGTAAAGGAGATGGCTTTCGCTCGGTGAGGTACCACCGTTATCGGTCCGACATGTACAGTTGCAAATGACAACCGTGCTCCGGTGGCAATGGCTGCGTAAGCAGTTAGACCTACCGAAACTTAAGCCCTTGGGCCTAGCAGCCTAAGGCGGGGTTCGCAGGCACCTGGCAACAGAAGCCTGCATTTTTCACGCATCGGTAACGCTCAAATCACGCTGCGCTCACGCAGGCTGTGTACCACTCCTTCTGCCGGGTCTCGCGGATCTGGCAGTCACGAGGGGGCAATGATGACGATCCAGAGCATCGATCACCATCACAGGGCGGTCCGCCGCCGGATTATCGGCGACGTGCCCGGTTGGGCACAAACCGAGATCGCGGGCATCCTGGTATCCTACAACCGCACCGAGGGGATCACCGGCGCACCTGCACCGGGCAACGCGCTGGACGTGATGCTGGTCGACGTCGCGCGGGACGAAGGCATCGCGTCGCCCGGGACGTTCTCGCGATCCTTTGTGGAGCGACGCATCGACGATCTGCGCGGGCGTCCGGTTTGGGCGCTGAAGGCTCATCGTCAGGCCCATTTGCTTGAAGCGTTTTACTTGAACGGTGACGGATCAAGGTACCTTTACGCGTAGCGTTGCGGCGTATTTCAGCGGCGGGCGGTCTTGTGTCACCGGGGCCGTCCGTCTTTTTCGTGTTCCGGTCGTGTTCTCAACGAAAAATCAATCCGTTTCCCCTCTTTCCTGTGCAAGAGAATCCGTTATGGTCCGCCTACCAGAAGGGGATAACCGAATGACCGTAGGGCAAAGGCTCAACTACGGACACCTGATGCAGAAGGCCATGCGCCAGATGATGGCGGATGTACTGAGTCAGGTTGCCGAGCATGGCCTGCCCGGCGAGCATCACTTCTATATCAGCTTCGAAACCGACCATCCGGGCGTCGACATTCCGGACTGGTTGCGCGAGACGTATCCCGACGAGATGACCATCGTGTTGCAGGAATGGTTCGCCGATCTCGCCGTTGCATCGGACCGTTTCTCGGTCACTCTGAACTTCTCGGATCAGGCGCAGACGCTTGTCGTTCCGCTCGAGGCCGTGCGCACATTTGTCGATCCGTCCGTGAAGTTCGGGCTGAAGTTCGACGCACAGGAAGCCGAGGGTGACGACGACGCCGAGCCATTCGTGGCCGATACGCCCGAATCTGACGATGACGTCGAAGAAAAACCCGCCGCCGGCGCGGACGTTGTCAGCCTGGACGAGTTCCGCAAACACTGAGGGCGGTCGTTAACGCCCTGTCAGGTGAACGGCCCTAAGCCCGCCAAGAACAGATCCCACCGCGTCCCGTGCTCGCGTTTGACCGCGCTTCACAACTGCGGCTATAGCCTGCGGGCAGATCTAGAACAGGATGGCGCACCATGGCGAAGACTCGTACGGAAACCGACAGTTTCGGACCGCTGAAGGTTCCTGCCGACAAGTACTGGGGCGCGCAGACACAGCGCTCGCTGAAGAACTTCCCCATCGGGTGGGAGAAGCAGCCCGTCGCGGTCGTTCGGGCGCTCGGCGTCATCAAGCAGGCCTGCGCCGAGGCGAACATGGCAAATGGCAGCCTGCAAAAGAAGCTCGGAAAGGCGATCGTCAAAGCCGCGTCAGAAGTGGTCGAGGGCAAGCTGGATGATCACTTTCCGCTGGTCGTCTGGCAGACCGGATCGGGCACACAGTCGAACATGAACGCGAACGAGGTGATCGCCAACCGCGCGATCGAGATTCTGGGCGGCAAGATCGGCTCGAAGGATCCGGTGCATCCGAACGATCACTGCAACAAGTCGCAAAGTTCGAACGATACTTTCCCGACGGCGATGCACATCGCGGCGGCCCGCACGGCCCACGACGTTCTTATCCCCGGGCTCGAGAAGCTTCATGCCGAAATGGACGCCAAAGCCAAGAGCTTCGCCAAGATCATCAAGATCGGCCGAACCCACACGCAGGACGCCACGCCGATGACGCTGGGCCAGGAATTCGGCGGCTACGCGTTCCAGCTCAAGCAAGGGATCGCCCGCGTGAGGCAGGCGCTGAAGAACGTCTACTTCCTCGCTCAAGGCGGCACCGCGGTCGGGACCGGACTGAACACGCCAAAGGGCTTTGACAAAGCAGTCGCTGCGAACATCGCGCGCATCTCGGACCTGCCGTTCAAGACCGCCCCGAACAAGTTCGAAGCCCTCGCAGCGCATGACGCGATTGTCGAGATGTCGGGCGCTGTGAAGACCGTCGCCGCCTCGCTCTTCAAGATCGCCAACGACATCCGCCTGCTGGGGTCTGGTCCACGCTGCGGCCTCGGCGAACTGCTTTTGCCCGAGAACGAGCCCGGCTCGTCGATCATGCCCGGCAAGGTCAACCCGACCCAGTGCGAGGCGATGACCCAGGTCTGCGCACATGTCATGGGCAACGATGCGGCCATCGGCTTCGCCGGAAGCCAGGGCCATTTCGAACTGAACGTCTACAAGCCGATGATGGTCTACAACCTGCTGCAATCGATGCAGTTGCTTGGCGATGCCTCGGTTGCCTTCACCGACAATTGCATCGCCGGGATCGAAGCCGATGAAGACCGGATCAGCACTCTGATGTGGGAAAGCCTGATGCTGGTCACTGCACTGGCGCCCGAAATCGGCTACGACAACGCCACCAAGGTCGCGAAGACGGCGCACAAGAACCGCACGACCCTGAAGGAAGAGGCGATCAGACTTGGCTTCGTGGACGAGGCGACCTTCGACAAGGTGGTCCAGCCGAAGAACATGATCGGTCCGAAGTAAAGCCCTACCAGCGGTGGATGTCGCCCGCCCAGGGCGCCATCCGAAAACCTAGTGGTTCGATCAATAGAACCACTAACAACTATATGTTTTATAGTGGATTTTCCGACTCAGACATTTGGATAAGAGACTGCGGCAAGTGGATACCAAATGTCTGAGAACCTGACTCGAAACTCTGTCAGGCATAGCAATACCTTGCGAGGCGTCGG
>ERZ1740062.75-NODE-75-length-77768-cov-7.022776_pt1 | contig 77768 bp, 73 predicted proteins | sample MGYA00581741_ERZ1740062 | MGnify/ENA primary metagenome ERZ1740062 (study PRJEB43018, sample SAMN04849747) | marine metagenome | isolation source: floating plastic debris | place: Pacific Ocean | collected 2008-09-01 | study: EMG produced TPA metagenomics assembly...
GACGGCTTCAAACTGTAAGCCTATAGCTGTCCACAGAAACCGGGGGAACTCCAGTGTATCCCAAGCTGGCCCAGAAATGCGCGGCTGAGGACAAGGACCATGTGCAGTATCTGCTGCGGCTGTACGCGCTGGAGCTGATCGAACGCGAAAGGCGCATGATTGAGCGCCGGATCAAGGCGGCGAAGTTTCCAGCAACCAAGAGCCTGGACAGCTTCGACTTCAAGACCATCCAGTCGCTCAACAAGGTGCTGAAGATGGAATTGGCACGATGTGAGTTCATCTCAAAACGTCAGAACGTCATTGCGCTCGGGCCAAGCGGGATCGGCAAAACGCATGTTGCTCTTGGCCTTGGGCCGGCGGCCTGTCAAAAAGGCCTAAAGGTTCGCTTCACCACAGCCGCCGCTCTCCTCCACGAGATGATCGAAGCTGCCGATGAACGCCGATCGCAACGCCATCAGAAACAACTGGCAGCCCAGGATCTGCTGATCATCGACGAGTTGGGCTTCGTTCCACTTTCCAAGACCGGCGCTGAACTTCTCTTTGAGGTTATTTCCCAGCAATATGAACGGGGGTCGCTCATCATCACATCGAACCTCCCCTTCGATGAATGGACCGAGGCCTTCGGGACGGAACGCCTCACTGGAGCGATCCTCGACCGACTGACACATCACGTCCATATCCTCGAGATGAACGGCGAAAGCTACCGACTGAACCGGAGTCGCAAATGCAAGGCCTGAGCAACACCACACCAATCACGGACAACAACTGGCCTACGGCCAGTGCGCCTTGTCACGTGTCAGCTATCTGGGAGCACACGCGAGAAGGCGCGTCGTCAAAAACTGGCCCATATTACTCCGGGAAACTGGGGAAATTCGCTCCGGCATTGACACACGAATACACGGGGACAAACGTATTCGCGGAATAACTGGGTCGAACAGATGCACCGCACTGAGTGTGGCTGTCGCCAGCTCCCCGACTGAGCCCATGATCGCCGCAGATAAATTCACAGTTGCAGATGTGTTGGCCTGGAAACAGGAAAGCCAGGACTCGTTTTTCGAAGCCTCGGTCAGCATGGCGGGTGTAATCGCAGTGCAGTCCTTGTGCATGTCGCTCATTCTGCGGCCACCTTGGCTAGAGCTTGGGCATCAAGGCCGCAGATCAGTTGGACGGCCGCGTCCTTCGCATAGGCCTCATAGCGCGCGAGGATCTGGTCGCAGCAGACAGGATCGAGCTCGCAGAGGAAGGCGCGTCGCCTGGTCTTATTAGCCGCTATCAGCGTGGAGCCCGAGCCGCCGAAGAGATCGACGACGATTTCTTCGTGCCCGGAGACATCCCGGATTGCATCGGCGATCATCTGTACGGGCTTCACGGTCGGATGCATCGCCAATTCTTCGGCCCGTCCGGTCTTCAGAGTATTCACTCCGCGGTGCTCCCAAACGTTCGTCCGGTACCGCCCGTACTGGCCAAGCTCGAGTGTGTTGACGTGCCACGCAGCTCCGACCTTGCGGGCAAAGATCAACTCGTGGCGGGAACGGTAGAACGTGCCCATCCCGCCATTGTCCTTGGCCCAGACAATCAGGTTCTTCAGCCCGGTGTAAATGTCACGGGCCGCAGCCTGAACTTCGGCCATGTACCGCAAGTCCATGCAGATGAAGTGGATGGCACCATCTAGGCTGTGCGCGATAAGGTTTGGAAGCTCGTTCGCAGGAAGTCGATAGACTGCTTCTCGGACATCTCGCCGACTGCCGTGGCGAACTCGCGGTACTTGGTATTGCCCTTGCCGTCGACATGCCCGTCGATCGGCACGTTGTTCGGTGGGTCGGTGAAGGCCATGCACGCTCGCTCGCCGTCCATCAGGAGCGCCACGACTTCTGCTTCCAGCGCGTTGCCGCAGATCAGCCGGTGTGCCCCCAGTTGCCAGATGTCGCCCGGCCGGCAGTGGCAAGGCACGTCTGCCCCGGGCACCGCATCGTCTCGCGGGTCGCCGGCTTTTTCCGGTTCCACAGCATCGATGAGGCTGTCGATTTCGGCAATTGAGAAGCCTGTCACTTCGAGATCGAAGTCGAGATCTTCCATCTCCGTTAACGCTCCGAGTTTCTGTCCCAACTGGTTTTCGTGCCAGCCAGCATTCAGCGCCAGTTTTTTGTCGGCCAACACGCAGGCGCGCTTCTGAGCCGGGGTCATGTGCGCCAATCGCACGCACGGAACTTCGGTCATGCCGAGCAGCTTTGCCGCGGCCACCCGACCATCGTCGGCCAGGATTGGAGAGCCGTCGTACAGCAGCACCGGATTGGTGAATCCAAACGTCTCGATCCTGTCGGCGATCTGACGGATCTGCTTGCGGGAACGGGTGTGCGCATTGCGTTCCCAGGGTCTGAGATCGCCCACGGCGATCTGCTCGATGTGTAGGTCGGTCATGTCTGCGCCCTTTCTGGTCCGCGTGTTCTGCACGAATGGCGAAGCGCCCGGGAGGGAATCGCCTTGCCTGCCTATTTCGTAAGACATAGAAATACGTGACATTCGGCAACCTGCGCGCTATGCATTCGTCAGACAAAGCAAACGGAGGCAGTCATGTCGATCCTGGGAAACCGGATGAAGGCGTTGCGGCTCGAGCATCGCCAGTCGCTCTCGCAGGTGGCCGAAGCTGTCGGGGTCTCCAAGGCGCACATCTGGGAGTTGGAGAAAGATCGCACTAACAATCCGTCCATCGGCCTCGTCACACGGCTGGCGGATCATTTCGGGGTGACGGTCAGCTATCTCGCTGGCGAGGACATCGAGGCGCAGGATGAAGATGTCCAACTTCAGCGCATGTTCCGCCAGGCGAAGGACCTCGATCCTCAGGATCGGGAAACACTGGACGCTCTGCTGAAGTCTTTCCTCGAGCGAAAGCGGAACCTGCCTGGGTGACGCTCAATCTCGACCGCCTCGAGATCGAAGATGCCGGATCGGACCCGGTCCGACTGGCGCGGGCCATTCTCAAGCATTTGCCGGAACTGGATGTTCGGGTACCCATCGAGGAGGTCGTCCTCGACATCCTATCGATCGAGGTGGCACTGCTGGCGAGCATCGAGGTCTGCCTGCAGTGCGATGCCCGGACGAGCCGTGGGCGGATCCTCTACGTTGACAAGCCCGAGGCCTTTCCAGCCGTTTGCCATGGACCGGCGCTCCGATGCCGCTGACCCCGGCGGCGTTGGCCGAAAGCACTCCGCTGACGGATCTCGACGAGGTCGACGCCGAGGCTTGGCTCAAGAGGCCGGCAGGATGGGAACTCCACGCCCAGACGCTACACCAGCAGGATGATCACGCCACAACGTGGCTGCTGGCAGAAAAGACGGGCGGGCCACTGCTGGCATTGCCGATGGCGAGCCAGGCGAACTGGGGGAACCGACGTTCCGCGGACGGTCCCGCAAACGCTGATCCGGCGCCAATCTTCTCTTTTACCGTTTGAGGTGATCCCAGATCCGCAGTTTCGATTCTCTGTTCTGACAGAGCAGGGAAAACGCTTCCAACCTGCTGATCTCCACCGCATTTCCGAGGCGAGAAATGCAAACCTGGCCCTCCAGAATACAACTTTCCCTGTATCTCGCCTGTATTCAGAGGTTCCGACGCCAGAGACGAGTTCGTACCAGACTGCCACCACCGCCACGACGATCGCGTTCATGTTACATTCGTGATCTCCTCCCTGCGAACGTGTCCCGAGATAACTCCACCAGATTGATACTCTCACAAACCTCCCCATCACATTGAACACCAACTCTCTGGCGAAAATAGCGCAGCGGACGCAGCCCATCGACGGAGAGCCTGTCGTCGAGTGTTATATGCGCACCACAGCTCTTGGCGCTTTAGAGGTTGGCAACGAGTCGAGCTAACCGCAGTTACCAAAGCCGAAACAGGGCGCACCGCAGTTCAGTTAAGAAAGCACTCTCCAAATGGATTGCGAATCTTGGGGCACGGGTCGCTCAGAATCGGTGTTATCCGCCACAGATCTATGGAACAGTCGTTCACTCGCTTGGAGTTCGTTGAGGATCGTGTCGCCTGACCGATCAGAACGACGCGGACGCTTGCGACAAAAACGAGGAGGTAGACATGACGAAGACATCCAAAGCAATCGGCTTGATTACGGCGTTGATGCTGACGACGACCTCGGTCGCCAATGCTGAAACGCTACGATTGCTGACCTGGGGCTCTTACGCGCCCGACGAACTGATCCAGAAATTTGAAGCGAAGTACCCCGACATTGAGGTCGAGGTGACGTTCTCGAACAACGAAGAAATGATTGCCAAGCTGCGAGCAACCGGTGGTGCGGGGTTTGATCTTGCGCAGCCAAGCCATGACCGGATCTATGCGGCGCAGTTGGAGTATGACATCTACAAACCGCTGGATCTGTCAAAGATCGATACGACCAACATGGAAGCTACGCATCTGGATGGCGTAAAGGCGAACACGACCATCGAAGGCGAGGTCTACGCCGTGCCGCACCAGTGGGGCACGTCCGGTCTGATGGCGAACAAGTCTGTTGCGCCAGATTTCAAAGGCTGGGGCGATCTGTGTGATCCGAAATATGCCGGCAAGACGTCGATGCGTCTGAAGCGAACAATTCTGCTGGGGACGGCCTTTGCGATGGGGCACGATCCGTTCGCAGCCTACGCAGATCTGGACAAGTACCAGAGCATTTTGGACGAGGTCGCCGCAAAGTTGATCGACTGTAAGAGCAACATCAAAGCATACTGGAAAGGTGGCGATGACCTGTCGGCGATGATGCTGTCAGGCGAGATCGTCGCGTCCGAGACCTGGGATTCGACCGCGTACAAGCTGTACGGCCAGAATCAGGACATCGTCTTTGTGCCGCCAGAGACCGGTGCGTTGGCGTGGATTGATACCTTTGCGATCCCTCGGAAAGGCAAGGCTGACGACGCTGCATACAAGTGGATAAACTTTGTCCTGCAGCCGGAGAACGTCAGCATCATGTCCGCCAACACGGGTGCGATCGCGGCGGTTCAGGGTGGGCTTGATCTGCTGCCCCCAGACAAGAAAGCAGCCGTAACGGCGGCATTCTCTGATGCCGACATCGCAAACCTGAAGTTCTTCGCCAACATTCCTCCGGGGGTCGAGGATATGGAAGGTAAGACGCTGGAAAAGATCAAGGCTGCTACGGGCGGCTGATTTGACACTCTCGTGGGGCGGCGGTCTGACACGACTGCCGTCCCATTCATTTCTCTGCTTGCTTGCAGGATTTTCGAATGAACGCACCCGCCGTCGAAGTTCACGACTTTGATCTCGAATGCTCGAACGTCTCGAAGCACTTCGGATCGGTTCATGCGGTCGACGATGTTTCGTTCAAAATTCCGAAAGGCTCGTTCTTTTCGATCCTGGGTCCGTCTGGCTGCGGAAAGACCACCTTGATGCGCATGATTGCGGGGTTCGAAAACCCAACGGCGGGCGATATCCGCATCAAAGGCAAATCAGTGCTCAAGATCCCACCGAACAAGCGCAATGTGAAAATGGTGTTCCAGCATCTTGCGCTTTTTCCAATGATGAACGTCTACGAGAACATCGCCTATGGCCTGCGTTGCGTGGGCGTTGAGAAGTCTCTGATCAAGCGCAAGGTCGCCGATGTGCTTGACCGTATCGCGCTTCCTGATGTTGCTCAGCGCGAGATACATCAGCTGTCCGGCGGTCAGAAGCAGCGCATCGCCATCGCGCGCTGCATGGTGCTGGATCCGGATGTTCTGTTATTGGATGAACCGCTTGGCGCGCTGGATCTGAAACTGCGTGAGGCGATGAAGGTCGAGCTCAAACTGCTACAACATCAGTTCAACACCACCTTCATCTACATCACGCATGATCAGTCCGAAGCGCTGGTGATGTCCGACCATGTCGCGGTCATGAACGAAGGCCAGTTCGAACAGATCGGCCGCCCGGAAGACCTGTATCACAACCCCCGCACGGCTTTCGTCGCGGGATTTGTGGGCGACTCAAACCGTTGGAACGGCAGGGTTTCGTCCGTCGGCGCCCAAGCTGCTCACGTCGAAACCGATGCCGGATTGTCCATGATCGCGACGCGACGCGAGGGCGAAGGTTTCATCGAAGGTCAAAACGTAACCGTTTTCGTCCGTCCGGAATTCGTCACTGCCAGCAAACGCGAAACTGCCGGGTCCAAAGACGGATCGGAAAATCAGTTGGCGGGGGTGGTCGACTCCGTCCTCTTCAATGGCGCGAACAGTCGTGTGCTGGTCCGTGGGCCATCGCATGAATTGATCGAGGCTGATGTTGTCGTGACCGGTGGCACAGAAGATCTGCGGGCCGGAGATGCGGTAACACTGGGTTGGGCCCCAGCCCAAACCATGTGCTTCGCGACGTAAGGCAACGGCATGCAAAGCGACATCCGACGGCTTTCGCTGATCCTGCTCTTCGCACCCTTCGCGTTGTGGATCTCGCTGCTGATCATCTTGCCGCATATGGGCATGGTCGTCCTGTCATTGCGCGAGAAAGTGGCGCCGCGTGTCTATGAATTCGGGTTGGGCAACTACATCGACTTCATACAAGAGCCGATTTACTGGAACACTCTGCTGCGCACCGGTTCGATGTCGATTCTGGTGACGTTTCTGACACTAATTATCGGGTTTCCCATTGCCTACTACATTGCGAAAATCGCCAGTCGCCGCGCGCGGGGTGGTCTGTTCTTACTGTGTCTGGTGCCCCTGTGGGTCAGCGATCTGATCCGGGCATTCGGCTGGATCCTGTTGCTCCGCGAGACAGGTGTGATCTCGAGCTTTCTGCAGTGGAGTGGGCTGTACGATCAACCGATCGAGTTCCTGTATAACGATGTCACGGTCGTCGTTGGGCTCGTCTATACGGTCATTCTGTTCATGATCGTGCCGCTTGTCTCGACGCTGGACGGCATGGACGACGCGATGATCGAGGCGGGCTATAATCTTGGCGGCAGCGGCTTCACCGTGCTGCGCAAGATCATCATCCCTTACGCCATGCCAGGCATCGTCTCGGGGTGCATTGTTGTGTTCATGCTGACGGCTGGCAGTTATCTGACACCCATCCTGCTGGGTGGCAAAAACTCAAGCTGGTTCACCGAACAGATCTATGACCAGTTTATCACCCGCTTCAACTGGGAGTCAGGTGCTGCATTCGGCTTTTTGTTGTTGGCCTTCACATCCATCGTTGTGTGGGGTGGCCTCAAGCTGACCGGTCAGACCTTGTCCAACACCGTGGCGAAAAGCTGAGCGCGGGAGTTGGCGGTTTCAACTCATAACAAAGCCTTCCTGTTGGGCTACCGGCTCTATATTCTGGCGTTCTTTATCTTTTTGGCAGCGCCTCTGGTTGCGGCTGGCAGCTTCGCCTTTAATGATTCGCTGTTCCCATCCCTGCCGTGGCGCGGCTTCACGCTGGATTGGTTCTTCAACGATACCGAACCGAAACTAGGGATGTTCCATGATCGCCGCTTGCTAAGAGGCTTGTATTACTCAGCCATTATTGGGGTAATGGTCTCTTCGCTATCAGTGTTCGTCGGCACCTGTAACGCGTTCCTGTTCATCCGTGGGAACTTCCCTGGCAAGAACTTCTTCTACCTCTTGATGGTTCTGCCCTTGGTCATCCCGGGCGTGATCCTGGGCATTTCTATTCTGGTGATGGCCAGTAACATCGCCAACGGACTGGAAGACACTTATGATATCGAACTGGAATTCCTGCGCCCCGGTATCCTTCTGGTCGTATTCGGACAGTTTTCGTTTGTGACGACGATCACCTCGTTGGTGATCACGGCGCGTTTGAAAAAGTTCGACTATGCGATGGAGGAGGCGGCCTTAAACCTGGGTGCGAGCCGTTTGCAGGTTTTGCGCACCATAACATTGCCGTTTCTGCGCCCGGCAATGATTGCTGCCTGGATCGTCGCGTTTCTCGTCTCATTCGAGAATTTCAACACGACGCTCTTTCTGGTCGGATCGGAAAGCCCATTGACCATCACAATGTTTGACCGAATGGCCAAGGTTGGGTCGACGCCCGTTTTGAATGCGGTGTCATTCTTCCTGATCGTTGGCTCGGGATTACTGGCGTTGATCAGCGTCATTGTTCAAAAAGATCCCCCCAAGTCCTGAAACCAAGATGTCCGACGAAGGATCTCTCGAGGGCATTTGGTTGTCCGCCAAGAGGTAACGGCGTCACGATAACTCGCTGATCTGATATGTCGATTTCGCCAACCATTCAGGGCTAATCTCGACACCCCAGCCGGGCGTATCCGTGACGCGCGCGTGCCCGTTCTCAATCTCGTAAGGTGAGATGACATACAGATCCGTCTGCCACGGATAGTAATCTGCGCCCTCGATCGAGAACTCCAGATACTTGCCAGCATTGGGTATTGCCCGAAGCAGGTGCATTGTGAACATGGTAACGAGCGACCAGTTCGCACAATGGGGCGTGACTGGTAGTCCGGCAGCTTTCGCCATCTCGACGACCCGCAGTGTGCGGCATATCCCGCCGAGGTACAGGATGTCCGGTTGGACGATGTTCACCGCGCGCATGTCGATCATGCGTTGCCATGTTGGCAGGTCGCAATCCTGCTCGCCGCCAGTCACGTCGATATCCAGCGCGTCCGTTACCTGTTTGGTTTGGTCAAGCTCCCAATAGGGACAGGGCTCCTCGAAATGGCAGAACCCGTTGTCCTGAAGCATGTGTCCGACTTCGATGGCGCGATCCGGAGAATAACAACTGTTGGCGTCGATCAGCAGATCGACGTCGTCACCAAGTTCGCGCCGCATGGTCGAGATGATCTCTTCGGTTCGGCCGGGCCATTCGTCCTGATTGCGGCCAACTTCGGCACCCGCGCGCATCTTGAATGCGTCAAACCCTTGGCTGTCGCGCAGGCGTTTCAGGCGTGTTGCTTCATCTGCCGGTGTGATGTCGCGTTTCATCGAGGAGGCATATGCGCGGATCAGGCCAGCCGACCCTCCAAGCAGCTCCGCTACCGGCTTGCCCTGCTGCTTGCCCCGCAGATCCCAGATCGCCGTGTCCACGCCAGCCATTGCGCGGCGCAAATACGAACCCGGAAACTTGTGCTCTCGTTCGGTCACAAGATCGAGCAGGTCGTCCAGATCGGTCGTGTCCTGTCCGAGTGTCCAAGGTGCGACCTGCCGGTGCAGCACCTGACAGGTGATGTCGGAATGGTAGGTTGAAACCTGTCCCCAACCCTGGGCGCCATCTTCCGCCGTGACCCTGACAAAGCCGACAGCGTCATTCGTGAACGTTTCGATGGATCTGAGTTTCATTGCAGTCTCCGGCTATGCCATCGCATCTTGAAGGATCAGGTCCGAAGCCCGTTCGCCGACCATAATCGCCGGTGCGTTCGTGTTTCCGGTTGGGATCGTAGGAAAGATCGAAGCATCGGCCACGCGCAGCCGTTCTATTCCGTGGACCCTTAGCCTAGCGTCAACCACTGACGTTGCGGGGTCGCTCCCCATGCGGCAGGTCGAACATTGATGGAAAACCGACCATGACGTGCTTCTCAGATATGCAGCAAGGTCTTCGTCGTTCTCGACATCCGCCCCCGGCAAGAGTTCGGTTTCAATGGCGGTTTGCAGGGCGGACATGCTGGCGATGCGACGCATCAAACGAATTCCGGCCAGCATGATGCTCTTGTCGTGATCTGTGTCGAGATAGTTCGGATGCAGCTCGGGCGGCGCTAACGGGTCTGGTGACTTGATCTGTAAGTGGCCTGTGCTGGTCGGCTTACAGGGATTGAAGCCAAGTAGGAAACCAGGGAATGGATCCGGGCTCATCAAAGGTCGAACCCCGACCGGCGCGCGCGTGTAGCTGACGGGAGAAAAGTATACCTGCACGTCCGGGCCTTCGGATTGCTCAGACATCCGCACAAAGCCACCGCCCTGATTCAGGCTGAGCGACAACGGTCCTTTGCGGGTCAGTAAGTATTGCAGGCCAACCATCAATTTGCCCAGCAGTGGGCGCAGTTGCTGGTTGAGCGTCGGCACCCGTGACCGGAAGTAGAGATCACAGCCCAAGTGATCCTTCAGGTTGCGTCCAACTTGGGCTGCATCATGTACGACAGGGATCGTACAGTGTTTCAAGACGTGAGTAGGTCCGATCCCTGATAGCTGGAGCAACTGAGGCGAGTTGATTGCGCCGCCACACAGGATCACCTCGCCCCGGACACGAGCTGTCTTCGACTGGCCGTCCTGCATGTATTCGACACCAACCGCACGTTTGTCTGCTAGCAAAACGCGTGCAACATGAGCTTTCGTTTGAACGTTCAGATTTGACCGCCTGCGTGCAGGACGAAGATACCCACGTGCCGCCGACGCGCGAAAGCCGCCCTTGGTGGCAATCTGGTACAGTGTGGCGCCGTCCATGTCGCCGCTGTTGTAATCTGTGCTCGTGCCCAAGCCGGCCTGATCGGCTGCTTCCAGATAAGCTCGGGTCAGCGGATGAACTTCCTGCGAGACATCATGCACCGCGATCGGCCCGCCGATGCCGCGGTTTTCATTTGCCGGACCGTCCCAATCCTCGAGACGGCGAAAAACCGGAGCAACGTCTTCCCAGTCCCAGCCCGCCGCTGCGGAGTTCCACTCTGCATAATCGCGCGGATGACCCCGGACATGAACCATCGCATTGATTGAACTTGATCCGCCCAGAACCTTTCCGCGTGGCCAATATGTGCGCTGATAGTCCAGACCGGGAGACGGCTCGGTCACGTATTTCCAGTTCACCGCAGCATCGTGGAAGATCTTACCGTATCCGATCGGGATGTGGATCCACGGGCTTCTGTCTGGTCCACCAGCTTCCAGCACCAGAACAGTGTATCTCCCGCACGCCGTCAGGCGATTGGCCAGCGCTGAACCAGCCGATCCGGCGCCGACGACGACATAATCGTACACCTCTTCATCACTGGAATTTCGCATGTCACTTCTCATTCGAACCGTATTCACATACCTGCACTGGTGTTCGCGAATTCACCATGATCATGCTGACCGAACATTCAACATCGATTGAACCTCGCCGGTCATGCTTCGCCATCAACAGACTGCTCGTTGGCGTGGCAGTGTTTCAAACGGATTTGATCATTGCGATTATAACCGCTTCTTGGGCTACAGTCGGCGCCTGCACCAAGGCGGTGATGAAGACGACGCAGATCGACTGCGAAGTGAGTACGCAAGGAGTCGCTCAGCACACGTTTAAAGGTCGCGGACGACACGCTCTTTGCGATACTTAGCGTCCAGACGCAGCGGCGCGCTGAATCTGACGTTGATCCTTCCGACGATACCAGGCGACCGCCGCAGGTAAGAACCAGGGATTGCCTCGATACAGCGGGCGTGTCGGGTTGCGTAGATCATCAAAAGCCGTGATGCCCTCTGGCTGCCCCAGAACTTTCTGACCCAGACGCCTCCCCAAATAACTGGCCATTGAGACGCCAGACCCACAATAGCCCATGGCATAGTGCACGCCGTCGTGGACCCCGGTATGCGGCAACTCGTCGAACGTATACGCAACGCGACCCATCCACGAATGCGTCACCTGATACGGGGCAAGTTGCGGGAAGATCCTGCACATATCAGCGAACAACTTCGGCCCGCTGATCGAGGTGTCCGATTCATTTGCTGATACACGCCCGCCGAACAAGACCCGTTTGCCATCTGGCGAAGTGCGGTAATAGTAGACGACCTTGCATGTATCGCTTGCGATGCGGTCCGTCGGGAACAGTTCCGCCATAAGGTCTTGCGGCAAGGGCTCGGTCGCAATGATGTAACTACCAATTGGAATAACGCGCCGCTGCAGCCAGGGCGTGAGACCTGTCGTGTAGCCATTCGTTGCCACGATCACATCACGCGCATGCACAGGACCTTTTGCGGTCGTAAGCAGAAATCCATTCGACTCCCGCTCGATCCCCTTAACCGCGCAATTCCCGACAATCCGGACACCGGTTGAAACTGCCGTCTCCAACAAGCCCCGATGGTACTTGGCTGGGTTCAGCGACGCATGCCGCGCAAAGACGACGCCGCCAAAATACGTGTCCGACCCAAGTTCGCGCCTTTGTTCCGTGCGCGGAACCGCAAATACTTCGATCCCCTCATCTCTGGTCAGAGTTTCGGCATCCCTTGCGAGTTCTTCGTAGTGCGCTGGCGTGTGGGCGGCGTGATAACGGCCACTCCGGCGAAAATCACAACTAATCCCTTCGGCCGTCAGAAACTCCTCGATCCATTCCAGCGCGGTTTCGCCTTCCTTACGGATCGCTTGGGCCCGTTCGGCGCCGTATTTGTTTGTTAGTTTCTCCAGGGACGGTTTGATGCTGGTGCTGATCTGTCCGCCATTGCGCGTGCTGCAACCAAAGCCCGGTTCTTCGGCGTCCAGTACCAGGGTCGAACGACCGCCGCGCGCCGTTTCGATCGCCGCGTGTAAGCCCGTATACCCCGAGCCAACAATTGCAATGTCCACGTTCTGAATCAGTTCGTGCTGGCGAACCGGCGGCTCGGCTAAGTCGTCCAGCCAATAAGAGCTGTGCTTGCAATCCGGCTTCAGGATGTCCCGTTTCACATCCATTGCTCCTGCACCATTCATCCCGCTCGTCCAGTTTTCAGAAGGCTCCTAACGCGATGATCGTACTTGTCAGCTTGATTGACCATAAGGAATCGCACTTCTTGCTATTCTCAGTGCACTGGACACAATCAACAGAGAAAGCGACCCCAACTGCCGCATATGAGGACGCTCGTCAAAGTCCGGTGCTAGCCATCTGCCAAGGACCGCTCAAAGAACCAACCAATCTACCAACTGGCCTTGCGTCGAGTCTTGTCACCCTTGCAGAACATCACGGTGAAACGACGCTGTTGGGATGAGAATTCGGGCATCAACCGTTAGTTTCATTAAGGCCATCTGCCAGAGCCGCGAAAGCGGCATCCGTGGCGTCGAGCGCTCGATCGATATCGTCTTGGGTGTGCGCGGCTGACAGGAACATATTGTGCCAAGGGTGCAGGTATACGCCCCTGCGCAATGCTTCCGATGTAAACCTATTGCCCTTCGCCAAATCGGGATCGTCGTCGAACAAGACCATCGGCATCTGAACTGGCCCGGTCTGGCGGATCCCGACGCCGTGACGCTTAGCCTGTTCAGCCAGTCCGTCGCGCAGGCACTGGCCCAATTGCTCCATGTGTCCGACCGGATCGCTCGCATGCAGTTTCTTCAGCGTAGCCATTGCAGCGGCCATCGGTCCTGGGGCGCACCAGAAAGATCCGGTGACGAAGATCTGCTGTGCTGCCTCGCGGAACCGGTCATTGCCGGTCACTGCGCCGAGCGGGTGCCCGTTTGCAATGGCCTTGCTCCAGGCTGAAAGGTCGGGCCGGATGCCAAGCGATTCCCAACTGCCGCCTAGATTCAACCGAAAGCCAGCTCGGACATCGTCCAGGATCAACGCGGCACCAGCTCCGTCACAAGCCGTGCGGACGGCTTGAGCAAAGGCGTGGGTCGGCATCTCCTGATCCTTGCGCGCGTCATGGCGAAAGGCCGACACCAGTATCCCCGCGAGATCGCTGCAAGCGATGTCGAGCGCCCGGTCAAGGCTATTCGTGTCGTTGTAGATGTACGGGATCAAATGGGCGCGGTCCTCCTCCGTGACCCCAGCGACGGAGGGAGAGCACCAGGGGACTGCCCCGTGATAGGCGCCCTCTGCCACCAGGATCTTCCGCCGTCCCGTACCGGCCCGGGCCAGTGTTACGCAGGTCGTGGTCGCGTCTGTGCCATTCTTCTGGAACATCGCCCAGTCGGCATGTGGGATTGTGTCCACGAGCAGTTCAGCCAACTCAACCGTAACGTCGGTCGGTCCGTTGAGGATCGCGCCGTCACCGCCCGCCGCCTCGACCGCGGCGGCGACGTCCGGATCGCTGTATCCCAGGATCATCGGTCCGTAGGCACACATGAAGTCCAGGTATTCGGTTCCATCGGCGTCCCACAGCTTACTTCCACGACCATGCGAGAAATACTGCGGAAACACCGGTGGCATCCGCGCGGCATTCATGTGCCCCCACATCCCGCCCGGTATCACGCGTGATGCACGATTGCGCAGGTCCTTGTCCTTCGAGTTGGGTCGCATCGCTCTCCCCGAAATCTCAGTCTGTGATGACTGTGTGCATTGCAGCATTTTTTAGCGCCCGCGTAACCTATCATTGTGGACATCCTTCCTCGAATCTCTCACGGTCATGATCGGGTCCTGCTCAAAAGGGACGTGCGTTCTACCGATACCTGCGTTTTGACCGACGACAATTGGCATCAGAGAGGAGAACATCATGACATTTTTCCGGAACCTAGGCGCTTGGATTGCCGTACCGCTGACGGCAGTGCTTTTATCGGCGCCGGTCCAGGCTGGGCCGCCGAAAGACACCTTTGTCATGGCAAAGGATATCTCCGACCTGATCACGCTGGACCCTGCCGAAGTGTTCGAGCTTTCGGGCGGCGAGATCATCGCGAACATCTATGACCGCGTCATGATGTACGAGCCGGAGGATCTGTCCACTCTGGTGGGCGGCGTGGCGGAAAGCTGGGAAATCGTCGATGACGGCAAGAGCATAATCTTCTCCATCCGGCCCGGCATGAGCTTCCATTCCGGCAACCCTGTTACCGCCGAGGATGTGGCGTTTTCGCTGCAACGCGTTGTCAAGCTGGGAAAGACGCCGTCCTTCATCGTCACGCAATTCGGATGGACGCCGGAGAACGTCGATGACCTCGTCGTCGTCGACGGCGACAACGTAAAGATCACAATTACCGAAGAATTCTCTCCCGCGCTGGTGCTGAATGCACTCTCTGCTGGCGTTGCCTCGGTTGTTGATATGAAGACCGTCATGGAGAACGAGGTCGACGGCGATCTCGGCTATGCTTGGCTGAAGTCGAATTCGGCCGGATCAGGTGCATTCAAACTGCGCACGTGGAAGGCCAACGAACTGGTGATGATGGAGGCGAACGGCGACTATCGTCACGGTGCCCCGGGTGTGAAGAGAGTCATCCTGCGCCATGTGGCCGAGCCTTCCGCGCAACGCTTGATGATGGAAAAGGGTGACGTCGACATCGCGCGGAACCTGACTCCCGATCAGATCAAAGGGATCGAAAGCAACGAAGACATCGTCGTACGTGCAGATCCGAAAGGTACACTGGTCTATCTGGCAGCCAACCAGGCGCATCCGATCCTGGGTAAACCCAAGGTGGTCGAGGCGATCCGTCACTTGGTTGACTATGAGGGCATGGCGAATTCCTTCCTCGCCGGTCAGTATGTCGTTCACCAAGCCGCATGGCCCGGTGGACTATGGGGCGCGCTGGAAGAAAAGCCTTTTGCTCTGAACGTCGACAAGGCCAAGGCTCTGCTGGCTGAAGCTGGGCACCCCGACGGGTTCGAGATGCAGATCGACACGCTGAACAGGGCTCCGTTCCCGGAAATCGCTCAGGCGATTCAGGCTACATTGTCCCAGGCGGGCATCAAGGCCGAGATCGTGACGTCAGAAGGCAAGACGCTTTGGCCGATGTATCGCGCCCGTAAGCACGAGATGATGGTTGCGATCTGGTCGCCCGATTACACCGACCCGCATTCGAACATCGACAGCTTTGCGAACAATCCAGACAACAGTGCCGAGGCGAAGCTCACCGGTGTCCTCGCCTGGCGCAACTCTTGGCAGGACGAGGCTATGAACGCTAAAGTCGCGGCAGCGCGGAACGAGTTGGACGTAGCAAAGCGTGAAGCAATGTATTTCGACATTCAGCGCGATCTGCAGATGAATTCACCTTATGCGGTGCCGTTCCAGCAGGCCGAGCAGACGGTGATGCAGAAGAACGTCGAGGGCTTCGTGTCGGGGTCCAATTTTGACCTGGTCTTCTACCGGGGTGTGAAAAAGTAGTCCTGGGAGTTGACTGAACAAACGACGTCACCGGCAGCGCGGGTGAAGTTTCTTGCGCTGCCGCGTTGGGTTTGGACCGTGGGAAATACAATCCTCACGGTGGTTTTGACATTCATCGGCCTGACTGCGGTTACCTTTGCGATCGGACGCGTGATGCCGGCGGACCCAGTTCTGGCGATCATCGGCGATCGTGCGTCGAACGAGGTCTATGAGCGTGTCTATCTCGAAATGGGGCTCGATCGGCCGATCTACGAGCAGTATTTCCGGTATCTGGGTGAGCTTCTGAGCGGCGATCTGGGTATGTCCATCATGACAGCCCGCCCGGTTCTGACCGATATCGCCATCTTTTTCCCGGCGACGCTCGAATTGGCCACGATCGCTACTCTGATCGGTGTGTTTCTTGGCATTCCCATGGGCGTTCTTGCGGCTGTGAATCAGGGCCGGTGGATCGACCATGTGGTTCGCGTCTTTGGCCTGATCGGATACTCCGTCCCGGTCTTCTGGTTAGGAATGGTTGGCCTTCTGATCTTTTATGGAAACCTGGGCTGGGTTGGCGGCCCTGGCCGGATCGAGCCCTATTTTGACGGCATCGTCGACACTGTCACCGGGATCATCTTGATCGATGCGGCAATGGCCCAGGAATGGGATGTGTTCTGGGACGCCGTATCCCACATCATCCTGCCATCGGCGATCCTAGGTTCCTTCGCACTGGCTTACATCGCACGGATGACCCGCAGCTTCATGCTGGATCAGCTGTCTCAGGAGTACGTCCTGACAGCGCGCGTCAAAGGTGCATCGGAACTGGCCGTCATCTGGAAGCATGCCTTCCGCAACGTGTTGGTGCAGTTGATCACCATCATTGGGCTGACTTATGCGTCGCTGCTCGAGGGTTCGGTGCTGACGGAAACCGTATTCTCCTGGCCCGGAATTGGGCAGTACATCACCACGTCATTGTTCAATGCCGACATGAACGCCGTATTGGGCGGCACCATCGTGGTCGGCGCGTGCTTCATCGGCATCAACATGCTTTCGGACATGCTCTACAAGCTTGTCGATCCGAGGGCCCGAGGGTGAACGACACCACGGACGACGCTACGTTTCGTGGCTGGCTGTTGTCGGCGTCACCCCAGTCGGTCACGCAGGCCCGGTGCCAGCGCGCCTATCTGGGATGGCTCGCATTCCGCACGAATCCGATCGCGATGACCGGGTTGATCATCGTGCTTGCTCTGGTCTTGGCAGCAATTCTCGCCCCTGTGATCACCGGCAGCGATGGATTGACCCCGACACTGGAGAACCGTTTGCAGCCAGCAAGCGCCGAACACTGGTTTGGAACGGATCAACTGGGTCGGGATATCTATGATCGCATCGTCTGGGGCTCGCGTATCACGCTCTACATAGTCGCCCTTGTTTCAATCATTGTGGTTCCAATCGGTCTGCTGATCGGCACGGTCGCGGGCTACATGGGCGGCTGGGTCGACAACATCCTTATGCGTGTAACGGACATCTTCCTGGCCTTTCCGCGCCTGATCCTTGCGTTGGCCCTGGTGGCGGCATTGGGTCCGGGGTTGGAGAATGCCGTCCTCGCGATCGCCCTGACCACTTGGTCGCCGTACGCGCGTATCGCGCGTGCAGAAGTGCTGACCATCCGCAAGTCCGAGTTCATCATGGCCGCCGAAGCTCAGGGTGCCTCCACCTTCCGCATCCTGCGCAAGCACATCGTACCGCTTTGCCTGGCGTCCGTGATTGTCCGTCTGACTTTGGACATGGCGGGGATCATCCTGACGGCGGCGGGCCTTGGCTTCCTGGGGCTCGGTGCGCAACCGCCAACCCCTGAATGGGGCGCAATGATCGCCACCGGGCGACCCTTCCTGTTGGACCAATGGTGGGTGCCCACGGTTCCCGGCATTGCGATTTTCGTGGTCTCTCTGGGTTTTTGCCTGCTGGGCGACGGACTCCGTGATGTGCTGGATCCCAAGAGTGCTGGTGGATGACGGCACCCCTGATGACGGTCGAGGACCTGCGGGTCACCTTTCGCACTCCGCGCGGGCCGGTGGATGCCGTGCGCGGTGTATCCTTTCAGCTTGGCCGGGAACGGTTGGGCATTGTGGGTGAATCCGGATCCGGAAAGTCTCAGACCGGTCGTGCTCTTCTGCGTTTGTCGGCGCGCACTGCTCAAATCTCCGCCAAGCGAATGGAGTTCGATGGCATAGATCTGCTATTGGCAAGCGAACGACAAATGCGTGATATTCGCGGCGCCCGCATCTCGATGATCATGCAGGATCCGCGCTATTCGCTGAACCCAGTCATTACCGTGGGCGAGCAGATCACCGAGGCGTACTTGATCCACGCCAGCGCTAGTCGGGCAGAAGCCCGCGACCGAGCGCTGGACATGCTGCGTACCGTCCAGATCCGTGAGCCAGAGAAGGTCTTTGACCTTTATCCTCATCAGGTGTCGGGCGGCATGGGCCAGCGCGTCATGATCGCGATGATGCTAATCCCTGCGCCGGACATTATCATCGCGGACGAACCAACGTCCGCGCTGGATGTGACGGTGCAATTGCAGGTCCTGGCTTTGCTTGACGACATGGTCCGCGAGCGTGGAATGGGCCTGATCCTGATCAGCCACGACCTGAATCTCGTTGCTTCTTTCTGTGACCGCGTGCTGGTCATGTATGGCGGCCGTGTGGTCGAGGTGCTGGAGGCGGGGCAACTAACCTCGGCGCAGCATCCCTATACCCGTGGCCTGCTGAACTGTTTACCGGAACTGGATCGCCCACAACGCGTACTGCCCGTGCTTGACCGGGATCCGGCCTGGCTGGACTAGACGATGATCTATGTCCAAGACCTGAGCGTGTTTTTCGGGAATGGCCGCAGCCAGGTACACGCGGTGCGTGGTGTCTCGTTCCATGTCGAAAAGGGCGGAGCTTTCGGCTTGGTCGGTGAATCGGGCTCCGGCAAATCCACTGTATTGCGGGCTATCGCAAGGCTCACACAGGACTGGTCTGGCACGATCCGCATCAACGGTCAGGCATTGGCCCGACGTCGCGACCGACGCACCGCGCGACACATGCAGATGGTGTTTCAAGACCCTTACGGAAGCCTGCACCCCCGCCATACCGTGAATGACATCTTGAGCGAGCCGATGGAGATCCACGGCTTGGACAACCGCGAGACGCGCATCCTGCAGGCGTTGAAAGATGTTGGACTTGGCGTGGATCTGCGCTTTCGATACCCGCACCAGATCTCGGGCGGTCAACGTCAACGCGTCGCCATTGCCCGCGCGCTGATCCTCGAGCCGCAGATCCTCTTGTTGGACGAGCCGACTTCGGCACTCGATGTGTCCGTTCAAGCAGAGATACTCAACCTTCTCGGGCGGCTACGGGCCGATAGGGGGCTGACCTACATTATGGTCAGCCATAACCTTGCCGTGGTTGCCCATATTTGCGAACGCATAGCGGTGATGAACCGCGGGCGCTTTGTGGAAGAGATGAGTGTTGATCAACTCCGCGCCGCCGAAGGTACGGACGCCTACACGACCCAGTTGATCCAGGCGAGCAAAGGCTACGATCGCGAAGTTGCCCGTCAGATCAGGACGTTCGAGTGATGGGTGCCATGCAGGACTATGACGCCTGGAAGGCCGACCGGAAGACCGCTCTACTATCGGAGGACGGTTGGCTAAACCTGATTGCCCGTCTCGACCTGCCATATGGTAAGTATTCGATCGGGTCCGGATCGGACTGTGCGCTGCGTCTGCCTGTTGGGCCTGAACATCTCGGCACGGTCTCCCACGGCCCGGACGGTGCAGAATTTGCCAACCCGGGTGATCCGCCCCAAAGTTTCAAACCGGCCCCTGGCGGGTTTCCCCAACTCAAGGTTCCGCCTTTCCTTCTGGAGCTTCACGATCCCGGTGATGATCCCGCTCTTCGGGTCCGGGACTTGACACAATCGCGCGAAGTCACTCTGGACTACTTCCCGTTCGATCCGGCGTGGGTGATCCACGCCGAGTGGAAGGCAATGGACGCACCGGAGCAGATCGATATCGGCCAGAGCGGCGCGCTCGACACCGCAGTGACCCTGACGCACGAGGCGCGCTTCACCCATCAGGGCCACGCGGTTCATCTGGTCCCGACGCATTGGAAAGGCGGCAACCCGATGTTTGTGGTCCGCGACGCAACCTCAGGCTCGCAGACCTATGCCGCCTCGCGCTTCCTGATCGCGGAACCGGCACAAGGCGGTGAGATCACGTTAGATTTCAACCGGCTGCACAACCCGCCCTGCGCGTTCTCCGCTCATGCGATCTGTCCGCTCCCGCCGCGCAGCAATGTCATGCCGTTTGCCATAACGGCAGGAGAGCTAAAGCCGAGCGCTTAGCTATTTCAGCGTTTCGAACAAACGGCGCAGCAACAACATCCGGGGCACGAGCGAACTGACATAGAGATGCTCGCCCAGCGTATGCGCGCCGGCACCATCCACGCCGAGTCCGTCCAGTGTCGGTGCGATCGCCGCGGTGAAGTTGCCGTCGCTGCCGCCGCCAGTGTAAGTGTCCTCAAGTTCGAACCCGATCTCGGCGGCCAGTCCACGCGCATGCTCGAAAAGTGCGGTCACCGAGTTACTCTTCTTGTAGGGTGGTCGGTTCATGCCACCGGACACCGTCAGACCAACCGAGGGATTGCGGGGCTCCAGCGCATAGACCGCGGCCACAGCCGCCTCGCCCTCAGCGCGGTCCATCATGCGGATGTCGAGCTCTGCCACGCAGCGCTCGGGCACCACATTCACACCTGTTCCGCCCGAGATCAGACCCACGTTCATCGTCAGCCCAGTGTCGTAGTTCGTCATCGCCTCTATAGCCACGATCTGGTGCGCCATCTCCAACACCGCGCTTTCGCCATCGGCGTGGCGCATACCTGAATGGGCGGGTTTGCCACGGGCTTCGATCTTCATCCGCGCCGCTCCCTTGCGACCCGTGACGACCTTGCCGCCGTCGCGGGCAGGTTCCGTAACCAACACATGTGCGGCATCGGTTGCCGCGGCGCGGATATGGTCCTGGCTGGTCGGGCTGCCGATTTCTTCGTCCGAAACCACGAGGAAGCGCACGGGCAATGGCGTATGCTGTTCGGCTTCGATTATAGAACGCGCCGCGGTCAGGGCGAGGAAGACACCGCCCTTCATATCGTAAATGCCAGGGCCGAAGGCGCGGTCGCCCTCGGTCCGGATCGGGTTGCTCATCAACGTGCCTGCGGGATGCACGGTATCCAGATGGCAGAGGACCAGGACCCCCGGCCCGTCACCGCCCCAAGGCGTGCGGGCATGGAAGTGCGGCCCCAGGCCATCTCTGCCCGGGATGAGGTCGACCGACAGCCCCGCGGCCTGGAAATCCGACATTGCGCGCTCCATCATGGCGCCGACAGCAAGCGGTTCCTCGGACTTGCTCTCGATGGCGGTCCATTCGTTGATACCGGCCAGTAGTTCGGCGGCGTCAGGGGTCTGCATCTATATCTCCTGTTTCGATTACGATGTTGCCGATCACGCCCGCCTCCTGAGCCTGGTGTGCGGCTATGATGTCGGAAAGTTGGAACGTCCGGGCGATCCGGATCGGCAGTGCGTCGCGCTTCAGCAAGTCCGTGATACCGGCAATGGCGGCGCGCCGGTCGCTGTCGTCCAGCAAATAGACCTGCACGAACCGCAGCCGTGCGGCCTTGGCGGCGAAGCCGTAATAGTCCATCTCGAACACTGGCGAACTGGGCGCAGAATAGGCAGCGATGGACCCGTTGGCGGCCAATGCCCGTGCATTGGCCGCATGGTTTGAGCCGAAATCGACATCAACGATGTGATCCGCGCCACCGGTCAGATCAAGCACCGCTTCGGCCACATCGGTCGTGCGGTAGTTGATCACCTCGGAGGCCCCGGCGGCCTGTGCGATTGCGGCTTTCTCGGGCGTCGAGACTGTTGCGATCACGCGTGCGCCAGCATCCGCAGCGATCGCCACGGCCATCTCGCCCACAGCCCCAGCACCACCGTGGACCAAGACTGTACGGCCCGGGGCAGGGCGCCCCTCCATCACAGCAGTCCAGGCAGTCTGTGCAGGGATGCCCAAGCAAGCGCCTTCGGCGAGGCTTACGTTTTCCGGTAGATCGATGGCCTGTACGCTCGGCAATGCGCAATAGCTTGCCGCTGTACCGTTGGCGCGGCCCCATTGTGCATTCCATAGCCAGACCCGGGCGCCCACGCGAGCCGGGTCGACGCCATCGCCCACGGCCACGACGACACCCGCGCCATCGCTATGCGGCAGGATCACTGGATAGGCGACAGGTGCGGGCATTCGGCCCAATCGTTTCTTGACGTCCGACGGGTTCACGCCCGACATTTGAATACGCACCAGAACTTCGCCTTCTCCCGGCGCCGGCACGGGAAATTCTCCTGTCTGCAAAACCTCTGCTGCATCACCGGTCCGCTCGTAATAGGCTGCGTGCATGAACGATGCTTCCGACATGTCAAACGGCCTGGCCCAGCTCGAAGCGGCCCTGGCGCAAGACCTTGCCCGCCTCAACCATCCACCCACGGAATGGACGCCCCGCCGATACGACTCTTCGGGCCATCCGGTTGCCGATGTGGCAATTATCGGTGGCGGCATGTGCGGTCTGGCAGCGGCTTTCGCGTTGCGCCGCATGGGCATCGCGAACATCCGGCAGATTGACCGGCGTCCGCCGGGGCTCGAGGGACCATGGCTGACCTATGCCCGGATGCAGACTTTGCGATCGCCCAAGCATCTGACCGGACCGGCGTTGGGTTTCCCCAACCTGACCTTCCGCGCGTGGTGGGAGGCGAAGGGCAGAGACTGGGATCGGCTGGATCGCATCCTGCGCCCGGACTGGATGGCCTATCTGCGCTGGTACGCGCGAGTGACTGGGGCACTGGTCGAAAACAACGTGCGCTTGGACGCCGTCACCCCTATTTCCGACGTGATCCAATTGGCGCTGCACGGCACGGATGGTCCGGAAACCTTGACCGCACGCCGCGTTGTCCTGGCCACTGGGCGTGAGGGACAGGCCAGCCCGCGGGTGCCGCCTCCGCTGGACCCTTTTATCGGAGCCGAAGTCCGCCATTCGTCGGACGATATCGACTTTGCCGCCCTTCGTGGCAAAGAGGTCGTCGTAATCGGCTTGGCGGCATCGGCGTTCGACAATGCCGCGACGGCGCTCGAGGCTGGGGCGGCTCGCGTCACACTTATCGGTCGCGCAAACGCGATGCCACGGCTGAACAAGATGAAGCAGACGGTCTATCCCGGCTTCACCCACGGGTTCGTCGACTTGCCCGATGCGGACAAGCTGGCCCTGCTTGACCACGTCATGCAGCACCGGATCGCACCGCCACGCGCGTCGGTTCTCAGGATCTCCCAGGATCCGAATGTGTCGCTGGTCCTCGGCGTAGAAGTCACCCACGCCACGCGCGGCACCACCGGACTGAACTTGACCACCAGCAAAGGCATCATCCGGGCCGACAGGGTGATCCTGGGCACCGGTTTTGCAATTGATCTGGACGCACCGGCCGAGTTGTCGGCTGTGGCGGGCGACATTCTGCGGTGGGGAGATCGGGTACCGCAGGCGACGGGTGAATGGGCAGCGTTTCCATATCTGGGGACTGGCTTCGACTTGCAGGGCAACGACGAAACGGACCTGAGCCGGATCCATTGCTTCACCCACACCGCGCAACTCAGCCTGGGGAACCTGGCGAATGACATTCCCGCCGTGTCTGAAGGCGCCGACCGTCTGGCTCGTGCTATCGCGGCTTCGCTGTTTGTCGAGGACCGAGCTTATCACAAGCAGCGCCTGATGGAGTATGCCGAACCGGAACTGCTGGGCGACGAGTGGCCCGGACTGACGGCCTGGGACCCGCCCTCGGGATAGGCCGGTCAAAGTTCGGCCCGATCATCCGCCGCATCATAGTGCACGCCGCGGTGGAACATCATGTCCGATCGGGGCATTGCCGCGCGACGGGCCTTCGTGGCGGTCTGGTCCACTGCATCGCCGTCCAGTTCCACGCCATAGAGCTCTCGGGCGGCGTCCTCTGACACGAAACCATCCAGCACGTCGGCAAGAACATCTTCTGCTGGTCGGTCCATCGGGTGCCCCCAGCCGCCGCCGCCCGGCGTGATGATACGGACAAGATCACCTTTCTTCAGTTGGTTGCCGTCGGACATGGTCGCGATATCCCATTCGTCTGGGCCCGGGTTGACCACGACACGGCCGGGCTGACCCGACAGTCCGCCGTTCACGCCAAAAGCGGGTTGGCGGCAATTGTCGAGGCGGATACCCAGCGTCGCCGCATCCGACAGCACCCGCACGTCCCGAACGATGCCGCAGCCGCCGCGATACCGGCCCGCGCCGCCGGAATCCAAATGGATGCCGAAGGCCTCGATCTCGACGCCGAACTCCATTTCGGCGAATTCGATTGGGTAATTCTCCTGCGCCACATAGTAGACTGCGTCGATTCCATCGGCGAAGGTGCGCGCGCCAAAGCCTACGGATAGGCCCTCGATGCACAAGGGTTCCGTCCCGTCCTCATTCCTCCCCCGCAAATAGTACAGCACATAGACGCAGGGTGCGGCCGAAGCATTGCCGCCGGTTGCCTGCGCCAACGCCCCGAACAGTGCAGAGGTCACGCGGATCATGGTATGAGATCGCAGTCCCAGCGGTGCGGGAAACCGGGGCGCGACCAGCGATCCGGGCCGGGTGAGCACCCGGTCCACCGCCCGCTCAAACCCACCGTTCATGCCGATGCCAGGGTCGTCCATGGTCATCCACAGACCCAGCATGAATTTCGGCACGCTATCATCCATCAGGAAGTTGATGGGACCTTCCGCCTGCCTGTCCGAGGCCGAGAAATCCAACGCCAACGCGCCCGCGTGTTTGCGGATCACTGCGTCGACGAAGAAGGACCGATCCGTCACTGCATCCGAGTCTATCCGGTCGCGGAAGGCATAGTCACCGTCCGGGATGCGATCCTCGATCTGGGTGCGCAGCGCGGCCTCGGTCTCTTGGAGCATTGCCTCGAAACTGGCCTCGACAGCGTCGACGCCATGGCGGGCGACGGTTTCTTCCAGGCGTTGTGCGCCCAGACGGCAGGCGGCCATGATGGCTTTCAAGTCGCCCTTCAGCATCTCGGGAAAGCGAGAATTGCGGGTGAAGATGCGCACAACCTCTTCGTTCTCGACGCCCTCATGCATCACACGAACGGGCGGGATCATGATGCCTTCGTGAAAGACACTGGTGGTATGTGGGCTGATCGAACCCGGCACCGATCCGCCGATGTCCCACAGGTGTCCCCATGCCTCGGCGAACGCGATCAGGCGGCCCTGATGAAAGACCGGCATGATGAACACCATGTCTGGCAGATGGCTCACCGCGCCGCCGGTGCCGTAACAGTCATTGTACCAATAGAGATCGCCGGGGCGCATGGTGGCTGCGGGATACTCCGCCAACACCGCGTCCACGAGGTTCCCGGCCAGGGTCAATGCGGTGGACACGACCAGTTCACCCTGCGGGTTCAGGAAGGCGGTGAAGTAGTCCTTCTTTTCCCGGATGAACGGCGACATGGCGGTCCGGGCGATGAGAGCTTCCATCTCCGCCCGTGCCGCATTCAATGCGCCCTTGATCAATTCCTGGGTGAACCGGTCCGGAGCGGTCGTCGCGGCGCTGGTACTCATGGCGCGCCCTCGGTGATCAGTATGTTGCCCAGCCGATCGGTAGTCGCCTGCTGACCCGGCAGGATGACAGTGGTGCAGTCCAACTGGTCGACGATGGCCGGGCCGTCGATGACATGACCTGCCAGCAGCGCTTCACGGTGATAGACAGGGACGGGTTCAAGCGGCGCACTAAGCGCGGCAGGGCGCGTGCCGAAAGGCTCGGGTGTTCGGGACGGGGCCGAAGCGATCTCCGGCAAGGTGATGCGCCCGGTTTGGCCGGTCGCCTCTACGCGCAGGTTGACAATCTCCACCGGGGCTGCAGGGTCCGAGAACGTATAGAGTTCCTGGTGTAACGCGTGGAACCGGTCGACCAGCTTAGCCAATGCCGCGTCGCTCACCGGCTCACTACTTAATTGCACGATCAGTTCCACCCCTTGCTTCTCGTACCGCATGTCGGCCGCGCGCTGAAACAGGCGCCGCTCCGGCGGAATGCCATCAGCATCCAGTCGTGCATCCGCGCGCGCCTGAAGGTCAGTAAGATACTGCTCGGTAATACTGGCGTCGAACGTGCCGGCTCTTTGCAAAAGGGTGACGGCGAAGTCATAGCGCAGGTCGGTCGTCAGCAATCCCATGGCACACAAGATGCCGGGATAACGCGGCACCAACAGGCGATCCGCACCGAGGTTGCGCATCAGCCCAGCGCCATGCACCGGCCCAGCTCCGCCAAAGGCGGCCAGGGTGAAATTGCGCGGGTCCAATCCGCGTTCGACCGACATGACCTTAAGCGCACCGGTCATGTTGCTATCGACCAGATCTACGATGCCTTGTGCCGCGGTCAGCAAATCGATGCCCAACGGTTCGGCAACGCCTTGTTGCACTGCGCTGGCGGCGGCGGCGGGGTCAAGGGCGATCTGACCATCCAACAGGTGCGGTGGGATACGGCCGAGCACCAGATTGGCGTCCGATACCGTGGGCCGCGTGCCACCGCGACCATAGCAGGCGGGCCCAGGGTCAGCGCCCGAGCTTTCAGGGCCAACGCGGATCGCACCCTGCTCGGTGACCGTTGCAATGGATCCGCCGCCCGCTCCGATGGTATGGATGTCGATGATCGGCAACGCCAGGGGGTGGTCGCCGATCCGGCCCTGGGTCGTGCGAGCGGGCTCTCCACCACGGATCAGTGCAACGTCGGCCGACGTGCCTCCCATATCCACTGTCAGGACATCGGCGATCCCGGCTTCCGCAGTCAGATACGCTGCTCCGCGCGCGCCAGCGGCAGGTCCGGACAGCGCCAGATGAACTGCCCCGCGCGCAGCTTCGTCCGGTGGGCAAGTCCCGCCGTTCGACTTCATGATGAACAGTGGCGCCCCGATACCGCGCTGGTCCAACCCCTCGGCCAATTGACCGATATAGCGCCCTACGACGGGCTGGACTGATGCGTTCAGCGTCGTCGCGATGGCCCGTTCGTACTCGCGAAACACCGGCAAAACGTCGACGGAAAGAGCGATCTCCACCCACGGCAAAGCGGCGCGCAGGATTTCGCCGACCCGGTGTTCATGAGTAGGATTGGCGTAGGAATGCAGCAGTACCACCGCGACGGCGTCCAGCCCTGCGGAACGGATCGCCTCTGCTACGTCCGCGACAGCGCTCTCGTCGAGGGGACGCACCTCGGATCCGTCCAGGCGCACACGGCCAGGTACCTCGAAAACGTGGCGTGCCTGCACCGGACGCTGGGGCTTGACCCAATTGAACAGATTAGCGGCGCGTGGAATCTCGGCCCGGCCGATCTCCAGCACGTGTCGAAACCCTGCCGTTGTGACCAATCCAGTTTTCGCACCCTTGCCTTCCAGGATCGCGTTGGTCGCAACCGTGGTTCCGTGCAGAACCGTGGCGATGTCCGAAACAGGCACCCCGGCCTCGACCAGCATCTTGTCGACCCCGCCGAAGAACCCTTCAGCTGGGGCAGATGGTACGGAAGGCGATTTGGTCACCCAGAGCGCTCCGCCCGACCGGTCCGCCAGGATCACATCGGTAAAGGTTCCGCCCACGTCCAGGGCGATTGCATAGCGGCTCATGGTCCCCCCATCACCGGTAGTGTTTGTCCGGTGATCCAGTCCGCATGCTTAGACGCCAGGAACAGTGCTGCATTGGCAATGTCGCGTGGCGTGCCGAGACGGCGCATGGCAATGCTATCGATTACTGCCGCCTGACCATCAGGTTCGAGGCTTTCCCATTGTGGCATATAGTCGGGCGAGGTTTGCGGCATGTAACCAGGTGCAATCGCGTTCACCGTGATCCCGTATTGCCCGAGTTCCGAAGCCAGTTGCCGAACCAGTCCGATCTGCGCCGTCTTGGCGGTGCCATAGGAGTGAATGCCGGTGCGCGACACGCGCAGCCCGGCACCGGAGGAGATCACGATGATGCGCCCCTTACCTGCAGCTTTCATGCCCGGTGTCACAGCGCGGGCAACGTTGAAGGCACCATCCACGTTTACCGCTTGGATCGCGCGCCAATCAGTGTCGGTAACGTCCTCGAGAGGTACCGGCTTCCGTCCGACGATCCCGCCCGCTGCGTGGATGGCGATATCGACCGGGCCGGTCGCGGAAAGTACCTCCGCGATCGAACCGGGATCCGTGACGTCCATGACATGAGGCACGGCGTTTGGTACTGCCTGCACTTCCGGGTCGATGTCCGTTGCGATCACCTCGGCACCCTCATCGGCGAAGGCCGCAGCGATCCCCCGGCCTATGCCGCGCACCGCTCCGGTAACCAGGACGCGCTTGCCGGGAAAAGAGATCTGCACGTCTACTCCGCCGCAACCTGAAGCTGGGGAAATTCCGCCTTCAACGCTTCGAAAATGCGTCGGACCGCGTGCCCGTCGCCGTCCCGATCGACGGGGTCCATTGCGTCGATGGCGGCGAAAATTCTGTGCTTGGCATAGAACCGCCAGTGGACGGGCAAACTGGCCAGGCAGTCTGTGAGCTTGACGTAGTTCTCGTTGGTCCAGACCTGCTCGAACGCCGTGCGCTCCGGACCCAGTTCGTAGAAATCGTCGATCTTCTCGTCCGCACGCGCTGCGCGTTCGGCCTCGGTGCCAGCGACGTCAATGGCCCCATCAGCGATTGCGACGCCATACGCTGCGCGGGCATGGTCTTCAGTGACCCAGCCCCGGCGCCAGTCCAGCAGCACTGCCTCGGGATCGCGCTGCAATGGGTCGCCCCAGCCGCCAGCACCACCGCAGGTCACGTGAAGTACATCGCCCGGCCCCATCGTCAGAATATCGGTGTTGCGTAAATCGTGCTCGCGATTGGTGCCCGGGTTCAGAATGAACTTCGACGGTCCGCCCGCGCGTCCACCCGCAATGCCCCAGCCGGTGAATCGCGTCCGGTCGCGGTTGCGCGCTGTGACCTTGGAATTGGGCGAGAATGTCTGAAAGACCATCTCGGTCCCCAGTCCGCCCCGGTGTTGACCCGGCCCGGCTGAGTTCTGTGCCAATCCATAGCGCAGGACCTTGATGCCGGCCTCGACCTCATTGACCTCGACCGGTGTGTTCTTGAGAAATCCAGAATTGCCGCCGGAGCCGTCCATCCCGTCGGTCTCAGCCCGCCCGCCAGCGCCGCCGGTCATCGGATTGATCGCCGCCATGATCCGCCGACCCGTCTTGTTGTCGATGGTGTTGACGTTCATGATCGGTCCGCCGGAGCCCGGAGAGCCCGCCAGGCGGTCTGGTGCCGCCGCGGCGAACGCGCCCAGTATCAGCCCTTGCAACCGCGTGCAGGACAGCGTGCGCATACCCACAGCGGCAGGAAAAACCGGGTTGACGATGGTGCCCGAAGGCAAGATTGCCCGACACACCCGCGAGATTCCGGAGTTCAGGAACAGGCCCGGGTCCAGCGAGTAAAGTACATACGTCAGCGCCACCATAAGCAGTGTGTGCCGCTCATCCCCGCCCGTGGGCATGTTGAGCGAGCTCTCCAACTGCGGGTCCGACCCGGTGAAATCGAAGATTAGGCTATCCCCATCGATGATCAGCGTCAGCATCAGACGGCAGGGCCAGCCGTCAGGCGCGTCTTCGTCCATGAAATCGGCAAAGGGATAGCGCCCGTCCGGCATCGTGCGGACGATCGACCGGGCTTGCGCCTCGGAGTAATCCAGCAGATCCGCCACGCCCTCGCGGAAAGTGTCGATCCCGAAGCGGTCGATCATCTCCAGCACCTTGCGTTCGCCGGTGTTGCACGCCGCGATCTGAGCCTTCAGGTCACCCCAGTTTTGTTCAGGGGCCCGGACGTTCGCCAGGAACACATCCAGGATCTGCTGGTTAATCTCACCTTCCATCAGGATCTTGTTGGGTGGAATACGCACACCTTCCTGATGGACTTCGGATAGGGTCCGCGACAACGAGGCAGGCACAGCCCCGCCCACATCGGTATTGTGGATATGCCCGACCGAGAACGCGACGATTTCGTCGCCGTGGAAGATCGGTTTCCAGATATGCATGTCCGGTGAGTGCGTGCAGACGAACCCCGAATAAGGGTCATTGGTCATGCAAATGTCGCCCGGTCGATAGTTGTCGATCAGCCGGATCGCGCCGCCGTAGTTCAAGTTCACAAACCAGGTCGCGCCTAGTTCCGTTGGCGTCGCGAATGTCTCGCCCACCGGGTTGGTCAGGCCCGTGGTGAAGTCTTCGGTTTCCTTGACGAAGGTGGAGTGGGCCGTGCGGTAGAGCGTGAAGGCCATACTCTCTGCTGCCGCACGGGTGTGGTTCTTGAGGATCTCAAGCGTGACCTTGTCGATTGGCATTGCTCAGGCCTCCGCTGCGATCAGAAGATTGCCCCAGCCGTCGACGCGGACGGACAGACCCGGGGGCACAATGGTTGTGCAGTCATCCTGCGTGACGATGGCCGGGCCGCGGAAGTGATGGCCCGGGGTCAAAGCCGCGCGGGCGTAGACACCCGCGGCGTGGCGTTCGCCGTCCAGAAAGACCGGGGCTTCAACAACCGGGGTGGCCAGGGTTTCGGTGACGGCGCCTTCGGTCAGGCCCGGTTTTGGGGCGCTACCGCTGATTACCAGCCGCAGATTGACGACCATAACCTCGGCGTTCGGATCGGCGTGGTCATAGACACGAGCGTGTTCACGGTGGAACGCGGCGGCGATGGGGGCAACCCGACCAGCGGCAATGTCGGCGCGGTCGATGATTGTCTCAATCTCATAGGATTGACCGCGATAGCGCATGTCTGCCGACCAGATCAGTCTTGCTTCCCCGGCGAAGCCTTGTTCGTCGCGTAGCCAGGTCAGGGCGCGTTGTTCCAGCGTCGCCGCTTCTCCGTTCAGCAGGCCCAAACCGTGGACATCCAGATCGACGAAAGCCGTGCGGATGAAATCGTTCCGGATATCCGCAATCAGCCCGCCATAGGCGGACAGCACACCCGGCGTAGGCGGCACAATCACTTGCGCTATGCCCAATTCGTGGGCCAAAAGGCACGCCGTCATTGGCCCCGCGCCACCGAAGGCCAGCAAGGAGAAGGTGCGCGGGTCGGCTCCATGGCGGCTCATCAGTTTTGAGATCTCCAGGTACATGCCAGAGATTGAAACTCGGACAATGGCCTCGGCGGTTTCTTCCGCGCTCAGGCCCACTGCGTCAGCCACGGAGGCAATGGCGGTTTCAGCGGCTGCCCGGTCCAGCGAAACAGCGCCGTATCCTAACTCGCCCGCGCCGAGCAGGCCAAGAACAGCAAAGGCATCCGTGATGGTCGGCCGGTCTCCTCCTCGCCCGTAACAGGCCGGGCCGGGTGTGGACCCAGCACTCTCCGGGCCGACCTTCAGCACACCGAAATCGTCGACCCAGGCGATCGATCCGCCGCCCTCTCCGATTGATGTCACCGAGACTGTCGGCACGTAGATCGGGAACTCGCCTACCATCTCGCCGACGCCAAAGGCAGGCTGCCCGCTACGGATCACTGCCACATCGGCAGAGGTACCACCGACATCGAAACTGAGCACGTCTGATGCGCCGACCCGTGCCGCAACGTCCGCCGCGCCGATCACGCCCGAGGCGGTACCTGACAGAAGCATGGCAATCGGATCGGTCTTGCCCAATTCCGCCGCCATCACTCCACCGTCCGATTTGGTGATCATTGCGTCGGCGTGTACGCCCACGTTGCGCAATGCCTCTTGCAACGATCCGATGTACTCAGCGACTCGCCTCTGCACGTATCCAGCGACGGTCGAGGTCACGGTTCGTTCGTACTCTCGGATCACCGGCCAGACATCGGAAGACAGCGTCACAGTCATATCTGGGTTGGTCGACAGGATCGCATCGCGCACGGCGCGCTCGTTGGCTGCGTTGGCATATGCATGCAACAAAGCAACAACGATCGTATCGGCCCCGTCGGCGCGCGCGCGTGCTACTGCCGCCGCGACCTCATCCGCGTCTACGCCCTTCTCGACCGTTCCGTCCTTCAGCACGCGTTCATCGATGCCGTATACCCGCTCGCGCGGAGCGAGCGGTGCTGGGCGGGTTGAGAACAGGTCGTACGGGTCCGGCACCTTCAAGCGCGCCACTTCGAGAACATCCTCGAAGTTCCGCGTGGTGAAAAGGGCAAGCTGCGCGCCCCGCCGCTGGATCACCGTGTTCACGCCCACCGTCGTGCCGTGGGTGAAATAGCTGATCGTGTCTGCCCCGTGCCCATAGCGCGTGCCCAACTCGGCGATGCCGGTCATCACTTCGGCTCCGGGCGTTGCGGGGGTCGATAGCGTTTTCAGGGTGCTGAGCTGTCCCGTCGCCTCGTCGTACAGACAGAAATCCGTGAAGGTGCCGCCAATATCCACCGAAACCCGGACGCTCATTTTGTGTCCCCCATGGGTGCCGAGCGCGGCAAAGCTGTCGCCAAGACACCAATCTGCATCAGGTTCGCGATGCTGACCCTACGTTAAGGTTAATGATTGACGCAGTGCACAACCGCCGTCAACATCAACGCGAACTTGCGGGATTTGGGGGTCGATGGCCGAGCTGGAACACAGGGTCGCAATCGTGACTGGCGGTGCTCGTGGGATTGGCCGCGGTTGCGCGCATGCCCTCGCAAAGCGCGGTCTGGCAATTGCTCTGGTCGATGTTCTTGTCCCCGAAATGGAACGCACAAAGGCCGAGATTGACGAAATCGGTGTGCCTTGCACCATTCACGAAGCCGACGTATCCGACCACGCCCGGGCGAGGGAGATCGCGGTGGATATCAACGCCACGTGGGGCCGGATTGACGTGCTGGTGAACAACGCGGGCCGCTCGGCACCTGTCGGAATTCTTGAGATCACCGAAGACCAGTGGGACGCCGCCATCGACGTCAACCTGAAGAGCTGTTTCAACTATATTCAGGCAACCGCGCCCACAATGGTGGCGCGCCAATACGGGCGCATCGTGTCGATGTCGTCGCTGAACGCCCATTCCGGCGGGGTCACGGCGGCGGTCAGCCGGTTCGCCTATGCCGCTGCGAAGGCCGGGATCATCGGTATGACCCGCGCGCTGGCGAAAGAACTGGGCCCGAACATCGCGATCAACTGTGTTTGCCCCGGTCTCATCAAAACAGAACTGACAGCCAAGAACCCTGTCATTGCGGAACGCGAGCCGGAATTGATCAAGGGGATCGCGCTGAACCGAACCGGATCGCCCGCCGATGTGGCTGAGTTGGTGGCATTCCTGACCACGACCGAGCCGTTCTACGTGACCGGCCAGGACATCACGATCGATGGTTTCCAATGGAACCGTTGAGCAAGAGGACCCGGGGCGAACCCGGGCCATGGGAGGTGGCGGCGCAAGCCGCGAGAGCGAAAACACAGGGAGACTGCACATGAGACTGTTCGATTATGCACCCGGATTGGGGCGGCTGGCTGCTGCCGCAGTGATCGCCACCGGAGCTTTGGCCACACCCGCCGCCGCGGGTGGTAAGTTCGTCTTCGCCAACGCGTCCGCCTATGACACCCTTGACCCGCATGCGATCTTCGATGTGGGCCGTGTCGCCAGCCGCATCAACCTCTATGACGGGCTGATGCGCTGGCAAGACAACCCGCCCAAGCTGGAACCTTGGCTCGCGGAGAAAGTCGAAATCTCGGATGACGGGCTGATCTATACCTTCACCTTGCGCGATGCGGCGTTTCACGATGGTTCACCGGTCGAGGCGTCTGACGTCGTCTATTCGATCGACCGCATCCTGAAGATGAAAAAGGGCGCCTTCTCGTTGTTCTCCGGCGTGATTGAGCCTGGTAGCACAAAGGCCCCTGACGCCAAGACAGTCGTCTTCACATTGACCAAGCCATCAGCGATCTTCCTCGCCACAGTGCCGGAAATCCACGTGGTCAACGCTGAACTTGTCCAGGCCAACGAAAAGGACGGTGATCTGGGTGCCGAGTGGCTGTCGAAGAACGCAGCCGGGTCGGGATCGTTCAAACTGAAGCGATATGACCCGGCCATCGGTTGGCAAGCCGAACGGTTTGAAGACCATTTCTACGGATGGGACATGGTCGAAGATCCGCTGGACGAGATCGAGTTTCGTACGGTCATCGAGATCAACTCTCGCGTTCTCGGCCTGATGAACGGTGATTTCCAGGGCACCGACGGCTACTTGCCGCAGGACCAGGTCAAGCGTCTGGCCGCATCTGATGAAATCGACGTGATGGAACAGGAATCCATGCGGATCTTCTATTCGATCATCCACCACGGCCGATTCCCGATGAACGATATCAACTTCCGCAAGGCTCTGAGCTACGCGTTCGATTATGACGGGTTCAACAACAACATCCTGTCGGGGTCTGTTGCGCGCAACCCCGTGCCGTTGCCCAACAACATGTGGGGCTCGCCTCAGGACGTGACCGGCTATTCCATGAACCTGGAAAAGGCGAAGGAATACCTCGCCAAGGTCGACGGCGAGATTCCGGAGATCACGCTGGGCGCGCTGGCCGGCTATGGCCAGACTGAACAGGCCGCGGCGCTGCTGCAGAACGGACTGAACAAGCTCGGCGTCAAGACCAAGATCGTCGCCGAGCCCTGGGCCGTGGCGTCCGGCAAGATGCGGGACGAGCAGCAGATGTACGACCTCTTGTTCCTGTGGAAGTCGACTTACTATGCCGATCCCAACAACTGGCTGGGCGAGATGTATGCCTGTGAGCAGATCGGGGCACGTAACAACTCGTGGTACTGCAACGAGGAAGTCGACAAGCTGCTTTCCGAGGCGCGAACTTCGACCGACCAAGATCTGCGCAGGGCGAACTATGAAAAGGCCAACAAACTGCTGATGGAGGACGCCGCGGGCATCTTCGTCTACAACACAAAGTGGTTCGGCCCGTTCAGCAACAAGGCCAAGGGCATCCGCTTCAGCCCGATCGGCAACGGCCAAGAAATGCGCTGGGTGTCGATGGACTGAACCGTCATCCGGGTGCGGCCCTTAGGGGCCGCGCTTTCGGAGCGGGGCCGACATGCGCGCGCTTGTCCTTCTGGTAAACCGCATGATGTGGTTCGTGCCGACGCTCTTGGGGCTGTTGGTGATAACCTTCACCATCAGCCACATTATCCCGGCAGATCCCATCGCCTTCATAGCGGGGGATAACGCAACGGCTGAACAGATCGCGGCACTGAAGGCAAAGTTTGGTGTCGATCAGCCCGTGCATGTTCAACTTTGGAATTACATCGTTGGCGTTGCGCAAGGCGACTTCGGGGTCAGCCTGTATACTCAGCGCCCGATCGTCGACGACCTGAGCGCGCGTTTGCCCGCAACGCTGGAACTGGCCTTTGTCGCCATCCTGCTATCGGCGGTCATCGGTATTCCGCTGGGAGTTCTAGCCGCAGTGAACCGCAATTCCTGGTTGGACCATGTGTTGCGGGTCTTCACCGTCTCGGGGCTGGCCATAGCGGCTTTCTGGTTGGCGATCCTGTTCCAGTTGCTGTTCGCGATGGAACTGGGTTGGACACCCCTGCAGGGCCGCGTTGACGGCTGGGGACCAGACGTAATCACGGGCTTCTTTCTTATCGATAGCGCCGTTGCAGGCGACTGGGACATCTTCTGGGACGTGGTCGCACATATGGTTCTGCCCGCCGTGACGTTGGGCTTTCCGGCCATGGCGACGGTCATGCGTTTCACCCGAGCGGGCGTGCTCGACGCGATCAATTCGAACTATGTCGACTATCAGCAGGCGATGGGAGTGCCCCGGCGCGTGGTGATCTGGCGCTTCGTTCTGCGCAACGCTTTGATCGGCACGGTCACTCAACTGGGACTGATCTTTGGCAACCTCATCGCCAACGCAGTCGTCGTCGAGGCAGTTTTCGATTGGCCGGGCCTTGGCCTCTATGCCGTGAACTCAATTCTGCAATCCGACTACAACGCCATCATGGGCTTTACACTTGTCATGGGCACGGTGTTCATCGTGGCCAACCTGCTGGTCGACATCACTCACGGTCTGATCGACCCGCGCGAGGCCCGTTGATGGAGAACGTCCGCTTCCTGCTGCGCAAGCTGGCCGCCGACCGCACGGCGGCGCTGGGTGCGTTCATCATCATGGCTCTGATCGTCGTCGCAATTGCAGCGCCGGTGCTGTCCACCCATCCGCAGGATGTCAGCGAGTTCAACCCACCGGAACGCCTGCAGGGTCCCTCGCTGGACCATTTCTTCGGCACCGACCGCATGGGGTCCGACGTTTACTCCCGCCTGCTGTTCGGCGCCCGCATCACAATTGCCATCGCCGTGATTGCCATCGGCGTGTCCGTCTTGATCGGCGTGCCTGTCGGCCTGATTGCGGGCTACTACCGCAACTGGATTTCCGACGCGCTGATGCGGGTGTCAGACATTTTCCTGGCAGTCCCTCAGATCGTGCTGGCCATCGCCATCGCGCAGACCCTGGGACCGTCGATCGAGAATGTCATTCTCGCGCTCTCTGCCACCTATTGGCCGTTCTGGGCGCGATTGGTGTATGCCGAGACCCGCTCGGCCCTGAACGAAACATATGTCGAGGCGTCGATCGCGCTGGGCGCCTCGCCGTCGCGGGTCATGCTGCTGCACGTGCTGCCGAACATCTCGTCCTCTCTGATCGTGCGCACGACCATCGGCATGGGCGGCACGATCCTGACCGCCGCGGCACTAGGCTTCCTTGGCCTCGGCCCGCCCGCACCCAGCCCCGAATGGGGTCGCACAATCGCCGAAAGCCGCGAGTTCCTGCCGGAAGCCTGGTGGTACGCTACAGCCCCTGGGCTTGCCATCTTCCTTGTTGTGATGGGCTTTAATCTGCTGGGCGACGGATTGCGCGATATCCTCGACCCTCGCACCCGCAGGTCCTCCGATGGATGATTTGTTGAAAGTCACGGATCTGGAGGTCGGCTTCAAGACCGACGCCGGTCTGGCCCGCGTTCTGGACCATGTGAACTTCCGTATCGGCCGGGGAGAAATTGTTGGCTTGGTGGGTGAATCCGGGTGTGGAAAGACCACGTTGGCCCGGTCGATCCTGGGCGTGCTGCCAGCCAATTCTGCGGTGGTTTCTTCCGGCAGCATCGATTTCGACGGACAGAACTTGCTGGCCGAAGACCCGAAGGATCTGGCCACCGACGTACGCGGCCGCCAGATCACTTTCGTCCCGCAAGACCCGTTCTCCAGCTTCAACCCGGTCTTCACAATCGGCGCCCAGATCGACGAGCTCATGAAGTGGAAGTCGCCCGATGCGCCCTATGGTGGGGCTCCGCGCTGGTACCCCCGGTCCCGTCGCCGTGCCGATCGGGATCGTGTGATGGATCTGCTGAAAACCGTTCAGTTGCCGGATGCAGAAGGTATCCTGAAGAAGTTTCCGCACGAGGTTTCCGGCGGCCAACGCCAGCGCCTGATGATCGCCATGGCCTTGCTGCCCGATCCGCAGCTGATCATCGCCGACGAACCGACCACCGCGCTGGACGTCACCATTCAAGCGCAGATCCTGAAGCTCCTGAAACGACTGGCAACCGAGCGTGACGTCTCGGTTCTCTTCACCACGCATGATCTGGGCACGGCTTACGAAATCTGCGACCGCATCACGGTGATGTACGCAGGTCAGGAAGTGGAAAGTGCACCGTCCGATGAGTTCTTCGCAGCGCCGCGCCACCCCTATACCACGCGCCTGCTACAATCGTTGCCCAGCCGGGAACGCGGGATCCAGGGCATACCGGGTCAGATCCCCGGCCTGATTAACCCGCCTCAAGGCTGCCGCTTTAACCCGCGGTGCGATCATGCCATGGATGCCTGCCGCGCCTCACGTCCCGATACCACCGAAGCAGGACCGGCCCATTCTCTGCGTTGCTTCTACCCGGTAGCAATGGCCCAGGAGACATCCGCTTGAGAGCGCCCGACACCGACCTGCTGGTGCTGCAGGACCTGCGCAAGTACTTCCCGATTCTGAACGCTTGGAAACGTCGCACAGGCTGGCTGAAGGCTCTGGATGATGTATCGCTGACCGTCCGCAAAGGCGAGATCCTGGGCGTTGTCGGCGAAAGCGGCTGCGGCAAGTCCACCCTTGGCAAGACTGTGATGGGAATCCACCGCCCGTCGGCTGGACGGATCGTGTTCGAAGGTAACGACATCACGGACCTAAAGCCGCACCAATCGCGCGAGCTACGCCGCGATCTGCAGTACACCTACCAGGACCCTGGCGCCTCTCTCGATCCGCGTTGGAAGATCGGCAAGTCGCTTGACGAGCCGCTGGTGATTCACACGGATCTGGACCGGACGGCCCGGCAGCAGCGTGTGCGAGACATCCTGGCCGCCGTAAACTTGCCGGAAAGCCATCTCGACCTCTATCCGCACGAGATTTCCGGCGGCCAGCAGCGCCGGGTTGGACTGGCGCGCATTCTGACCCTGCAGCCCAGCCTGGTGGTGTTGGACGAGCCGACGTCCGGACTTGATGTCTCGGTGCAGGCCACAATCCTGAACCTGTTCCTTGACCTGCAGAAACAGTTCGATCTGACCTATGTGTTCATCTCCCACGATCTCAGCGTCGTGCGGATGATCTGCGACCGGGTTGCGGTGATGTATCTCGGCAAGGTGGTCGAACTGGGTTCGACGGATCAGGTCTTCGACACCCCGCGCCACCCCTACACGCAATCGCTTTTGGCCGCGATCCCACAGATCGGTAAACAGCGCATCACGGAAACCTTTTGGTTGGAAGGCGAACCGCCGGATCCTGGAAATCTGCCCTCGGGGTGCCGGTTCCGAACACGCTGTCTGCGCGCCGTCGAGGCCTGCGCCGCTGATGTGCCTCCTCTGGTGGAGCACCCTGGCGGGCATGCTGATGCGTGTCTGTTTTCGGAGTGAAACCCGTTCTGATCACGGGTGCCGCCGCAGGCATCGGGCTGGCCACTGCGAAACTGCTTTTGGCTGACGAGGTATCTGTCATCGGGATTGACCGCGATCCCGTTCCGAACCTCGGCGAAGGGTTTCACGGTATCCGGGCCGATCTGACAGATCCTGATCAGATAACTGCAGCGGCGGACGAAGCATTCAACGCCAGACCGGATCTGGACGGTCTGGTCAATTGCGCCGGGGTCTATCCGGTTACGCCGATGCTAGACCTGGATCTATCGGAATGGGACGCGGTGTTGGCCGTCAACCTCCGGGCACCTTTTCTGATGATTCAGGCTGTGGCCAGGCGCTGGCGGTCGACGAGAAGCCGCTGCAAGGTTGTCAACGTCGCGTCGACCGCTGCTGTCCTGGCCCGGCCGGGAATCGCGCACTATGCCGCGTCTAAAGCGGGCCTGGTGCAATTGACCAAGGTGATGGCGGTCGAGTTGGCACCCTTGGGCATCCAGGTGAACGCCGTCGCTCCGGGATTGATCGCGACCGAAAAGGTCATGGCCCATGCCGAAGGCGCAGGGGCTCAGGAGCATAGCGCCAAATTGGCTCGCATTCCCAGCCAGCGAGAAGGAACGCCCGAGGAAGTCGCTCGGGGCATCCGCTGGCTCTTGTCAGATGATGCGTCTTACGCCACCGGCGCTGTGCTAACGCTAGATGGCGGCTTCACCCTAGGCATTCCGGCTTACTGATTGGCAATTCGCGATCACTGATCAAGCTGCGGAGTTTGCTTTGCCGCGAGACGTTCGTGAGCGGTCAGCCATGTGCATAAGCCACAGATGTCCAACGGGTGAAAGCCCGGCGCACAACTTAGGAACGCCACCCGTCGACGTGCCTCACATCTCGGCCTGTTCGCGGCAATAGCGGGCGATATCCGCGTGCGTGGCAAACCAGACACCAGCATGGCTGCGCATGTATCGGATCAACTCCTCAAGCACTCGAATGCGCGAGCGGTGGCCGATGAAATGCGGGTGCATGGTGAGCAGGAACAGGCCGTTCTCCGCATAGGCGCCGTCAAATTCCCACTTGAAAACCTCCAACACGCCCGAAGGCGGCGTGTAAGGACGCAGTCCCGTGAACCGGTCCATCGCCCAGTACGGCGCGTCGTCGCGGATCCACTCCACGGGCAACTCAACAACGCCCGACGGCAGATTGTCTTCAAGAATCTCATAGGGTTCATCGTCCGCCATGAGAGACGAGTCATAGATCAGCCCCATCTCGCGCGTGATCGCCAGCGTATGGGCTGAGAAATCCCAGGACGGTGTGCGGATGCCGACGGGACGTACGCCGCAGATCTCCTCCAACTTGTCGGTAGCGCGCATCTGAAGGTCGCGCTCGTTCTTTGGCGGAAGGGCCGAGTTCAACTCGTGAATCCAGGAATGAATCCCAACCTCATGCCCGCCATCAATCACCGCGCGTTGTTCGTCGGGGTGTAGCATGGCGACCACCGCAGGTACGAAGAACGTGGCGGGAGCATCGTATTTCTTGAGCAGTTTCAGAATCTTCGGAACACCTACCCGCGCCCCGTACTCGCAGGCCGACAGTCGGCCGGGCGAGCTGTGCCCCCAACGCAGGACCTGGGTTTCGTGGTCGGAATCGAAGGATAGCGCGACCGCGCAACGCGCACCGCCGGGCCATGCGGTCGGCTTGAGGGATCGGCCGGCACGGATCTTCTCAACGATCGGGCGCCAGGTTTCTTCGGGCCAGGTCCAGGTGTCAGGCTGTTCCGGCAAGGCGTTCGCGGCTTTGGACATGCTTGTCTCCTCTCAGTAATTCGCAGCACGCTAGCACCGCGTTGGGGTGGTCGCCATCGCGAAGCCGATGAGATAGCGTCGCCGAATGCGCGCCGCCTTGATGCCCTTGACCATCGTGATGTTGCCCCAGGTGGCGCTGTCCGCCGTTCAAATGGGCCTCCCTGTGCTGGCGCCCGCTTTGGTGGCGGATCTCGGTTTGGCGCCCGAGATGATCGGTCCGATCGGCGGGTGCATCGGCCTCGGCTCTATCTGGATGTTCGCGGCCAACCATTCTGTCACACCGGTCTTGGGCCCGGTTCGTGCGCTGGGATTGGCGGGCCTGTTGGCAGTGATCGGCGTCATGTTTGCAGTCTCCGGCTGGCTGCCCGGTGTATTGCTCGGCGCTGTTTTCATTGGATTTGCTTATGCTGTGACTGCTCCGGCGGGCAGTCAGATCCTCTCAGACCATGTGCCGAGAGCCATTTGGGGAACGGTTTTCTCGATCCGACAAGCTGGCGTTCCTCTGGGAGGAGCGATCGCCGGAGTGCTGGGAGCGGGCATGGCCGTTGCCCATGGCTGGCAGGCCGGCCTTCTGTGTCTGGCGCTGTTGCCGGGGTTGTGCATCGCTCTTCCGTACCTCGTTCCGCACTCGTTCCGCGGTGGTCAGAGCACGGAAACCTTCCGTCTCAGCGGGCTGTTCCAGCCGTCGATCCTGGTCCGGCCCTTCGGAACGCTCCGCGCTCTGCCGCAATTGAACGCACTGGTTCTGGCCAGTCTGGGCTTTGCCTGTGTTCAGGGCAGCGTATTCGCATTCTTCACAACGTACATGATCGATGGTCTGGATTTGGGATTGGCCGTGGCTGGTACCCTGTTTGCGGTGATGCAGATCGCAAGTTTTGCGGGCCGCATCGGGGCAGGGTTTGTTGCAGACCACATCGGTAGTTTGCGCAAGGTCTTGCTGGGCATGAGCCTTGCTGCAGCGGCGGCCTGCCTGATCTTGTCTTTGCTTCAACCCGGCTTGTCGATACCGGTCTTGATTGCAGTCGCGATATTCGCCGGCGCAACCGCTGCAACATGGAATGGACTGTTCCTGGCCGAGATTGCGCGATGCGTGCCGCAAGACCAGGTCAGCACGGCAACAGCAGGCGTCACGTTTTTCACCTTTGTCGCCTATATGCTGACGCCGCCCGTCTTTGCGTTGGTTGTCTATCTGCTCGGCTATCAGATCGGCTATTGCATGAGCGCTTGTGCCGCGCTGTTCAGCTTTGTCTGTTTGCGCCGCGCTTCCGTGGTGAGGGTGACTTAGCGCTCGGCACGTCCAACCTATCGGACGTCGGCGTGGCCATCTGCAGTAATGGCAAACGGCGGAGGTTCATCAGTCGCATGCCGATACCGGCCTGAGTTGTCCTTTGCTCATGCAAAGAGTAGCACGTCTTTTCAGAAGCGCCGGACAGGCGCGATGCGCGATGTAAGTGAATAGGCGCGTTGGAAGCAGTCTTCTAAGGTTCTTTGGGTTTGAGCGATTGATACGGCCCACTCTTGTATTCTTACAATTGGCCAAACCGTATTCGGTTCGTTTCATAATTACTCCCATGAAAAACCAACAATTGAAACACTCCAGCGGGTGAGCTGAAAAACACTGGATACAGCGTGTGTCTATCCCCGATGCCAGCGGAGCAATGCGCCGCCCTGCAGACTGACACATGAACAATGGAGACCGTGATGAACGCGATCGCTGAAATCAATACCGCAAACGCTGCGGACACGCCCCCCAACTTCGAGGCAATCAAGGTCAAGCAGCAGGCTGCCTGGGGATCTGGAGACTATGCTGTCGTTGGCTCGACCCTGAACATCGTTGGTGAGATGTTGGCCGAGGCCGCTGACATCAATCCGGACGAAACTGTCCTGGACGTGGCGGCCGGAAACGGCAACGCGACGCTCGCAGCGGCCCGCAGATCGGCGTGCGTGACATCGACAGACTATGTCGAAAGCCTGTTGGAAAAGGCTCGTGCACGGACGCAGGCCGAGCAGATGGATGTGAACTTCCAGCAGGCAGATGTCGAGCGTCTGCCGTTTGCGGACAACAGCTTCGACGCAGTCATTTCGACCTTTGGGTGCATGTTCGCACCGGACCAGCACCGTACGGCCCAGGAAATGATCCGCGTGGTGAAATCGGGTGGGCGCGTTGCCATGGCCAACTGGACGCCGGACAGTTTCATTGGCGAATTGTTCAAGGTCATCGGCCGGCATGTGCCGCCGCCCAAGGGTGTGCAGTCGCCGGGTTTGTGGGGCGACCGAGCGCATCTCGAACACCTGTTTGGGGCCGAGGCAAGCCGTGTCAGCATCACACGCAGGGTCTACAACTTTAGGTACCGCTCAGTCGCAGAGTGGCTCGAGGTGTTCCGGACGTTTTACGGCCCGACACACAAGGCCTTCCTGGCGTTGGACTCTGATGGACAGCATGCAATGGCGCAGGACATGTCGAACTTGGCAGAGCGTTTTAATGTACGCACCGACGGTCGGATGGTGGTGCCTGGTGACTATGCCGAGGTCGTCATCACAAAAAGGCTCGGTTAGGTCGAATTGAGTGGCGCGGGTCAAATGGCCCGTGCCCACAGCGACGTGGCCTAGCTGCGTTCGCCGAAGATGTACCCGATGCCGCGCACGGTTCGAATGACTTCGGGTTTCTGCGCATTCGGTTCGATCTTACGCCGCAGCCGCGAGATCCGGATATCAATCGACCGATCGAATGGATCCCAGTCGCGATCATGCGCCTGATCCAGAAGCTGGTCGCGGTTCAGCACGCGACCTCGGTTCTGCGCAAAGACGCGCAGCAGGCTGAACTCCATCGCGGTGATGGGAATTTCATCCCCATCCGCCCCAAATAGCAGGGCGGATTCGAGATCCAGCGTGCACGGGCCAAACTGAATCTTTCCCTCGATCTTTTCGGCTTCGGGCTCATTCGAAGTGGATGTGCTCCGGCGCAGAACAGTCTTCAGGCGGGCTTCAAGCTCCCTCAGATCGACCGGTTTGCCCAGATAGTCGTCTGCTCCCATTTCCAGGCCAAGGATCCTATCCACGACCTCAGCCGTCGCGGTCAGCATGATGACCGGGACGCTGTTTTCCGCACGCAGAGACCGCAGAGCACTCAGCCCGTCCTCGCCCGGCATGTTAATGTCCAGCAGAATGGCGTCGATCGACTTCTCGCCCAGGGCCAGACGCAGCTCGACGGCGTCGGCGACCGTCGACACCATGAAGCCCCGGCGCATCAGGTATTCACCCACCATGTCCCGCACGTCTTCTTCGTCATCACAGACGAGAATGTGCGGTTGTTCTTGTGGACTCATATCGTGGGCCCCCTAGTCCCTGTTAGTTATCGTATCGACCATTTTACGCAAGTCCGCCGGGACAACGGGCTTCTCGAGGTAAGGTCGCCCGGACTTGTGAAGGAAGCTCTCGGCCCCGGGGCTCATAGTATCACCGGTGATAAAGCACATCTTTGCAACGGCGTTCGGCCAACGGTCTTTCAACAGCACAAGAAAATCACGCCCCGTCAGGCCCGGCATGTTCACGTCAGAGAGGATCAGGTCGAACGTATCGGGTTGGCTCTCGAGCGCTGCCTCGGCCGAGTGAACGACGCGAACCGAGTGTCCGTCCTTTTCGAGCACCTGCGCGATCAATTCTGCCACGTCTTCCTCGTCATCAATGACAAGCACCTTCCCTTTGCTTTGCTCAGGTTGGGTAAGCGTCTTGACGACGGTATCCGATTGTTGAGCCGCTTCAAGGCGGATCGAGAAATGCGCGCCGCCGCCTTCGGCTTCGTGAACCGCGATCTGGCCATTGTGCGTGTCGATTACGCGGTGACAAAAGGCCAAGCCGATTCCGGTGCCTTCGCCAATTGTCTTCGTCGTGAAGAACGGCTCGAAGATCCGCGCGCGGACTTTCTCGGGGATGCCGGGACCGTTATCGATCACATCCATCACCACGTGCCGATGGTCTCGTGAGAGACGCGTCGAAATGGTCACCAAGCCCTCGGCATCCATGCCCTGCATTGCGTGCTCGGCATTCACGATGAGGTTCGCAAGCACCTGCGCCAGTTGGTCCGCGTCACCGATCACCGGCGGCAAGGTCGGGTCGAGATCCAGAACAATGTTCCCACCGACACTGCGCAGACCATATCCAGCCACATCAACTGCCGTTTGAACGACCGAGTTGATCGAGGTCTGTTCCAGCTTTGTCGGCCGCTGACGTGCCATCGCAAGGAATGTCTTGACGATCCGCGAACATCGCTCTGCAGCTGCCGAGATCTTACCCACCCGTTTGCGCAATACGGGATCGTCAATCTCCTCGTCCATCATCAAGGCGTGACCGACAACGACAGAGAGCGGGTTGTTTAGCTCGTGCGCGACCCCGGCGAGCAGTTCACCCAAAGCAGAGAGTTTTTCGGATTGGTGGAGCATTTCTTGCTGGCGTGAAAGTTCACGCTCCATTGCGATCCGGTCAGACAGATCGAAGGTGCAGGTCACGAAATAAGCCTCGTCCTGAAACTCGACGGTGCGCCCCGACATGAGGGCTGGAAACGTCTCACCCGACTCGCGAACCATTGAGACCTGCATCTCGTCGACACTGCCACTCTGCTGGATTCGGTCCAGGAACTTCGAACGCTGATCTTGATCGGCCCAGAACGCCTCCGGTGATCGTCGCTCGCCAAACAGCGCAATGTCTTCCGAGTTTCGGTAGGTGTTCTGTGCTGTCTTCGCGTCACTCATGACCAAGGCAACGGGACATGCGCTGAGCACGCGTGCAGGTAGTGCATACGACTCGCGTTCCCGCGCTTCGGCGAGCTTGCGTTCGGTGATATCCGCTCTGGTGATGACGAAGCCGTTCTCGGAGGTCGGGTTGCGGCTGACCGAGTACCAGCGTCCGTTCTTGCCCTTGAACTCAAACTGGAAACTGACGTTTCCATTGGCCCGCGAACCGGATCGCCGGACAATCTCGGCTTCTTCGGAATCCAACACATGGCTGGCGATCGCCGTCTCCAGGATTTCCTGATACGTCACACCCTCGCGAACGACGTGTGCGATCGGTGCGTTCAGGTCCTCGTAGCGCTTGTTCCAAATGACCAACCGATCTTGGGAATCGTAGAGTGCAAATCCATGGTCCACGGACTCAATCGCATCTCGCAGACGGTCGTTCAGTCGCAGCAATTCGGATGCGGCGCGCTTTTGCTCGGTGATGTCGAGCCGCGTTATCACGAAGCCACCCTCGGTGGTCGGATTGCGGGCCATTGAGAACCAACGCCCATCGTGATGCTCGAACTCAGTTCGCCCAGGCGTTCTGAAATCACGCGTCTCCAGCGAGTGGCGCATGGCTTGCCCAGTCGCGTCAGGGGCTGCTTTGGAGTTGATGACAGCGTGCAGCAACTCGGAATGCGAGACCCCGACATAGAACATTTCCGAGACCTGAGGGTTTAGTTCCGCGTATTTGTCGTTCCACAGAACCAGCCGGTCATCCGCATCGTAAAGCGCAAAGCTCTCATCGATGGAATCGATCGCATCCCGCATCCGGTCATTGGCGATTTGCTGTGCCAAGATGGCGTGTTTCTGGTCGGTGACGTCCAACCAGGTGATGACAAACCCCCCATCCCGGGTGGGGCGGCGGATCGAGTTGATCCAAGTTCCGTCCGTCATCTTGAACTCGAAGGCGCGATGACTGCCGCTCTCGCCGCGGGCGTGTTCGGCTTCATAGTCGTCGAGCCAGTCATCGGCGTCCACGAAGTGTTCGTGGTCAACCGCCGCCTGAAGCAGGTCGCGCGTGTGCGTGCCGGGCTTGATCTTGTGTGCGTAGGGTTCGTTCATCTCGCGGAAGCGCTGGTTCGACATCACGACACGCTCGTCCGCGTCGTAGAGGATGAAACCTTCGCTCAGAGCCTCGATTGCATCGTTCAGCCGAACTCCGGCGTCCTTGATCCGCCGCTCTGCCGCGCGCTGTTCGGTCAGGTCAGTAACCGAGGAGACCATGACCTCCTCGCCGCGATAATCGATCAGACGCGCGGAGAAAAGTGCCGGGAAAAGCGATCCGTCGTGCCGTCGAGCACGCCCCTGAAAATCGTCCACTGTCGCGCTGGCCAGAAGCTCCGTCAGGAAATCAGCCCGCTCCAACGGATCGGCAAATTGCTCGCGCGCGGATCCGATCGGCCCGAAAAGCGCCGCGCAGGAGGGCGACTGATAGATGATCTCCCCATCGCCAATCTGGGACATGCACAGGTTCGCTGGGCTTGCTTGCAGAATAGTGGAAAGCATCTGTTCTGATGACTTCGCGGAGCGCTCGGCCTTGCGTTGGGCGGTGATGTCCATTTCCGAAACGATGAAGCCGCCCTGTGATGTCGCACGGATCGAAACCGTGGTCGTCTGCCCATCGACTCGCTCGATCTCGAAAGTGCCATCCGCGTCGGCAATACCCAGTATCTGCTCGATCCATGTGCCTTCGCGTCCTAACGCCTGCCGGATCAATCGCCGACGGGTCATCTCGCGCAGCAGGGTCTCGAAATAGACACCGGGACTGATGAACTCGCGAACAGGCGCATTCAGTTCGGAAAACCGATCATTGCAGACGACCAGACGGCCGTCTTCGTCGAACATGGCACATCCCTGGTCGAGCCCATTCAACGCATCGGCGAGTATCCGCCTTGGCTGTGGTTGGTGGGCCATTGCCGGATCTGCGGCGCGGCCGGTGCAAGTCGCGACAATGGAAAGCTCGGATGCCGCATCGACGAACGATGAGATCGCCCATGCATCACCTGCTGACGAAATCGCGCTGACGACGCCACCAACAGACTTCAGGCGTTCTGCGAAACGTTCTGCCTCATTGGGACAGGTGCCGTCGCCGTTCAAAGATGCAAATGACGAGAGATAGCCCTCGAGTGCGTCGACACCGTCCGCCAGGAAACCCTCAGACCCCGTTACCCGTCGTCCCGATGCATCAAAACGCGCATGATGAACACTCGGTTTCATGCATTGAGCTTCCTGTTTCATTCCTGCCTGAGTACCGCGCCATTGTTTCAGTCGATTTTCCCGTAAGGTGCGTGATGTTTCAATTGTTTCAGCAGTGGGGCAGAATCACGGCATGATTTCTTAGAATCTTCCGAAAATTCAGTCGCCTAGAGAACTTCAGACCGATCCGGGGCCAACGCTACAATTGTTACATTTCGAAACCTGTGCAGTGTTTGGACGATTGTGCAATCTGCGATCTCATCAGTCTTCGCGGCCGTTGATCGGTTGCGTCCACGCCATGGTTTTTGCAATGTCGCGCTACAGGGGGTGACGCAGATGTCCCAAACGCTTTACGACAAGTACGGTGGTTTCGCCTCGGTCAGCAGGATCGTCATGGAGTTCTATGACCGCATTCTCGACTCTGAAAGCGTCGGCGATTACTTCGAGAACGCCGATATGAAACGATTAATCGATCATCAAACGAAGTTCATTGCCTACTTGCTGGGTGGTCCGGCAGATTACACCGGGGACCGGCTTGAACAGCTGCATGCGCATCTGAAGATCAAAGGCGCCGATTTTGACGAGATGAAGGAGATCCTGGAAGGCACCCTGACCGATCATGGTGTCGAGGAAGCGGATTGTGCTGCGGTGATGGCCGCGGTCGAAGCGCGCCGTGGATTGATCGTCAATCCCGGATGAGTATCGAGGCGATCAACGAACAACTCCTTCGCGCGATCGGTGCAGGCGTTGCTCTTGTAGACCCGGACTCGCTCGAGATTCGGTTTCACAATGAAACGTTCTCCGAGTGGTTCGACGAAGCGAAGATGGGCGCGCGCCTGTCGGATCTGCTGGAGGATCTCGATCTGGCGACACTGCGCCGAGGGATCGAGGAAAATGGCCGCTACGACAGTGAAGCGACGCTGCGGCGCAAGCGGCGACGGGTCGTGGTAGCCCTGAGATTCACGCGGACGGAACTGGGCCTCATCCTGCTGGAAGGTCAGAACATCACGCGCATCCGCGAGCTTGAGACGATGATCGAGACCTATTCGGCCATGGTCGAACGGAACACGCGCGAGATCGAGCGCGAGAAGGAGCGTGTTGAGAAACTTCTGCTCAGCATCATGCCGCGCAATGTCTACGAGGAGTACAAGGCCTTTGGGGTGGTCACGCCGCAGAGTTACGATCCGGTGACCGTTCTTTCGATCGAGCTGGTAGATTTCGATGTGAAGGCGCGTGATCTGTCGGCGTCCGTTCTGGTCTCGGAAATCAACGATATCTTTGCGTCCTTCGACCGGATCGGAGAGCAATTCAATTGCGAGCGGATCAAGACCGTCGGCGACGCCTATGTTGCTGTCTGTGGCCTGCCCGAACCGATTGACAATCACGCTGCGTCAGCTGTCGGTGCCGCGGTTCGGTTCATTCGGTACCTCTCTCGCCGTGCCGAGTCGCATGACATGTCCTGGCAGTGCCGGGTCGGCCTGGCGTCGGGTCCGGTTATCGGCTCCGTCGTCGGCGTTCAGAGGTATGTTTATGACGTTTTCGGACCGGCGGTGAACATCGCTCGCAGCCTCAGGTCACTCGCCGATCCAATGGAAATTGTCGGAGGAAATCTCGAGCTTGATCAGATTGGCGACGAAGTCACTATTCTTGAAGAAGCGCCATCTTTCCACGATGGCGCCGTGCCGGTCCGTACGTGCCGACTGGTTTCTACCTGAGGCAACTTAGAAATCAGCGCATTGTCCGTTCTTCTGCCCAAAGCAGCGGCCGACCAGTTCAGATCTGCTGAGCCCAATGTCCTCCAGCGCGGAAAGATCCATTTGCTCCAGTTCCCTGAGCGCACGCCTTTGCCTCGGCGCCTCGACCAAACGTTGAACGAGGTGATGGCACCAGCGGATGGCGTTCATCAGATGTGTGGCAACCATTGTTCTCTCTCCAGCGTGAACGTGATTGCGGCACACTATGAACGGCCTGTTTCTGGCATTTATCCGTGGTGGCTCAACCGGGTTTCGATTGTTTCAAGCCCGTGAGCAGCCCTGGAGGTCAATGCGATCGAGGCTTTCGCAAAGACGGATGCCTGCTGGACTCGTTTGAAACCGGGAGAGCATTTGTGCTTTCGCAGCCTCTCCCGCAGGCAACCGCTTGATCTGCGCCAAAGCCGCCCGAGCGCTTGCTAAATCACCACGGTTAGACAATGCGGCCGCGCGCAGCACGAATGGCGCGGCAAGCTCACTTGTTGCCGCAAGCACCCGCCTTACCCGGTCCAACGCCTCTTCATCGCGCCCAGCCTGCAACAATGCGAAGGACGCCCCAAGGGTTGCCAGTTTATTCAGTGAATGAAAGCTTCCTTTGCGCGCGAAGTCGTTGAAACAGCGCAGCGCCTGCCCTGTGGTCCCCAGCCAGACACAGGCCCAGCCCGAGAAGACCAGAACATCCGGATCGAGCGGAGCCCTCTGCAGAGCCAGCTCGATCGCTCTATCGAGAACCTCCGCAGCTGGTTGCGCTGTGAAGTCGGTCATCGCCGTCGCCAGCGCGATCAAAGCCTGATCTGCGCCAGAGTTCTTCGCAGAGATGAAAACCTGTGCGTATGATCTGCGCGAGACCGGCACCCCGGCGATATCGGCACTCAGTAGAAAGCGCAGAACCTCCCGAGGCCTCACTGACTCAAGCCGTTGGCCCTCGAGCAACTCAGCAAGCCGCTGCGCAGCCTCGGCCATTGCCGCGTTTGAGAACTCCGAGAACTCAATCGCAGAGCGTAGAATGCAATCATTCGGATCTTCCGGTTCGATACTGCCGAACAACCGCGAGCTTTCTGCGTCGATTATCGCACCGAACAGCGACGCCGCCATGTCGCTCGCGATGTGGTCTTGTGACGTAGCCGTATCCTGTGATGAAGGCGCGATTGTCCGCTTCCAAATCGTCTCGTGCGATTGGTCAGATAGAGTCAAATGCAGGCGCATCTGTTCGTCCCTACCACGCACCTCGATTGAAACGCCGTAATCGCGGGGGGCCTGTGCCCCTGCGATCCGGGGCGCTACAAGGTCGGATGTTTGCAGCAACCTGAGTAGATCGGCATTGATGTCAACGGCCAGCCCGTACGCTTTGTCGTCCCGCGCCACACGAGAAGGCTGAACCAGCACCAAGGAGACAATGCCGGGTTCATAAGTTCTTGGTTCAGGCGTCGAACTGACATGAGCTGCACTCGCATCACTCAGCAAGACCTGCACCGGTCGAACGACGTTCCGTAAGTGATGGACGCCAGCATTGGTGAAACGCTGCGCTGTCTTCGCATCGAGCGTATCGAACACGGACTGGGTAAGCGCCAAACCTCCGATCGGCGCGACAGTTTGCAGACGCGCCGCAACATTGACACCGTCGCCAAAGACGTCGTGATCCTGTTCGATGACATCGCCAAGTGTCAGACCAATCCTCAGACTAAGAAGCGCGTCCTCAGAAAGCGCGTCCTGAATGCTCAACGCACAGATCGTGGCTTCGAGAGCGCTTTGAAAGACGATCAACCATCCGTCGCCCATGTCTTTGACGATCGAACCGTTGTGTTGATCGGCCAGCGGTCGCAGCACGTCCTGCTTGAAGGCGAACAACGCACGCAATGTCCCGTCCTGATCCGTCCCGATCAGACGCGTGTATCCAGCGATGTCGGCGGCAAGTACCGCTGCAAGTCGCCGCCGCACTGTTCGTTCCTCCAGCCTCTTCAACGCGGGTTACCATATGGCGTTGGTGCAGTGGATGCATCCGGGGAAAAACAACTGAAACATTAAACCTCGCGTTGCGTGACACTTCTAAAACAAAGCAGCCACAGACTCCGCCCTCACATTGAAGCCGTCACGTGTGAGCCGCGTACGATCGGGGCGCGGTCTATGTTTGCTGCGTGGCGGAGATTTACAAACCCGAGCCGAACAGGTTCACTGATGTTTGGATCGATGGAGTTTGACGCTCGATCCAGATGAGGCGGCGCGACATGACACGGACCTACCAAGGGATTGAAATCCCAGAGAACGACGAAGAACGGGTTGAAGCGGTGCTGTCCTACAACATCCTCGAGACGCCGCGCGAAGCCGCGTACGACGACATCACCGAGATTGCCGCCCGGGTCACAGAATGTCCGGTGTCCTACATCTCGATCTTCGACGGAACACGGTCTTGGTTGAAGTCGTCTTATGGGCTACCGGCCGACCGCCCGCCGCGCCCGCGCGAGCTAAGCATGTGTGCGCCGACGATCTGCCAGACCGAGATGCTGGTCATCCCAGACCTCGCTCAGAATTCGAGGTATCGCAATCTGCCTGCGGTCACGAACCCGCCGCACGCCAAGTTTTATTGCGGTGTGCCGTTGATCAACCGTGATGGTTTTGCCTTGGGTACACTGTGCGTCTGGAGTCCTGAGAGCATCGAGTTTGATGATGGCCGTCGTGATGCGATGGCGCGGTTGGCCCGGCTGACCTTGAACATGCTCGAGGGTCGTCGTGATCTGATCGCGGCACAAGAACAGATGGCGCAGATCAACGGTGAGTTGCAGCGTGGCAAGGACGCGTTGGAGCGCGCTGAGAGCATTGCCTACAAGCTGCTGCCGGCCTCTTTCGCGGCCAGACTGTTGGTCGGGGCGGATGTCCAGCCGAAGCTCTACAACAACACCCTGATCATCTGCTTCGGGTTCGAGCCTGCAGAGGACGACGCTGAAAGCGACCTGTTGAAACAGGCGGAGACACTGGGGGCTTATGTGGCACTGCTCGACCGGATTGTCTCAGACGCCAGCTTGGGGCGGATCGGCCTCGCGTCCGAAGTCTACTTCGCATCTGTTGGGATGCCGCGCGAGACCGACGACCCGAGTGCTGAAGCGGACAAGTTGATCGAGAACATCAGCGTAGGTCTGGTGAACTTGAATGCAGACCGTGCCGCCCGTGGAGAACCGTGCTGGAGGATCAGATACGGCAAGGCCGTAGGGCCCGTCGCAGCAACGACCGTGGGCAACAACCGCATCAATTTCTGCGCTTGGGGTGGTGTTGCGCGCGCCGCACATGCTCAGCTTACACCGGGTATCTTGATCTAGACTGACGAGGTCATGTCAGTGGGGCGCCACTTGGACCAAGAGTGAGCGAGAGACTAGAGTGATGCATGTAACGACTTCCCATAATTGCCAGCCGCAGCGTTTGCCAGCACGCTTCCGCTGCATCACGAAGCCGTTCGGCGCCCACTCTCAGTCAGCCGTTTCCGCGTTCTCGCCCTGGTCCTCGAGCTTGCGGCGCATCTGAAAGCCGATCCGCGCTGGCTCTTCGTTCAGTTTCGGCGCGGCCTTCAGCATCACATTCAGTTGGCTGACATGCTGAACCAATTGGGTTTTAGCCCCCGCCGGGTCGGCACCATAGAACGTAATCATAACCGGCGCGAAGAAGCCCATGCCCTGGATGTTAAGCATCCCGGCATCTGACCCAGCGAAGCCCATCCCAACCTCGTGATCGGAATCGAGCGTTTCTTCGAACTTCTGGATGTAGAGCACCAGGCGCTCATAGGCCCATTGCGCGGGTGACTTTTGCTCTGGCGTCTTCTGGGCGACGGGCGCTGGCAAAGGCTGGTTTTCCGCCGAGTCGGTGTCCGCGCAGTCCGTACGAAAGACGCCCGCATCCGGAAGTACGGGCTTTGTGCGCAGCTTGCCTGAGATCTCGAACTCGGTCATGTCCCGGTCAAGGCGTACATCCAGACGCCCTCCTCTAAGGTTCTGGAAACACGTCCACTCTGATGCAGGTGGTTCATGTGTGCAACCGCCTCGGCCAGGGCAAGGCCATATTGCGACCCGGTAATCTCGCGTTTGAACACCGGAACGAAAACACCGGCCGCGCTGCGGGATCCGTCTTCGAGCGCCCTTAGAATGCGACGCAAAGCGCTTTCGTGGTTCTCGATCAAGGCATCGAGACGAAAATCGGCCCCATGGAACGGTAGTTTATGCCCTGGCAGGACCAACGCGTCAGAGCTGTTCGAAACGGATTTCAGACGGCGGCAGCTTTCCAGCCATTCGCCGAGTGGGTTGGCGTCAGGCTCCATCGACCAGACGCCGATATTGGTCGAGATGCCGGGAATGATCTGATCGCCGGCGAGGATGACGTCTTCGTTCCAGAGCGTTACGTGATCCGCGGCATGCCCATGCCCGAAATGGACATCCCAGTCGCGACCGCCGATGCGCAGCGTCTCGCCTTCACGGATCTGCCGAAAACGTGGCGGGAGCGGATACACCGCATCGCCCAGGTTCCAGGGCTTGTCGACGGAATAGCGCGCAACTTCATCTTCTGGTGCGCCCGACTCCCGGCGGAAAGCGATCTGGCTCTCGGACGGTACTTCTTGCCGGTCCAACAGCATCATCCGCGCCATTACGTAAGCGAGCCTTGTGCACCAAAGCTCGGCACCCCGTTCGCAGAACCAGCCGGCCAGCCCGATGTGGTCTGGATGATGATGAGTCAGGATCACCCGGGCAACGGGCTTGCCTGCAAGCGGCCCGGTCAGCAGATCGTCCCACAGCGCGCGCACCTTTGAGGTGCTCATGCCTGTATCGACCAGCGTCCAGCTATCGCCTTCGTCCAACAGGTAACAATTCACGTGATCCAGTCGCATGGGTAGCGGCGAACGAACCCACCAGATGCCCTCGGCAACCTCGCGGACTTCTGTGTGGTCTGGCGGTTCGTCCCAGGGAAAACGCATCTGGGCGGCACCAGTGCCAGCGGATCTGTCCAAGGCCATCAGGGCTCTTCTCCTCAGCGTTCGGCCGCTGACCGGCCCGGGTGCTTAGGTCTGGTCGGGTACGCCGCCCAGGTTAACGATGTCGTACTTGTCGTTCAGTGCGTTCATCTTCGCCTGATCCTCGAAGTCCGCGTCGGTCATCTGACCGAGTTGGGCGAGAAACTGGTCGAAGCCGGACGGCTGATAGATCATCAGCATCCGTGCGCCGTCTGTCCCCGCGCGTACCTTGCAGGCATGGGGCACGCCGGGCGGTACGTGCAGACATGTGCCAGGTACAGTGGTCATCCAGTCGCCGTCGACGTAGAATTCGATCTCGCCTTCCAGAACATAGAACGTCTCGGCATGATGGCGGTGCATGTGAAGGCCCAACGCGAAGTGCGCCTTCAGATTATCCTCCATCAAGGTGTACTGACCGCCGGTATCCGCCGCCGAAACCTTTACGAAGGTGTGGTCCGCCGACCAGTCATAGTTCGTACCGCTGCCTGGAGGGACTAGACTGTATCGTTTGGCCATCGAGTGTTCCAGCTTTCAGGCCGTGAGTTTCTCGGCGGGCAATGCGTAGAGCGGTGCTGCACCCTGTGTTGCAGCGGCCAATTCCGCGTGCGCCTTTGGCAGGATCTGGTGAATAAAGAACCGAGCCAGCGCGGTGCGCTCGTCCGATCCTTCGACGGCGGCGCCCTTGAGTAGATAGTGCGCGCCCAAAACCAGGCCCCATCCACGCAAATAGGGTACACAGCCCGCCGCGCGGTCGTTGAAGTCTGGTGCCTCCAGCATCCATTCCGTCGCCTCGCCAAGGGCAGTTGCGGCACTGGCAAGCGCTGCGCCCATGTCGCCACCAGCCGCAGCAGTGTCGGCGATCTCGGCGAGCAGAGCACGCGCGGCAGCACCGCCATCAGACAGCTTGCGCCCGACCAGATCCATCGCCTGAATGCCGTTGGTGCCTTCGTAAATCGCGGTCACGCGCACATCGCGCAGGAACTGCGCAGCACCCGTCTCCTCGACAAAACCCATTCCACCGTGAACCTGCACGCCCATCTGCGCCACGTCGATCCCGGTGTCGGTCGAGAACGCCTTGGCGATTGGCGTCAGGAACGCACCGCGCGCCTTGTGCACGCCGTCAGGGTCATCTGCATGCGCCATGTCCAGCGAGAACGCACAGTCATAGCAGATGCCTCGCGCCGCCATGGTCATCGTCCGCATGGTCATCAGCATGCGTCGCACGTCGGCATGGCCGACAATCGTGTCCGAGCCATCAGCCGTGCGGCCCTGCTTGCGATCCATCGCAAAGGCCATCGCCTTCTGGGTTGCGGCCGCGGCAGCACCCAGGCCTCCGACGCCGACACCCAGCCGCGCGTTGTTCATCATCGCGAACATCGCTGCCATGCCACCGCTTTCGGGTCCGACCATCCAGCCGGTTGCGCCGTCATACTCCATCACCGCAGTGGGTGAGCCATGCAGGCCGAGCTTGTACTCCAAGGACACCGGACGCAGCGAATTCGCGACGCCGGGCTCGCCATTCTCATCGGGTAGGTACTTCGGGACGATGAACAAGCTGATCCCTTTGGTGCCCGGCTTGCCATCGGGCAGACGCGCCAAAACAAGGTGGCAGATATTCTTGTTCAGATCGTGATCACCCCAGGAGATGTAGATCTTCTGACCGGTGATTGCATACGTGCCGTCGCCATTCGGCTCGGCCTTTGTCGTCAGGGCCCCGACATCCGAACCAGCCTGCGGTTCAGTCAGGTTCATCGTACCGTTCCATTCGCCGCTGATCAGCTTGGGCAGGTAGGTAGACTTGATCTCGTCCGATGCATGTGCCTCCAATGCCTCGATCTGACCTTGCGTCATCAGCGGGTTGAGCGAGAGCGACAGACAGGCCGAGGCCATCAGTTCGTTGATATAGGTCGTGAAACTGATCGGCAGACCCATGCCGCCGTATTCTTCGGAGGCTGAAATACCCATCCACCCACCCTCGGCGATGGCATTGTATGCATCCTGATAACCCGGCGAACAGCGCACCACGCCGTTCTCCAGACGTGCAGGATGCAGGTCGCCGCTGCGGTTCACCGGGACCATGGCCCCTTCGGCCATCTTTGCGGCTTCGGTGATGATCGCGGCACGGGTGTCATCCGTTGCCTCGGCAAACCGTTCCGTCTCAGACAGGCGGCCCTGGCCGATCACCCTCTCGGCGGTGAATATCATTTCGTCTACGGGCACACGATAGGTCATGGCTGTCTCCGTTTACGTTCTGGTGCGGGTCTTGCGCTCAGGATGGGCGACAGGGTAAGGCGCCGCGACCGAAGCGCAAGTCGTCTTGCCGCTGCGCTATCGCCGCAATGCGCCGGAAGCAAGCTTGACGCTGCGCAAATCACATGAGGATCGCGGAGCGGTTGCCCATGAGCACTACGGAACGACTGCAGCCAGATCGCTCCGGGATTGACCGGGCGGCAGAGCTGTTGCTGTGCGGCGAACTGGTCGCCTTCCCGACAGAGACTGTCTATGGCCTGGGCGGAGATGCAACCAGTGGCCAGGCGGTTGCGGGCATCTACCAGGCCAAGGGGCGTCCCAGCTTCAACCCGTTGATTGCGCATGTGGCCGATGTGCAGCAGGCGATGGACCTGATCGCGTTGCCGGAAGCCGGATTGAAACTGGCCGAAGCATTCTGGCCTGGTCCTTTGACCCTCGTGGCGCCAAAGAAGCCTGAGTCCGAAATATCCGGCTTGGTCACCGCCGGACTGGAGACGCTCGCGGTGCGTGTTCCGTCAGCAGATCTGCCTCGGGCGTTGCTCCGAGCGGTCGGGCGACCCGTTGCTGCACCTTCTGCCAACTTGTCCGGTCGGATCAGTCCCACGCGAGCGGAGCACGTTCTGGACGGATTGGATGGACGGATTGCTGCCGTGCTGGATGGCGGTAGCTGCGATGTCGGCCTCGAATCCACGATCTTGGGCTTCGCGGGTGAAGACGTGAACGTTTTGCGTCCTGGCGGTCTCGCGATCGAACAGGTCGAAGCAGTGATTGGGCGGCCAGTCACATTTCACGACGAGGGCCGCATTACAGCACCTGGTCAACTGGCCAGCCACTATGCGCCGCGCGCGCCACTGCGCTTGAACGCGCAGAATGCTCGGCCGGGCGAGGTCTTTCTGAGCTTCGGAGAAGGCTCGACCGGAGCCATGTCGCTTTCGCCAGAAGGCGAACTGGCCGAGGCGGCGGCAAACCTGTTCGACTATCTGCATCGCCTCGATGATATCGCGCAAGGCCGAACGATTGCCGTCGGACCGATACCAGAGCGTGGTCTCGGCCTCGCGATCAACGACCGTCTCAGACGAGCGGCCGCACCGAGATCTTAGCGGCCTCCGCTCGGGCGCGTTTTGGGAAGGCTTGCGCGGACGGCCGCTTCGGCTGACGCAACGCATTTTGAGTAGGCCGCACCATCACCGCCGTGCGCCGCGCTACAACGCGCTTGGATTGATTGTCCGCAAGCGGCAAGTGCCACTGTTAGGAGAACGGTTCCTGTCATTGCACGCATTGGTAGCCCCTCCGATCTGTTCGCACCTCATATGGTTTCGAATTGGCAGAGCGCGATCGGTGATCACACAATTGCGAACTTGCTTGCCGTGCCCCGGCGCGCAGTCTCGAAGCGGCTCGACAGTACATGTTGCAGCGCTATGGTGCCCGCAATGGCACAGGACCTGAACGCACCGACCGAAGCTGACCTCGAGCAACTTGCCGGACTGGCGGGCGCTGCCCAACGCGGTAGTGAAGCCGAGCCGTACTTGATCGATCCGCGCGGTCTGACGCCAGGCATGGCAGCGCTTGTGGTGCGCCCGGACACACCGGAGAGAGTCGCAGCGATTGTGCGATACTGTTCCGACAATCAGATCGGGGTCGTGCCCCACGGCGGTGGAACTGGGCTTGTTGGCGGGCAAACGATGTCCGAGGGTCTGGCGCCGATCGTGCTGTCGCTAGACCGGATGAACCGGATCCGCTCGGTCTCGGTCGAGGAAGGTGCGATCATCGCCGAGGCTGGCGTGACTTTGGCCGAAGTCCAGAAGGCGGCAGAGCATGTCGGGCGGCTTTTCCCGCTGTCGCTTGCTTCGGAAGGGTCGTGCCGCATCGGCGGGAACCTCGCCACGAATGCCGGGGGAACCCAGGTGTTGCGCTACGGAAATGCACGCGATCTCTGCCTCGGGCTGGAGGCTGTTCTTCCATCGGGCGAGATCCTGCGGGGGTTGAAGACCTTGCGTAAGGACAACACCGGATATGACCTGCGCCACCTGCTGATCGGTGCCGAGGGCTCATTGGGCATCATTACGGCCGCCGCCTTAAAGCTGTTCCCGCGCCCGGCGGCCACGGTCACAGCGATGCTTGCGATCCCGGAACATGCTGCGGCCATCGGGTTGCTACGGATGTTGCAGGATCATCTGGGCGATCAGGTGACAGGGTTCGAGCTGATCCATGGGACCGGCGTCGGCTTCGTGAAGCGCTTCTTCCCGGAAACGGTTGATCCCCTCGATCCGGCGCCTGAATGGCGCGTTCTGGCAGAAGTAACCGGCCCTGATCAGGATATGCTGAACGATAAAATCGAGACGGCACTAAGTGGCGCCTTCGAACGCGAACTGGCAACGGACGGAGTGCTGGCGTCTTCCGAGGCGCAGCGCCAGAACATGTGGTGGATTCGCGAAACCATCCCCGAATGCAACCGCAAGGTCGGCGCGGTCTCGTCACACGACATCTCGGTCCCGATTGCACAGATCCCGGACTTCATCGACGATGGGATCACCAAGTTGGCGGCAGTAGACCAAACCCTGCGATTGAACTGTTTCGGCCACATCGGTGACGGCAACCTGCACTACAATGTCTTCCCGCCGGATGGCCGCGCAGCAGCAGATTTTGCCAACCGCCGGACCGAGGTAAAGCAGGCGATCCACGATCTTGTGCACGCGCATGGCGGATCCATCAGCGCCGAACACGGCATCGGCCGCCACAAGCGCGAGGATCTCGAAAAGTATGGTGACCCAACCAAGCTGGCAGCGATGCGAGCGATCAAGCAGGCGCTCGATCCGCACGGCATCATGAACCCGGGTGCGGTGATTCGGTAACGAAACACCGTTCGAAAGGCGTGAACCCACTCAGGAATCGAAGATGGTCACCCTTGCCTTCTCGGCATCCTCCGGGGACTGGCTTGCCAAGTACTTCCGCAATTGCCGGTCATGACGGCTCATCGCCGAACGCTTCGCTGTCTCCGTGAACGGCCGCCAGCGCGGTTCGGCGCCTTCGATCCTGTCGCCCATGATGGTCACGCGTTCGATCACCCGTTCGCCGACGAAATCGTTCACGACGTAGTGCTGCGTGAAGCGGTTGTCCCACATTCCGATCGCGCCCGCGCGCCACTGATACCGCACGGTGAACGCCGGTTGCTTCACCCAGTTGGTCAGATAATCCAGAATGGTCTCGCTCTCCAAAGCGTTCATCTCGACGATCCTGCGGGTGAAGTGCTCGTTGACGTAGAGCGCTTTGCGGCCGGTCTGGGCATCGACACGGACAAGCGGATGAATGGTCATACGATCAGCGCGATTGTGCGGCAACGCATCGTGCAATGCGGACAGCCCGTCGCAAAGCTCCTGCATTGGCGGGGACAGCCCTTCATAGGCCGCGAATAGATTGCACCACATCGTGTCGCCACCGACCTCGGGGCACACTTTCATGTTGAGGATAGACATCAGCGCCGGTTCTGGCAGGAACGTCAGGTCGGTGTGCCACTCATCGGCAACGCCGCCTTCGCTGGCCGCGAGGCGAAAAAGTTCTGGATGATCTTCGGGCGTGCGATCCTTCAGGTTAGGATGGCCTTCGAGATGTCCGAAGTTGCGCCCGAACGCAACGTGGGCGTCTGCGCTGAGATGCTGGTCCGGGAAGAACAGCACTTTGTACTCGTCCAGTAAGCTTTTGATCTCGCCGATATCTTGGGCCTTTGCGTCTGCCAGATCGACGCCGGTAACCTCCGCCCCCAGAGCCGCCGAAAGGCGCTTAATGTCCCAGTTCTTTCCTGTCATGGACGCGTCCTCCCATAACCCGCTTTCTTGTGGCGGCTTCTATGTCCAGCCTGCCGTTGGAACCGAAATGCGTCAATGTCAGGGGGTGATGCCTGCTGCAGCCATCGCCATTTGGGTCAGGCCGGGCCTGCGTAGCACCGATCGTTTTTCAGCGAAGGTATCTTTGCCCGGGCTGCTGTGACCTCCGCCAGGTCCAGGTCGACCATGGTCACTCCGGGCTCCGTTCCACCATCTGCGATGACTTCGCCCCATGGGTTTACTGCGAGAGAGTGCCCCCAGGTTTCGCGCACGCGGCCGCGGGTCGCCTCGTGCGTTCCGGTCTGCGCCGCAGCCAGCACGAAGCATCCGGTCTCGATGGCGCGTGCCCGCAGCAACACTTCCCAATGCGCGCGCCCGGTCGGTACGGTGAAGGCTGACGGAACGGTCAGGATCTCGGCGCCAGCTTGTGCCAGTGTCCGGTAGAGTGACGGGAACCGCATATCATAGCAGATCGTCAGACCGACCTTGGCAAACGGTGTCTCGGCGAGCGCCGATCGTTCACCCGGCCGGTACCCCTTCGACTCGCGATAGCTTTCCTCACCGCCCAGTTCCACATCGAACATGTGGATTTTATCGTAGGACGCCGCGATAGCCCCATCACGACCGATGAGAAACTGACGATTTACGAAACGCCCGTCCGGATCACCTGATTTCAGAGCCAGCGATCCGAGCGACAGCCAGATCCCCAACTCAGCGGAGACGTCGCGCAGCCGCGCCAGCGTTCGGTCGTCATCTTCGAGCGACAGGACGTCATTCTGCCGGGTCCGGCTGGCCGAGACGATGTTGGTAACCTCGGGCGTCAGGACGAATTCTGCGCCATCAGCAGCGGCCTGCCGGATAAGCTCCTCGGTCACCGGCAGGTTGGCCACCGGATCATCGGACGCGGATATCTGGATCAGTGCCGCACGCATCGGCGTCACGCCGCTAGAAGCGCATCCAGCTTGCCAGCACGCTCCAACGCGTGCAGGTCGTCCGACCCGCCAACATGCTCACTGCCGACGAAGATCTGCGGCACGGTACGTCCGCCATTCGCGCGCTCGATCATCTGTGCCTTGGCTGCAGAATTGCTCATCACGTCGATCTCGATGAAATCGACGCCCTTCGCCTCCAACAGTCGCTTCGCCATCGCGCAGTAGCCGCAGATCGGCGTCGTGTAGATCTCAACTTGCTTCATCGGTCGCGTCCTCCATCGACGGCGGCATATAGTCGGAACCATCGCGGATCACCAGAGCGAGCACAATAACGTCAACCCGGCTTGCACCCACGTCCAGACATGTCTGCGCGAGGGTGTTCAGTGTTGCGCCGGTAGTCATGACATCGTCGATCAGAATGACCCTCTGACCTCGCAACCGCGCCGCTGATCGCCCCGGCCCGAATGCGTTTGCGACGTTCGCAATCCGCCCATCCCGGTTCCGCCCATCCTGGCTGCCGGTCTTTCGATGCCGCACCACTGCTTCGGGCACATGACGCAAGAGTGGCGATCGCGCAGCCAAAGCCCGTGCGAGTTCAGCGGCCTGGTTCGACCGGCGTTTCAGTCGACGTGTCCAATGCAGCGGTACAGGCACCAACAACGCCTCCGCCGCCAGAAGATCCTGAGCATGCCGTTCGATCCAGGATACCAACATCGGCACGCGGTCCAGCCGATCGGCATGTTTCAGCCCGAGGACAAGCTTTCGACCAGTCCCGTCATATCGGAAGACTGCTTGTCCGGCTTGCCAGACCGGATGCAGAACATGACACGAGTCACAAACGAGTTCGTCGCGATCTGCGCCGTGCGCCGCGATTGGACGCCTGCAATAACGGCAGCCGGGCCCCGCCAGAAAGGTCAGATCACCCCAACAGGACGCACACAGCGAATCCGGTGCGGCAGTATCGGTTCGGCAGACCGGGCAAACGGGCGGGAAAAGCATGTCACGGACCGACGCGGCGCCGGACCTGCCAAGCGAACGAACGGTTTTAGTGAGCGTCATCGCCACACTCTCCTCGCGTCCCGTTCCCGGCGAGATATATACCACGCGCATGAAAACAGAAACCTCGACGTCCCGACCGCGCCTGTTCGACAGCGCGTACCTTGCAAAGCGGCGCGACCGTGCCGAGCGTTGCGGCTTTCAGGGGCGCGGTGACTTTCTGCATTCTGAAGTGGCTACCCTGCTGGGCGAGCGGTTGGGTGAGGTCACGCGCGCGTTCGACACCGCCGCAATTGTCGGATCCGGCGGAGGTCTGCATCACGCGGTTCTCGCGCCGCATTTAAAGCACATTCAACAAGTCGAGTGGTCCGAACGTCGGGCAAAACGTGCGGGTGTCGAGGCGACGCCCTTCTCGGAAACCTTGCCGCTCGCGGAGGCGTCACTGGATCTGGTCGTCTCGATGTTGGAGATGCACTGGCTCAATGACCCGGTCGGCCACCTGATCCAGCTCCGCCGCGCGCTCAGGCCGGATGGGCTGATGATCGCGGCACTCTTCGGCGGTGAAACCCTGAACGAACTGCGCAGCGCGCTGACGCAAGCCGAAATCGACGTAACAGGCGGGTTGAGCCCGCGGATCGCGCCGATGGGAGAGATTCGTGATCTGGGCGGTCTGCTGCAACGCGCGGGGCTCACGATGCCGGTTGCCGACAGCGAACGCATCCGCACCAGCTATCCGGATATCATAGCTCTGATGCACGATCTTAGGGCGATGGGCGAAACAAATATCCTGACGGATCGGCGGCGCGTACCGATGCGCCGCGACATGCTGGTGCGTGCCGAAAAGATCTACGCCGAAAAACATAGCCTGCCAGACGGGCGGCTGAGCGCAACATTCGAGGTGATCTTCCTGACCGGTTGGGCGCCCGCGCCAGATCAGCCCGTGGCTCTGCGCCCAGGGTCCGCCAAGGCGCGGCTGGCCGATGCCCTTTCTGTCGAAGAACATGGCCTCGGTGAAAAAGCATCTCCCACCGTTCCCAGACCCAGGAAGGCTTGATCTGCCGATCGGCGCCTAATCCGTAGCTGGACTTGAATCCGGAAGGTCAGCGCCGAGCGATGCTTCAGGCGTACTTTTCGGTGCCGAAGCGTTTCCGCCCGGAGCCGTTCCAACGGCACCAGTGGTTGCAGCTTGCGAGGTTCCCGATGGTGCCGACGGGATGGTTGGCGCTGTCTCGCCTGCTCCGGTCTGGGTCTGCGGTGTTCCAACAGGCGGTATCATTGCGGCGGGCTCAGCTTTGACGAACAGGTCAGCCTGGTCATCGGTTGCCGGAACGTCGACGGGTTGCGAAGCTGGCTCGATTCTCGTCTTGGCCGGTGTCGGCGTTTCCGCAGCTTTGCTGGCGCTTGCCTGCTCAGCCGTTGCCGCTCGCTCTTCTGACAGAACCTCGGCTGGGCGTTGATCGCGGGGAATTCCGGACCGAATGTTGAAGACCGCCTCTGCCGCGTCGCGCAACTCCGAGATTCGCGTCGTCGACAAGTCAGCCGCGTCCGAGCGGGTGAGCCGCAGCGCCAGCACTGCGTCGACGAACTTCGAATAACGCGCATCGCCGGGCGCGATCGCAACGGCAAGATCACCCGGTCCGCTCCCGAATGATGGGCGGCCCGGTTTACCGGCCGCCTCGACGATCCGCGCGATTGTCGGATCTACTTTCAAACCATCCGTCGCTGGTTCAAGCACGGTCCTTTGAACACGCGCTTCAGACTCATCCTGGGAGATCCGCGAACCAAGCGCGGATTGATTGTTCAGCGTTACGACTCCAGACACGATGCTCATTGCACACAGCCCTATCAGGGTACCTCAGTGCCGAGTTCGTCCCGTTCCGGTCATCCTAACCACACATGTTTTGGATCCCGTAAAACGTCGCGGAAATAAATTAATTTGTCGTGAACTCGTACGAAGCAGCCGCAAGGTTTGAATGCTCCTCCAACCTGGCAGGGAAGGCATCACACGAATATACAGATGCTACTGGTGGGCGGGGTAGTTCGTGCCGTTTTCACGCAAGCTCGTGAACGAACTATCTTGCTGCCCGCAAGCCGCGCAATCACGCGCACATCAGCTTCAAATGCCGGCGCCCCTTGGATCGGTCAATAGCTACTGGCGGAACTCAACTTCCTGAAATTCCTTAAAAAAGTTCTCTGCATCGCGATGCAGAGCGATCGGAAGGCGCAAGCTGCATTCCGATCGCCCAGCGGCCATTAGAGACCGCCGTCAAGTTTCTCGAAGATCTGCGGAATCACCGGACCAGTCTTGATGACATCATAGTCGATCCGTTCGTCACCGGCGGGCAGTCTGAAGCCACCGACGTGATGGGCAACGCGGCCGCCTGTGGCCTGATCCAGATCCGCATCATTGAGTTCTGTCGCAGTGTTCTCACGGTTGGTCATCTTCTCATCCTTTCCTGTTGCTTGTTCTCCGGACCAGTTCATCTGCCCCGGTAAGAAACACTTTGACGCCCGCCTGTTTCGGGCGGGTGTCTGTAACAATCGGAATTCGTTTCGGTTGTTTCAGGTGATTTGAGGATGGTCCCACGGGTGTCTCGTCCACCAACTGCGGAGAGTGGCGATCAAACGCGTGACATGCATCGTAGGCTTTGAGCTTGGTCGCCAGTGGCTAGCCCGGGTCAAGCCAGTGGATGGTCTTGCACAGAACCCATTTACGTAAGGTCCAGTGGAAACTTGTGACCTGCGCGCTGAAAGCATGCGAGGCGTCAGGTGTAGCGTCCTACTCCGCCGCGACCTTCGACTCGGCCAAAGGCGGTTGGGTCAAGTTTTTCTGGAGATCTTCGGACAAACCAATGTATGCGCCGCTGCTTACAGTTATCCGCCAACGGCACCGAGAGAGATATCGGCAAAGATACCGTCGAGTTCTGCTGCAAGCGCCTTCAGATCCTCTCCACCTTCGTCATAATAAGGCGCGAATACATGGCTCGGCAGCTTGTAGGACAACGTGGCTGTACCGTCGGCGTCCTCGGTCACATAGAACCGGATCGGCGCCTCAATCATCGCAGCGACTGACAGCCGGATCGTTCGTACGGCAAACTTGTTGTTAAAGACGCCCAGCACGCGATTGCCCGGGATCGTGATACCACGCCGTTTCGCTGCACCCGTTGGGCCGGCCTGCGTGACGACGATCATTCCGTTGGCCTTTACCGCGGCCTTGAGGCTGTCGATCAGGGCATTGTAGGGCTTTCCGGTGTCATGAACCACCCAACCTTCACGTGGAGCGAGCGACCCGGCGGCTGCCTGGCTAGCCACCAACAGGGCAGTGATCAGCATCAGAATAGATTTCATATCCTTCTCCGCTTTCAGACTGCCGCCCGCCGGGATGCGAGCGGCGGATCCATATCCAGCACCCTGCGCAGACGTGTTCCGACCAAGCTTCCCGCGAACCCCCAGACCAGCCACCACCAGCCGTGCAATGAGCCGGAGGCGATGCCGCCCAGATAGGCGCCAATGTTACAACCATGGCTAAGGCGCGCACCGTAGCCCATCATCAGCCCGCCAATGATGGCCGTGATGACATCGCGGCGGCTTAGCGACAGTGTTGGACTGAAACGCCCGGCCAAGGCCGCGGCGGCCATCGCGCCGAACACGATCCCGAAGTTCATCAGTGAGGTGCGATGCGCAAACACGCTGCCTTCCAAGACGTTGGCTCGCCAGCCCTGCCAGTACGTCCATTCGTCCACAGGGACCCCGGTCGCATAAAGCAGATTGGCACCCCAGACCGCGAACCCGGCCGTGACGCCCCAAGGTCGCGCGAACACCACGAAGCACAGGACGCCGACAATCGCCAGACCGACTGCACCCAGGATCAACGACCACGGACCGGTCAGGATTGAGCCCGTCTCGCGTCGCGGCTCGAGCGATCCGTGTGCGGTAATCTCGACCCATCGCGACACCAAGATCACGGCTCCGCAGAAGGCAAACAACGCGAAGACAGCACCGATTGGACCAAGCTCGGCAATCAACGATGTCTGCGGGAGGTTCGGGATACCGGTGATCGTTGGCAGTTCCCGCCAAAACTCCGGAATGTGCAGCGTGGCCCAGACCGAACCGAGCACAAAGAACAGAAGGACAATCAGCATCCTGCTCGAGCCCCCGCCCGTGGTGAACAGCGTGCCCGAAGCACAGCCCCCGCCCATTTGCATCCCTATCCCGAACACAAATGCGCCCAGCGCTGAACTCAACCCCATCGGCATCACAACCGGGTGCATGTTCCAACCGGTGACATCTTCATATCCGATCAGCAGATACGTGACCCCACAGGTTATGGCGAACAGGATCATCTGAGCTCGTAAACCTGCCCCGCGCCGTTCCCGCGTCATCCTCCGCCACGCCGCTGTGAATCCAAATGCCGCGTGGTACAACGCAAATCCGGCAAATCCGCCGATCAGCGCACCCAGCAGATACTGGACACCCTGCCCATCGATCCCGCCGCGCGCACTGAACCCGGCCAGCGACACGCCGATCAGCCCCAGAATGGCCGCGAAAAGAACAGGTTTCTGCATGATCGAATCCTTAGCTCAGAGCGCAAGGGACCGCCAGTTGACGCAAACATGCCAGCGGTCTCGGGCAGTCACAACTGGGTGAGCGGATATCGCAGGACCAACGGAATAACGTCATGTTGCCGTCCAATTGATACCGGGGGAGACGCTGCACCGCAGATCCGCAGGAAAACTCGTGCAATTTGGTGCAGCGACGGATCGCCCGGCCTGGAAGCCGAGACGAGTGTGATAGATAGCTAATTATGAAACGCCAGCCTGAAATCGCCGCTCCGGCCAAGCGGCAACGTGACCTTCGCCTGGATTTCTTTCGGGGGCTGGCGATGTTCATCATCCTGATTGCACATACGCCGAACAGCCTGTGGCGTATGTGGATCCCGGCGCGCTTCGGGTTCTCCGATGCGACAGAGATCTTCGTCTTCTGCTCCGGCATGGCGTCCGGAATCGCATTTGGCGCTGTTTTCCTAAAGAAAAGCTGGTTCCTGGGGGCGGCGCGCATCGTGTTCCGCATATGGCAGGTTTACTGGGCCCATATAGGTGTGGTGATCGGGACTGCTGCGATCATGGTGGCTCTGCAAAACACGGGAATGGGTGAGGCGGGCAAGGACTACACGCAGTGGTTCCCGATCGGTGGGTTCTTCTCGACGACCGAGGGCAGGCCCGAGGCCACACTGTTCGGCCTGTTCACGCTGACATACATCCCCGGACTGTTCGACATCTTGCCGATGTACCTCGTGGTGCTGGCAATGATTCCGCTGGTCATGGGGCTGTATAGGCTCGGCGGTCGCAACGCAGTCTTCGCCTTTGTCGCCGTGACATGGACCTGCGCGAACCTCGGAAACTTTGCGCGCGTCATGGCGGATGCCCCTGACCCGACAATGCTTCAAGCCATGCTGATCTCGATGGGTCGACCGTTTCTCTGGATGAACCTGCCGGGTATCCCGTGGGAACCGAATGCCGTCTGGTTTTTCAATCCGTTCGGCTGGCAGCTTGTCTTCTTTACCGGTTTCGCGTTTGCGATGGGTTGGATTCCAGCGCCGCCCGTGCGCCGTGAGCTTGTGATCGCCGCGATTGTCGTGCTGGTCGTCACGCTGCCGTTCGCCTGGTACAAATTATACCAGTACGAGACCGGTTACGTGCCGGACAGCATGATTGGCCGTTTCTTCTGGGACGGTCGCGAGGCGCTTCATCCGTTCCGCTGGAAGGGGCCCGTCGGCGCGTGGCGCTACCTGCACTTCCTGTCGATCGCCTATCTCGCATGGGCTGCCGTCGGGCCCGGAGGCATTCGCTTGACCACTGGATGGGAGGTGATCCAGCGCACTGCCGAAACCCGGTTTCTGATCCGCGCGCTGACCGGCGGCGTGTTGCTTCTGACAGCGCCATACATCTACATCGAAGAGATCAAGGCCCTTGCCCCGGCGCTCGACCGCTGGTTCTTCGCGACCATTCCGTTGGTCCCAGGACGGTATATCGGGATGTTGCACTTGGTGCATATGGCCGCGCTGATCGCATTCGCCTGGCACGCAATTGGCGATGCTTGGCGCCACTGGCTCGTCAAAGACGCGTTCCTGCGCTTTGTGCTGATCGTGCGAAAAGTCGGAACGCAGAGCCTTGCTGTCTTCCTCGTCTCGCTCGCTTTCAGCCGGATCATGGGCTGGTCCGTCGACTCGATTTCGGAATGGATCGCTGCTGGCGACTTCTCGTATCTCGCACCCCGCGATGTCTGGGTGCGTACCTTGATCAATCTCCTCGGCTTTGCCGTTCTCATCGGCACCGCTTACGGAGCATCGTGGTTCAAGCGCCAACCCTGGCGCGACCGGACCCCCGGCAGCAAGCCGGCATCGACCAACACGACCGGCACCGCGTCCAACGCAGTCCCGGCAGAATAAGCACCCGAAGGAGTACGACACTTGTTCGTTCAGGCGATCCCCAGCGCGGCAACCGCCCGCGCGGTACTCTACGATGCAGATACGGCGCTGACGCGTCTGCGTCGTCACAGCGGACCAAAACCCTTCGTCATCGGCCAACTCGGTCAATCCCTCGACGGCCGTATCGCAACGCCCACCGGCGCGTCGAAGTACATCAACGGCAAGGAAGCCCTGCGTCACCTTCATGCTATCCGGGCCGAGGTGGACGCCGTTGTCATCGGTGTGGGCACGGCCATAGCCGATGATCCGGCGCTGACGACGCGGCATGTGAAGGGACCTAACCCCGCACGCGTCATCATCGATCCTCATGGCCGCCTTCCGCGCGACACGTCGATGTTGCAGGATGGAGCAGCTCCGGTTCTCGCGTTGACGTGCCGCGACGTGCGCTCGGCGCCCGGAAGCGAAACGGTCGAGATGGACTGTGATGGAGCTGATCACATCCGACCGCCAGCGATCCTCGACGTTCTGGCGGCGCGCGGCTACAAAAAGATCCTGCTGGAAGGCGGGGCCAAGACGCTCGCCGGGTTCATCGATGTCAGTGCAATCGACGAACTTCACTTGATGCTGGCGCCAATCATCCTGGGCTCGGGCAAGACCGGGCTGAACCTCGCGCCGATCGAAAATCTCGAAGAGGCCTATCGCCCGATCGTGCGCACCATGCGCTTCCGCGATGGCGATATGCTATGCATGTGTGACCTGACGGAACAAACGGTGGAGATGGCCTGAGGCGCCTTCTCGACCATGAGGAGAGATCCGATGGAGCGCTACGCCTTTGTTCAACGCCTGCTGCACTGGCTGATTGCGATGTTGGTGTTGGGCGCGCTGGTTGTTGGCTGGACGTTCGCGACCCTCGAGTACAAGGGCACGGTCGCGACCTTCGGTCAGGATATGACCAATCTGCTCTACAAGTACCACAAGACGTTCGGCGTTCTGATCCTGGCGTTCATGGTTCTGCGGATCTTGTTGAAACTGATGCTCCCGAAACCGGCCTATGATCCGCCGCTCGCACGGGTCGAGCACGTCGCCTCGAACGCCGTGCACGGGTTGCTTTACGTGCTGTTGCCGCTGATGGCCGTGTTCGGTTGGTTGGGCACAGGGGCGTCCGGTTTTCCGGTCGAGTTCTTCAACTGGGAGCTTCCGAAGATCCTCGCCAAGAACAAGGACCTCGGTACTGTGCTGTTCACGCTGCACTGGATCTGCGGGATCCTGATCACGGGTGCCGTGTTCCTGCATATCGGCGGTGCCTTGAAACACTGGCTGATCAATCGCGACGGTGTGATGGGGCGCATGAACCTTTTCTGAGATCGAAGCGGTGCTGATCGAGCCATGCGGAACGTCAATTTCGCACGGTAGGATGGGCACCATGCCCATCCGATTGCAGGATGGCGCACCCTAACTCAGCATGCGCTTTCAAAAGCGCACGCATTCCCACAAATACGGTATCGAAACGGTATCATGGAAGAGTCTGCGCCAGGGTGTCACCTGGCTAGCTTGACTCCTTACCGGTCATCCGCGACACACCGCGCGTCTTTCAACCCCATGACGTGAGGAGAACCAGATGTCTGCCCAGATCAAAGTCACCCTGCCCGACGGAGCCGTGCGCGAATTCGCCACCGGCACGACGGGCGCGCAGGTGGCGGCAGATATCTCGAAGTCTCTTGCAAAACAGGCACTTGCCTGTCGGATCGATGGCGTGTTCTCCGACCTCTCGATCCCGTTGGAACAGGACGTCGCGCTCGCTATCATCACCGGCAAGAACGACGTCGAGGCGCTGGAACTGATCCGCCACGACTGTGCGCACATCATGGCACGCGCGGTTCAGGAAATCTGGCCGGACGTCAAGGTTACCATCGGCCCGGTGGTTAACAATGGCTGGTATTACGACTTCGATCGCGAAGAGCCGTTCTCGGAGGAAGACTTCGAACGCATCGAAAAGAAGATGCGCGAAATCATTGCGGCCTGCGATCCTGTCCGCACCGAGACCTGGGACCGTGACAAGGCAATCGCCTTCTATCAGGATAACGACGAGCCTTATAAGGTCGAACTGATCAACGCGATCCCTGAAGGCGAGGCGATCCGGATGTACTGGCATGGCCACTGGCAAGATCTCTGCCGTGGTCCACACCTCCAGCATACAGGCCAGGTGCCCGGCGATGCCTTCAAGCTGATGTCGGTTGCCGGAGCCTATTGGCGCGGCGACAGCAACAACAAGATGCTCCAGCGGATCTATGGTGTCGCGTTCAAGACCCGCAAAGAGCTGGAAGCCCATCTGCACATGCTCGAGGAGGCCGCGAAGCGTGACCACCGGCGCATCGGCAAGGAGATGGAGCTGTTCCATCTCCAGGAAGAAGCGCCCGGCATGGTTTTCTGGCACCCGAACGGCTGGTCGATCTACCGCGCGCTCGAGGATTACATGCGTCGCCGCCTGACCCGCGCAGGCTACAAGGAGATCAAGACCCCTCAGGTCGTCGACCGCAAGCTCTGGGAAGCCAGCGGCCACTGGGACAAGTACCGCGAAAACATGTTCATCACCGAGATCGATGAGGATCACGCCAACGAAAAACGTGTCAACGCACTCAAGCCGATGAACTGCCCCTGTCATGTTCAGGTGTTCAACCAGGGCCTCAAATCCTATCGCGATCTGCCGCTGCGGATGGCAGAGTTCGGATCCTGTCACCGCTACGAGTCCTCGGGCTCCATGCACGGGCTTATGCGCGTGCGCGGTTTCACCCAGGACGATGCACACATTTTCTGTTCACTGGACCAGATCGAAGCCGAGACCGCCGGCTTCATCGAACTGCTGTCATCGATCTATCGCGATACCGGTTTCCCAACGTTCGATATCAAATTCTCGACCCGGCCCGAAGTGCGCGTCGGCTCGGACGAGGTTTGGGACAAGGCGGAAAGCGCGCTGGAAGCCGCGATCCGCAAAGTCACCAACGACTACGAGGTCGACCCCGGCGAGGGCGCATTTTATGGCCCGAAGCTCGACTTCAAGCTGACCGACGCGATCGGGCGCGAATGGCAGTGCGGCACCTTCCAGGTCGACTTCAATACGCCCGAACGTCTCGACGCGACCTACATCACGCCGGACGGTGACAAGCAGACCCCGGTCATGCTGCACCGTGCGATCCTTGGGTCTTTCGAGCGCTTCATCGGCATTCTGATCGAGAACTATGCAGGCCGCTTCCCGCTCTGGCTAGCGCCACGTCAGGCCGTGGTGACGACCATCGTCTCCGACGCTGACGACTATGCCGACATGGTTGTTCAGAAACTGGCGGATGCCGGGATGCGCGCCGAGGCCGACAAGCGCAATGAGAAGATCAACTACAAGGTCCGCGAGCATTCGGCGGCTTACGTCCCGGCCATTCTTGCCGTCGGTCGGCAGGAGGTCGAACAGGGCACGGTCTCGGTCCGCCGACTGGGTGAGAAAGGCCAGACGGTGATGCCGCTGGACGAGGCCATAGCAGCACTGGCCGACGAAGCTCTGGCACCAGATCTGCGGTAGGGTGCGCACTGCGCACTCTTTTCCTTCAGCGCGATCAGGTCAGGATTTCAACGCCAATCACGATCTGGCAGACGAACCCGATGAAGAACACGATCGTCCGAGCCACAGGGATTCGCGCCAGATAGATCCCCGCATGCGCAACACGGCTGATGAAGTAGATCATCGCAGCAGCGGCGGTCGTCTCGTTGCCTGACTGCGTCAGCTCTACCGCTATGATCAGCGCGGCGAACACGACAAGGTTCTCAACGGCGTTGGAATGCGTGCGCTGTGCACGACGCGCCCATGCGTGCTCCAGCCGGAACTCGTGCTGGGTGTCCATCAGCGCAGGTACAAGGCCCATCTGTGCGATCAGCGCCAGGATGTAAGGAATCCACAAAACTGCGGTCAGCAGCGCGCACAGCGTGAGGTAGAGTATCTCGTCCGACATCAGGGGCTCCATAGCTTTCAATCAATTCAATGTGCTCAAGCACGCGAGTTTTTTGAAGTACGCAGAAATATTGCCTATAGTGCAGCATTCTGCACCTAAAGGTGGGAATATGACGCGAAAACAACGGCATGAGAGCTATGAAGCCTGCCCGATCGAGGGCGCGCTTGACCTGATTGGCGGCAAGTGGAAGGGCTCGATCCTCTATCGTCTGCACGAGGAGACGCGCCGCTTCAACGCGCTGCGGCGCCTGTTTCCAAAGCTATCGCAACGCCAGTTGACCAATCAGTTGCGCGAGCTTGAGGCCGACGGTTTGGTGCATCGCGAGGTTTATCCCGTCGTACCGCCGCGTGTGGAGTACTCGCTGACGCCGCGCGGCCAGACGATGCTGCCGGCGCTCGAAGCCCTTGCGGCCTGGGGTCGTGAGCACGTTCTAAAAGAGACAGCATGACGCCGACCCTCGAAGGGATTGCCCCGATCATTCCGGTCACAGACGTCCAGGCGGCCGTGACCTTTTTCTGCGGTGCTCTCGGGTTCGAAAAGCGCAACGATGACGGGCGGGGCGGCTGGGCTCTGATCGCCCGAGGCGAGGCTGGGTTGCATTTCATCGCGGCCGGGCCTGACTACGAAGCCGGCAATCCGGCGTGCCAGACCTCGGCCTACATCTGGGTCGATGGGGTCGACGCGCTTTGGGATGAGGTCAAGGATGCCCTCGTCTCCCATCCCCCGGAACGCGTGCGCGCGCCGTTCAATCAGGAATACGGGATGCGCGAGTTCCACGTATCGTGGGAGGCCTTCCTTGTCTTCTTCGGGGAAAGTCTCGATCCGTGATCAGGCGTCGCTGCCCTTGTCCTTGTCGCGCAGATAACGATTGTAGAAGATTATCATCGCCAGAACGACGTGAAGTGGGAATTGAACACCACCAGGCCCCACCGGCGTTTCGTTGCCAGGTTGCGGTGCCGGGCCTTCGTCCACAATGATCGAGACCAGATCCTCCGCGCCATCCTGCAATTGCTCAAGTAGTTTGTTCAGGCTTCCAAAGTCCGGCCCCCCGTAATTGCGCACCATGTCGTCAAGCATCTCGAGCAGGTTTTGAGCCTTGCGCTGCACATAGTCCAGATTGCCCTGCCTGGCGCGCAAACTCTCATTGACCGACCAGCGGTGCTCACGCGGGACTTTCTTGGCCGCCAACGACTGCACATGCAGCCAACCCTGTGCATTCTTGATGTTCTGCAGACAGCTCTTCAGAACACGCCCGGCGCGCTCGAGTTTATCCCAGTTCACCTGGTAGTTCACCGAGCCGGGGTTCGGCCCGCCGGTTCCGGTAAACGCCGGGTGTTTGATCAGCTCTGCGTGCACACGGTCGAGCGTCTGGTCGATCAATCGCCATTGTGGCTGGTGGCGCCCCATCGGCTAGTCTCCGTTCGTGATGTTGATGTCTACGCATGGCTTACACGGCGCAGACGACAGGTCTGTAACGGATGATTCACCTTGGGTAATTCAGCAAACGTTTAGCCGCCCGTGCCCAGTCGCTCGCAAAGATCGCCCATGGCGCATTCTCCCTCGCGGGTCTGGCCACCGATCTCCAGAAACCGCGCCATGTTTTTTCTGGCCTCCGGCGTTTGCATCAAAATCTGGAAGTTGAATGCTTCGTCGGAGAGCCCCTGTTCCAAGTCCTTTGTGGAGCTGTCGACCGACATCTTGGCCAGTTCGACGGCTTGCGGCGGGAAAGACGCGATACGGCGCGCAAGATTTTCGACGAAAGGGCCGATCTCGTCCGCAGGCAAGGCACGGTTCAGATAGCCCCAGGCCTCGGCCGTTTCGGCATCGAGATCATCGCAGCCCAAAATCACCTCCAAGGCGCGCGCACGGTTCATCAGACGCGGCAGGCGCTGCGTGCCCGTACCACCCGGCAGGATGCCGAGCGCTACTTCCATCTGATTCACGATGGTCTTTCCCCGCACGCCAAAGCGCATGTCGAACGAAGCTGCCAGCTCGCTGCCGCCGCCGCCAATCCGGCCTTCGATCTGCGCGATCGTCACGACGCGAGACGTTCGGAACCGCTCGCACATCGCGTGATAGGGTTTCATCTGCCGCGTCGGAACCGGTGGCTGGTCGATTGGCCGCTCCAGGATCGCCGCGACGTCGAAATGTGCAATAAAGAAGTCCGGGTTTGCGCTGCGCATCACCAGCACACGAACGTCAGGATCGGTTTCTATCTCGTGCGAAAGACGATCGAGCTCACCGAACAGAGCGGGAGTCATTACGTTGATGGGCGGGCTGTCGATGACCGCGCCGGCGACGCCTCTATCGATGGAGACTGCGATCATCTTGAAGTCATAGGCCATAGCATTGCTCCCTTTTGGGCAGAGCCTACCGGTCAGACCCGTAACGCGAAACCGGGGGAGGCCTAGAAATCAGGATCGGCCAGTGCGATCTTGTTTGCGCGGGCTTCGACGGGGTTTTTGACAAAGGCCCGCAGCACTGCAGGATAAAGCCTGTGCTCCTGCATCAGAACCCGCAAAGCCAGCTTTTCGGCCGTGTCCTCAGGTCGAACAGGCACGACGGCCTGGCCTAGAATTGCACCTTCATCGAGTTGCGGCGTGACCTCGTGAACGGTGCATCCGTGCACCGTCATACCTTCGTCGAGCGCACGTTGGTGGGTACGCAAACCCTTGAACAGCGGCAGGATCGACGGGTGGATGTTCAGCATCCGGCCCGCCCAGCTCTCGAAAAAGCCATCGGTCATGATCCGCATGAACCCGGCAAGTGCAATCAGGTCCACGCCATGGTCATCCAGTACCGCGCCCATTGCCGCGTCAAAGCCTGTGCGGTCCTTGCCGAAGTCTTTGTGATCGACGACCGCAGTCGGAACGCCGAGCGCGTCGGCCTTCTCGAGACCACCGGCATCAGGGCGGTTCGACAGGACCAATACCGGTTCCGCCGGATGGTCTTGGTCCTGCATGGACTTGACTAAAGCGACCATGTTCGAGCCTGAGCCAGAGATCAGGATCGCAACACGCTGTTTGCGCGTCACAGCAAGGTCCCTGAGAAAGCAACACGTTCCATGCCAGTGACTTGACCGATCCGAATTGGCTGAACACCCTGTCCGGCAAGCGTTTGCATGGCTGCATCTACACCAACCTCGGGCACAACGGCGACCATACCGATACCGCAGTTGAAGGTGCGCAGCGCCTCAGCCTGGTCCAGACTGGAACGGGTCGCAAGCCAGCGGAAGACCGGCGGCAGCTGCCAAGCGTTGAGATTCACCTCTGCGCCGAGGCCCTGGGGAAGTACGCGCGGCAGGTTCTCGGTCAGGCCGCCACCCGTGATGTGGGCGAAACCGTGGGCGCCCGCTTCGCGGATCAGAGCAAGCGCTTCGCGCACATAGATGCGGGTCGGCTCGAGAAGTGCCGCGCCAAGGGTGTTGTCGCTGAACGGCGACGGTGCGTTCCAGCCGAGTCCACTATCGGCGACGATGCGGCGCACCAACGAGTAGCCGTTCGAGTGCACGCCGCTGGATGGCAGGCCGATCAGAACATCGCCCTCTTCTATGTCGCGCGGCAGTGACGCGCCCCGCTCCATCGCGCCGACCGAGAAGCCTGCGAGATCGAAATCCCCGTCCGCGTACATGCCTGGCATCTCTGCGGTTTCGCCCCCGATCAGGGCACACCCGGCCTGCCGGCAACCTTCGGCAATGCCCTCGACAACCGCCGCGCCATGCTCGACCGACAGCTTGCCCGTCGCAAAATAGTCCAGGAAAAACAACGGTTCTGCGCCCTGGCAGACCAGATCGTTGACGCACATGGCGACCAGGTCGATGCCGACCGAGCCGACTTGCCCGGTATCGATCGCGACCCGCAGCTTGGTGCCGACGCCGTCCGTCGCCGCCACCAGGATCGGGTCTTCGTACCCAGCCGCCTTCAGGTCGAACAATCCGCCAAACCCACCGATTGCGCCCATGACACCGGACCGGTCGGTCGAGGCCACGGCGGGCTTGATCCGGTCGACCAGCGCGTTCCCGGCCTCGATATCGACACCGGCGTCCTTGTAGGTCAAACGGTTGGGACGGTCGCTCATATGGCCCCCTGCACATGGTTACGCGTGCCTTATCGCAGGGGCGTCCTGTGGGCAACGCCAATACGATGATTGACCGTTAACCACTGCGGGTTTAAGCCCAGTTCCCGCCGGGCCCGTAGCTCAATTGGTTAGAGCAGACCGCTCATAACGGTTTGGTTGGGGGTTCAAGTCCCTCCGGGCCTACCATGCCACATGAAATCATTGGGAAATGCCCCGGTTGGGCGCGGTTTGGGCACAATCGTGGGTGCAGCAATGTCAGTTGTTTGAGTTGGTTCTGGTACTGCGGGCGAATGAAATGCCGATTCCGGCCTTCTGAGCAGCGTTCCGAGCCATGATCTTTCGATTGGCCGTCCGGGTGTACTTCTCAGATTCTTGTGGAGCGGTATGACCGTGAAACGACATGATCTCGTGCTCGGTGCATCCGGCATCGGCGAGATGTGCACCAATAGCCTTTCTAACCCCGTGGCAGGAAAGCCCTTTCGGGAGGCCAGCATCGTCGCACCACTTTCTCATTTTGCTGCCGAAACCTTTGTCAGAAAGTGGCTTGCCATACTCTGTAACCAGGAAGGTCTCATCTCCTGTGGCGGTGTTTCCCAAAGCTCTTTCTAGGTCTGGCGTGATGGGAACGGTGACCTGGCTCTCTTCAGCGTACCCATGCTTCGCTTGTTGGAAAGTCAAAGATCGAGAACCGCCTGACCCAACAACATTTCTTGGGCCTAGTTGAACCAGATCAGACCGCCGACAGGCAGTTGTAATCAGCAGTTGCATAGCGAGGTGCGCCTTCGTTCCGAGCGAGTGGAAGTCAAGGAACTGAATCAGTTGGCCCTCAGTCCAAGCTTTGAAGCCGTTGGAACTGTAGGCTCAGGACCCATAAACGGGATTCACAGATAGG
>ERZ1740062.76-NODE-76-length-77710-cov-6.921795_pt1 | contig 77710 bp, 73 predicted proteins | sample MGYA00581741_ERZ1740062 | MGnify/ENA primary metagenome ERZ1740062 (study PRJEB43018, sample SAMN04849747) | marine metagenome | isolation source: floating plastic debris | place: Pacific Ocean | collected 2008-09-01 | study: EMG produced TPA metagenomics assembly...
CGGCATACGAGATCGTTTCACGTGACTGGAGTTCAGCGTGTGCTCTTCCGATCTGCCGGCCTGCGCCCAGCCGTCGGAGGCGCTGCGCCGGGAGATGGAAGGCGCCGGCCTGATGATGTTCGACGGCACCCTGTGGCAGGACGACGAGATGCCGCGCCAGGGCGCCGGCAGCAAGACCGGGCGGCGCATGGGCCACATGAGCCTGTCCGGCCCCGAGGGCACCCTGGCGACCTTCGCCGACAGCCCGGTGGCCCGCAAGGTGTTCATCCACATCAACAACACCAACCCCATCCTGCTGGCGGACTCGGCCGAGCGTGCCGCGGTCGAGCAGGCGGGCTGGGAAGTCGCCTACGACGGCATGGAGATCACGTTATGAGCCTGGCTGTTTCAACGAACAATGTGACGCCGTTAGGCCCGTCTTCGGGGCGCCTACTGTCGCGCGAGGAGTTCGAGGAGCGCATCCGCCAGATCGGCGCCGAGCGCTATCACAGCCTGCATCCTTTCCACAAGCTGCTGCACGGCGGCAGGTGCAATCACGGCCAGGTGCAGGCCTGGGTACTGAACCGCTACTGTTACCAGAGCCATATTCCGCTGAAGGATGCCACCATCCTGTCGCGCATGACCGATCTGACCCTGCGCCGCGAGTGGCGCAAGCGCATCGAGGACCACGACGGCTCTTCGGGTAACGAGGGCGGTATCGAACGCTGGCTGGTGCTGGCCGAGGGCGTCGGGCTGGACCGCGCCTATGTGGTCTCCGGCGCCGGCATGCTGCCGGCCACGCGCTTTGCGGTGGAGGCTTACGTGCACTTCGTGCGCGAGAAGTCGCTGCTGGAGGCCATCGCATCCTCGCTGACCGAACTCTTCGCGCCGAAGATCCACCAGGAGCGTATCGCCGGCCTGCTGGAGCACTACGACTTCGCCAACGAGCGCACCATCGCCTACTTCCAGCGCCGCCTCAGCGAGGCGCCCGAAGACGTGAAATTCGGCCTCGGCTACGTGCTCCGCGAGGCACGCACCCGCGAGCAGCAGGAACAGGTGCTCGCGGCGGTGCGCTTCAAGACCGACGTCTTGTGGGCACAGCTCGACGCGCTCTATCACGCCTATGTGGCACCCGGCCACATCCCGCCCGGCGCCTTCGTGCCGGAAGGCTGCGTGCCGGTCACGGAACTGGACCTGTGAACGCCGCTATGGAAAAAAGCGCCCGTATCACCATCACCGAGGACTCGGTGCCGGGGCTGCCCCGGGGCGTGAAACTGCGCTTCGACAAGCAGCGCGACCAATGGGTCCTCCTGGCGCCGGAGCGCCTCTTCGTGCTGGACGCCATCGCCCTGGAGATCGTCAAGCGCTGCGACGGCGAGGCTTCGGTGGCGCAGATCGTCAACGATCTCGCCGAAACCTTCGCGGCGCCCCGCGACGTCATCCTGAAGGACGTCGGCGCGTTGCTGCAGGACCTTGCCGACAAGCGGATCCTCTCGGCCGGTCGGGCGGCATGAGGGGCAGGGCATGACGGAACTCAGCTTTCCCCTCGCCGTCCTTGCGGAGCTGACCCACCGCTGTCCGCTGCAGTGTCCCTATTGCTCCAACCCTCTGGCGCTGGAAGCCGGCAGCGCCGAACTCACGACCTCACAGTGGAAAGCGGTGATCGGTGAGGCCGCCGACCTGGGGGCGTTGCAGATTCATTTTTCCGGGGGGGAGCCGACGGCGCGCCGCGACCTGGAGGAACTGGTCGCGGCCGCTGCCGCCGCTGGGCTCTACAGCAACCTCATCACCGCCGGCGTGCTGCTGACCAGGGACCGTCTGGACGCGCTTGCCGAGGCGGGGTTGGATCACGTGCAGCTCAGTTTCCAGGACAGCGAGGCGGCGGGCTGCGACCGCATCGGCGGTTACCAGGGCGGCTTCGCCAGGAAGCTCGATTGCGCCGGCTGGGTGAAGGACGCCGGCCTGCCGCTGACCCTCAACATGGTGGTGCACCGGCAGAACCTGGCGCACCTGGAAGACCTGCTGGCGCTGGCCGAGCGGCTGGGCGCCGAGCGCGTCGAGATCGCCCATGTGCAGTACTACGGCTGGGCCTACCTGAACCGCGCCGCCCTGATGCCGACCCGCGACCAACTCGAAGAGGCCACCGCCGTCGTCGAGGCGGCGCGAGAGCGCCTCAAGGGGATCATGGTCATCGACTACGTGGTGCCGGACTACTACGCGCGGCGCCCGAAATCCTGCATGGGCGGTTGGGGCCGGCAGTTCCTCAACATCTCGCCGGCGGGCAAGGTGCTGCCCTGCCATGCTGCTGAGTCCATCACCGACCTGACCTTCGACCGCGTCGGCGAAAAGAGCCTGCGCGACATCTGGGAGAATTCGTCCGCCTTCAAGGCCTACCGCAGCACCGACTGGATGCCGGAGCCCTGTCGTTCCTGCGAGCGCAAGGAGATCGACTGGGGCGGCTGCCGCTGCCAGGCCTTCGCGCTGACCGGGGATGCGGGCACCGTCGATCCGGCCTGCGCCAAGTCGCCGCTGCACGAAGAGATGCAGGCGCTGGCGACGGCCGAGTCCGGGGGGAAATCCGGCAAGGCCGGAAGCGACTTCACCTACCGCACCCGCAAGGCCGGCGAGGCGGCAGCACAGAAGGTGCCGGAGCCGCTGGGCGGCTGACGGCCGGTTGCTGCCGCTATGATGTCACCCCCACCCTAGCCCTCCCCCATCAAGGGGGAGGGAATAATTTATTGCGGCCGTTCAACAAAATCCCTCCCCCCTTGATGGGGGGAGGTTAGGAGGGGGGTGGGGCCACGCGTTCGCTGGACGCCCGTATCGGTCCTGCTGCGGCTTAACCCGACAACCGTGGAACAAGCCCGAGGGTGACGGTTGAGGACGTGACGTTGGCAGCGCGCTTTCTCGGTCCAAGGCGCCCTAGTTCAGCGGGTTCGTTCCGTCGCGCAGGCGCAGACCGCCGAAGCCCAACTCCTTGGCCTTGTCGAAGTCGGCGGTGGCCAGATCCTGCTGTTCCTGGCGCTGGTAGGCGGTGCCGCGGTTGGAATAGGCACCGGCGAAATCGGGGTCGAGCTGGATTGCCACCGTGAATTTCAGGATCGCCGCGTCGTATTGCGCGGCCTGCAGCAGCTTGCGCCCTTCGGCATTGAACTGCTTGGCCAGGGCTTGCGGCGTGACGGCACCGCTGTCGAGGTCGGCACGATGCGGCGCGAGTTCGGCGTCGATCAGTGCGGGCGTTTTGTCGGCCGGCTCGGCCTCCTCTTCCGGTGTCGCGTCTTCCGTCGGCGGCAACGCCGCCACTGGGGGAATTTCCGCCACCGTTTCCTCCGCCGCTTCTTCCTGGGGTTTCAGCTTGGGCGGCGCGGGGGGCGGCGGAACGACGACCTTCTCGGCGACCGGCTCCGGGACCGGCATTTCCTCCGGGCCGGTGCCGAGGTCCGGCAGCGGGGCGGGCGTGGGACCTGCCGGGGGCGGGGCCGCCGCCTTGCCGGCATTGAGGGCGGCGAAGGCCGCGGCGACGCCGCGCAGTTCGTCCAGCAGGGCCGCGCTGGGCTCCGGCGCGCCGGGCGCCAGGGCAAATTCCTTGTAGCGGCGAATGGCCTCGGTGGTGTCGGTGTCGACCACACCGTCGACCGGCCCGGGGTCGAAGCCGAGATCGCGCAGCAGGCCCTCCAGTTCCTTTAGTTCGCCGGTTTCGAGCGCGCGCGCCGGCGCAGCGCTCAGCAGCACCGCCGCGTAACACAGGGTCAGCAAGGGGTATCGCCAGGGCCCGACCATGCGGCCATTTTACCGCCGGACGGCGAGGAATCGAATCTCTTATGGGTTAACCGTCAGGCGCCTGGAATGTCGCCGGTTTCGGCGGTCGGGGCCTGTCGCGCCAGCCATTCGCGGGGGGCACAGCCGAGCTGGCGCTGGAAGGCGCGTGCCAGCGCCGTGGGGCTGTTGTAGCCGACCTCGGCGGCCACCGCCTTCAGCGGCCGGCCGGCCCGCAGCGCCTGCTTGGCCAGCGCCAGGCGCAGGGTAGTCAGATAGTCTCCGGGCGAGACGCCGACGCGCGCCTTGAAGGCAGAAGCGAAGGTGGAGCGCGACATGCCGGCGATCTCGGCCAGACGCTCGATGCTGAACTCGCTGTCCGGCGCGGCGTGAATGGCGGCGAGCGCGCGACCCAGCCGGGGGTCCGACAAGCCGGCCAGCAGGCCGTGCTCCAGAAGACCGAGCTCCAGGCAATGGCGCAGCAGCATGACCAGCAGCAGTTCGATCAGCAGGTCGACGGCGGCGCGCTGGCCGAAGCCGGTCGCGAAGGCTTCGGCGAAGAGGCGCTGCAGTACCGGCTGCAGGCCGTCCAGCTCGTCGAGCGCGATGACCAGCAAGTCGGGAAAGCCCATCAGCAGCAGCTCGGCCTCCGGGCTGTCGAAGGACAGCTGGGCGCAGACCAGGTCGGCGCCCGCCGCCTCGTCGGCGTCGATCCGGTGGCCGGTGGGGCGGGCCAGGAGGATGAGGCTCGGTTTCTCGATGCGATGCGGCGCCGCGCCGGGGCGGGTGAGGTCGACGGGTCCGCGCTGGACAAGGTGCAGGTGGCCGTGACGGCCGGCCGCGTAGTCCTGCCGTCCGCAGAGGCGGCCGGTGAAGAACACGCTGGCGCCCAGGCTGTGGCGATTCAGCCAGGGGAAGAGTTCGGCGGTTTCGGACGGACGGCGCGCTTGTTCGGACAAAAGGTCAGCCTCGCCTTGCTAGGTTCTGCTCAAGGGCCGGCACGCCGGGCGGTATCGCCGGGACCCGGCCCGCGAGAAACAATGATTCCAGATCGGAGTGAAATGACATGTCCAACGTGACCAATGCTTTGCGTGGCGCCCTGCTGTCCGCTTCCCTGGCCGTCGCAGTGATGCCGCTTCTGCCGGGGCTCGCCGTCGCGGCTCAGGAAATCAATATCGTCGAAGGCTATGCCGTCCACGGCTACGACGTGGTGGCCTATTTTACCGAAGGCAAGCCGGTGCCGGGTAACGATCGCTTTACCGCCACCTTCGACGGGGCGACCTACCGCTTCGCCAGCGCCGAGCACCGCGACGTCTTCGTCGCCTCGCCGGCCAGGTACGCACCCCAGTTCGGCGGCTTCTGTGCGTTCGGCACCGCCATGGGCCGCAAGTTCGACGGCGATCCCACGGCCTGGGCCATCGTCGACGATAAGCTGTACCTGAACCTCAACAGAGACGTTCAGGTCAAGTGGCGCGAGAACGTGCCGGGTTTTCTGAAGGGTGCTAACAACAACTGGCCGATCATCCGCAGCATCGCGGATGCACAGCTTGAGGCCTCGGCACCGGTGGGCGTCACTCTTGGTGCCCAATAGCAGCATCCAAGCAAGCTCAGGGCGCTGAGGAGGACCCGGCGCAGCGGCCGGAGGCGCAGCGTCCGGCCGCAGGCTTCTCACCAATCGGTCCCCGACGGCATGCGGCGTTCCTCCGGCACCGCATGCCGTTTCCTCTTTGCGGTGCGCGCCTGCCTATTCCGGCATGGTGGCGGTGATCTTGATGGACGAATACCAGGCCGAGAGGTCGGCGATGTCCTCGTCGCTCAGATCCTTGGCGATCACCGACATGATCTCGTGCACCCGCTTGCCGGAGCGGAAGGCCTTCAGCTGGGTTTGCAGGTAAACCTGGCTTTCGCCGGCGATATGCGGGGCGATCGGGATCTTGGCGATACCGTCGATGCCGTGGCAGGTCTGGCAGTTCCTGGCCTTCTGGCGCCCGGCGTCGGCATCGGCGGCGCTGGCGGCGGTCAGGGGCGCGGTCGTCAGGCAGCCCGCGGCGAGGGCGGCGAGGCCCAAGGCCAGCAGGGGCGTTTTCATCGCGGTCATCGGCAGGACTCTTCGTCTCTGAATAGCAACGTCGGCGAACGAGAACGGCGGCCGGGAAATCCCGGCCGCCGTGGACTTGGACTCCCGCGGCTTATTCGCCGTAGGAGATGCGGTAGATGGCGCCGGCGAGGTCGTCGGACACCAGGATCGAGCCGTCGCGCAGTTCGACCACATCGACGGGGCGGCCGAGGTATTCGCCGTTGTCGTCGATCCAGCCGTCGGCGAAGACTTCGGTCGTACCGGCCGAGCCGTCCTCGTTCAGCGGCGTGAACATCACCCGGGCCCCGACCGGGGTGGTGCGGTTCCACGACCCGTGCTGGGCCGAGAAGATGCCGCCCCTGTACTTCGCCGGGAACTGCCGGCCCTGGTAGAAGTGCATGCCGAGATCGGCCGCGTGGGCGACCATCTCGACCGCCGGGAAGACCACGTCGGCCGGCGGTTCGGAGTCGGCGTACTCGTTGGTGCGCACATCGCCGCCGCCGTACCACGGGAAGCCGAAATGCTGGCCCATGGCGGTCTGGCGGTTCAGTTCGCCCGGCGGGATGTTGTCGCCCATGCCGTCGACCTGGTTGTCGGTGAACCACAGTTCGCCGTTGGCCGGATTGAAGTCGAGGCCGACGGAGTTGCGGACGCCGCGGGTGTAGACTTCGCGGTCGCTGCCGTCACGGTTCATGCGGATGATGCCGCCGATGCCGGCCTGGGTGTAGAGGTCCATCTTCTCGGGCGCCGGAACGTTGAAGGGCTGGCCGATGGTGATGTACAGCTTGTCGTCCGGCCCGATGGTGCAGACCCGCGCCGTGTGGTTGTAGCTCACTTCTTCTTCGGGGATCAGCTTGCCCTGGGGCACCACTTCGAAGGCGGCGACGTCGGGGCTCTCATAGAAGAACTCTGCGGCGGGGTAGACCAGCACGCGGTTCTGCTCGGCGATGTAGAGGAAGCCGTCATCCGAGAAGCAGGGGCCGTTGGGAATCGAAAAGTCGATCGACGGCGCGAAGCTCTTCACTTCGTCGGCGATGCGGTCCTTGTTGCGGTCGGTCACCGACCACGCCGCGGTCTTACGAGTGCCGACGAAGGTGACGATGCCCTGCGGGCCGACGGCCATGTGGCGGGCGTCGGGCACCACGGCATACAGATCGATCTTGAAGCCGGCGGGCAGGTTGACCCGCTCCAGGTTCTTGCGGATGCCGTCGGCGTAGGCACCGCCCTGTTCGATGACCTCGAACTCGGTGACGCCGGTGGTCTTGAAGCCGCCGAGTTTTTCCAGATTGCTTTGTGCCAGAACCGGCGAGACCAGCATCAGCGCCGACACCGACACGAGCGTCGATAGGGATGCAGGGGATAGAACTTTTCGCATTTTGAACTTTCCTCCCAATGCTTGTTGTTATGGCTTGAGCCTAGCCGGTTTGAAGGACCGCAGGTAGTAGGAAGATAGTTGATGCGCTTGCGCTAACGGGTTGGCGCCGCGAATGGTTTGCTGGTCAGACCATTGGTCATACCAATCGGACCAGTCAAAAAAGAGGCCCGACGCCTGTCGGGGCCGGGCCGAGGCGGGGAGGCTTCGGGAAGGATCAGTTGGCAAGGCGCAGGCGGCGCGGGGCCGGCGGCGGGCAGTCGTAGGGACAGCCGCCCGGCGCTGCCTTGATGCGGGCCTTCACCTTCGGCATCGGCACGGCGGGTATCGGCACGGCGGGTATCGGCACGGCTTTCACCGCCGCCGTCGGTGCCAGCTTCTGCGGCCCGTCCGCCTGCTTGGCGGCGCTGTAGACCAGCGCGTAGCGCACGCGGGTCATCGGCCGCAGATGGCCGTTGTCTTCGGCGCTGTCGTAGTAGAGGAACGGCAGGCCCGAACTCGGCTGGCTGGGCGAACAGCTGCCATAGAACTCGGTGCGGCTGTCCAGCTTGTCATTCAGGCTGACATAGACCGGCCCGTTGTTGCCGGCCGCGTCCAGGGCGGCGATGCCGGTTGTTTGCACGGCCGCGAAATCCCACGGCTCCTCTTGCAGGGTCTGCTCCCAATGGTTCTCGTCGAAGGGGACGTCGCCCGGGGAGACCAATGCCACGTCGTAGTTGTGGACGTCGCTGCCGCGGACGCGGATGCCGGCCTCATGGACCCGGTAGTTGGCTGGGCAGTTCACGGTGAAGCGCAGCGTGATCAGTTTGTTGAAGCTGGTGCCGGCCAGCGAGTAGCCGCCGTCGGCGTAACCGAAAGACATGTTTCCGGTAAAGCCGCTGATCTGTTTCAGCTGCACGAAGTGGGTGTTGGGGGCCGTGGGCGTGGCGACCTCACCCGGTCCGTTGAAGGGGCCTGCCGCGGCCGGCAGCCCGTTGAAGGGGCCGGCGGTAAACAACAGCGTAAAGGCAGCCACGGCGCTCTGTACGAAACGAAAACGGTCCTGTGTCATGACGCTCTCCTCTCGGTTGGCGACCGCACCCCGAATGCGGCGTTGGTATCCGGTAGGTCGCGCGAGAGGTGTGGACGGTTCACTGCCGTCCCGGCGCAGGGGGGGACGCAATGGGGGTAGGGGAGCGGAGGGGGTGCCTAGTCTTGCGCCGCTTCGGCCGCCTGGGGGCCGTTTTCCGGGCGCGTGGCGACGTAGAGCGCCGCCAGGGCGATGACCGCCAGGGTGACCAGCAGGGTCGTCAGGGACAGCGGCGTCAGCGCGACGATGGCCCCGGCGACGGCCATGCCGATCAGGGCGCTGACCTTGGCCTTGCGGGCGATGATGCCGTGGCTCAGGAAGGCTTCCACCGCCGGGCCGACGCCGGGCCACGCGAAGATCTTGCGGGCCATCGCCGGGCAGCCCTTGGCAAAGCAGCCCGCGGCGAGGATCCAGAAGATGGTGGTCGGCAGTACCGGCAACACGGTCCCCACCAGGCCGACGGCGAAGAATCCGTAGCCGGCGGCGGTCCAGGCCCAGGCCAGGCGCCGGCGGGCCGTCGTGTCGCGGTCGTCTCGGGCGGCGTCCTGGGTTGCGGGGCTGGTCATGCTGGCCTTGGGGTCCGGACGGCGGCAGAAAACTGGGGCTGAAAACCCGGGCCTAGAACCCGGCTGTTGAACCAGGAAATAGGCCGATAGGTGGATTTTACCAAGCGTTTCTTTAGAATCGCTTGAGGGCGCCTCGGCGCCGCCCGGCCGTCCGGTGCAGGCCAATCACCCGGCGCCGGCCTGGCGCCGGCTTGGCGACGGCACGTCGTCCGCGCCGGTTTCGCGTTGCCAAGCGGTGCCGCGCCAAGCATCTTGCCTGCGGTTCTCAGTGCCGGGCCCGCGAAGGAGAAATAGATGCCGAGTCGTTTGATCTCAAGTGTTTTGCTGTTGCTGCTCGCCGGTTGCGTGGGCCCCTTTTCGGCGGCCGACCGCTATACCTCCGCCATCCTGTCGCCCGAGGTCCGGGCCGAACTGAAGCCGGGCGAAGGCGATTTCGCTCCCGATTTGTTCTACGTCAGCGCGGGCGCCCAGGGCCGCAGCTTCGATAAGGTGATGATCGACCCGATCATCTACTTCGCGCCCCTGGAGGCGATGCGGACGATCGGTCCCGACGACCGCCAGACCCTGGTGAACAACTTCCACGTTCTGATGGGCCGCGAACTGGGCAAGGACTTCCTGCTGTCGGTCGAGCCGCAGCGCGGCACCGTGCGGGTGCAGTTCGCCCTGCTGCCGGAGACCCGGGAGGAAGTGGCCATGGATACCGTCGCCATGGTCGCCCACGAAGATCCGGAAAAGCAGATCGTGATCGACACCTTGACCAGCCCGCTGACGCCGAATGCCAACCTGCTGGTCGAGGCGCTATGGACCGATGCGGTGACCGGCGAGGTGCTGGGCGCGACGGTCGATAACCACTTCGGCCAGGGCAGCTTCGACGGCGCCAACTTCAAGAGCTGGGCCGACGTGAACCGCTACCTGGAAGCCTACGCGATGCTGGTGCGCTACCGCATCTGCAGCTATCGCGACGGTACCGATTGTGTGGCGCCGACCGTGCACCTGGACTGACGATCCGGCGCCTGGGGCCCTCGCGACTGGGGGCCCTCGCGACTGGGGCCCCTCGCAACTGAAGTCCTGACAATGCGCAGCGGCGCACCGCTTTACAACGGCAGGCCATAGTACCACGGCGCGAACAGGCTGAACGCGATCCACACCAGCAGGATCAGCGGCGTGCCGACGCGCAGGAAATCCATGAAGCGGTAGTTGCCCGGCGTCATCACCACCAGGTTGGTCTGATAGCCGATCGGCGAGGCGAAGGAGCAGTTGGAGGCGAAGATCACCGCCACCGCGAAAGGCTCCACCGGTACGCCGAGGACATGGGCGAGGTCGACGGCGATCGGTGTGAACAGCACAGCGGTCGCCTTGGTGCTCAACAGATTGGACAGCAGCGCCAGCAGCAGGAAGAAGGCGGAGAGCACCTGGCCCGGCTTGGCCCCGGCCATGGCCTGCATCAGCAACTCCGCCAGGAAGGTGGCGCCGCCGGTTTCCTGCATTGCCGAGCCCATTGCCAGCGCCATGGCGATGGTCAGCACGATCTTGCGGTCCAGTACGCGGACGGCATCGTTGAACGACAGGATTCCGCTGGCGATGATGGCCGTCGCGCCGCAGAAGGCGGCCAGCGCGATGGGCACCACACCCAGCGACGAGGCGGTGATCACCGCCAGGAAGATCAGCGCCGCGTTACGCTTGTGTTGCGGCGTCACCAGCCGTTGGCGCGACCATTCCATCAGCACCACGCTGCGTTCGCCGCGCAGGCGGTCGACGGCGTCGGGGTGGCCCTGGATCAGCAGCACGTCGCCGTCCTTCAGCGGTATGCGGGTGATGCGCTCGCGCAGCATGCGGCTGCGCCGTTCGATGCCCAGCACGATGCAGTGATGCGTATAGCGGAAGCCGATCTCCTCCAGGGTGCGGCCGACAAGCTCCGATTCCGGCCGCACCATCACCTCGGCCTGGATCTGGCCGGCCGCCGTCCAGGGTGTGCGCGCACCGTTGGCGTCGGCCTCGGTCTCGTCCGGCGTGCCGGGGAAGGCGTCGGCCATCAGTTCCGGGTGCAACAGCTCCGGCTCGCCCTGGGCCAGGTCGGCGAGCGCCTGGCGGGTGGCGGCGACGATGACCAGGTCGCCCGCCTCCAGGGTCAGCTCTTCGAAGGGCGGCACCATCGCCCGCTCGCCGCGCTGGATCATCAGCACGGTGATATTCTTCAGGTCCGGGAAGATGCCGCCGACCGGCTGCAGCCCGACCAGTCGGGAACCCGGGGTGACGGTGATCTGGGCGACGAAGTGGCGGCTGCGCTCTTCCACCACGCCGCCCAGCGGCGCCCGGTCGGGCAGCAGGTGCGGGGCGACGAAAAACAGATACAGCATGCCGGTGCCGGCCAGCACCAGCCCGGGAATGGTGAAGTCGAAGAAGCCGAAGCCGGCCTCGCCCATGTCGTCCAGTTCCAGCGACACCAGCAGGTTGGTGGAGGAGCCGATCAAGGTGGTCATGCCGCCCAGTACGGAGGCGAAGCTGAGCAGCATCATGTAGCGGCTGGGCGATTGCCGGAAGCGGCGGGTCAACGCCTGCATGATGGGGATGAACAGGACCACCACGGGAATGTTGTTCAGCACCGCGCTGAACAGCATGACGACGAGAAGCATCAGCGCGATGGCGAAGCCGCGGTGCTGCCGGGTGTAGTGGATCACCGTGTTGGCGGCGTCGTCGAGCACGCCGGTACGGGTCAGTCCTTCGCCCAGCACCAGCAGCGCCAGCACGGCCATCAGTGCCGGGTTGGCGAAGCCGGAGAACAGGTGGCGCAGGTCGAGCAGGTCCTCGCCGTCGGGCCCGACGACCGGGAAGAACTGGAAGAACACCATCAGGGCGGCGATGACCGACAGCGACGTCAGCTCGATCGACATCGCCTCGGTGGCCAGCACCGCCAGCGCCGCGACGATCAGCAGGAAGAGGACGCCCATTTGAAAGGGCGCGAGGAGTTCGGGTGAGATCATGGACTGTGGCTAGCCGTGCCGCCGGCTGAGGGGCGCTGCACCCGGCCACACGAAACCGGGCCATGCCAAATCGGGCAAACCCAAGCCCGGCTGCCTCAAACGGGGCCGCACGGGGGCTTCCGCCGCGATGGTGCGGAACAAGGAATCTCGGTCTGTCGCGATGCCTGAATGCCCTGAAAGCAAGGAAGACTGCCCGTTTTGCTGTCGAAACCGAAGGGCCAACTTTGTGGCCCAAGGAAACCCACGGGCAAACGCCCAAGGAAATCCCGAACCGGTATTCTACATGAAAATGCCCGATGTCAGCACCGCATAGACGCCCGCCAGCACAGCCATGGAAATTGCCGTATAGGCGAAGTTCCATTTCCAGGTCAGCTCGATGCCGCTGTAGCCGGACGCACGCGCCAGCATCAGCGTGCCGGAAGCGAAAGGTGCGCCCAGGGTGCAGATCGCGGTGCCCGCCGCAATGGCCAGCACGATCGCGGTGGGGTCGGCGGGAACGGTGCCCAGTTCCGGCACCAGGCTGCCCAGGAAGACGGCGGTGGTGATCGGCGACAGGGCGAACACACCGCAAAACCAGACGAACAGGGAAAGCAGGGAAAGGAATATCCAGCCGGGCATCTGTTCGACGGAAAGGAAGCCGGCAACCTGTCCGGCGGGGACCAGGGCCGCGGCGAGTGTTCCGATGAAGCCCGCGGCGCCCAGCGAGACCGCTTCGCGGTGGAAGGACGGCAGGCCCAGGGTGGCAATGCTGCCGAGGCGGTGCGCCATGCCCGCGAGGCGCCCGGGGGTTGAGGCGGGGAAAGCGCCGCCGCGCTGCTGCATGAACACCCAGAGCAGCAGCACGATGGGCGCGGCCAGCATGACGCCGGCAACCAGCAGCACGTGGCCCCACCCGCTGAACAGAAGCGTCAGGCCGAACAGCAGCCCGGCGACGGCACCCAGCCGCAGCAGGGCACTCCCGGGAAAAGGCAGATGCTGGCGTTGTGGCAGGCGCCCGCTGGAGCGCAGCCGCCGGCGCAGCGGCAGCCAGCGCAGGCTGTCCTCCGCCCAGCCCACCGCCAGCATGATCAGGGCGAGGCAGATGCCGGTTATCAGCAGACGAACGGGGTCGACGCCGGGGATCAGGGTCGGCAGCACGGCCTGGGTCACCGCCGTTGGTGCCCACACAAGAAACCAGGCGAAGCCGCGCAGCAGGGCGGTCAGCTGGCGGCGTTCGCGCAGCAGGGCGATTTCGTCAAGCTCCTCGCGCTGCAGATGGTCGCCGCGCACGCCGCGCTGGATGATCGGCGCCAGCAGGCTCAGCGAGCCGAGATTTATAAGAACCGAAACGAAATGGCTGCCCAGGAAAACCGCCAGGAAACGCCATTGTGGCGGCTGCTGGGTCACGTAAGTGCCGCATTGCAGCACCGCCGGCGAGGTGATGCCGCCTTCGCGCAGCAGGCCCATCAGCAGGATGAAGGCGGCGAGGAATCCGGCCCGGTCCAGGCCGTGCAGCGCCAGTTCCCAGGGCTGCGGCTGGTACAGCCAGGCCAGCGCCAGCAGCAGGCCGCAGAGGCCGAGCAGGTAACCTTCGCGCAGGCGCAGGCGGCGCCAGCCGATGACGGGCACACCGAGCAGCAGGACGTGGCTTGCGGTTTCGGCCACTGCGTTGTCGGTGAAGAGCACCAGCAGTTCGCAGCCCATCAGGGTCAGCAGCCAGGGGCCGAGGACAAGATTTGGCGCGCTGACCGGGCGGCTGAGGCCGGCGCTGCCGGTCTGCGGCTTCACGAAAGGCCATTCCAGCGCGGCAGGAAGCGCAGGGTGGCGGCGAAGCGTTCGCCGGCCTGCAACACCGCGAGGCCGGTGTCGTCGCGTGCCGCCGCCAGGTTCACCGCGTCGGTACAGTGACTGACGGGTTCGGCGCAGAAGAAGTCGGCGCCTGCCGGGGTGTAGACCACCAGAAAGGCCAGCGCCGGATCGGCCTCCAGCGTCAGGGTGGCGGCCTGCTCGGGCCAGTCGATCACGGCGCGGCCGGCAAAGCCGGTGAAGCAGTTGTCGAGCGGCGTGGCATCCGGTGACAGTCCGCCGCTGAGATCGGCGTCGACCAGGCCGGTCGGCATCACCTCGGCGTCGGTGGCCCACATCCTGTCGACCGTGGCGGCGAGGCGGCAGGCGGGCGTGCGCGGGAAGTAGGGATGCAGGCCCAGCCCCGCCGGCATCGCCTGCGTGCCGGTGTTGGTCACCGCGATCTCGACGCTCAGCCCGCCGTCGTGCAGCGCGAAACGCTGCGCCGCGCGGTAGGGCGCCGGCCAGTCGCTGCCGTCGTGGTCGTAGCTCAGGGTCAGACTGTCGGCGTTCTGTGCGGCGACCTCCCACGGCAGCTTCCAGCCGTGGCCGTGGATCGTGTGCGGCGCCGGGGCGAAGTTCGGCCGCAGGCGGTAGTCCTTGCCGCCAAAGGAAAACCGGCCGCTGCGGATGCGGTTGGAATAGGGCAGCAGCGGAAAGCAGCCGCTGTCATTGGGCGCGAATCGGCCCGATGCGGGCGCCGGGCGCAGCCAGTCCAGGGTTTCGGCGCCGCGCCGCCAGCGAAACGCCGTGATGCAGCCGCCTTCGCGCGGCGCGACTTCCAACTCGGCAAGGCCGTCGCTCAGGCGCAGGCGGTTTTTGTCGCCGGATCCGGACATCGTATTGCGGGATTTCCCCTGTTCATCTGCTGAAATTCATTCTATCGGGATTCCAATCGTTTGCGCTACCGACGCCGACGCATGGCTGCTCTGAGCGACCGGGGACTTCCCGCTATCCGGCGGCGGCCCGGGGGGCGGGCATGCATTTGTTGGTTTTGATATCAGACCAAAACCCTTACCCTGCGCAAAACCGGAAAACGGCTCTTTGGGAGGACGAATGGCAGAGGTGCGATGCCTGTGGGAAGCGGCGGCAACCCTGGGCGAGGGGCCGCTGTGGTCGGCCCGCGAGGGCGCGCTTTACTGGGTCGACATCAAGGCGCCGGCGCTGCATCGCTACCGCCCGCACGATGGCGACAAGACCTCGTGGACGATGCCGGAGCCGATCGGCTGGGTCATCGAACGCGCCAACGGCGAGGGCCTGGTGGCCGGCTTCAAGGGCCGCGGCTTCGCCTTCCTGACGCCGGGGACCATGGCGCCGGAGACCATCGGCCAGCCGGAGCCCGACTATCCGGACAACCGCTTCAACGACGCCAAGGCCGATGCGGAAGGGCGCATCTGGGCCGGCACCATGGACGACAACGAGCGCGAGGCCTCGGGCTGTCTCTACCGCCTCGACCCCGATCTCGACTGGCACCGTGTCGACAAAGGCTACACGGTAACCAACGGTCCGGCCTTCAGCCCCGATCACACGACGCTCTACCACACTGATACCTTCGAGGGCGCGATCTACGCTTTCGATCTGTCGCCGCGCGGCCGGCTGGAGAGCAAGCGCGTTTTTGCGACCATCCCCGAAGGCGACGGCTATCCCGACGGCATGACCTGCGATGCGGAAGGCTATCTCTGGGTTGCCCACTGGGGCGGCTGGCGCATTACGCGCTTTGCGCCGGACGGCAGCATCGACCGTGTCATCGAAATGCCGGTGTCGCAGGTGACCAGTTGCACCTTCGGCGGTCCGGACCTCGACCGCCTCTACATCACTTCGGCGGCCATCGGCCTCGACGAAGACCGGCTGGAGCGCCAGCCCCTGGCCGGCGCCCTGTTCGAGATCGATCCCGGTGTGAAGGGCGTGCCGGCGGGCCAGTTCGCGGGATAGCGCCGGGCCGTGATGCCGCGGCCAAACCGATGCCGCCTCAATCGCCGAAACCCACCACCCGACCCCTGTCGTCCCGGGGCTTGACCCCGGGACCCATGGACGGTCACGTGCGGCACTCTATCGCGGAAAGGGTGAGCGAACGGAGAGGGCATTGGGCCCCGGCATCAAGTGCCGGGGCGACAGCGCAGGTGTTTCGACAGTGCGGACCACCGGGCAAATCGGCGCCGCCTCAATCGCCAAAACCCACCACCCCACCACTGTCGTCCCGGGACTTGATCCCGGGACCCATGGACGGTCACGTGCGGCACTCTATCGCGGAAAGGGTGAGCGAACGGAGAGGGCATTGGGCCCCGGCATCAAGTGCCGGGGCGACAGCCGTTCTTACGGAAAAAGAAGTCTGATCGGTCTGGGATGCAGGGCATAACGCGGCCACCCCACAATTGTCGTCCCGGGGCTTGACCCCGGGACCCGATAGGCTCGCCGCTTGCACAGACCCTTGGGCCCCCAGGCCCCGGCGCGGAGCGTCCGTTACTTCTTTTTCTTCGCTTTCTTTGCCGGCTTCTTGCCGGTGCGCAGGCTCTCGGGCTGGATCGTCACGCCGTTGAAGTTGGCGACGGCGTCGGCCAGCATCGGCATGTTGTCGGCACCGCGGCCCATGGCCAGGGCCATGGCGTAGCTCTGTTTCACGGCGCTGGCCACCACCGTGGTCAGCTTTTCCGAGTCGGCCAGTTGATTGTAGTAGCGCACGTCCTTGTCGCAGTTGGCGAGAGTGAACTCGTGCGCCTTGGGATCGCCGCCGATCACCCAGTTGCAGACGTTCTGGAACATGCCGCTGTTCAGGCCGCCGGCGGAGATCACCTCGTGGAATTTTTCCAGCGGCACACCGGTCTTGCGGGCGGTGGTGAAGGCTTCCGCATAGATCGCGACATAGCTCATGGCGACGAAATTGTTGATCAGCTTCATCTTGTGACCGGCGCCGACCGGGCCGACGTGGATGATGTTCTCCGCCCAGGTTTCGATCAGCGGGCGGACTTCCTTCAGCGTCTTGGCATCGGCGCCGACGAAGGTGTTGAGCAGGCCCAGTTCGGCCTCTTTCGGTGAGCGCCCGAGCGGCGCATCGATCAGGCGTACGCCCAGCGGCGCCAGTTCTTCGGCCAGCGCCAGGGTCGAGGTCGGATCGGCGGTGGAGCAGTCGACGATGACGAGGCCCTTATGGGCGCCGGCCTTGATGCCGTCCTTGCGGCGGATCAGGTCCTCCACCTGTACCGAGGAGGTGACGCAGAGAAAGATGACGTCGCTCTGCTTCGCCATCTCCGCCGGACTCTTGGCCTCCTTGGCGCCGCGCTTGACCAGGTCGGTCACCGGTTTGCGGTTGCGGTGGCCGATCACCGACAGCGGATAGCCCTTTTCGACGATGTTCTTGGCCATGCCGTGGCCCATCAGGCCGACGCCAATGAAGCCGACGCGCTGCTTGGTCTTGCTCATGGGGGAGCCTCCCTGGATTTTTTGTTTTGTTTCTTGCCGCCGAGGGACGCCGTCAGTCAGCGCCGACCACGTGCTGGCGTTGCTCGCCGAGGCCGTCGATACCCAGGCTGATGACGTCGCCCGCTTTCAGGTAGGTCGGCGGCTTCTGGCCCATGCCGACGCCCGGCGGTGTGCCGGTGGTAATGATGTCGCCGGTCTGCAGGCTCATGAAGCGGCTGACGTAGCTGATCAGGTGCGCCACGGTGAAGACCATCGTCTTGGTACCGCCGTCCTGGTAGCGGTGGCCGTTGACCTCCAGCCATAGCTGCAGGTTCTGCGGGTCGGGCACCTCGTCGGGGGTGACCAGCCAGGGGCCGACCGGGCCGAAGGTGTCGGCGCTCTTGCCCTTCACCCACTGGCCGGTGCCTTCCAGCTGGAAGCCGCGTTCGGAGACGTCGTTCACCACGCAATAACCGGCGACATGCGTCAGCGCATCGGCCTCGGCGATGTACTTGCCGGGCTTGCCGATGACGCAGGCCAGTTCGACCTCCCAGTCGCACTTCTTGGAATCGCGCGGAATGACCACGGTGTCGTTGGGTCCGCAGATGCTGCTGGTCGCCTTCATGAAGATGACCGGCTCCTTCGGCACGTCGACGCCGGATTCGGCGGCATGGTCGGCATAGTTGAGGCCGATGGCAATGAACTTGCCGACACCGCCGACGCAGGCGCCCAGGCGCGGCGAACCCTCGATCGCCGGCAGGCTTTCCGGGTCGAGCTTCTTCAGCTTTTCCAAAGCATCCGGCAGCAGGGTGCTGCCGCGGAGATCGGCAATATGGCCGGACAGGTCGCGCAAGTTGCCCTTGCGGTCGACCATCCCGGGTTTTTCCTGGCCCACGGCCCCGTAGCGCAGCAGCTTCATGGTTTCCTCCCCTAGGGGTGCAGATATCGGTGACGGGATTGTTGCGGTGGCAGCCGGATCACACCGGCGTCAGCGCCGGCTTGCCGGCGAAGTGCGCGCGCAGATTGTCGACCACGAGATCGCCCATGGCGCGGCGGGTTTCGTGGGTGGCGCTGGCGGCGTGCGGCTGCAGCACCACCTGATCCATCGTGAACAGCGCCTCGGGCACCTTGGGTTCCTCGGCGAAGACGTCCAGGCCGGCACCGCCCAGGCGGCCGTCCTGCAGCGCGGCGACCAGCGCCGGCTCGTCGACGACGGAGCCGCGGGCCACGTTGATGAACACGCCCTCCGGCCCGATGGCGTCCAGCACTGCGCGGTTGACGATCTTGTCGGTGGCCGGCCCGCCCGGGCAGATCGCCACCAGGAAGTCGCTGTCGCGCGCCATCTCCACCAGGTCGCCGTAAAACGTATAGGGCAGGTCCTGCTTCTGGCGGCCGTGGTAGGCGATCTTCATGTCGAAGGCCTCGGCCTTGCGGGCGATGTCCTTGCCGATGCGCCCAAGCCCCAGGATACCGAGGGTGCGGCCGCGGATAGCGCGGGTCAGCGGCATGGCGCCGTCTTTCACCCACTTGCCGGCGCGCACATAGCGGTCGGCGGCGCAGAGCCCGCGCGAGGTGGCGAGCAGCAGGGCGATGGCCATGTTGGCGACATCGTCGTTCAGCACGTCGGGGGTGTTGGTGACGATCACCTTGCGCTTGGCGGCATGGGGCAGGTCGATGGCATCGACGCCGACGCCGTAGCAGCCGATGATCTCCAGCTTCGGCAGGGCGTCCATCAGTGCGGCATCGGCGCCGATGTGGCCGCTGGTGGCGATGGCGCGGACCTGGCCGCCCACCTCGTCGAGCAGCGCCTTCTTGTCGGCGACCTCCCACAGGCGGTGGACGGTGAAGTCGCTGTCCAGCGCCTCCATGACATGCGGCATCATCGGGCCGACCATAATGAGTTCCGGCTTCACGCTATGTTTCTCCAGCTGCTTGAACGCCCAGGGCAAAACGATTCCGTCGCCCCTTCCGGGGCGCGGAGGGTTTTTTCTTTGAAATTGCCGTCCTTCTTCATTGGACAGCGCTACCCATCAATAGCAAACATGGGGCAGGCCGCCAAGTTGGCAGGTGGGCGCCCATTGCGCCGCCGGCCGGCCGGGCCTCAGGTGCATTGCGTAAACGCGCCCAGATAGTCAGACTCGTCGGAGAAAGGCGCCGAAGCAGCGTAAATCCGGCCGCGCGAGAGGGGAGCCGAGGTTTGAAGGTTGTCATTACCGGGGGGACCGGGTTCATCGGGCAGCGCCTCGGGCTGGCTTTGCTGCAGCGCGGCAAACTGACGGCGCCCGGCGGCGGCGAGGCGCCGATCGACGACCTGGTGCTGTTCGACGTCGCCGCGCCGGCCGACGCGCCGGCCTGGGCCGACGGCCGGGTTTCGCTGCGCAGCGGCGACATTGCCGACCCCGCCGTGGTGCGCGCGCTGATCGACCGCGACGATATCGCGGTGTTCCACCTGGCCTCGGTGGTCAGCGGCGGCGGCGAGAAGGATTTCGACCTGGCGATGCGGGTGAACCTGGCCGGCGGCCTGAATGTCTTCGAGGCCTGCCGGGCCCGGGGCAAGCCGGGCGCCGGCCTGCCGCGGGTGGTTTTCGCCAGCTCCATCGCGGTGTTCGGCGGCGCCGCCATGGCGCCGGTCGTCGGCGATCACGCCAAGCAGACACCGCAGACGACCTACGGCGTCACCAAGGCGGTCTGCGAGCTTTTGGTGAACGACTATACGCGCAAGGGTTTCTTCGACGGCCGCTCAGCGCGCCTGCCGACGGTGATCATCCGCCCCGGCAAGCCCAACGCGGCGGCCTCCAGCTTCGTCAGCGGCCTGTTCCGCGAACCGCTGAACGGCGAGACCTGCAGCATTCCCGTATCGCAAGACACCGTCATGCCGGTGCTCGGCTACCGCTCCATCGTCGGCGGCCTGATCGCGCTGCACGAGGCGGCGGGCAGCGACCTGGGGGACGACCGCGCGGTCAGCCTGCCGAGCTTCACCGTGACGGTGCGCGACATGATGGATGCGCTGACGCGCGTCGCCGGCGACCGCAAGCTGGGCGACATCGTCTTCGAGCCCGATCCCTTCATTCAACGAATCTGCGACGGCTGGCCCCGCGACGCCTCTTACGAGCGCGCCACCCGGCTCGGCCTGCCGCGTGATGCCAGCCTGGACGCCATCGTCGAAAACTACATTGAGGATTTCCTGTGACCGCTTCTCTTTCCCGGGCCGTCATCGCCGTCGATTGGGGTACTTCGTCGTTCCGCGCCTACCTGCTGGATCCGCAGGGCGGCATCGTGGACCGGCGTGAGTCGCACGGCGGTATCCTGCGTGTGCGCGGCGGCGATTTCGCCGCGGCGCTGCTGGTGGAGATCGAGGACTGGCTGAAGCAGCAGCCCGACGCCCTGGTGATCATGAGTGGCATGATCGGCAGCCGCCAGGGCTGGCGCGAGGTGCCCTACGTGCTCTGCCCGGCGACGCCGGACGAACTGGCCGAGGGGCTGGAGCGGGTCGACTGGGGCGAGGGCGAAGCCTGGATCGTCCCCGGCCTGCTCGACGAATCGCGGCCCGGCCAGCCCGACGTCATGCGCGGCGAGGAGACCCAGGTGCTGGGCGCCCAGGGCGCGCTGCCCAAAGGCGGCGGCTTGGTCTGCCTGCCCGGCACCCACAGCAAGTGGGTGCGCGTCGAAGGCGGCGCGATCCAGGGCTTTGCCACCTACATGACCGGCGAGGTCTACGACCTGCTGCAGGGCCATTCCATCCTCTCGCGCCTGATGACCAAGGGCGCCGTGGCGGTGGACCGCTGGTTCCTGGAAGGCGTCATGCTGGGCCAGGCCGGCGGCTTGCTGAACCGGCTGTTCTCGGCGCGCAGCCGGGCCCTGACCGGCGACCTGCCGGAGGACGAGGTGCGCAGCTATCTCTCGGGCCTGCTGATCGGCGACGAACTGGCCGCCGCCGTGCCGGACGAAGCGGTGGAGGTGCATCTGATCGGCGCGCCGGCCCTGTCGGCGCTCTATGAGGCGGCGCTGCAGAAACTCGGCCACAGCGTCGTGCAACTGGACGGCGATGCCGTGGCCGCGGGCCTGTTCGACCTGGCGCGGCGCCGGGAGGCGTCGCAGTGAGTGGCTTGACGCCGTGGCTTGCCGGGTTGCCTTTGGTGGCGATCCTGCGCGGCGTGAAACCGGACGAGGTCGTCGCCCTCGGCGAGGCGCTGGTTGCCGCCGGCATCACCATGATCGAAGTGCCGCTGAATTCGCCGCAGCCGTTGAAGAGCATTGCGGCGCTGGCCAAGGCCTGTGGCGCCCACGCGCTGATCGGCGCCGGCACGGTGCTCGACCCGGAGGATGTCGGCCGCGTCGTCGGGGCCGGCGGGCGCCTGATCGTGACGCCGAATACCGATCCGGCGGTGATCAAAAGCTGCAAGGCGGACGAACTGATCGTCATTCCGGGCTTCGCCACGCCGACCGAGGCGCTGAGCGCCGCGCGGGCCGGCGCCGATGCCCTGAAGCTGTTTCCCGCCGAGGGTCACCCGCCGGAAGTGGTGACGGCGATGCGGGCGGTGCTTCCGCCCGGCCTGCCGGTGCTGGCGGTGGGCTCGATCACGCCGGAAAAAGTGGTGCCTTACTGGCGCGCCGGGGTGCGCGGCTTCGGCCTGGGCGGCAGCCTCTACAAGCCCGGCGACGGGCCCGCCGAGGTGGCGCCGCGCGTGGCGCCCTTCCGCGACGCCATCGCCATGGCGCGCGCAGCGTCCTAGTTTGCGGTTTCGGCCTTGCGCTTTCCGTCAACGGCGGGCCAGCGGCACGTCGCCAGGATCGGCAACATGATCGGCCAAAGCCCCATGGTCAGGACCCACCACCCGCTTAGCCCCATACGGTGAAGGATTCGGACCCAAGACCAGAAAAACACGGCTAGCACTGAAGTGTTGATGACGATGATGATGATTGTTTCAGTCAACGACGGCCCCTCGTTCATCCTGGCGCTTGCCCCCTGTTTCGCCTATGCCCACACCCCGTCGGAAGCTCTCTCCTCCCGCCCGCAGGTTATTCCCCGACGGCGCGGATTTCCATCGCCGGATCGCTGTTCTCGATGTAGCGCAGCACCGGGGCCCAGTCTTCGCGCAGCTCTTCGTTCTGTTTGCCGGTGAGGTCGAACACCGTGAGGCCGCGCCCGGCGATGTCGGCGTAGACCAGGCGGTGGCGCAGGCGGCCGACGCCGGTGTGGCCGACCCCCAGCATGAACTTGTCGAGCTTGGCCGCCATGCGGCTGCCGGTCTGCACCCGGTTGCGCAGGATGGCGACGGCGGTCTTGCTCTTGCGGATCGGCTTCAGGTCTTCGAGCTGCTTGAGGAAATCGCCGGTCACCGGCTCGTCGAAGCCCGAGGGCAGCACCGGCACGACGATGACGTCGGCCAGCCGCAGCAGTTCCTCGATCTTCTTCATCTTCATGCCGGCGGGGGCGTCGATCACCAGGCGGTCGGTGTCCTTCGGCAGCTTTCCCGGGCCGTCGCGCCAGTCGAGCGCCTGGATCGGCGCCGTGGTATCCGGCCGCGTCTTCAGCCAGCCCAGGCTGCTGCCCTGCTTGTCGGCATCGGCCAGGGCGGCGCGCAGGCCGGCGGTGGCGAAGGCGGCGGCCAGGTGGGTGGCGATGGTGGTCTTGCCGCAGCCGCCTTTGGTGTTGGCAACGAGGACGGTGATCATACTCAGTCTTTTCGCTTTCTCAGGCTTTCCGTTTCGCCTTGTTCCAGAAGGGCTCGGTCGCGGCGAAGCTCTTCCAGGTCCGCCGCATGTCGGGCTCGAAGTCGACCAGGGCGCGGGCGTACCAGCCGATGACCTTGCCGACGGCGCGTTCGGTCTGGCGGGCACCGCTGCCCGGCGGCGACTTCTCGGTGAGGTCGACCAGCAGATGCTCGGCCACCGCCACGTCGTTCAGATGCCCCAGGGCTTCCTGCAGGTCGCGCAGTGCGGCTAAGTAATGCTTGCTGCGCTTGGCCGGGTAGAGGCCGCGGAAGAACTCGGTGGTGTAGCGCAGTTTTTTCACCGCGATACGCAGCCGGTGCCGCTCGGCGGTCGGCAGCGACGCGAAGCCCTTGCCGTTTTTCAGGGCCTTGCGGTGGCGCTTGTCGAGCAGCGTGTCGGCCAGGGTCACCAGCGGCTGGTTCAGGGCGACGTCCTGGGCGGCGGTCAGCTCGGCGCAGTGCCAGGCGCGGTCTTCCAGCCAGCCGCCCAGGCGCAGCAGGAAGCGGGTATAGCGCGGCGTGGCCAGGGCGTCGCGCAGTTCGGTGTAGGCCAGCGTCTGGCGCTCCCTGGCGGCGGCCCGCAGGGCGGCGAGGTCGGGATCCTGGGGCCGGTCGGCCTCCAGTGGGGCCAGCAGGTCGGATTGAAAGACATCCCAGTCGCGCGCCGGGCCCAGGCTGTTGAGCGCCCATTTGGCCTCGGCGTTCAGCCAGTCTTCCTGGCCGGCGGGCAGCAGGTCGCCGAATACCGACAGCGCCGAGCGGAAGCGCCGCAGGCCGACGCGCATCTGGTGGACGCCTTCCGGGTCGCTGCCGTCAAGGGCGGCCGCCTCGTTGGCCGTCCAGTGCTGCAGACAGTTTGCGATGACGGCCGCAAGGGCGTCGTCGACGCGCATGTCGGCGGTCAGCTCCAGCGGTTCGGCGCGGGACCAGGCGGGCCGCCGGCCGGTCGCCAGGGCATAGCCGCGCGCCGACTTGCTGCGCGTTTCGATCTGCGTCGGGGCGACGTCCTGCAGCGCCAGGGCAAGGTCGAAGAGGGCGCCCGGCGGACCTTCCACCAACTCCAGTTCGATCTCGGCCAGAGCCTCGCGGCTGCCGGCGGCTTCGATCTCGCCCAGGTCGAAGGCCGCCTCGATGACCTTCAGGCGGCCCAGGGAGTCGGTGCCGTTCAGTTCCAGCACCTCGCGGCGCACCCGCGTGGTGAAGATGGGGCGCAGTTCGCCGGGCAGCAGCAGGCCGAGGGCGGCACGGATTGCCGGATCGTCGATGATGTCGGGCTGGGGTTCCGCCGAGGGGACATCGCCCTCCCACTCGCTGCGGCTGAACACGGCGGAGGCGGCGCTGTCGCCGGTTTTCACGGTCTGGATAAAGCGGTTGCCGTCGCGGCGGATGCGGAAGGCCAGGCCGCGCTTGCGCAGCCGCAGATCGGCGGTGTCGTAATAGGTGTTCTCGAGGTCCTTGATCTTGGGCGGCCCCGCGTCCGGCAGGCTCAGCGGCGGCGCCTGCCACAGCCGCAGCAACACCTCGGGATCGCCCCGTAATTTCAGCTCAGTTTCAATCTGAGTCGACGAGCCCGCCGTCATCTCCGCCGTCATCCGCCGCCTGACCATCCGCTATTCATCTCACGCTCACGGTCGGGGCGCGGCAGGTTTGCCAGCCTTCGCAACCGCACCGATAGGGCGTAACCCCTGGGTCGGGTCCGCCCGCTATCGGTCAAATCCCTACACTCGGCAGACCCCTGTATTTGGCCCGCCGGGAAGCCTAAGATCGCGCTCAATCGTAGCTTTTTCTTAGTATGCCCAGCTTCGCGAATATACCCCGTGCCCGGCAAGCGGTGAATTATGACAGTTATGTTGCAGTTCCGGCGCGGCCTCTGGGCCGGGTCTGGATGAAACCATTGATTGAGGAAAGAGATGCCGGAATTGCTGCTGCTGCGCCACGCGAAGTCGGACTGGAAGGATCGCCGGTTGGACGATTTCGACCGTCCGCTGGCCCCGCGCGGGCGCGAGGCCGCGCCGCTGATGGGCCGATACCTGCGGGATCAGGGGCTGGAGCCGGACCTGGTGTTGTGCTCCATGGCCCGGCGGGCCAGGGAGACTCTGGCGTTGCTCTTGACAGCGCTAGCATCGGCGCCTGAAATCAGTTATTTGAAGACACTCTATCTGGCGCCGCCGAGCCGCCTGCTCGCGGTGCTGCGACGCCAACGCCCGGATCGCGGCCGCATCCTGCTGGTCGCCCATAATCCGGGGCTGCACCATCTGGCGCTTGACCTGGCCGGGGGGCAGGGGGGCGCGGCAGGCCGCGCGCTGGCGGAGAAGTATCCGACTGCCGCTTTGGCGCGGTTCCAGGTCGCCGGCTGGGCGGAACTGGGCGCGGATGGAGGAGGCGCACCGGCCAGGCTGGTGGAATTCGTGAAACCCCGGGAGCTTGCCGGGGAGGAATAGCGAGAAGCCTTGCGCGCATCGTCGTGCCCGGGGCTAATCGCGGGGCCAATAACAAGAGGCCGGGACGGGGCCCGGGGCAGGCGCCGGGGCGCGGGATCACCTGCCGGACGCCGCCGGACGCGATAACCAGGAGGAAGTTGCCCGTGAAGATCACCAAGATGGACCGGCGCCTGCGTAGCCAGGGCTGGTTCAACGACCGGGAGAATCCCGGCATGACGGCGCTCTACCTGGAGCGCTATCTGAACTACGGCCTGACCCAGGAGGAACTGACCTCCGGCAAGCCGATCATCGGCATCGCCCAGACCGGCAGCGATCTCTCCCCCTGCAACCGCATTCATGTCGACCTCGCCCGGCGCATGCGCGACGGCATCCGCGACGCCGGCGGCATCGCCTTCGAATTTCCCGTGCATCCGATCCAGGAAACCGGCAAGCGGCCGACCGCCGCGCTGGACCGCAACCTCGCCTACCTCGGTCTGGTCGAGATTCTGCACGGCTATCCCATCGACGGGGTGATCCTCACCACCGGCTGCGACAAGACCACGCCGGCCTGCCTGATGGCGGCGGCGACGGTCGACATGCCGGCCATCGCCATCAACGGCGGGCCGATGCTGGACGGCCACTGGAACGGCAAGCTGGTCGGCTCCGGCACCGTGGTGTGGGAGGCGCGGCGCCTGCATGCCGCCGGTGAGATCGGCTACGACGAGTTCATCTCCATGGTGGCGGCCTCGGCGCCCAGCGCCGGGCACTGCAACACCATGGGCACGGCGCTGTCGACCAACTCGCTGGCCGAGGCCCTGGGCATGATGCTGCCGGGCTGCGCGGCCATCCCGGCGCCGTACCGCGAGCGCGGCCAGATCGCCTACGAGACCGGCCGGCGCATCGTCGAGATGGTGTGGGAGGAACTGACCCCCTCCAAGATCATGACCCGCGCGGCCTTCGAGAACGCCATCGTGGTGAACTCGGCGATCGGCGGATCGACCAACTGCCCGATCCACATCAACGCCATCGCGCGCCACATGGGCGTCGACCTGGTGATCGAGGACTGGCAGACCCACGGCCACGACATTCCGCTGCTGGTCAACTGCCAGCCCGCCGGCGAACACCTCGGTGAAGGCTATCACCGCGCCGGCGGCGTGCCGGCGGTGATCGGCGAACTGATCCGCGCCGGCAAGATCAACACCGGGGCGATGACCGTGGCCGGCAAGACCATGGGCGAATTGCACAGCGACAGCGTGGCCAGCGACCGTGACGTCATCCGCGCCTACGACTCGCCGCTCATGGAGGAGGCCGGCTTCGTGGTGCTGAGCGGCAATCTCTTCGATGCCGCCATCATGAAGACCTCGGTGATCAGTCCCGGCTTCCGCAAGCGCTACCTCTCGACGCCGGGCCAGGAAAACGTCTTCGAAGGCCGCGCCATCGTCTTCGAAGGGCCGGAGGATTATCACCACCGCATCAACGACCCGGCGCTGGACATCGACGATACCTGCCTGCTGTTCGTGCGCGGCTGCGGGCCGATCGGCTATCCGGGTTCGGCCGAGGTGGTCAACATGCAGCCGCCCGACACCCTCATCCGGGCCGGCGTGGTGGAACTGCCGACCATCGGCGACGGCCGCCAGAGCGGCACCTCCGGCAGCCCCTCGATCCTCAACGCCTCGCCGGAATCGGCGGCGGGTTCGGGCCTGGCGATCATCGAGACCGGCGACCGCGTGCGCATCGACCTGAACGCGCGGAGCGTCGACCTGCTGCTCAGCGAGGACGAACTCGCGGCGCGCCGGAAGGCTTATGCGGCCCCCGTGCTGGAAAACCAGACGCCCTGGCAGGAGATCTACCGCGGCGCGGTCGGCCAGTTGTCTTCCGGCGGCTGCCTGGAACTGGCGACGCACTATCACCAGGTCGTCAAGAACGTGCCCCGGCACTCCCACTAAAGGGCACTCCCACTAAGAGGAACGGCAAAATGGGCGACAGCCTGCAGGGCAAGACGGCGCTGGTGACGGCGTCGGCGCAGGGTATCGGGCGCGCGACGGCACTCGCCTTCGCGGCCGAGGGCGCCGAGGTGATGGCGACCGATATCAACCTGGATCGTCTCGAGGAACTCTCCGGCACCCCGGGGATCAGCGTGCGGCGCCTCGATGTCATGGACCCCCAGGCGGTGAACGCCCTGGCCGCCGAGATGCCGCCGCTGGACGTGCTGTGCAACGTCGCCGGCTACGTGCACAACGGCACCATCCTCGACTGCCCGGAGGAGGACTGGGATTTCTCCTTCGACCTCAACGTGAAGTCGATGTACCGCATGATCCGCGCCTTCCTGCCGGCGATGCTGGACGCCGGCGGCGGCTCCATCGTCAACATGGCCTCTGTGGCCTCTTCCCTGCGCGGGTTGCCGAACCGCTGCGTCTACGGTGCCAGCAAGGCGGCGGTGATCGGGCTCACCAAGTCGGTGGCGGCGGACTACATCCAGCAGGGCATCCGCTGCAACTGCATCTGCCCGGGCACCATCGAATCGCCTTCGCTCGACGACCGCATCAACGCCTTTGCCGACCCGGCGGCGGCGCGCAAGGCCTTCATCGCCCGCCAGCCCATCGGCCGCCTCGGCACGCCGGAGGAAATCGCCGGCATGGCGGTCTACCTGGCCGGCGACGTCTCCGCCTACACCACCGGCACCGCGATGATCGTCGACGGCGGCGTGACCCTGTAGGTGGGCGCCTAACAGGGTGCTGAAAAACGGATCCAGCCCGTGGCGCATCCTTCGAGACGGGCCTGCCGGCCCTCCTCAGGATGAGGCTAAATATATGAAATTTAATAACACCTCATCCTGAGGAAGCCCCGTAAGGGGCTGTCTCGAAGGATGGCCAGGGGCTCCACAGACCTTTTTCAGCACCCTGCTAGGCGCGCGGCAGGCCCGAGGGCGGCAGGCCCGGCTTCACCTTGCGCTCGCGGTACAGCAGGTAAAGTCCGCTGGACAGCACCACGCCGGCGCCGACCAGGGTCCATTCGTCGGGGAAGTCGCCGAACACGATGTAGCCGAGCAGGATCATGGGCAGCAGCTGGATATAGAGGAAGGGCGCCAGGACCGGTGCCGGCGCCAGGCGGTGGGCCAGGATCAGCATCCAGTGGCCGAAGCCGCCCAGGGCGCCGAGGCAGAGCATCAGCAGGGCACCTTTCAGGTCCGGCGTCTGCCAGAAGAAGGGCACCAGCGGCGTGATGGCGATGGCACCGACCACGGCGCTGTAGAACTGGGTGGTGACCGCGCGGTCGACGCCGGCCAGCTTGCGGGTGGTGATCTGGTAGAGCGCGCCGAACAGGGCGCAGAGCATCGACAGGCTGGCGGCCCAGTGCACCAGGCCGAGACCCGGGCGCGCGACGATGACGACCCCGATGAAGCCGATCACGATGGCGGCCCAGCGCCGCGGCCCGACGTATTCGCCCAGCAGCGGCACCGCCAGGGCGGCGACCATCAGCGGCGTGGAAAACTGGATCGACGAGGTCTGCGCCAGTTGCAGGAACTGCAGGGCGGCGAAGTTGGTGCAGGTGGCGCCGAACAGGAAGAGGGAGCGCAGGATCTGCAGCCCCGGGCGGTGGCTGACCAGCAGGCTGCGCCCGTGGATCGGCAGCAGGATGACGGCGGCCAGCACCACGTGGCCGACGTAGCGCGCCCAGACCACCTGCCCGACCGGGTAGCTCTGCACCAGATACTTGGCCGTGGTGTCGAGCATGGCGAAGGTGCAGAAGGCGGCGACGATCAGCAGGATGCCGCGCAGCGGTTCGTTGCTGATCGGCTCGATGCTGAAGGAACGCGGGGCTGTCATGGGGCGGTTCGCTCGCGGGCGGTTGCGACGGGGCAGTGGCGGTGGGGCAGTGGCGGCGGGGCACTTGCGGCCGGGCGGCAGCCCAAATGGTACCGCTACCTATGGTAATCTCAGCCTTTCCCGGGTGACACCCCCATCTCCGCACGGGGTCCATGCGCAAAGCGGGCAGCTGTGCCGGCGCGCCGGCTTGGCGCTGGACGCCCGCCGCGAACTGCCGTACATGCTTGGACCATGGCTGAAAGCGACACCAGGACCCAAAGCGAACCCGGCGCCGCGTTGCGCATCCTCAGGCCGCAGGGGCCGGCGGTGCCGGTGCTCTTCGACAGCCCGCACAGCGGTACCGACTACCCCGCCGATTTCGGCACCATCGCGCCGATGGCGGTGCTGCGCCGCTCGGAGGATGCCTTCGTCGATGCGCTCTTCGCCTCGGCGCCGGCGCACGGCGCGCCGCTGATCGCCGCGACCTTCCCGCGCATTTACATCGATCCCAACCGCGACCTCATCGACCTCGACCCGGCGATGCTCGACGGCCCCTGGCCCGACCCCCTGGTGCCGAGCCGCAAGACCGAGCTGGGCGTCGGCCTCGTCTGGCGGATCATGCCGCCGGATTTTCGGCTCTACGACCGTCTGCTGACGGTCGCGGAGGTGCGCGGCCGTATCGATCGCTGCTGGAAGCCCTACCACCGCGCGGTGGCCGGCGCGCTCGATGCGGCCCATGAAAGTTACGGCAAGGTCTGGCACGTGAACTGCCACTCGATGCCGGCGGTCGGCAACGCGGCCAGCGAGGACGGCCCGGTGGCGCGCGCCGAGTTCGTGCTGGGCGACCGCGACGGCACCACCTGCGAGCCCGGCTTCACCGCCTTCGTCGCCGAGCAGTTGCGCGACATGGGCTACGACGTGAGGATCAACCAGCCCTACAAAGGCGTCGAGCTGGTACGCCGCTATTCCGATCCGGCAAACGGCCGCCACAGCCTGCAGCTGGAGGTCAACCGCAAGCTCTACATGGACGAGCAGCGCATCGAGAAGAACGCCGGCTTCAACGACCTGCAGGCCAACCTCGACAAGCTGATCGCCGCGATCTGCCGCTATGCCCAGGCGCAGATCGGCTGACGGTGGGCCGCCCTCAGGGTTCTGTTAGGATTCCCCGCTAAGATCACGATGTTTCTGTGAGCCGGGCAGCGCGGAAGGGAAGCCGTGGACGCAAGGACAAGTGACTTCATCGCCCTCATGCCAAAGGTCGAGCTGCACGTGCACCTCGAGGGCTCCGCCGAGGTGGACACGCTGCTGGAGCTGGCTGCCGGCAACGGTATCGCCTTGTCCCGCCAGCAGGGCGAGGCGGTGCGCCGGCCCGGCGCCTACGACTCCTTCGACCAGTTCGCCCGTGCTTTCCTGATGACGGTGCACTGCCTGCGCCGGCTCGACGACTTCGCCGTGCTCGCTTACCGCCACGGGGCGGCCATGCAGCGCCAGAACATCCGCTACGCCGAGATTACCTGGACGCCGCAGCTCTACGGGCACCTGCGCTTGCCGCCGGGGGCGATCCTCGACGCGCTCAATGCCGGCCGTGCCAAGGCGCGCGATGCCTGGGGAGTCGAGATGCGCTGGATTCCCGACCTGGTGCGCAGCTATCCCGGCCCGGCGCTGAAGGTTCAAGCCTGGGCATCGTCCCGGCAGGCGCGCGACGGGGGCGGCGTGGCTCTCGGCCTCGGCGGGCCGGAAGCCGAAGTGCTGGCGCCGGAGATCCGTGAGGCCTTCGCGCGGGCCAAGGCTGCCGGGCTGCCGGCCAATCCGCATGCCGGGGAAGGGGCCGGCCCGGCGAGCATCTGGCTGGCCCTGCGCGCGCTGTCGGCGGTGCGGATCGGCCACGGCGTCCGTGCGGTGGAGGATGCAGCATTGGTCGCTTATCTGGCCGAACACCAGATCGCGCTGGAAGTCTGTCCCACAAGCAATGTCCAGCTGAAGATCTTTCAGAGCTATGCGGCGCACCCCTTAAGGCTGCTTGCCGAGCAGGGCTGCAGGGTTACCATCAATTCCGACGATCCTGCGCTGTTCGGCAGTGATCTGAGTGCGGAGTACCGCCATGCCGTCGCTGACTGCGGCCTCACGCTGACGCAGCTCGAAAGGGCCGTCGTTGCGGCGGTCGACAGCGCTCATCTGGCGCCGGCGGAGAGAGCGGCGATGGCGCAGGATTTCAAGGCGGCGTTCGACCGCTGCCGGGCTGAAGTGGGGGAATAGGTGGCAAGCAGCCTGGAAAGCGAGATTGCCGAGCAGCGGCGGTGGCGGCTGAGGCCGGCCTTTCAGAAACTGACGGTTTTCGACAGCCTTGTGCGGAACGAGTTCCTCTCGTCTCAGCAACATGGCGCGATGGAATCGGCGCTGCTGCAGCCGGTCATCGCCTTTGCTGTCGCGCGGGTGCCGTTCTATCGCGAGCTGTTTGCCCGGCTTGGCCTGCGCGCCGCCGATATTGCCAGTGCCGCCGATCTGGTGAAACTGCCGTTGCTGTCGAAGATCGACCTGGTACGGCAAGGCCGGCGGCTGCAGGCCGAGCAGCTGCCGCAAGGCGAAAAAATCTTCGGCCCTTTTCTCTCGTCCGGGACTACCGGCCGCCCGGCCAAGGTACTGCATACCCATCGCAGCAATTCGATGTTCACTTTCCTGGGGCAGCGCCAGATCCGTTGGTTGCGCTGGGACCCGATGGCGCGGACGGCGGAGATACGGCTGCCGAGCCAGTTGCCGGGTTTGGCGGAGGGGCGGCAGGTTGATGTCGGGGAAACCTGCCGAAGAGACGGGTGGCGCTATATGGGCAGCTTCTTCGAGACCGGTCCCTATTGCGGGTTTTCGGTTTTCAACCCGGTCGAGGCGCAGGTCGAATGGCTGCGGCATGAGCAACCGACCTATCTCACCGGCTATTCGGAGACTCTGGAACAGCTGGCTCTGGCGGCGCGCGGCGGGAAATGTCCCACGTCGCTGCGCGGCCTGCGCGCGATTTCAGAGCAGTTGACCGAGGGCATGCGCCGGCGCATCGCCGGGGTCTTCGGGGCTCCGGTCGCCCAGAACTATGGCTTGAACGAGATCGGACTCGTCGCCGGCATGTGCGAGGCCGGCCGTTATCACGTCCACAGCGAGCACTGCATCGTCGAGATCGTCGATCAGGACGGCAAGCCTTGCGCGCCCGGGCAGTCCGGCCGCATCGTGGTCACCGCCCTCAAAAACCTGGCGATGCCGTTGCTGCGCTACGACACCGACGACGTCGCGGAAGTGCCGGAAGGCCCCTGTCCCTGCGGGCGCATCCTGCCATCCTTCGGCAAGGTCGTCGGCCGTTACAGTCGCATCGCCTATCTGCCGGAAGGAACCCTCGGCTACGTTGGTGCCTTGCGGACCGTGCTGGAGGAGATGCCGGAAGAACTGCTGCACGACCTCAGGCAGTTCCAGGTCCATCAGTTCCGCGATGGCCGCTTCGAGTTGCGCCTGCGCACCACGGCAACGTTGCCGCCCGAGGTTGGTACAAGGGTCGATGCCGCATGGAGGGCTGCGACCGGGGGCAGGGACCTGCCGCTGAAGATCGTCGAGGTGGACGAGATTGCGCGCCCACCGGGCGGCAAGTACCAGGATTTCACTTCCGACTTCATGCCGGCGATGGGCAGTGCGGAAGAACCGGAACCGGAAAACTAGCGCCTACCAGCTGTTGCGCAGTTCGCGCAGTTTCAGGAACACGTCCTTGGGGCTCGGCTGGTCGGGCAGGTCCGGGAAAGCCTCGCGCAGGCGGGCGATCACCGTCGGGCTCTGCAGGCGGAAAAAGGCGTTCACCTTCTTCTCTTCGGCCAGGGTGGTGATCATCGCGTGGTCGGTGTCCTGGTGGTCCACCCGGGTCAGGAGGGATGCGGCCTCCGCGTTGTCCGGCTCGCGGTCCAGGGTGAACTTCAGATTGTTCACGATGTAGTCGTGTCCCGGAAAGACCTGCGTCGTCTCGGGCAGTTTGGAAAGCTGCTCGGCGAAGGTGTGATACAGCTCGTTGGGATGGCCGCCGTTATGGCAGTTGCCGGCCCCGGCGTTGAACAGGGTGTCGCCGCAGAACAGGCCCGGCTGGTCGGTGTGGGACAGCAGGCAGACGTGGCTCATGGTGTGGCCCGGCGTGTCGAGCACCTCCAGTTCCACCGTCTTGCCGACCTTCACCAGGTCGCCGGCGCCCAGGCCCTGGTCCATGCCGGGGATGCGCGCCTTGGCGTTCTTGTGCGCCAGGATCTTCGCGCCGGTCGCCGCCACCACCGGTTTGTTGCCGCCGATGTGGTCGCCGTGCTCGTGGGTGTTGAGGATCTGGGTGATCTGCCAGCCGCGGTCCTTGGCCAGCGCCAGGCACTTCTGGTGGTCGAGCGGGTCGATGGTCAGCGCCTCGCCGGTCTCGGGGCAGGCAATCAGGTAATTGAAGTTGCGGTAGGCGTTGGCGGTCCAGATCTGCTCGACGATCATGCGGCGCTCCTCGTTTGCCAGGCTCTGTATGTTTGGTCGCATCATAAAGGATCAGGCGGCGGCCCGCTATCGGCCCCATTGGCCGGGGCCTACTTGATCAGCCCGATGATGTCGCGGAACGCGTCGGTGGCGCCACGCTCCAGCCATTCGAAGACCACCATCTCCGCGGTGACCGGCGTGGCGGCCATGGTTCCCCAGGTTTCCGGTGCGGGCTGCGCGCGCTCGGCCAGGCAGTCGATGACCAGAAACACCTGGGTGCCCGGCGGCAGGCGCGTTATCTCCGGTTCGCTCAGCAGACCGGCGGCGACCACCTGGCTGCGGCCGGTGGCGAGGGCGACGCGCCAGTTGGGGCTGTTGGCGCTGACCGCCGGCACCTCCAGGCGCCGCGCCGCGGCCTGCAGCAGGGCGAGGGTGCGCGCGGCTTCGGGCGGCGGGTCGCCGGGCAGCAGCAGGAGGGAACGTTTGGCCGAGAGCGGCATGGATTTCCGAACCGAGATGAAACCGCCGCCACGATAGGCAAGTGGCGGCGCGAAGCCAAGGGAGGGCGTGGGCGTGGCGCGACCCGCTGGCCTTCCGGCGGCAGTCTGCCTATACCCTTGAGGGCGCCGTTTCCCGTTACCCCTGCCAAGAGTTGCCGCCATGACCGTGACTGCCCATCCCGCCGCTGTTCTCAGGGCTCTGCTGGCCAAGCCCGAACTGGCGGTGATGCCCTGCTGCTTCGATGCGCTCTCCGCCCGCCTCATCGAGCAGGCCGGGTTCGACGTCACCTTCATGAGCGGCTTTGCCGTCTCCGCCGCGCGGCTCGGTCTGCCGGATACCGGCCTGATCTCCTACGGCGAGATCGTCGATACCGGGCGCAACATCTGCGCCGCCACCTCCATCCCGGTGATCGGCGACGGCGACACCGGCTACGGCAACGCGGTGAACGTGAAGCGCACCGTGCAAGGCTATGCCCAGGCCGGTTTCGCCGCGGTGATGATCGAGGACCAGGTCTGGCCCAAGCGCTGCGGCCACACCCGCGGCAAGGCGGTGGTCGACCGGGCCGAGGCCGTGGCGCGCATCCGTGCCGCCGCCGACGCCCGCGACGAGGGACGTGAAAAGGGCGGCGGCGATATCCTGATCCTGGCGCGCACCGACGCGCGGGGCACCGACGGCCTGGACGAGGCGCTGCGCCGCATCGAGGCCTTCACCGAAGCCGGCGCCGACATCCTGTTTCTGGAAGCGCCGAAGTCGGAGGCGGAAATGCGCGCCTTCTGTGCGGCGACCGACCGTCCCACCCTGGCCAACATGCTGGAGCAGGGCGAGACGCCGCTGCTGCCGCCGGCCGACCTGCAGGAGATCGGCTACAGCCTGGCCGCCTATCCGTTGACGCTCCTCTCGGCGGCGATGAAGGCGATGCAGGATGCGCTGGCGTCCTTCAAGCGCGGCGAACACCCGCAAAACCTGCTCGATTGGGACAGTCTGCGCGAGGTGGTCGGCTTCAACGCCTATGACGCGGAAGCCGAACGCTACAGCGGCAAGTGAGGTGACCGGGTTGCGCCACCCAGCGCCCCGGTTGGGGCGCTTGAGGGCAAAAGTCGGAACAGACAGGTAATTCTGACGACAGAACCGGGCATATTCCGGGAATGTCCCCTGTTCCCGTAACCCGTGTTCCCGTAAATAGACGAAATAAAAAAGATATGTTGATTGTAAGGCTGCCGGTGGAAGGCCACTTGTTTATCGTGGGCAAATTATTGCCGACAAAATTAAAGGGCATTTCAAATGACCTTCAAGAAATTCTCCACTACGCAAGACACCCCGGTAAAGCATGCCGATGCCGACAAGCCCAAGGACGCGGCGGCGAAGCCGGTCGAAGTGGCCCCGGCACCCAAGAAGTAGGGGCCTGAATGGAGGGGCCCTGGCCCCTCCACCCTGTTCACCGTACGGCAAGTCGCCGAGAGAGGGGCCCGTTCATGACGACCCCATTGATGACCAGATCCAGCGAAAAAACGGTGACCTTCCGCCGGCCCTTCTTCATCGCCGGGTTGGACGAAATCTTCCCCGCAGGCGACTACGGCATCGAAACCGAAGAAGAATTCGTCCCCGGCGCTTCCATGCCCGTCTATCGGCGGGTTGCGACGGTGATCCGCCTGCATTCGGTGTCCGGCGATCCCAGCCTTACGCGCGCCCTGACGGTCGACCCGGATCGTCTGGAGGCGGCTTTGGCGCGTGACCGGCTGCCTCTCCCGATCTCCCCTTAGGCGTCGGCACGCTCAGTCGAAGCGCCCCAGCAGGCGGTCGATGGGGGCGTAGTCGTCGGTCAGCAGCGGTGGCCGGCGCCGGGCGATGAGATCGTCGATGCCCCGGGCCGAGAGGCGGCCGGAGGTCAGCAGGTCCGGCGCATCGCTGGTCAGCCGGGAAAAGGCGCTCGGCGTTTCGCCGGCCAGCACGATGAAGACGAGGCGTGCGTCCGGTTCGGGCGTGGCGATCTCGGCCCAGACCTCGACCACCGGGAAGGCCGTCCGCAGCGTGCGCAGGACGGCCGCCAGGGCATCCAGCCGGTCGGCGAAATCGATCACGTTCATCAGATAGACGCCGTCCGGATTCAACCGCGCGCGCACCAGGTCGAAGAACTCCTGCGTCACCAGATGCGCCGGCACCGCGATGTCGGTGAAGGCATCGCCGACGACCACGTCGTAGGTGGACGGATCGCTGCGCAGGACCCGCCGGGCATCGTCATGGACGATGCGGGCGCTTGCCGGGTCGAACCAGAAGTCGCTGACGGCGGTTGCGGTGACGGCGGGATCGATCTCCGCCACGGTAACCGCGGCGTCGAGGCCGCGGGCATGCCAGGCGCGCGGGATCGAATAGGAACCGCCGCCGATGAAAAAGGCGGTGAAAGGATGTTCCGTCATACGGGCACGGGCCAGGCTGTCGAGCATCGACGCATGGGGCGTCAGCATGCGTTGCGGCGAGCCTTTGACCGAAATGCCGTGGCCGAGGTGGTCCAGCACCATCAGGTGGGCGGGCTCGCCGGCCTCTTCGGCGACATCCAGCACCCGGATGCAGAAGTAGTCGCTCTCCCGGGTGCAGGGATCGGGCTGCGCCAGGCTCAGGCCGGCAAGTCCGAGCGGCAGCAGCAGGCCGGCCAGGGCGGCAAGCGCCGGCAGCAGGCGGCGGGCCTGCCGCGCCGCCGCGAAGGCGGTCACGGCGAGCAGCACATAGACCGCCGTCACGGTCGCCAGGGTGCCGACCGAACCGAGCCAGGAGATGAACAGAAAGCCGGCCAGCAGGGTACCGGCGATGGCGCCGAGGGCGCCGGCGGCGAAGATGGCGCCCAGTGCGCGCCCGGCATGGTCCGGCTGCGCCGCGACGGCGACCTTGGCCAGCACCGGCGCCGGAATGCCGGCGAAGAACGATGGCAGGAAGAACACCAACGCGGTGAGCGCGGCGATGGCGGCCAGCGGATCGGACAGGAGAGGCAGGATCGCGGCGGCACCCCAACGCAGCACGAAGACCGCGCCGGCGGTGGTCAGCGCGGCGCCCACCATGCTCCAGCCGGTAAGGGTGAGGGCGCGCGGCGCGGGCCGTTCGGCAAGACGGCCGCCGGCCCAGTGTCCGGCCGAGAAGCCGGCCAGCACCACCGCGATGACCGCGGTCCAGGTATAGAGCGACATGCCGAGGTAGGGCGCCAGCATCCGCCCGGCGACGATCTCCACCACCAGGCTGGCGGCGGCGACGGCGGCCTGCATGACGACCAGCAGGAACACCGGCGGCAGGGCGGCCGTGCCGGGCTCGGGTGCCGCGCTTGATTCGCCTTCCGCTTCAGGGTCTGGAGCACGCACGCGACTTCACCCGCTTACAATGGAACCCGGGGTTCCATTTACCGTTCCCGTGAAGGCGCGGGCAAGCGGTTAGAGCGTCCGTCTTCAGTCGGCGGCGGCCTGCAGCAGTTCCGGCAGGGTGAAGATTTCGCGGTCCTGCGCGACGCCGCGGAAGCGGTGGCGGCCGACCGACACCAGGGTGCCGGCGACGAAGCGCTCGAACTCCTCCGATACCAGCACGGGCAGGCGGAGTTCCTTGGTCAGGCCGTCCATGCGCGCGGCCTCGTTGGTGGCCGGGCCGATCACCGTGAAGTCCAGCCGGCTGGCGGCGCCGATGTTGCCGTAAGTGACGTTGCCGAGGTGCAGCGAGATGCCGAACTCCAGGGGTGCGCGGCCCAGCTGGGCGAACTCCTCGTTCACCGCGGCCATGCGCTGCAAGGCGTCGCGCACGGCGTCCACCGCCTTGCCGCAGGCGCTGCGCCCGCAGAACAGCTCGTCGCCTTCACCGCCGTTCTTCTTGTAGCCGCCCTTGGGGCAGAATACCTCGACGCCGTCGGGGGCGGTCTCGGTCTTCTCCATCGGGAAGATTGCCAGCACCGCATCGCCGATGAATTTCAGCACCTCGCCGCCATGGTCCAGCACGGCGCCGGCGACGGCCTCGAAGTAGCGGTTCAGCAGGTCCAGGTAGTCTGCCCGTGGCAGGGTATCGGCCAGGCCGGTGGAGCCGCGCAGGTCGCTGTACCAGATGACGGCGGGAATGTCCTCGCCGTCGCCGCGCTTGATCAGGCCGTTCAGCACGCGCTGGCCGGTATAGGCGCCCAGGTAGGTGTCGAGCAGCGAGCGCGAGGTGCGGTGCAGCGCCTGCACTTCCATCAGGCGGCTGAGGATCGGCAGGATCTCGTGAATGCAGCCGAGCTGTTCCGTGGTGAAGCCGCCGGGGCGGTCGCTGGCAATCGTCAGCACATTGATCTTACCGCTGGAAAAGCGCATCGGCATGGCGACGTAGTCGGTCATGCCGTCCTGGATCAGGTCGTCCAGGATCGGGAAATCGCGCGGCGGGTTCTCCCCGTCCAAGCGACGCCGAATGCCGCCTTCGCCATTGAAGATGCGGATCACCGGGCTCTTCAGATAGGCATCCGACTGCAGGCCGAAGTGCGGCAGGTCGCGCTCGTCGACCACGCTTTCGCCGCGCCGCCACACGAAGGCGTTGCTGGCCAGTTGCGGGTGCAGGGTGGGAATGATCATGCTCAGGCGGCCGACGCCGAAGCCGGTCTCGACCAGTTGGCGCGCAAAGCGGTCGACCAGTTCGGCCGAGGAGGTCGCCTCCCAGGCCTCGCGCAGCAGCCAGCCGGCCAGCGGATTGGCGGCCTCGATGCCGGTGCCGACCGGATCGATCTCGACCGGCTGGTCCTCCTGGAACCAGGCGTCCATCTTGTTCCAGTAGAAGGCGATATAGCCGCGGATGCCGAGGCCGTCCTCGATCGGGTCCTCGTAGCTCCAGGCGGCGTTCTCCGCCACCTTGTCGCCGACCACCACCGACCAGTAGGTCGCGGTGCCTTTGAAGGGGCAGTAGGTGTGGTGGCTGGAGGGCTGCAGGAACTCCATGGCGATATCTTCGCGCGGCAGATAGTAGACCGGCGGCAGACGGGTTTCCTTCAGCACCAGGGCGCGCCGGCTGTCGGCGATGGGGCGGCCGTTGAAGACGACCTTCACCCGCTTGCCGCTGGGCTCGATGGTCATGCTGTAGTCGGCCGGGGCCAGGGCATCCGGCTGCTTGGCGGCGAGGGGAGCGAAGGGAACGACGGCCTCTGCCATGTCCAATTCCTACTCTTCAAAGGGCGCGGAGCAGGGGCCGGGCCCGGGTCTGACCCAGGGTAAGCCCCTCCAGCCGGGGAGGGAAGATATCAAGGCTCCTCTATATAGGATGCTTGCGCCTGGAGAGAACCGCTCTTACGACAACCCACCTCTGATTGCTGACAGCATGGCGTCGGGGGCGTGGTGGGGCGCGGGGATGTTCGTAATTTTCGGTTCCGAAAATGGGCCCGCCGGCCTATACTCCAGCCGGGGGAGGACAGCCATGACCGCAGCCACCAGAACGCTTTCCGGCCGGACCAGGCCAGGCGCCAGATCAGGCGCCAGGCCGGACACCAAGTCGGGCGCCGGCTCGGGGGGCGCCGGCGCAGGTACGGGCCCCGGCACTGGCCCCGGCACTGGACAAGGTAGCGGCGACGCCGCCCGCAGTGAGTTGAACCTGCGCCAGGAGCAGATCATCGCCCTGGTGCGCGAGCGCGGCTTCGTCGCCATCGAGGCCCTGGCCGAGCATTTCTCCGTAACGCCGCAGACGATCCGGCGCGATATCAACCAGCTCTGCGATCTCGGCCTGCTGCGCCGTTACCACGGCGGCGCCGGCCTGGCCTCCAGCGTGGAAAACCTCGCCTACCAGACCCGCCAGGTACTGCACCAGGAGGAAAAGGCGCGCATCGCCCGCGTCCTGGCGGCGGAGATTCCCGACAACGCCTCCCTCTTCATCAATATCGGCACCACGACCGAGGAAGTGGCCAAGGCCCTGGTGGACCACAACGGTCTTCGGGTCATCACCAATAATCTCAACGTTGCCAATATCTTGGCCGCAAAGACCGATTTCGAGGTGATCGTCACCGGCGGCGTCGTGCGCAGCCGCGACCGCGGCATCGTGGGCGAGGCCAGCATCGACACCATTCAGCAGTTCAAGGTCGACTTCGGCATCATCGGCATCTCCGGCATCGACGACGACGGGACGCTGCTGGATTTCGATTACCGCGAGGTGCGCGCGGCGCAGGCGATCATCAAGAACTCGCGCCGGGTGTTCCTCGCCACCGACCACACCAAGTTCGGCCGCAACGCCATGGTGCGCCTCGGCCAGGTCGACGAGATCGATGCGATCTTCACCGACCGCGCGCCGCCCAAGGTGATGTTCGACCTCCTCGCCGCCGCCGAGGTGGAACTGCACATCGCGCCGGCTGCCTAGCGGCGTCCCGCCCGGCCGCCTCAGCGGCACCCGGCAGCCACCCGGTCTCTTCCCCGCGGCCCGGCGCCATATCCCATCGCCGGGGCCGATCATCCAATCACCACGCCCGACTCCCGTGCCCGATTCCCGTGCCCGGCTCCCGTATTCGATCAGCGGAAATTTTCGTTTTCTGCCGTTCTCCGCGCCGCGGAACGGCTGAATGGCGCCGTTTTCCGCGCGTCAAAAGCTTCATATTCCAACGACTTGTTCAAAAATGTTCGGAAATGAAAATTACCCATTGCCACGCCGCGCCGGGCTCCCTTATGCTTCCCGCTCAATGAGAACCCCGGCTGCGACGCCGGAATGACCCGAAAACGGGCGGAATTGGGGAGGCAGTCTTTCGGAAATGACCGAAATTCTGGACATCGTGGTGGTGGGCGGCGGCATCAACGGTGCCGGCATCGCGCGCGATGCGGCGGGCCGCGGCCTTTCCGTGTTGCTTTGCGAAAAGAACGACCTCGCCAGCGGTACCTCCTCGGCCAGCACCAAGCTGATCCACGGCGGCCTGCGCTACCTGGAATATTACGAGTTCCGTCTGGTCCGCGAATCGTTGATCGAGCGCGAAGTGCTGCTGCGCGCGGCCCCGCACATCATCTGGCCGCTGCGCTTCGTGCTGCCCCACAACAAGGGCCTGCGGCCGGCCTGGATGATCCGCCTCGGCCTGTTCCTCTACGACCACCTCGGCGGGCGCAAGCTGCTGCCGGCCTCCCAGGGTATCGATCTGCGCCGCCATCCGGCCGGCGAGCCGCTGGCGGCCGATCTGCGCAAGGCCTTCGTCTACTCCGACTGCTGGGTGCAGGACGCGCGCCTCGTCGTGCTGAACGCCATCGACGCGCGCGAGCGCGGCGCCGAGGTGCTGACCCGCGTCGAGTGCGTGACGGCGCGCCGCGAGGGCAAGCTCTGGCATGTCGTGTTGCGCGACCGCCACGATAGCAGTGGCGGCAGCCAGCGCGAAGTCCGCGCCCGCGCCCTGGTCAATGCCGCCGGTCCCTGGACGGCGGAAGTCCTCGAACAGCGCGTCGGCCTCAACAAGGCCAAGTCTCTGCGCCTGGTCAAGGGCTCCCACATCGTGGTGCCGCGGCTGTTCGAGCACGCCTTTCCCTACATCTTCCAGAATCCGGACGGGCGCATCGTCTTTGCCATTCCCTACGAGGACGACTTCACCCTGATCGGCACCACCGACGTCGATTTCACCGGCGACGCCTCCGAGGTGAAGATCTCCGAAGCGGAGACGCGCTACCTCTGCGACGCGGTGAACGCCTATTTCAAGCGCAAGATCGCCCCGGCCGACGTGGTGTGGACCTATTCCGGCGTGCGCCCGCTCTACGACGACGCGGCGCAGAACGCCTCCTCGGCCACCCGTGACTACGTTCTGGAACTGGACCACGGCGAGGGCCGCGCCCCGCTGCTCAGCGTCTTCGGCGGCAAGATCACCACGTTCCGCAGGCTGTCCGAGCACGCATTGGAAAAGCTGGAAGGCGTCCTTGGCCCGCTGGGTGCGCCGTGGACCGCCGGCGTGGCGCTGCCGGGTGGCGACATGCCCGACGCCGACTTCGCGGGCTGCCTCAGGCGCTTCCAGCAGGATCACCCCTGGCTGCCGGCGGATCTGGCGCGCCGCTACCTGCGCGCCTACGGCACCCGCGCCGAAAAGCTGCTGGCCGGCGCCACCGGTCTGCAGGGGCTCGGCGATCATTTCGGCGACGGCCTCTACGAGGCCGAGGCCCGCTACCTGATGCGGAACGAGTGGGCCGAAACCGCCGACGACATGCTGTGGCGGCGCTCCAAGCTGGGCCTGCACGTGGATGCGGCGACCAAGGGGAAACTCGACGCCTGGATTGCGCGCCAGGAAATTCCGGCCAGGCAGCAGGAGATGGCCTGATGACCCTGGTACTACAGAATGTCAGCAAGCAGGTCGGCGTCGAAGAGCACATCCGCGACGTCAGCCTGACCCTGGAGAAGGGCTCGCTGAACGTCCTGCTCGGCCCCACGCTGTCGGGCAAGACCTCGCTGATGCGCCTGATGGCCGGGCTCGACCGGCCGACGTCCGGCGACATCCTGGTCGACGGCAAGAGCGTCGTCGGCATGCCGGTGCAGCGGCGCCAGGTGGCGATGGTCTATCAGCAGTTCATCAACTACCCGACCCTCAGCGTCTACGACAATATCGCCTCGCCGATGCGGGTTGCCGGCGCCGACAAGGCGACCATCGACCGCAAGGTGCGCGCCGCCGCCGAGCTGCTGAAGCTGACGCCGTACCTGGAGCGCACGCCGCTCAATCTCTCCGGCGGCCAGCAGCAGCGCACGGCCATTGCCCGCGCCCTGGTGAAGGACGCCAAGCTGGTGCTGCTCGACGAGCCGCTGGCCAACCTGGACTACAAGCTGCGCGAGGAACTGCGCGTGGAACTGCCGCGCCTCTTCGGCGAGACCGGCGCGGTTTTCGTCTATGCCACCACCGAGCCGCAGGAGGCCCTGTTGCTGGGCGGCAGGACGGCGACCCTGGCCGAAGGACGGGTGACCCAGTTCGGCACCACCATCGACGTCTACAGCCGCCCCACCGACCTGACGACGGCGCAGACCTTCTCCGATCCGCCGCTGAACGTGGTGCCGATGGTGAAGGCCGGCGGGCAGTTGCGCTACGACGACAAGACGATCGCCGCGCCGGCCGGTACCGAGTCCCTGGCCGACGGCCCCTACACCGTCGCGATCCGCCCGCACCATCTGATGCTGCACCGGCCCGCGGGCGCCGCGCTGGAGGTCACGGCGGCGGTATCGACCACCGAGATCACCGGCTCCGAAAGCTTCGTGCACCTGGAACACGGCGGGTCGCGCTGGGTCGCGCTGACCCACGGCGTCCACCGTGTCGAGGTTGGCGACAAGGTGCCGGTCTACCTCGATCCCGCGGGCTTCCTGGTGTTCGATGCGCAGCAGCGCCTCGTGGCGGCGCCCGCCGGCCAATCTGCCGCCCCTGGAATGAGGGCCTGAACCATGGCGAAGATCACCCTCGACAAGATCGCCCATTCCTATCTGCCGTATCCCAAGACGGATGCCGACTTCGCGCTGAAGGAAATCGACCACGTGTGGGAGGACGGCGGCGCCTATGCGCTGCTCGGCCCCTCGGGCTGCGGCAAGACCACGCTGCTGAACATCATTTCCGGCCTGCTGGTGCCCTCGCTGGGCAACCTGCTGTTCGACAAGCAGGACGTCACCCACCTGGCGCCGGAGCAGCGCAACATCGCCGAGGTGTTCCAGTTCCCGGTGGTCTACGACACCATGACGGTGGCCGAGAACCTGGCCTTCCCGCTGGTCAACCGCCGGATCCCGCGTGATGAGATCACGAAGCGCGTGAGCGCGGCGCTGGATATGCTGGACCTGACCGACAAGGCCAACCGCAAGGCCCAGGGCCTCACCGCCGACGAGAAGCAGAAGATTTCCCTGGGCCGCGGCCTGGTGCGCTACGACGTCAACGCCATCCTGTTCGACGAGCCGCTGACGGTCATCGATCCGCACATGAAGTGGCAGCTGCGCACCGAGTTGAAGGCGCTGCACCGCCGTTTCGGCCACACCATGATCTACGTGACCCACGACCAGACCGAGGCGCTGACCTTCGCCGACAAGGTGGTGGTGATGTACGAGGGCGAGGTGGTGCAGATCGGCACGCCCGAAGAACTGTTCGACGACCCGGCGCATACCTTCGTCGGCTACTTCATCGGCTCGCCCGGCATGAACGTGCTGCCCTGCGACGTCGCCGGGGACAAGCTCACCCTGGGCGGCCGGGAGATCACCCTGGGCCGCCGCTATCCCAAGATGAGCGGCAAGACCGAGGTCGGCGTGCGGCCGGAATTCGTGCGCCTGGCGCCGGCGGGGCAGGGCGCTGCCGGCGGGCTGCCGATCACCGTCACCGCGGTGGAGGATATCGGCCGCTTCAAGATCGTGCGCGCGCAGCTTCAAGGCCACAGTTTTGACGCGGTGCTGCCCGAAGGCAGCGAGGTGCCGGCCGAGGCCAGCGCGGTCGTCGATCCGGCCCGCCTCAAGATCTATCACGACTCCCATCTGGTGCGGGGGACTGCCTGAGCCATGGACAAGACCCCCAACAACAAGGCCTGGTTCATGGTGCTGCCGGTGGTGGTGCTGGTGGCGATCACCGCGATCATTCCGCTGATGACCGTGGTGAACTATTCGGTGCAGGACACCTTCGGGCAGAACCAGTTCTTCTGGGCCGGCACCGTCTGGTTCGAGGAGGTGCTGGCGTCCGAGCGCTTCCATGACGCCCTGCTGCGCAACCTGGCTTTCTCCGGCATCATCCTGGCCATCGAGATCCCCCTGGGTATCGCGGTCGCCCTGGCGATGCCGCGCAAGGGCCTCTGGGTGCCGGTCTGCCTCATCCTCATGGCTCTGCCGCTGCTGATCCCCTGGAACGTGGTCGGCACCATCTGGCAGGTCTTCGGGCGCGCCGACATCGGCCTGCTGGGCTATTTCCTCGCCTCCATCGGCGTTGACTACAACTACGCCCAGAACGCCTTCGATGCCTGGGCGACGGTCATCGTGATGGACGTCTGGCACTGGACCAGCCTGGTCGTGCTGCTGTGCTACGCCGGCCTGGTGTCGATCCCCGAGGCCTACTACCAGGCGGCGCGCATCGACGGCGCCTCGCGCTGGAAGGTGTTCCGCTACATCCAGCTGCCGAAGATGAACCGGGTCCTGCTGATCGCCGTGCTGCTGCGCTTCATGGACTCCTTCATGATCTATACCGAGCCCTTCGTGGTGACCGGCGGCGGTCCCGGCAACTCGACCACCTTCCTGTCCATCGACCTGGTGAAACTCGCCATCGGCCAGTTCGACCTCGGTCCGGCGGCGGCGATGTCGCTGATCTACTTCCTCATCATCCTGCTGCTGTCGTGGGTGTTCTATACGGTGATGACCAACTACGGGGCCGACAAGAACCCGGCGGGAGGCGGCCAATGAGCGCTGTCACCAGCGAGCGCGGCCAGGGCGCCGCGATCAATGCCCGGGGCGCCGCCCTGCGCCGCCGCACGGCGACGCGGCGCAGCCTGAAATGGCTGGTGCCGACGCTCTACATCGTCTTCCTGATGCTGCCGATCTACTGGCTGGTCAACATGAGCTTCAAGACCAACCAGGAGATCCTCTCGGGCTTCACCCTCTGGCCGGAGAACCCGACCCTGGCCAACTACGCGGTGATCTTCGGCGACCCCTCGTGGTACAACGGCTACATCAACTCGATCATCTACGTGGTGCTGAACACGTTGATCTCGGTTTCGGCGGCGCTGCCGGCGGCCTACGCCTTCTCACGCTACCGCTTCCTGGGCGACAAGCACCTGTTCTTCTGGCTGCTGACCAACCGCATGGCGCCGCCGGCGGTCTTCGCGCTGCCGTTCTTCCAGCTCTATTCCGCCTTCGGGCTGATCGACACCCACATCGCCGTGGCGCTGGCCCACTGCCTGTTCAACGTGCCGCTGGCGGTGTGGATCCTGGAAGGCTTCATGTCCGGCGTCCCCAAGGAAATCGACGAGACCGCCTATCTGGACGGTTACTCCTTCCCGCGCTTCTTCGTCCGGATCTTCGTGCCGCTGATCGCCTCGGGCATCGGCGTCGCCGCCTTCTTCTGCTTCATGTTTTCCTGGGTCGAGCTGCTGATCGCCCGCACCCTGACCACCACCTTCGCCAAGCCGATCGCCGCGACCATGACCCGCACGGTCTCGGCGTCGGGGCTGGATTGGGGCGTGCTGGCGGCGGCCGGCGTGCTGACCATCATTCCGGGCGCCCTGGTCATCTACTTCGTGCGCAACTACATCGCCAAGGGCTTTGCCCTGGGCCGCGTCTAAGGAGGACGCGCCGATGGAGGATACGGGCATCGTGCTCTGGCTGCAGAACCTCGATTTTTCCTGGATGGCCTGGACCTGGCCGACCGCGCTGTTCTTCGCCGTCATTCTGGCGCTGCTGATCGGGATGGGCGTTTGGGAGGCTTTGCGCCCCGGCGGATCGCCGCGCATCGGCCTGCTGCGTTTCGAAACCACCCGTGGCGACCGGCTGTTCCTGTCGCTTCTGGGCAGCGCCTTCATCAACCTGGCCTGGTTGGGCCTCGTCGGAACGACACTGTGGTGGGCCGTGGCGGTGTCGCTGGTCTACGCGGTTTTCGTATTCCGCTTTGTGTAAGGGTTTTTAGGTAGGTGCGGCGCCAAGTGCCGCATTGAGTGTCGTCAACGAATAACACTGAGGGAGGATATCGCATGAAAAGATATCTACTGACGACGGCGACGGTGCTTGCCATTGTGGTAAGCGCGGGCGCCGCCAGAGCGGACATGGACGCCGCCAAGCGTTGGGTGGACAACGAGTTCCAGCCCTCCGCCCTGTCCAAGGACGCCCAGATGACCGAGATGGAGTGGTTCATCAAGGCCGCCGAGCCCTTCCGGGGCATGGACATCAAGGTGGTGTCGGAGACGATCACCACCCACGAGTACGAGTCGAAGACGCTGGCCAAGGCCTTCACCGAGATCACCGGGATCAACGTGACCCATGACCTGATCGGTGAGGGCGACGTCGTCGAAAAGCTGCAGACGCAGATGCAGTCCGGCGAGAACATCTACGACGCCTACATCAACGACTCCGATCTGATCGGCACCCACTGGCGTTACCAGCAGGCGCGCAACCTGACCGACTGGATGGACGGCGAAGGCAAGGACGTGACCCTGCCGACCCTGGACATCGACGACTTCATCGGCAAGTCGTTCACCACCGGTCCGGACGGCAAGCTCTACCAGTTGCCGGACCAGCAGTTCGCGAACCTCTACTGGTTCCGCTATGACTGGTTCACCGATCCCCAGATCAAGGCCGACTTCAAGGCCGAATACGGCTACGACCTGGGTGTGCCGGTCAACTGGTCGGCTTACGAAGACATCGCCAAGTTCTTCACCGGCCGCGAGATCGACGGTAAGAAGGTCTACGGCCACATGGACTACGGCAAGAAGGATCCGTCGCTGGGCTGGCGCTTCACCGACGCCTGGCTGTCCATGGCCGGCAACGGCGACAAGGGCACCCCGAACGGCCTGCCGGTCGACGAATGGGGTATCCGCGTCAACGACCAGAGCCAGCCGGTCGGCTCCTGCGTGGCCCGCGGTGGCGACACCAACGGCCCGGCCGCCGTCTACTCCATCACCAAGTACATCGACTGGCTGAAGAACTATGCCCCGCCCGCGGCGGCCGGCATGGTCTTTGGCGAGGCCGGCCCGGTACCGGCGCAGGGTGAAGTCGCCCAGCAGATCTTCTGGTACACCGCCTTCACCGCCGACATGGTGAAGCCCGGCCTGCCGGTGGTGAATGCCGACGGCACGCCGAAGTGGCGTATGGCGCCGTCGCCGCACGGGGCGTACTGGGAAGAAGGCCAGAAGCTCGGCTATCAGGATGCCGGTTCCTGGACCCTGATGAAGTCGACCCCGGTCGACCGTGCCAAGGCGGCCTGGCTCTACGCCCAGTTCGTCACCTCGAAAACGGTGGACGTGAAGAAGAGCCACGTCGGCCTGACCTTCATCCGCGAAAGCAGCATCCAGCACGACAGCTTCACCGAGCGGGCGCCGGACCTCGGCGGTCTGGTGGAATTCTACCGCTCGCCGGCCCGCGTCCAGTGGTCGCCGACCGGCACCAACGTGCCCGATTACCCGAAGCTGGCGCAGTTGTGGTGGCAGAACATCGGTGATGCCTCTTCCGGTGCCAAGACCCCGCAGGAAGCGATGGACGCTCTCTGCGAGGCGCAGGAAAAGGTGCTGGCCCGCCTCGAACGTGCCGGCGTGCAGGGCGACATCGGCCCCAAGCTGAACGAAGAGAGGGATGCGTCCTACTGGCTGGACCAGCCCGGCGCGCCGAAGGCGAAACTCGACAACGAGAAGCCGGCGCCGGAAACCATCGACTACGACACCCTGGTGAAAAGCTGGAACATGTAATCAGCCACGGCTGAAGGACCGGGTCGGGGGCCTGAACCCTGCGGCCCGGTCCGGTTGGCTGGCGCGGCGACGTCGCGCCAGCCAGCCTTTTCCTCCAGAGCACTGGAAAGGGGCGGTCCCAGGACCGCCCCATTTTTTTGGTGATTACAGCGTGCGGCCGATCACCGCGTGCTGCGGGATGCCGCGGCCAGCAGTGCGCCAATATTGGCCTCATGTTTCCCGGCCTTCACCTCCTCTTTTTGGAGGTTTCACATTCGCCATAGCATCCAGCAGGGTATCGAATGCCTTCGGGTGGGCCTTGGTCGGATGCTCTCTGGAGCACTGGTCCAGCTTGCCGAGCGTGCGGGCCGCTTCGATGTCTAGGTGCATGCCGCTAGACATTCTGTACCGGCGCACCTTCATATGTTTCGCCAACCGCTTTTGCACGTTGATAGATTTTGAAAGCATATGGTTTGCGAAGCTTGCGGCTCTTAAGCTCGAGCTCGACGAGCCGCTCCATGTAAAGGGTAAGTTTCAGCAGCCTAGATTGGTGTGGGAAGTGCCGCTCAAACACTTTTCTTTCTGAGATCTCCCCTTCGTCATAGATCGCGGCACCGACCTTATTCCAGTAGTTAGCAATTACCCGTTGGCATTCAAATGGATCATCCTGCAATTCCACATGCTCATCTTTCGCATAATGTGCCCAGGCAATGAATTCCCACAGTGTTTTTGATGCACCAGAAAGAGAGTTTTCCCAGTGTTGGAGGGTGGTCCCTTCCTCTCTTGAGTCGAGAGGGTCGGCCGCCGCTATTAAATCATCCAGCCTATTGTACGGATCGCCTGGCTCTTTGGGTGTGGCGGAGGTGTAGATAAGATTCATAGCCCGCCAGAAGCTGCTTCTCGTCGGGCGCATATCGTCATGCTCCTGCATCAACTTCGAATACAGTTCCTTATTGTGCCAGAATCGATCAAACCATCTGGGCCAATATGCCTTGAGATCTACGATCAAAAAACCCACGGCCAAAAGCAGTGCCGGAATCCAAAAATGGAGATCGTGAGCAATCAACCATTGCCCTACCTCTTCCCAGAATGAGGCGGATTCCTGAGCCTGTTTCAAAGCTGTTGGCCAGCCAATGAAACGTGGCGCCACGAGAACGCCCAGCAATAGCCACCTAACAAACTTCCAGAACTTTTGCATGCCCACGATTCTGCCGTCGGGCGATTGCCTAGGTCAAGGAGATGAAATCGCTCTTTTGTGCAGGCCGCGGCGGATCAGCGTCGGGCGCGGGTCACTGGCTGCCGGCCTGCGCCGCGTTCAGCAGGGCGGCGAGCAGGGTTAAGTCGTTCGCGTTGCTGGCGGGCAGGCCGTGGTCGCGCCGGAACGCCGCCGCCGCCGCGTTGATGTTCCCACCGGAGACGTCATAGCCCAGTGCAGCCAGCAGCTTCGCGACGCTGGCCGTCGGCTGTTGTCCCACGGTGCCGCCGTTCGCCGGCGGTGCGGCGCGGCCCAGGCGGTCGCCGCTGACGCTGGCGTCCGTGAGGGTGGCCAGGGCGCGTCCCTGGCTCGGCGTGGCGAGATAGAAATCGGCCAGCACGCGCAGTTCCCCGTCCACCGCGACGAAGCGGGGCAGGGACAACTCCGTCGGCGTCGCCTCGCACAGCTTGACGGCATTGGCGGCGTTTTCGGCGCAGCCGAAATGCAGGCTGACCGCGTGCGGCCAGTCGCTGCGGTAGCCGGCGCGCAGGTAGGCGGCGCGGCCCCGTTCGGCAGCGGCTTTCAGGCTGTCATTGTCCCATTCCAGGCCGAGCCATCCCGTCGTATGCCCGATCGGCTCGCCCAGCGTGATCAGGGCCCAGTTGTTGGTGATGTTGGCCAGGCTGACGCCGCCTTGCGGGTTGAAGCCCGGCGCGACGGTAAAATCGGCGATCCTGGAGTCCGCCAGGAAGTTGTCCTGCTGATAGGCGGCGATGAAGTGCAGTTCCTGCGGCTGGAACCAGCGCCCGTCGCGCCCGTCGTAGAGACAGCGCGCCTGGGTCAGCACCTGCTGCGGGCCGATCAGGATGCCGGTGCAAAAGCCCTGCCCGGCGAGATTGACGCGCCCCAGGGCGCTCCAGGGATATTCCTGGGCATCGGCGATCATGCGCCCGCCCAGCGATGGGGCCGCGGCGGCCGGCGGGCCGGCCGGCGGCACCGTGGGGGCCTCGGGGGCCGGCGGCGCCGGCAGTTGGGCGGCGCAGGCCTGCAGCAGCAGCAGCAGGCCGGCCGCCAGGGCCAGCTTTAGCGGACAGGGGCCTTTGCCCTGGGCGTTTCCCATGTCTTGTTCCTTCCTGCTGCAGTGCCTGCCATGCGGTATCGTGCGTCGTCGCCGGCCCTGTCCGGGTTCATCGCGGCGCCGCCGCCACGGAATGACGGCGTCAGTCTGGGGCGATCATGTTAACGATTCTCTGCCAGGGCGTCGCGCCCGCGTTGTCTTGCGTCGCGGCGCTGCGCGGATGTCCTGTCCTTGCCGCGACATTTTAAATCCAAGGCGCCGGATGCCCGTGGCATACTCCGGCGCCGTCGACTGCAAAAGAAGTGGAGGACTTGCCGATGACACCGTTGCTATGCCGCCTGGCCGCCGCCGTCCTGCTGTCGACGGCGGCACTGGCCGCCGCCGGATTTCAGACAGCGGCACAAGCCCAAACGCCGGCACAAACCCAGACGCGGGTGATCGGCGGCCCGCTGGCCAACGTGAATGTCGTGCAGATGACCGTCGCCCCCTTGAGCGACCAGAGCCGCGGCTGCGGGCTCGAGTCCGACCTGATTCTCGATTCCTTCCAGCAGCCGCTGACCGAGAAGGGGATCGTGATCCAGCAGGCCGCCCACGTCTGGATCCAGCTGACGGCGGTCAGCCTGCGCTACGACGGCGATATCTGCATCACCAACATCGAGGCGCGGGCGGTGCAGAACACCCGCTATTTCGACCGCAAGACCGAATCGGAGCGCAGCGGCCGGGTGCTGTTGTGGAGCGACGGCGGCCTGTTTGTCACCGGCGTCGCCAATCACGGGGTCACCACGAACATCGGCTGGCGCGATCTGGCCCGCAGCTTCATGCGCAAGTGGGAATTGGATCAGTAGACTCCGTGCAGGGCCCGGGCTTGCCAAGATTATATCGTATGTTTACAAATGAATTGGCGAGGGTCCCGGGTCCGTTCCCCGGGGCCTCGGCTTCAAGTGGTGACCCCGGAACGCCCCCGCCGCAGTCCTCCCTGGCGGGGGTGTTCGCTTTTGTCCCGCCGCTGGCAGTGCCCCCTGCAGTTCCTGGCCCCTGCATTTTCCGGCCAAAAGAAGGTCAGAAACTGCGGCTTAAGGAACGATTCATCAAGAATTACGCGGCTAGAGTGCGCTCGAAGCCCTAGGTAGTAGAGAGCCATGCAGCGAAAAGACAAAGACGACAAGTCGAAGCCCGCGTCCTCCTCCGGACCCAGTGCCCAGGACTCACCCTCCATGGTCACCGACGACGGCCTGGACCCGCAGCAGCGGCCTGCCGCGCCGGCGCATCCGGGTGCCTACAAGGCGTATCAGAACGCCGAGTTCATGGAGAGCGCCTCGGCGCGCTCCCTGCGCATTCTCTCGGAGTACGTCGAGCCCAACGCGCGCTTCAAACACTACAAGATCGACGACACCATCATCTTCTTCGGCTCCGCGCGGATTCAGTCGCGCGAGACGGCCGAGCAGGGGCTGGAGGCGGCGCGCGCCGCCGGCGAAGATCTCAAGGTGGCGCAGCGCAAGCTCGACATGTCGCGCTACTACGAGGCGACGCGCGAGCTGGCCCGGCGGCTGACCGAATGGTCCAAGAGCCTGCAGGACGACGACCGCCGCTTCGTGGTCTGCTCCGGCGGCGGCCCGGGCATCATGGAGGCCGCCAACCGCGGCGCCTCGGAAGCGCGCGGCGTGAACATCGGGCTGAACATCTCGCTGCCCATGGAGCAGAACGACAATCCCTACATCAGCCGCGAACTGAATTTTGAGTTCCATTACTTTTTCATGCGCAAGTTCTGGTTCACCTACCTGGCCAAGGCCGTGGTGGTGATGCCCGGCGGCTTCGGCACCCTCGACGAGTTCTTCGAGATCCTGACGCTGGTGCAGACCGGCAAGATCCGCAAGAAGCTGCCGATCGTTCTGTTCGGCAGCCACTACTGGTCCGAAGTCATCAATATGGAAGCGCTGGAGAACTACGGCACCATCAATGCCGAGGATCTGGAGCTGTTCTTCCGCACCGATTCCGTCGACGAAGCCTATGACTTCATCGTCGACCAGCTCACCTCCTACGCCCTCGACATTCCGGGGCCGCGCCTCTAGCTTTTTCCGGATGGAACCGCAGACCTATCTCGTCGCCCAGGCGCGCAACAACGCCTGGGCCAACCACCGCCTGCTGAACGCCTGTGCAGCGCTGAGCCAGCAGGAACTGGACGCGCCGCGCACCGGCTTCTTCCCCTCGCTGCTGGCGACCCTCAACCACATCCTCATTGTCGACTGGTTCTATGTGGATGCCCTGGAGGGGGGCGATCTGGGGTTGGCCGCTTTTGCCGACGAGGTTCCCTGCAAGACGCTGGCCGAGCTGCGCCCCGCACAAGCGGCAGTGGACCGGCGCCTGATTGCTTTTTGCGAGGGCCTGGATGACGCGGCATTGGGGCGGGAGGTTCGCATGATCCGCCAGGATCGTGTTCAGGTCGATCGGGTCGACCGGGTGCTGCTGCACCTCTTCGAGCATCAGATTCACCACCGCGGCCAGGCCCACGCGATGCTGTCGGGCACCACGGCGGCACCGCCGCAGCTCGACGAGTTCTTCATGGCGGAAGAGGCGCCCCTGCGGCGCGACGATTTCGCCGCTCTGGGCTGGGATGAGGACGCCGTCTGGCACGACTGGCCGGCGCCGGCATAACCAGCCGTTGTCCTGGACCCTCGGGACAAGCCCGAGGGTGACGCCCGAGGGAAACGCTACAGAGGCGCGAGGCACCCGCGACATCCTCTCTCTTGTCATGCCCGGACGCGGTCAACGGCTGTCCGGTCAAGCGGTGGAACGTGCGATACGGGCGTCCAGCGAATACGTGGCCCCACCCCCCTTCCTAACCTCCCCCCATCCAGGGGGAGGGATTCCAGGGAGCGGCTTCACGAAACGATTCCCTCCCCCTTCGATGGGGGAGGGCTAGGGTGGGGGTGACACTCTCTCTCCGGCAAGCCGTCGCAAGGATAAGGTCCGGGTGCCGACACCCTGATCCACCGCAAACTGATCCTGGAGATCGCCAGTGCGGAGTGAGGGCCACCTCTCTGGCCGGCACCCTCGGAACAGGCCCGAGGGTGACGCTAGTCAGCGGCGCAAGGTCCCCTGCGACCTCTCCCCTTGTCATGCTCGGACTTGTTCCGAGCATCCAGGGCTACGCGCTCTGCTTCTTGACCTCTTCGTAGCCTGCCAATGCGCGCTCGCGTGCGGCTTTGTGGTCGACCATCGGTGCCGGGTAGGTCTTTCCCAGGGTGACGCCGGCCTGTCTCAACTCGGTTTCGGAGGCTTCCCACGGCTTGTGCAGCAGGGCATCGGGCAGGTCCGCGATCTCCGGCACCCACTGCCGGATGTAGGCTCCCGTCGGATCGAACTTCTCGCCCTGGGTCACCGGGTTGAAGATGCGGAAGTAAGGCGCGGCGTCGGCGCCGCAGCCGGCGACCCACTGCCAGCCCGCCGCGTTGTTCGCCAGGTCGGCGTCCACCAGGGTGTCCCAGAACCACACCTCGCCGCGCTGCCAGGGGATCAGCAGGTCCTTGATCAGGAAGGACGCGGCGATCATGCGCACCCGGTTGTGCATCCAGCCGGTGGTCCAGAGTTCGCGCAGGCCCGCATCGACGATGGGATAGCCGGTGCGGCCTTCGCACCAGGCCGTGAAGCCGGCGTCGTCGTCGCGCCAGGGGAAGGCGGCAAAGGCCTCCCGCCACGGCTGTTCCGGAAACTCCGGCCAGTGGAACAGCAGGTTGTGCGAGAAGTCGCGCCAGCCGAGCTGACGCAGGAAGGCCATTGCCGCGCTGTCGTTCAGGTTCCCGGCGTCCACCGCGTGGCGCGTCGCCTGCCAGACCTGGCGCGGCGAGATGTCGCCCCAGTGCAGGTGCGGCGACAGGCGCGAGGTGCCTCTCTGGTCAGGCCGGTCGCGGGCCTCCGGGTAAGCGGCGGCGGCTTCGTCCAGGAAATCACGGAGACTATCGGCCGCGCCCTTCTCGCCGGGCGTCCAGGCCGCGCGAAGTCCGCCGGCCCAGTCGGGCTTCACCGGCAGCAGGCCCCAGTCGTCCAGATCGTCGCTCTCCAGACCCGTCACGCCGTCCAGCTTTTTCGGGCGCGGCAGCGCGGCGGGCGGTGCCCCGGCGGCGAGCAGCGCTTTCCAGAACGGCGTGAAGACCTTGTAGGGCTCGCCCTGGCCGGTCTTTAGCTCCCAGGGTTCCACCAGCAGGGCGCCGTTGAAGCCGTTCACCGCGACGCCGGCCTTTGTCAGATCGGCCTTCAAGGCCTTGTCGCGCGCCACCGCATCCGGCTCATAGCAGCGGTTCCAGAACACCGCCTCGGCGCCGCTCTCCTTCACCAGCTTCGGCAGGATCTCCGCCGCCGCGCCGCGCCGCAGGCAGAGCGGCGCCCCCAGCTTGGCCAGGTCTTTCCCCAGCGCCGCGAGGCTGTGATGCAGCCACCACAACGACGCGCCGCCCGGCGCCCACTTGCCGCTGTCGTCCAGAATGAAGACGGGCAGGACCGGCGCGCCGCGCTCCACCGCGGCGCTCAGCGCCGGGTTGTCGGCAAGGCGCAGGTCCTGGCGGAACCAGACGAGGGAGGGCGCGGTGTCGGTCATATTCAACTTCTGCGAGGTCCGTTGCGGCTGCTGATCCCGTCCTCTGCCTGGCGGCGGAATGACGGCACAAAGTCCTGTATACGCTTGGCAAGCGCCACCCGATCACCGCCAGGGGAATATTTTTTCTTTTTTATGCCAATGGCTTGAAGCCTTGGGGCCGCAGCTTAGTTGGGCGGTCAGTCGGACGCGCCGTTCGAACGTTCATGCGCTCGGCGGCGTGCCGCAAGACATCCCATCAACAGGAGGCTCCCCCCAAATGAAACCTCTTTCCCGTGTGATCTTCGCCGCCGCCCTGGCCGCACCGCTCGCCTTTGCCAGCGTCGCCGCCAAGGCCGCCGACATTGTCGACACCGCCGTCTCCGCCGGCCAGTTCAAGACGCTGGTGGCCGCGGTGCAGGCCGCCGGCCTGGCCGATACCCTGAAGGGCGACGGTCCCTTCACGGTCTTCGCGCCGACCGACGCCGCCTTCGCCAAGCTGCCGGAAGGCACCGTCGAGAACCTGCTGAAGCCGGAGAACAAGGACCAGCTCGTCAGGATCCTCACCTACCACGTGGTACCCGGCAAGGTGATGTCCGCGGACATCGCCGGCAAGATGGTCGAAGCCAAGACCGTCGAGGGCCAGGATCTCAGCATCGACGCCATGAAGAGCGGCGTGACCGTCGACAATGCCACGGTTGTCCAGGCCGACATCGAGGCCTCCAACGGCGTGATCCATGTGATCGACACCGTCGTAATGCCGCAGTAACCGGCGGCACCCCAATGCGGTAGCGCCTTTTCCCCCGTCCGCTACCGCGCCCTGTTGCGGCCGCTCCTGAACCCGGGCGGCCGCAACGCCTTTCTAAACCAGCGCGGCCTTGGGAAAGACGAAGAGGCCGGCGCGGCCCAGCAGCGTCGCCTGGAAGCCGTGTTTGAACAGCCCGGCAATCGCCGGGTCCAGCACGTTGAGGCCGCCGGTGAAGGCGCCGAAGGCGGGCAGGATGAGGCGCCGGCCGTCGGTGACGAAGCAGGCCGCCGTCACCCGCTTGCCGCGCACCCGCACCGCCGCCTTGGGGTGGAAGTGCCCGGATACTTCTCCACCGCGCGACGCTGCTTCCGCTTCATGGCGGAAGGTGAGGGCGCCCAGGGTCATCTCTTCGGCGACCGCACCGCCCCAGTCCGCCGGCGGCGCCGGGTCGTGGTTGCCGGCGATCCAGGTCCAGTCCAGCCGCGCGGTCAGGGCCTGGATCCGCGCCGCCTGGGCCGGGTCGAGCCGTTCGGCGGCGGCGCCGTCGTGGAAGGAATCCCCCAGGCAGATCACCTGTTCGATCTGATGGCGGGCGATGACCGCCTCCAGCTTGTCGAGCGTGGCCTGGGTGTCGTAGGGCGGCAGGAACTGGCCCCGCGCCGCAAAGGCGGTGCCCTTTTCGAAATGCAGGTCGGCGACCGCCGCCAGGCGGCGTTCTGGCCAGATCAGCGCGCCGGAGAGGTCGGCCCGCAGGTCGACGCCATTGACCAGCAACTGACCGCTCTTGGGCAGGGTATCGCTCACAGGGGCAGCTCCGCCTGGCCGCGGCCCGGCTCCAGGCCGCCGGTCGCCTCGGCGATCAGCGCCTGGGCGCCTTCGTCCAGCAGCTCGTCCAGGCCGCTGCCGGCGACCTGCTCCTTGCCGATCTCCAGCAGGACAGGGACGGCGAGGGGCGAGATCTTGTCCAGCCGGCGGGTGCGGATGCGGCCCTTCACCCGCTTTAGCATCTCCGCCAGCCGGCCGATGTCGGTCAGGCCCCCGGCGGCATCCGCCCGGGTCGCCTGCAGCAGGATGTGGTCGGGCTCGTGCTTCCTCAGCACGTCGTAGATCAGGTCGGCGTTGAAGGTCACCTGGCGGCCGGACTTCTCCTGGCCGGGCATGCGTGCCTCGATCAGCCCGGCGATCACCGCCACGTTGCGGAAGGTCCGCCGCAGCAGGGAGGACTCCGCCATCCACTCCTCCAGGTCGTCGCCCAGCATCTCCTCGGCGAAGAGGGCGTCCATGTCCTGGGCCGGCTTCAGGCTCCACACGGCGATGACGTAGTCGGTGGCGACGAAGCCCAGCGGCGAGAGCCCGGCCCGCTCCATGCGCCGGGTCAGCAGCATGCCCAGGGTCTGGTGGGCGTTGCGCCCTTCGAAGCAATAGGCCACCAGGAATTCCTTGTCGGCGCGCGGGAAGCATTCCACCAGCAGGCCGTCGGCCGGCGGCAGTTGGGACCGCCAGCGCTGCAGCCGCAGCCACTCGGTGACCGCCTCGGGCAGGTCGTGGCCGGCCTCCGGATCTTCCAGGATGCGGCGCACCCGCTCGGCCAGATGGGTCGACAGCGGCAGGCGTCCGCCGGCGTAGGCGGGCACCTTCGGGTCGCCGCCGGTGGCCCGGCTCACCACCACGGTGTTCTCCCGCATCCCCTCGAAGGCCAGCAATTGGCCGGCGAAGATGAAGCTGTCGCCCGGCAGCAGGCCGTTGACGAAATACTCTTCCACTTCACCCAGCACGCGCCCGTTCCTCATACGGACCTTTAAAACCGGCGCCTCGACGATGGTGCCGACGTTCAGGCGGTAGCGCTTCACATGATCCAGGTGAGCGACGCGGTAAAATCCTTCCTTATCAATCACTAAGCGGCGATAGCGTTGATAGCTTTTCAGCGCGTAGCCGCCGCTCGCCACGAAATCCAGAGTCCGGTCGAAAACGTTTCTTTCCAGATGCTTATACGGCAGAGCTGACGTGATTTCCCGGTAGAGCCGGTCGGCGGAGAAGGGCCCGGCGCAAGCCGTCCCGAGGATGTGTTGAGACAGCACATCAAGACCGCCGGGGCGCGGCGGGTCGCCGTCCAGGGAGCGCGCGCGCACCGCTTCGACGGCGGCGCGGCACTCCAGAACCTCGAAGCGGTTGGCCGGCACCAGCAGGGCGCGGCTCGGCTGGTCCAGCCGGTGGTTGGCGCGGCCGATGCGCTGCAGCAGCCGGGCCGATCCCTTGGGCGCGCCGATCTGCACCACCAGGTCGACGGCGGCCCAGTCGATGCCGAGGTCGAGGGAGGAGGTCGCCACCACCGCGCGCAGCCGGCCCGCCGACATCGCCGCCTCCACCTTGCGGCGCTGCTCGACCGCCAGGCTGCCGTGGTGTAGGGCGATGGGCAGGGCGTCCTCGTTCAGGTGCCACAGCTCCTGGAACACGATCTCCGCCTGGGCCCGGGTGTTGACGAAGACCAGGGTGGTGCCGGCGGTCCTGATGCGCTGGTAGACCTCGGCCAGGGCGTGCACCGCCATGTGGCCGGACCACGGCAGGCGCTCCTTCGTCGTCAGGATCTCGACCTCCGCCGCGGCGCCGTCGCGCCCGGTCACCCGCCTAACGCCCTGGGGCACGTCGCCGCTGGTGGCGGTCGGCGACAGCCAGGCCGCCAGCCAGTCCGGGTCCTGCACCGTGGCCGACAGCCCGACCCGGCGGCAGCCGGGGCTCAGGGTCTGCAGCCGGGCGAGGCCGAGGGCCAGCAGGTCGCCCCGCTTGGTCCCGGCGAAGGCGTGCAGCTCGTCGATCACCACGCACTTCAGGGTTCCGAACACCTGGGGCGCGTCGTAGTACGACAGCAGCAGCGCCAGGGATTCCGGCGTGGTCATCAGGATGCCCGGCGGCTTGACCCGCTGGCGCTTGCGCTTGGACTGGGGGGTGTCGCCGGTGCGGGTCTCGCAGGCGATCGCCAGGCCCATCTCCTCGATCGGCTGGGTCAGGTTGCGGTGGATGTCCACCGCCAGCGCCTTCAGCGGCGAGATGTAGAGGGTGTGCAGCCCCTGGTGCGGGACTTCAGCCAGATCGACCAGGGAGGGCAGGAAGCCGGCCAGGGTCTTGCCGCCGCCGGTCGGCGCGATCAGCAGCGCCGACTGCCCGGCCTCGGCCGCCGCCAGCATCTCCAGCTGATGCCCATGGGGCGCCCAGCCGCGCGCCCGGAACCACGCCATGAAGGCGGGCGGCAGGGGGGAGAGGGGCGTCTCGGGCAGAAGGGCGGGCTGGCTCACGGGGATGAGGATAGACCGGCGGCCCGGGCGGGTGAAGGGCGATGGTGCCGCTTTGTTCTCTTTTGCCCCCACCCCCCGCTTGTCATGCTCGGGCTTGTCCCGAGCATCCAGGGCGACCGCTCCGCCGCTTGCCCTGGGCCCTCGGAACGGGTCCGAGGGTGACGGCGGGACTGATGAAGCGGCGCGGGGATTGGGCCCCGGCATCAAGTGCCGGGGCGACAGCCGCTCTTTTGGCGAGAGCAAGTCTGATCGGTCTGGCAGGGCAGGCACACCACAGCCACCCCACCGCTGTCGTCCCGGGGCTTGACCCCGGGACCCATGGATCAACCGCTCCGCCGCTTGCCCCGGACCCTCGGAACAAGTCCGAGGGCGACGGCGGGAGCGGCTGCAGGGTCGTCGCCCCATCAGGACGCTGTCAGGACCCTGTCAGGGTTTCTCCCCCACCGTGTCGGCGACGTAGGCGCCGCGCTCGCCCATCGGCTTGGCCGGCCCGTGGGTTGAATCGCAGCGGGTCTGGTGCTCGGTCTCGGCGTTCAGCTCGGCGCCGAGGATGACCAGGAAGGCGCTGACCCAGAACCACATGAGCACGCCGACCACGGCGCCGAGGGAGCCGTAGGTCTGGTTGTAGCTGGCGAAGTTGCCGATGTAGAACGAGAAGGCCATGGAGGCGACGAGCCAGAGCAGGACGGCGACGACGCTGCCCGGGGTGACCCAGCGCCACTTGGCGTCATTGCGCGACGGTGCGAAGCGGTAGAGCGCGGCCAGCACCGCCATGAAGAAGACCGCCAGCAGCGGCCAGCGCAGCAGGGTGAGCAGCCAGCCGCGGGTGCCCTCGGCGCCCAGTGCGGCGACCATCGCCGGCACGAAGACCGTGGCGACCAGGGCCAGCGCGCTGAACACCAGCAGGCAGAGCGTCAGCGCGATGGCGATGAGGTTCTGCTTCACGATGCCGCGCTTCTCGCGTTCGTTGTAGGCGACGTTCATCGCCATCATGAAGGCCTGGGTCCCGCGCGACGCGCTCCACAGCGCGATGACCAGGCCCAGCAGCGCCGCGAAGCTGAGGGAGCCGGTGTTGCCGCCGGCCACCCGGGTCATCTGGTCGGCCAGCAGGGTGCGCGCCTCGTCGGGCACCAGGTCGGCGACGGCGAGGAAGTGCCGCTGCACCTCGCCGGCGTCGGCGACCAGGCCGTAGACCGAGACGATGGCGGCGATCGCCGGGAAGATCGACAGCAGCGTGTAGAAGGCGAGACCCGCGGCCACCAGCGAGACGCGGTCGCGGGTGATCTCGTCGCGGGTGCGCCACAGGATATCGCGCCAGCCGCGCGCCGGAATCTCCGACGGCGAGCCGCTCTCCCGGCCGCGCCCGGGTTCCTGCTCTTCCTCTTCGGCCATGGACCCGCCTTTTCCTGGATACCCCCTCTTTTCTGGATATCAGGGGTCAACGGGCCCGCGCGGATGCGGTTCCCTCGGCGCGGGCGGACTGGCCACTGGGAGACTGATGAAACCGCGGGGGCATTGGGTCCCGGCATCGAGTGCCGGGACGACAGCGAAGGTGTTGCGACATTGCGGACCGCCGGGGAAACCGGCGCCACCTCGAGTCTCCACCCGCGCCGCCCCACCACCGTCATCCCGGGGCTTGACCCCGGGATCCATGGATCAGCCGCCGCGCTGCGGGGCGATGGACCCTCGGAACAAGCCCGAGGGTGACGGTTGGAGAGATTGCAGGGTGTCCGATGACGGACCCAACCCCCTCGCGTGTCATGCTCGGGCTTGACCCGAGCATCCGGGGCGGCGGCACCGTCGCTTGCCCTGCTCACGCCAAACGCGCGATCCTCAGGATCGGCTTGCGGATGAAGGCGTCGGCAAACGGCGAAAACCGCGCTGCTTCCGATTGTAAACAGTTCGTGCTAGCGTTTATGGCGTGCCGGAGGGGCATCCGGGACGGGGCTGAGATTCTGGTTACCGACTTGCGGGGATAGCGCCATGACAACGATAAAGCATGTGCTCGATAGCAAAGGGCACGACGTCTTGACGGTCCGGCCGGACGATACCGTGTTTCACGCCCTCGAACTGATGGCGGGCAAGAACGTCGGCGCCGTCATCGTGACGGAGAACGATGCGGCGGTCGGCATCTTCACCGAGCGGGACTATGCCCGCAACGTCATCCTGAAAGGCCGGTCTTCTTCGAACACCCCGGTTCGCGACATCATGGTGTCCGAGGTTATCTTCGTGAAGCCGGAGCAGACGGTCGACGAATGCATGGCGATCATGAGCAGCAAGCGGTTCCGGCACCTGCCGGTGATGGAGAAGGGCAAGCTGGCCGGTATCGTCTCCATCGGCGATCTGGTGAAGACCATCATCGACGAGCAGAAGTTCACCATCGAACAGCTCCAGGGCTACATCGGCGGCAACGCCTGACTCCGATCGGTATGGGGCAGCGTTTTGCTGCAGGGTTGTGCGACAGGCCCAACCCCCTCGCTTGTCATGCTCGGGCTTGTCCCGAGCATCCAGGGCGACCGCATCGTCGTTTGCCCTGGACCCTCGGAACAAGTCCGAGGGTGACGGTTGGAGAGGTTGCCCTCACGCCGCGCTGGCGATCTCCAGAATCAGCTTACGGATCAGGGTGTCGGCAGCCGCATCTTATCTTTGCGACGGCGTGCTGCCGAGAGTGTGTCACCCCCACCCTAACCCTCCCCCATCGAAGGGGGAGGGAACAACTTGCTGAAGCTGCTCCTCTGGAATCCCTCCCCCCTTGATGGGGGGAGGTTAGGAGGGGGGTGGGGCTACGCGTTCCCTGCCGCCCGTATCGCACATCCCTCTGCATAACCCCCTCGCTTGTCATGCTCGGGCTTGTCCCGAGCATCCAGGGCGACCGCATCGTCGTTTGCCCTGGACCCTCGGAACACGTCCGAGGGTGACGACTGGAGAGGCCGTGGTCACTCCGCGCTGGCGATCTCCAGAATCAGTTTGCGGATCAGGGCGTCGGCGAACTGGTCTTCCTCTTCGACGGCGATGGCGAAGGCGCCGGTGCCGCCGATGACGTCGCGGCGGAAGTGCTCGACCAGCGCCATGCCGCCGGGCCCGGTCAGGCCGCCGCTGCGGTAGTGCAGGGCAAGGCCGTTGATGACGATGCCGGCGTCCACCGCCAGCTCGCGGGCGAAGGGCAGCGGCAGGCCGCCGCGCTGGCCGGCGTCGCCGGAGACGTCGATCACCTTGCGGAAGCCGTCGAAGCCGTTGCCTTCCATCCACTGCTGGCAGAAGGCGATGGCGTTGCTGATGGAATTCCAGCCGAAGGCCTTGCGCGGCGCCGCCACCACGGCGTCGGCGAAGGCCCTGGCGGACGCGGCGCTGTCGATCAGCGTCCAGTCGACGATGGGGTTCATGGAGTCCGGGCCGCCCCATTCCATCAGCGCGATGGCGATGGCGCCCTCGTAGCCGCCGGTCATGATGTCGACCACCTGCGGGTCGCTGACGGCCTGGGCGTAGGAAAGGCGCTGGAAGGCGAACTCGTCCTCCTGGATCGAGCCGGAGCCGTCGACGGCAAGGCAGAGTTCCAGGTCGACTTTTTTCCCGGCGCCCGGCGATTGGGCGGGGGCCCCGGGGCTGGTCGTCTGCCCGGACGCGGGCATTGCGGCGGCGCAGGTGAACGCGATCAGCAGGCAGACAAAGCGCATGGCTGCTCCTTCCCGGCAGGTCTTGGCCTGTAAGGCCGCCGATGATGGGTACTGTCTCACTTGAAATCTGGCGAGGTTGACAGCCTATCGAAACGCTGTGCCGGTTCCTATATACTTATAGGCATGACCATGAGAACTCGCACAGCTTTGGTTTGTGAATGTGGCCATACAGGCGTGCATGTCCATTCCGAGAATGACCAGCCATACAGCGAGTGTTGGGATTCCTATCGTCTAGAGGGCTTTACTGGCGGCGGGGCAGACCAAAGCGACGAAACGCGGATGAAATGTCCCGAGTGTGGCAAGGTCGGTACGGTGAGACGTGCCTAGAGGCACCCATAGGACAGAATCGCCCCGCCGAAGTGATCGGTAACGCCGTGCTAGTTGCACAGATCGCCACGGGCGAGGCCGAAGATGCTAGGAAAGATCCTGCCGCCAAGGCTTTAGGCAGCAAGGGCGGCGCGGCCCGCGCTGCTAAGCTGACACCGGAACAACGTCGAGAGATCGCTAAGAAGGCGGTTCAGAAGCGACGGGCAAAATAGTGGTTGACAAAAATGTATGTTTTTCGGATATAGTTGCGCACCATGCATCGCATCCGGAATAGGTCCATGAATACCGTAGATCCTTGCCAGTTTGTCGACGATCAGTTTCCGGTCCAATTCCGCCCCTTGATCGCAACGACATTAAAAACTGCTTACAAAACAGCTGGTCGCCTTGTTGCGGATGAGCCGTTCTTGCAGACTCCTACGGCGGAATGGAACAAGGGGCGGATTGTCTCGTGGGCGGTGGACTATGGATTCTTCAAGCTTGTCGAAACTGGCGCTCTTCCGTTTGACTGTTCTTGGGAGTATTTCGCGAAGCCTACTGGCCGCTACCTCGCGCTTCGTCCTTCGCATTCGGTGGTCACAATCAGTCAGATTGCGGACCCTACTCAGCAGCCGCGCAACGTGGTTTTTCGCGCGATCGCGCGTATCAGCAATACCCCGTTCTTCGACCTTCCGGAATTTCAGGATGAGGGAAAGATAGACGGCTTGCCCCATATTCTTTTAACGCACGGTCATCAGGACTTAAGATTCTCGCACCTCTGCATTCCTGACCCGCTGCACCATAGGGGATTTCGGTATCGCACCAGGAACTTGCTGAATATGCCGCATGAAATCGAACCGGAAGGGCCGCCGCCCGAAGACACGGATACGGATTTCGAGAACTTAAACCTCCTGAAGGAGGATATTGCGAAGTGGAGGAGGGACCATGGCGGCGAATGAAAATATTCTTCGGTTCCCAAACGCCGCCCGCGACGAAAGTCCAGGGCGGCTTTTGATTCCAGAGCGGTTGGTCGAGGCACGCATAGCCTGTCGGTTAAATCAAACGGAATTGGCTAATGCTATCGGAGTGACACGGCAGGCTGTTTCGTCTTACGAACAAGGAACGAAGAAGCCAGACCCGACCACCATGGTTGCCATAGCGGACAGACTTAGGCAGCCGATCAGTTTTTTTACCCGTGGGCAGCCGGAGACATTCGGCCCGTCTAGCGTAAATTTCTATCGAAAGGTCGGTGCCGATACAAAGAGACGCAATGCGGCTTGTGCCGCCTATGCTGATTGGCTGGGTCAAGCTGCTTATGCATTCAATGATCTCGTCAACTATCCGGTCGTCTCGATTCCGTCCTTTGAGCCGAAAGAAAGTGGTGCAAACCGTTATACTGAGGATGAAATTGAAGATATTGCGGAGACTGTCCGAGATTCTTTTGGCCTTGGGCTAGGCCCAATATCAAACGTTGTCCGGCTGCTTGAGTCGAAGGGCGTTATCGTTTGCAGGATAGTAATTCCGGAAGAAAAAATTGAGGCGTTCTCTTTCTGGCGAGGGGAGCGTCCATTTGTTTTCCTGGCTTCGGAAAAAGAAAGTGCAGCGCGCTCAAGGCTAGATGCGGCCCACGAATTGGGGCACCTATGTCTACACCGTTGGGTTGGTTCAGAAGAGATAGAAGACCCTAAAATATTGAAGGAAATCGAGAAGGAAGCGGATCGCTTCGCTGCGGCATTCTTGCTTCCGCGTAAATCATTCGCGAATGAGATTTACTCCCCAAGGCTTATGGCATTTGTGGACTTGAAACGCAGGTGGAAAGTTTCAATCCAGGCAATGGTCTATCGTTGCAAGACGCTCGGCATATTTGATGAGCAGCAAGTAACTAATCTCTACAAGCAGATATCTGCGAAAAAATGGCGGACACGTGAACCTCTTGACGGCTTAGGCGGACTACCATTGGAGCAGCCACTCCTCCTTTCGAAAGTCGCGTCGATGGTGCTGGAGGCCGGCCGAATGAAGAGCGACAGATTGCAGAGCGTACTTGGCCTATCGCCAGGCTGGATAGAGGACCTAACCGGCCTACCGAAGGGCTCGCTCTCTTCCGAACCAATTGAAGCAGATATAAGCCCAACATTAAAGTGAGCGAAAAACCTGACGCTAAGCATAAAAATTCACATATTGTCGAGAACAAGCCTGACATGAAGGCGGTAGGCACGTCTTATGGTGAGCGGCAGAACTTGAGGATGAGCATTGGGATGCGCCGGTTCACGCGTCTGACGAACGGTTCCAGCAAGAAGTTGGAAAACCATCTGCACATGCTGAGCCTGTATTTCGTCCACTACAACTTCGTCGGCATCCACAAGAGCTTGAAGATAGCGCCAACGATGGCCCGTGCTGTAGCCGACACGCTTCAAGACATGGAGTAGATTGCTGGCCTGATGGATGCGCGGGCGCCGAAGCCGGGACGACGTGGCCCGTACAAGAAAACAAACTCAAACTGCCTCACTGCCCGATGATGGCGCCGATTGCCGCGGTGCGGCAACTCGGCTAGAACCCGCGCAGTTTAGCGGGTTCTGAAAGATGTAACGGCATGGTCGATATCCTCGTCCTCGGCAACGTGAACGCCGACTGGGTCTTTCGCCTGGACGCCCCGGTCCACGCGGGTCTGGAAACCAGCGGAGAAGACCTGGGCCTGCGGCCCGGCGGCGCCGCGGCGAATGCGGCGAGCGCCCTGGCGGTGGCCGGCAACCGGGCGCGTCTCGTCGGCTTCGTCGGCAGCGACGAGATCGGCGACCGCCTGCTGGCGCTGATGGCCGAGGATGGCCGGCCCTGGGACACCGCGGGCATCGTGCGGCTGCCGGGCCCGACGCCGGCCTGCCTGATCCTCATCGATCCCAACGGCGAGCGCGTCATCATCGGCACCCACCGCAACACCACGCCGCCGGACTGGCCCGAGATAAATATGGATGGTGTTGCTTGCGCCTACGCCGCCTCTCGCTGGGGCCTGCCGGCGCCGCTGGCGGCCCGGCTGCGGGCGGCGGAGATTCCGCTCGTCTGCCAATGGCGTCCCGGTTATACGGTGGCGGCGGCGCAGGTTCTCGTCGTGTCGGAAGATGAAGTCCCGCCGGGTCACGCAGACGATCCCTGGCGGGGCGTGCAGGCCGAAGGCTTGGCGCCGGAGTGGCTGGTGGTCACCCAGGGCGCGCGCGGCGCCTACGCCACCGACGGCACCACGCGCCTCACCTGCCCGGCGGCGCCGGCGACAGTGGTGGACGCCACCGGGGCCGGCGATGCCTTCGCCGCCGGCTTGGTCCACGGCCTCGCCAGGCGCTGGCCCATGGAGGCCTGCCTGGCGACGGGCAGCGCCTGGGGCGCGCGCGCCGTCGGCCACCTCGGCTCGACCTTTCCCAAGGTGTCTGAAGACATCGCAAGCGATCCGGGTATCGCCGCCGTCACCCGCCACCACGCCGCCAAAGTGACATCGGACTGACATCGATCCGCCAAGCGACTGACATCTGACGGGCCTAGCCTGCAGCCTCCTCCGCACAGTTATGCCAATCCGGGAGAAGGCACCATGTCCGCTGCAAGCCCCTTCGGTTTTTCGAAGTTATCTAGACGTCGTGTCCTCCAGGGCGCCGGGCAGGCCGCCGGCGCGCTGGCGCTCAGCGCCGCGCTGCCGCGCAGGGCGTGGTCCAGCGATGCCACCGTCACGATCTCCAGCCCCTGGGGCGCCGACCGGCCGTTCCAGCAGGTTGTCGATGCCTTCAACGCCAGGAAGACCGGCGTCACCGCGGTGAACCGCCTGGACGGCGACTACCAGGACATGGCGACCAAGGCCCTGGCCGCCGTCGCCGCCGGGCGCCCGCCGGAGATGATGATCACCGGCTGGAAGTTCGCCTACTTCGCCAAGCGCACCCTCGGCGCCCGCGATTTCCATGAGATCGACAGCGCCCGCGCCGACAGGATCATCGGCCAGTTCAAGCCGCAGACCCATGACATGGTGAAGGTCGACGGTGCCCTCATCGGCCTGCCCTGGGCCATGAGCACGCCGGTCACCTGGATCAACATGGACCTCTGGCAGGAAGCCGGGCTGGATCCGAACATCCCCATGGACATCACCCACGACTGGCTGGTCGAACAGGCCGGCGCCATCGACAAGGCGCTGGGCGGCCGCAATCACCCGACCTATCGCTCGGCCCTCGACCTCTCCAACAACGAGTGGACCTCCCAGGCCTATATCCAGAATGCCGGCGGCATGGTCCTGGACGGCGATACGGTGGCCTGCGACAGCCCCGAGGCGATCCGCGCCATGACCGCCTTTGCCGGCCCGGCGCGCTCGGGCCTGTGGACCAACATGGACTACCGCGCCCAGCAGAAGGGGCAGCTCGCCGGTGCGATCGCCATCGCGACCACCAGCTCGTCGCGCTCCACCGCGCTCAACGACTCGCCGATCAATTTCAAGGGCGTGATGTTCCCCAGCCTGGGCCGGCCGCGCCGCATGAACAGCGGCGGCAACTTCCTGGCGGTCTACGCCCGCGAGCCGGAACTGGCCGAGGCGTCGATGACCTTCCTGGAATTCTGCGCCAGCGAAGAAGGCCAGACCATCTGGTCGGACGTCGGCTACCTCAACACCTCGGTGCACAAGATTCCGCCGAAGCCGAATCAGGAAGCCGCCTACGCGCAGCTCGAAGAGGGCCTGACGCCGGAGACCATCTGGCCGGGCAGCCGCGGTCTGGAAGGCCAGGACGTCTGGCGCCAGTGGGTCGCGCGCATCGTCGAGGGCGTGGTGACACCCGAGGAGGGCCTGAAGCGCGCCCAGGAGGAACTCTCTCCGGTCCTCGCCGGCTAGCAGGCGGCGGAAAGGGGTGCTGTGGAGTCTCTGGCCATCCTTCGAGACAGCCCCTTACGGGGTTTCCTCAGGATGAGGTTTTATTCAATTGCACAAATCTAACCTCATGCTGCGGAGGCGCGCAGCGCCGTCTCGAAGCAGGTCTGCACAGATCGCGCGACCTTTTCAGCACCCGCCTAAGGCAGGAGTCTGCCGGTGAACGGTGTGATGAGTTGGCGGGTGCTGGCGCCCTACGTCTTCGTGGCGCCGGCCCTCGTCTTCGTCGGCGTGTTCCTCTACGGGCCGGTCGTCTTCTCGGTCGTGCTGTCGTTTTCCGACTGGAACTTCATCCACCCCGACTTCAACTTCGTCGGGCTGCAGAACTACCGGCGCATCTTCGCCGACCCGAACTTCGCCAGCGCGACCTGGAATACGCTGCTGTATTGCCTGGGCCTCATTCCGGCGCAGATCCTCATTCCGCTGGGGCTGGCCGCGCTGCTGCTGCGGGTGCGCAGCCCCTGGATGATGAATTTCTACAAGGGCGCGCTGTTCCTGCCGACCATCCTGGCCTACTCCATCGCCGGCGTTGCCTGGCTGTGGCTGTTCGATCCGATGAACGGCTTTTTCAACGTGGTGCTGACCGCGCTCGGCCTGCCGGCCAGCCGCTGGCACACCGACCCGGACCTGGCGCTGTGGTGCGTCACCCTGGTGACCTTCTGGAAGAACTTCGGCCTCAACATGCTGCTGCTCTTCGCCGCGCTCATCAGCGTGCCGCGCGACGTGCTGGAGGCCGCCGAGATCGACGGCGCCTCGCCCTGGCACCGCTTCTGGACCATCGAGGTGCCGCTGATCTCGCCGACCTTCTTCTTCGTCGCCGTCACCACGGTGATGAACGTGCTGGACGACATCGTCGGCACCATCGACGTGCTGACCGGCGGCGGTCCCTTCGGCCAGTCGTCCAACATCCTCTACTACATGTACCAGCGCGGCCTCGGTTTCTTCCAGTTCGGCCAGGCCAGCGCCTCGGCGGTGCTGATCATCGGGCTGGTCATGGTCGTCACCTGGCTGCAGTTCCGTGCCTTCGAGCGCAAGGTGCACTATGGCTCTTAGCCCTGAGGCATCTTTGGCCCCCTGGCGGACGCCGAGCCTGGTGCGGCTGAAGGCGCTGGCGCGCCGGCCCTGGCTGGCGCACGGCGTCCTGACCGCCATGGCGGTCTTCACCCTGTTCCCGATGTTCTGGATGCTGACCACGGCTTTCACGCCCAACGACCTGGTGCTGCAGCGCGCTTTCCGTTTCCTGCCGGAAGATCCGACGATCGCCAACTTCGTCGATGCCTTCACGCGCCAGCCGGTGTTCGCCTGGCTGATCAATTCCATCGTCATCGCCGCGGCGGTGACGCTCGGCAAGCTGGCCCTGGCGGTGCCCGCCGGCTTTGCCTTCGCGCAGCTGCGCTTTGCCGGGCGCGAGGTGCTGTTCTGGACCGTCATCGCCACCATGACCTTCCCGACGGTCATCGGCATCGTGCCGCTCTATGTGGGGATTTCCATGATCGGCTGGTACGACACCCTGGCCGGGGTGATCGTGCCGTCGATCGCCTACATCGGCTTCTACGTCTTTTTCATGCGCCAGACGTTCCGGGGGCTGGCGCCGGAGATCTTCGAGGCGGCGCGGCTCGACGGGGCAGGGCCCCTGCGTCAGTTCTGGCAGATCGCCGTGCCGAACATCCTGCCCGCCGTCGCCTCGATCAGCGTGATCAGCTTCATGGGCGCCTGGAACATCTATCTCTGGGCGCTGCTGGTGCTCGACTCGCCGGAAAAGCGCATGCTCTCGGTGGGCATCAAGGCGTTCTCCTCCGTCGACGACTTCACGCCGCTGTGGGGGCCGATGATGGCGGTCGCCGTGGTCTCCACGCTGCCGGTGCTGCTGCTGTTTCTCTGCGCCCAGAAGGTCATCATGGCGGCCTTCACCGGCCGGACCGACGGCTAGAACCTCAGGCGGTCTCGGGCGTCAGTTCCTGCACCACCTCGAAGCCCTCGAACTCCGGGTGGGAGAGATAGAGGTCGCCGTTGCCGCCGGCGTTGCGGTGCGCCGCGCGGAAGGCCTCCGACTTGGTCCAGACCTCGAAGGCCCCCTGCGACGCCCAGACGGTGTGCGACGAGTAGAGCCTGTGGTCGTCGCGCTCGGGCCCCTTCAGCAGCGCGAAGGTCTTGAAGCCGGGCACCTCGGCCAGGTGCGTGTCGCGGTTCTTCCAGACGGCCTCGAAGGCGGCTTCCTGGCCGCGCTTCACCTTGAAGCGGTTCATGGCGATGAACATGGGATCTCCCTCGGTCTTGAGCTGTCGGCGCATGATGACGGGCCACCGGTCTGCCGGCAAGGAAATTGCGAACCGTTCGCAAATACTAGGTCCCGGCAAAAGCCGCCCGCAACGTATCGACCCGCTCCTGCAACGCTGCTGACTCGTAAGGCACCGGCGGCTGCTTGCCCCACACCGGGCCGGGCCAGGCGGGGTCGTCCTTGAAGCGGGCGATGACATGGAGGTGGAGCTGCGGCACCATGTTGCCCAGGGCACCGATGTTGATCTTGTCGGGCGCGAACCTAGATTCCAGGGCACGGGAGGCGCGGCAGAGCTCCGCCGTGGCGAGTGTCAGGTCGTCGGCCGCCATCTCGTGAAACTCCTTGAGGCCCGGACGGCGGGGTACCAGGATCAGCCAGGGGTAGCTGGCATCGTTCATCAGCAGCACCCGGCTGAGCGGCCAGTCGGCGAGGGGAACGCAATCGGCCGCCAGCCGTTCATGCAGTGAAAAATTTGCGGTTTTTTTCATGACATCCGTCAGACCTCAGTCCCAGCTTCCAGAATCGTGGCTAAAGGTAACCTCGCGCGGGCTTTATTGCGAGCCGGGCGACTTCTATGTCGATCCGCACCGGCCGGTGGGCCGCGCCGTCATCACCCACGGCCACGGCGACCATGCCCGGCCCGGCAACCGCGCCGTGCTGGCGACGCCGGCGACGCTGGCCATCATGCGCAAGCGCTTCGGCAAGGACGCCGGCGGCGCGCTGGACGAGATGGCCTACTGCGCGCGGCGGGAGATCGGCGGTGTCGGCGTGAGCTTCCGCCCGGCGGGCCACGTGCTGGGCAGCGCCCAGGTGGTGCTGGAGTGGCAGGGCTGCCGCATCGTCGTCTCCGGCGACTACAAGCGGCGGCCCGATCCGACCTGCGCGCCCTTCGAGGTGGTGCCCTGCGACGTCTTCATCACCGAGGCGACCTTCGGCCTGCCGGTGTTCCGCCATCCGCCCGCAGAAGAGGAGATCGCCAAGCTGCTGGCCGCGCGCCAGCAGTTTCCCGAGCGCGCGGTGCTGGTCGGCGCCTATGCCCTGGGCAAGGCGCAGCGGGTCATCGCGCTGCTGCGCCAGGCCGGCTACGACCGTCCCCTATGGATCCACGGCGCGCTGCAGGGGCTCTGCGATCTCTACCGCGCCTTCGGCGTCGAGCTGGGCGAGCTGCGCCCGGCCACCGGCGCGGCCAAGAAGGAACTCGCCGGCGAGATCGTGCTGGCGCCGCCGGGCGCGCTGACCGACCGCTGGTCGCGGCGCCTGCCGGATCCGATCACCGCCATGGCCTCCGGCTGGATGCGGGTGCGCGCGAGGGCGCGCCAGCGCGGCGCCGAGCTGCCGCTGATCCTCTCCGACCACGCCGACTGGGACGAGCTGACCCAGACCGTGCGCGAGGTCGGCGCCCCGGAGATCTGGGTGACCCACGGTAACGAGGAGGCGCTGGTGCACTACGCCAACTCCATCGGCCGGCGCGGCCGCGCGCTCGCCCTTATCGGGCGCGGCGATGAAGGGGGCGAGGACGAGCAGGAGGCGACAACGGAGCCGGCAGAGGCATGAGGCGCTTTGCCGAACTGCTCGACCGCCTGTCCTACACGGCCGCGCGCAATGCCAAGCTGCGGCTGCTCGCCGACTATTTCCGCGACACGCCGGACCCCGACCGCGGCTGGGCCCTCGCCGCGCTCACCGGGCGGCTCGACTTTGGCGCCGCCAAGCCGGCGATGATCCGCGCCCTCATCGAAAGCCGCGTCGATCCGACGCTGTTCCGCTGGTCCTACGACTACGTCGGCGACATGGCGGAGACCGTCGCCCTGATCTGGCCCGACGACTCCGGAGCGCGCGACCAGCCGACCCTCGGCGCGGTCGTCGATCATCTGTCGCGCGCCGGGCGGGTGGAGGCGTCGCGTCTGGTGGCCGATTGGCTCGACGCGCTGGACGCCACCGGGCGCTGGGCGCTGTTGAAGTTGATCACCGGCGGCCTGCGGGTCGGCGTCTCGGCGCGCCTCGCCAAGACCGCGCTGGCCCAGAGGGGCGCGGTGCCGCTGGAGGAGATCGAGGAGGTCTGGCACGGCGTGACGCCGCCCTTCGTGCCGCTGTTTGCCTGGCTGGACGGCGATGCCGGGCCGCCGGTCATCGACCTGCGCCGCGCCTTCCGTCCGCTGATGCTGGCGACGCCGCTGGACGAGGCGGAACTGGACAGGCTCGACCCTGCCGCGTTCCGTGCCGAGTGGAAGTGGGACGGCATCCGCGTGCAGCTCGCCGCCGGCGGCGGCGAGGCGCGCCTGTTCTCGCGCTCCGGCGACGACATCACCACGGCCTTTCCCGACCTGATGGAGCGCGCCGATTTCGAGGCGGTGCTGGACGGCGAACTGCTGGTCGCGCGCGACGGCGAGATCGCGCCCTTCAACGACCTGCAGCAGCGCCTGAACCGCAAGAAGGTGACGGCCAAGACTCTGGAAGACTTCCCGGCCCATCTGCGGGTCTACGACATTCTGTTCCACGGCGACGAAGACCTGCGCGCGCGGTCCTTCGATGAACGGCGCGCGCGGCTGGAGGCCTGGCATGCGGAGGAGAATCCCGCCCGCATCGATCTCTCGCCGCTGCTGGACTTTGGCGACTGGGATGCGCTGCAGGCCCTGCGGAACGACGCGCGGGCCAATGCCATCGAGGGCCTGATGCTGAAGCGCGGCGACAGCCCCTACGTCGCCGGCCGCCCCAAGGGCCCGTGGTTCAAGTGGAAGCGCGACGCCCTGACCCTGGACACGGTGCTGATGTACGCCCAGCGCGGCCACGGCAAGCGGTCCTCGCTCTATTCCGACTACACCTTCGGGGCGTGGCGGCCCCGGGAAGGAACGGGGGAAGGAACGGGGGAAGGGGACGCCGAAGAAGGCGACGAACTGGTGCCGGTCGGCAAGGCCTACTTCGGCTTCACCGATGCCGAACTGCTGCAGCTCGACAAGTGGATCCGCGACAACACGACGGAGCGCTTCGGCCCGGTGCGGGCGGTGAAGCCCGGCCTGGTGTTCGAGGTCGCCTTCGACGCCGTGCAGCGCTCCAAGCGCCACAAGTCCGGCGTCGCCCTGCGGTTCCCGCGCATCCACCGCATCCGCTGGGACAAGCCGGCGGCGGAGGCCGACCGCGTGGTGACCCTGGAAGCGTTAATCCAGGGTTAGGTCACACGTGCTTTAATAGGCGTGGGATTACTGGCCGGTATGGGCCGGAAAAGAACATTAAAAGACTGTTATTGACTTATATTACCCATGCGCTAAGTGTATAACGGAACTGCGAAAAAACTCCTGGCGATTTGCGGCCCGATGCGCAGAATAAGGGCTGCGCGCCTAGTTGCGATTGATTGTCAATTTCCGATAATTTGTAAAACAATACAGAGGCTTGGCGCGGCGGGTTTTGGAGGAGAGGCACTTGGGGGCCGGGGGCTCGCAGGGGCCTTTTTCTTGTCCGGTGTTCATGGAAGCACCGCGGTTGGTGAAGCAGATGAATGAGGAGCCGGGTTGATGCCGTCTGATAGTATCGTCCTGCCGAAGTCCGTTACCGAGGAAGACGTCCTCGCGGTGCGCCATTGGACGGACGAGTTGTTCTCCTTCCGCCTGACCCGCCCGGCGGCCTTCCGCTTCCGCTCCGGCGAGTTCGTCATGCTGGGCCTGATGGTCGACGGCAAGCCGCTGCTGCGTGCCTATTCCATCGCCAGCCCGTCGTGGGACGACGGCCTCGACTTCTTCTCCATCAAGGTGCAGGACGGCCCGCTGACCTCGCGGCTGCAGCACCTGCAGACCGGCGACCGCGTGCTGCTGGGCAAGAAGCCGACGGGCACCCTGGTGCTCGATGCCTTGAAGCCGGGCAAGCGCCTCTACATGCTGTCGACCGGCACCGGCATCGCGCCCTTCGCCAGCCTGATCCGCGAGCCGGAGGCTTACGAGAAGTTCGACCAGATCGTTCTGACCCACACCTGCCGCAACGTCGCGGACCTGGCCTATGGCGCCGAACTGGTCGACAGCCTGGTCGAAGACCCCCTGATCGGCGAGATGGTGGGCCCGAAGCTGACCTACTACGCCAGCACGACCCGCGAAGACTTCGTACACAAGGGCCGCATCACTGACCTCATCGAAAGCGGCAAGCTGTTCACCGACCTCGACGTGCCGTCCTTCGATCCGGCAGTCGACCGCGTGATGATCTGCGGCTCCATGGCGATGCTGCAGGACACCAAGCAACTGGTCGCGAGCTTCGGCTTCACCGAAGGCTCCAACGCCAACCCCGGCGACTTCGTCGTCGAAAAGGCGTTTGCGGACTGAGCCGCGACGCTGGATAGCTCACAATGAGTTTGCTACCCAGCGAGAGTTGCAAGTTCATCGTCACTTGGTTCCACCGGGACGACGAGCAGTTTGGCGACCGGATCGTTGGCCAGGTGGACGCACCGGGGTTGTCTGCCCGGACGGTGCAGGACATTTTCCGGCTCGATCAAGTGGATCATGCGGTTAGTGGCTGTCATCCGGTGACAGCAGGTGAGAGGGGCCGCATCGAACGCATCCTGGGTAGGCCGCTTGACCTGGGAAAATTCGACTACTTCGTGGAAGCCGTGCAGACATAGTCGGAATCCGACATGCCGTTTCCCCCTCACCCAGCTTCGTCTAAGCGGGCTCGTGCCCGCTAAGACTGCGCATCCCTCTCCCGCCAGGGGAGAGGGTTTGTTTTTTGATCCCCCGCCCCTTCGGGGAGAGGGATGGGCCCGCGTAGCGGGAGGGTGAGGGGACTACCGCTGCTGGGTGTCCCAGTGGGGGGCGATCCAGGTGGGGGCGTCGGAGGCGGGCAGGGGTTCGCGGCCGCGGATGGTGTCGGCCAGCTTTTCCGCCAGCATGATGGTCGGGGCGTTCAGGTTGCCGCTGGCGATGGACGGCATGATGGAGGCGTCGACGACGCGCAGGGCCTCCAGGCCGTGCACCTTGGCCTGGCCGTCGACCACTGCCATGGAATCGGTGCCCATCTTGCAGGAGCACGACGGGTGATAGGCGCTCTCGACGTGCTCGCGCACGAAGGCGTCGATCTCGGCATCGCTCTGGGCGTCGGGGCCGGGCGCCAGCTCGGGGCCGCGGAAGGGATCGAAAGCCTTCTGGGCGAAGACCTCTCGTGTCAGGCGCACGGCGGCGCGGAACTCCTGGCGGTCGGCTTCCTGGCTCATGTAGTTGAAGAGGATGCGCGGCGCTTCCTTGGGGTCCGCCGACTTCAAGGTGACCGCGCCGCGGCTCTGGGAGCGCATGGGGCCGACGTGGGCCTGGAAGCCGTGGCCGCTGGCCGGATGGCTGCCGTCGTAGTTCATGGCGATGGGCAGGAAGTGGTACTGCAGGTCCGGATGCTCGACGCCGGCCCTTGAACGGATGAAGCCGCCGGCCTCGAAGTGACTTGTGGCGCCCAGTCCCTTTTTGAAGAACAGCCAGTCGAAACCGATCTTCGGCTGGTTCCAGAACTTCAGGGCCGGGTAGAGCGTGATTGGCTGGGTGCAGGCGTGCTGCACGTAGATCTCCAGGTGGTCCTGCAGGTTCTTGCCGACGCCGGGCAGGTCGTGCCGCACGTCGATGCCGAGCTGCTTCAGCTCGTCGGCCGGGCCGACGCCGGAGAGCTGCAGCACCTGCGGCGAATTGATGGCGCCGCCGGAGAGGATCACCTCGCGCTCGGCGCGCACCTCGATGCGCTCGCTGCCCTTGGCCAGTTCGACACCCACCGCGCGGTTGCCCTGGAACAGCAGGCGCGTGGTCAGCGCGCGGGTCCAGACGGTGAGATTGGGCCGCGTCATCGCCGGCTTGAGGTAGGCGACGGCGGCGCTCCAGCGGCGGCCCTGGTGGACCGTCATGTCCATGTGGGCGAAGCCTTCCTGCTGGAAGCCGTTCATGTCCTTGGTGACCGGATAGCCGGCCTGGCGGCCCGCCTCGATCCAGGCCTTGAACAGAGGATTCCGGCAGGCGCCGGCGGAGACGTTCAGCGGCCCGTCGCTGCCGCGGTAGGCATCGCCGCCGCGCTCGTAGGTCTCGGCCTTGCGGAAATAGGGCAGCACGTGGCTGTAGTCCCAGCCCTGGAGCCCCCCTTGCGCCCAGCGGTCGTAGTCGCGGGCGTGGCCGCGCACGTAGGCCATGCCGTTGATCGAGGAGGAACCGCCCAGCACCCGGCCGCGCGGGCAGTAGATCTGCCGGTTGTTCACATGCGGTTCCGGTTCTGAATTGTAGAACCAGTTGTACTTGTCGTTGGCGAGCGGCTTGGCCAGCGCCGCCGGCATGTGAATGAAGATCGAGTTGTCGCGCCCGCCGGCCTCCAGCAGCAGCACGCGGACGTCGGCGTCCTCGGTCAGGCGGCTGGCTAGCACGCAGCCGGCGGAGCCGGCGCCGACGATGATGTAGTCGTAGCTTTGGATCTCGGGCATGGGCGGAACTCTATCGGTAAGCTGAATGAAGGTCTGAGCGGTTCGCCTCGTCCTTCGAGACGGGCCTGCGGCCCTCCTCAGGATGAGGCGGATACTCAAACCTCATGCTGAGGAGCGGGCGCAAGCGAGCGTCTCGAAGCATGGCGGCACTCAGTAGGGCGAGTCGACGCCGTTCATGGCGACGTAGACGCTCTTGAGTTGGGTGTAGTGCTCGACGGCAGCGCGGCCGTTCTCGCGGCCGATGCCGGACTGCTTCACGCCGCCGAAGGGCATGGCGATCGGCGTGATGTTGTAGGTGTTGATCCAGCAGGTGCCGGCCTCCAGCCGCGCGAGCACCCGGTGGCCGCGCGTCAGGTCGTTGGTGAAGACACCGGCGGCGAGGCCGAAGGGGGTCGCGTTGGCCCGGGCGATGGCCTCGTCCTCGTCCTTGAAGGACAGCACGGTCATCACCGGGCCGAAGATTTCCTCGCGCACCACCGCCATGTCGTCGTTGCAGGCGGTGAACACGGTGGGCAGCACGAAGTTGCCCTTATTCAGCGCCGCATCGTCGGGGCGGCCCCCGCCGACGGCGACCTGCGCGCCTTCCTTGCGGCCCAGGTCGATGTAGCCCAGCACCTTCTCGCAGTGATCGGCGGAAATCAGGGCGCCGACCTGCGTTGCCGGATCCATCGGATCGCCCAGCTTCAGGGCCTTGGTCTTTTCCACCAGGCGCGCGACGAAGGCATCGTGGATCTTCTCGTGCACGAAGACGCGGGTGCCGTTGGAGCAGATCTCGCCCTGGGTATAGAAGTTGGCAAGCAGCGCGCCGTTCACCGCGTTCTCGATGTCGGCGTCGTCGAAGATCAGGATCGGCGACTTGCCGCCCAGCTCCAGGGTCACATGCTTCAGGCTCTGGGCGGCGTCGGCCATCACCTTCTTGCCGGTGCCGACCTCGCCGGTCAGCGAGACCTTGGCGATGCCGGGATGCCGCGTCAGCGCCTGGCCGGTCTCGGCAAAGCCCTGCACCACGTTGAACACGCCGTCGGGCAGGCCGGCCTCGGTGTAGATCT
>ERZ1740062.77-NODE-77-length-77536-cov-15.036512_pt1 | contig 77536 bp, 57 predicted proteins | sample MGYA00581741_ERZ1740062 | MGnify/ENA primary metagenome ERZ1740062 (study PRJEB43018, sample SAMN04849747) | marine metagenome | isolation source: floating plastic debris | place: Pacific Ocean | collected 2008-09-01 | study: EMG produced TPA metagenomics assembly...
GATTTTCCCCAAGCTTTTGCTTCATAATTTCTAAAGCTTGTAGGTACAAAGGTTCGGCTTCGGTGTATCGTCCTTGATATGTATAGAGATTAGCCAAACTGTTCAAGGGATAAGCAATCCAGGGATTTTCCTCCCCCAATAGACGTTTTCCCATTTCTAAAGCTTGTAGGCACAAAGGTTCGGCTTGCTCGTACCGTCCTTGCTCTCTGTAAAGATTAGCCAAGTTGTTCAAGCGAATAGCAACTTCGGGATGTTCCTCCCCCAAAAGATGTTTATCCATATCTAAAGCTTGTAGGAAAAAAGTTTCAGCTTCTTCGTACCGTCCTTGCTCTCTGTAAAGATTAGCCAAGTTGTTCAAGTCAATAGCAACTTCGGAATGTTCGTCACCCAACAGACGTTTGTCCATATCTAAAACTTTCAGGTACAAAGGTTCTGCCTCGTTGTATCTTCCTTGACTTTTGTAGAGTAAAGCTAATTCGCTCAAGATTTCAGCTACATCGGAATGTTCCTCAGTCAACAGACTTTCGTATACATTTAAAGCTTTTAAACAAAAAGGTTCTCCTTCGGTGTAACGTCCTTGGTGGTAGTAGAGAGTAGCCAAATTTTTCAAGCTTTTAGGAACGTGGAGGTGTTCCTCTCCCAAACGTTCTTTCATTACTTCTAAACACTGCTCATACCAAGGTTGTGCTTGGTCATATAATCCCCGACCTTGGTAAAATTTACCATTACCAACAAAAGCCCAAATTAAATCATCATCACTGATATATTGAATCAATTTCTGATTTTTCATCTCTGCTAGATGAGGTATGGCGGGGGCAAATTTGGTAATATCCTTAAAGGTGAGTGAATTAATCTCATCGATCTGTTTAGCGATCGCTAACATTACTCGATTAAAAGCACGTATTAGATATTCTTCTCCCGATTGGTAAGTTGTATTATTGGGGGGTTCTAACTCTTCCAACTTGATTTGGAAAAATTCCCGTAGCAGTGGATGCAGTTGATATGTTCTTTCACCTTTGTCCTGTAGCAAACTCAGTTTGATGAGAACCCAATCTCTAATATCTTCTAAATCTTCAGGGTCTTCCTCAGGTAAACATTGTTTAACTAGATCCCAAGGTATTGGTGCAAAAGCAAATAAACTCAGTAAACAAGCGAGTTTTTTATCTTCATATTTTAATTCTTCCCAACTCAATTCAAATGCTGCTAAAGCACTATTGTGGGGTGCTGTCATATCCCCATCAGTATTACTCAAAGCACGATGATTCAGGCGCTTTTTTTCTAACCTGTTCAACATTTCAGCTAGGGGTAAATTCTGTTTCTGTCCTAGATATCTCCCGACTAGTTCTAACCCCAAAGGTAAATATCCCAACCATTCACATAACTTATTTGCTTGGAATTCCTCTGTATTTACCCGTTCTACACCGATGAGTGACTGTAATAATTCCAACGCTGCTTTTGGTTCTAATACATTTAGGGATAATTTTTTAATAGATGTTCCTAAATGCGATCGCGTTGTAATTAGTACTTTAAAACGGGTTAAGCATGGAAGTAATAGTTTGATTTCTTCGTCATAGTCAGTGAGGTTATCCAATACCAGCAACACTTCACCTTCACCCCAGCGCTGACAACAGTATTGTACTTGTGCTTGCAAATCTAAACTATCCGGTGGATTGATATCAAAGTAAGTCTGAGCAAGTTGTACTATCTGTAAACCTACATCTTCTGATGCTCGTAACCAACAAATTCCACCTTGGTAGGTTTTACGGTGTGCGATCGCATATTGTAGAGCTAATTCTGTTTTCCCGATTCCACCCATACCAGCAATTGAGGTTACTGACCGACGCTCAGTTGAATTAATCGCGACTTGTTGATTTTTCTGTAGTAGTTTGTGGAGTTTTTCCAGTTCCTCATCTCGTCCTACAAACTTAATAACTCCACTCCGGGGAAGATTATGGTATTTGGTAGGAGTGGATTTCGGTTGATTACCTTCACTACGTTGTACTCCTGGTAGTTCTTCTCGGCGATTTTGCCATTCTTCATCAAACCGTTTGAGATTCCCTTCTTTATCGCTTTTGGGATACCACAGTTTTAGTTTAAAGTGCCAATTTGATGAACCGCGTTTATTTTCCCGCAAATCTTCAAGAGTTTTTAAAAACTTTTCTAGTGCTTTGAGTGCTTCTCGAATTTGTTCTTTATCATTTAAACCAGCAAGTTTCGTCAGTACAGCTAAAGTAGTCCGAACTATTACTACTTGGTTTGATGTATCCCATTCACAGGTAATTTTAAACCGCTCGGGATTATCTAACTCATCATTAGCATAAGCCAAAAACTGTTCTAAAAGTGTTCTGACTCGCGCTTTAACATCATCACCATAGGAAGGACTTGGCATAACTACTATAAAAGCTTGCGATAAAAATTTGAGATAAAAAGTTTGAGATAAAAGTTTGAGATAAAGTTTAGGGATTCCCTAACCTGATACTACACCCTCAAACTCTAAATTCCCGACACGCCAGAATTTGAGTATCTTAATCAATAACAGTTTCTTTCGGATACTACCCCAAATTTACCTTTACCTCAGAGTTAGAGAATTCAACTTATGAAAAAGGTAATAAAGTTTATTCGACGGAACCGAAAGAAATTAATATTGATTGTAGTGTTTGCGATCGCACTAACAGCAGATTTACTCTTTCCTGGTGCAGGTACTGTAATCGATTTACTATTCTTGCTGTGGGAATTATTTCAAACAGTTTAGTAATTTGAAATTTGTTCGTTGGGTTAAAAGTCTTATACTATTTCAAGCTTTTAACCCAAATTTCAAACTGTGTGCAAAACTTTCTGGGAAAAATTTTGCCAAAATAAATCCTAATTTTCCGAAATCCCCAAAAACCTTGTGGTAGTAATATTTAGAATAAACAATTATCAATAACTTATATAATTAGCCATCGGGAACATATCTCAAAATAAAGCCCAGTCATCATGTATGACTGGGCTTTCGGCATTATGGATAATTAATGAATTTGGTTGATTACATCTGAAAAATCATCTAAAAATTTGTACTTATGTTTTGTACTTATGTACTTAAATATAACTAGAATTAAATTTATACAAGCTACCGATGTTGAAAATAGCAATTGAAAAGAGTAATTACCTATATGCACGTTAGCTTAATATCAAGTTGAAGAATATCAAGTTGAATAAAATTCTATTTATTAATAATACTTTTCATTTTGTTTACAATACCCATACTTCTTACTAAAGTTGCACCTTGTTGAAAAACGGGTAGACGATCAAACCATTTTAGATCTGCATGACAATCACTGCGCGAACTCCGCTGACCACCGAAACTTGGAATTGAAATCAATCTAACAATATCTTTATTTTGCCAAGGGAAAACATTAAAAACTCCGTCCGGAGACATTGGACCACCTTCAGGATGTCCCGCAGGTCTGCTTAGTAGTATTTCAAAAAAATTAATCAATCGGTCTAATGTTTTACCATTTACACCGTAGAAATGAGAACCAATTATTTCACCAGAAAATGGTTGATATGTAGCAAAAGTACTTCCTGTGGGTTGAATTATACCTTTGACTGGAAAATAACCAAATTGAACTAAATCCCAATTAGTTTGTTGCAGTTGCTCGATAAGTCTATCCTCATACTCATTAAAATGTTCTGAGAATGCTAAATCATCTTCCATAACCAGAACATTGTTTAACTGTAGTTCCTTTGCTCGCTTTAAGACATTTAAATGGCTTAAAAATGCTCCCCTATAGCCAATTGATTGAAATGAACCTGGACTATCTGGTCTAATTGCTGAAAAGAACTCTACTTTCTGGGGATTAAATGGTATCCCAACATTTTTTAGTTCTTTCTCCATACCTTTGCGTCTATCTACTCTTTCAGGCAGATTAATGATATAAACGCGATCAAAAAACTCTATAAACTTCATCGTTACTTTTTTATCCTAATATTATATTGTTTCAAGTTATATCAGCTTTAAGACTTACGCATTCGTGATGTTAACTAGCAGCGTTGCCGCGTAAATGCGTAGTTTGTCCCGTAAAGGAAACAAAATAAGACTTTATTTCGCTTTCATGGGTTCTTTGCTTAACTTATACTTCTCCTCACAAAGAGACGAAAACGGAAGCGCTAAGCACAGCTATGTCATCAGGCTTTAATTTACATTAGTCTGAGTTTGGTTAAGCCGAAAGCTAAAAAGCTTATTCTACAAGGATTTAGAAGAATTATAAGTGATAAAAGAAGCTATACAAGTAGAATCATTTCGTCAATAAAGTTCATAAATAAGATTAATATCAACAATATATCTTACTTCCATTGTTGAAGTCCCATAGCACTACGCCGGATATGTTAGGACATCTTTATATTTCCTATTTAGATGTGTTTTGGGGGATTCCAGTTCACTTAAATCGGCGGTTTGGGGTAGTTCTACTCCAAGTCTTTCTTCTTGTAAAAAAACGTCTTAACCCGAAAGCGTAACGCTATATAATGAAAAATTTTACAAATATTTCTATTTACTCAAGGTATTAAAAATGACTGATTATGCATTTTTCAATACACTTGAAGAATCTTCTAAAAATTTGTACTTATATACTTAACTGATGTACTTAAATATAACTAGAGTTAAATTTATACAAGCTCACAATGTTAAAAATAGCGATTCTTTATTCTTCATTACTAATTGCTCAAGTACAAAAACCACCCCAACAATTTTTAGAGTTAAAGAATCAATTAGAAACCTATGGATTTGAGGTAAAAATAGAGCTACCACCAAAGCGAGGAGCTTATGGTTCATTAAGGACTGATAAAAAAATATGGATTAATCCGGTAGTCTTCGACTTACAAATTGCCACTCCGACTATAATTCATGAATCCGTTCATGCAGCACAATTATGCGCGGGAAAAGGGAAAATGAAAACATTGGGTTTAAAAATTCAACCAATGAAAGCTGCACGACGACTTTTTTTAAGGTATAAAAATACCCACAGACAAGATTTGGAAAGGGAAGCTTATGCAGTACAAACTCAACCAAATAGTTTTGAACTAGCTACAAATCTTTTGCAAAAACACTGCAAAAAGTAATAATTTTTACGTGCTTTTTTCCTAAGCATCCTAAAATTTTCAAATACTAAACACAAAGCTTAAATTAAATCCCTGTATTCCTTGGGAGCGTTTTAAATGTGTAAAAATATATTTTGTTATTACGTTAGCTGTCCCTCGCAATATAAATTGGGATTTTCTAAAAAATAATTTCTAAATTTTCCGAAATCTCTATCAACCCAGTGGTAGTAATATTTAGAATAAACGATTATCAATAACTTATATAATTAGCCATCGGGAAATATATCCCACATTTAAGCCCAGTTATTTACAATAATTGGGCTTTTGGCATGAAATCCTCTACTATATTCTTAAATCAAGAGATTCTAAAACAATACAAATCTTGCACCTATACGTATAAATCAGCTAAAAAAAATTGAAGGTAATAAATAATACTATTACTTCAAGATTTATTTAATCCTTTTTTAGAGGACTTTTAATCCTAGGCAGTCATAAATACTGAGTATTATTTATTTACACGAATTTATTGGTGCAAGATATGAAACAATAGTTTCTAAAACAATAGATTCTAAAACAATAGATTCTAAAATAATAGATTCTAAAAACCGCTACAAACATTTCTTAAGACTGAACATGAATATTTTTCGGAGTTCATACTTTTGGCTATTTTGTTTCTGTGTAATATTCTTTCTCTCTCTTGATTTCTGGAATTGGAAATCGGATATATCTTTCTCTATTTTTTATTTACCTGTCTGGGTTCTGTATTTTATTGGCTTACAATTATTTCTTTCTCTAACTTTACTAATATTTGCTCTTAATTTTTGGAAAGCGCCTTCTAGTTAGTCTAAAAACATGAATATAGAAAGTTTCATTCCTTATTTAGTCATCATCACATATTTACTGTTAACCCTTGTAGTAGGTATTATTGGTTATCGAAGGCAAAATGATACACCTCAAGAATATTTTTTGGCAAGCAGAAATGTTGGAAGTATTGTTTTATTTTTTACATTAATCGCAACTAATTTCAGTGCTTTTAGTTTTTTGGGTTTCGCTGGTGCTGGTTATCGTGTAGGTATTGGCTTTTACCCTATGATGGCATTTTCGGGAGCTTTTGTAGGAGTTTTATTTTTTGTAATTGGTTACAAAGTCTGGCTTTTAGGTAAAGAAAAAGGATTTATTACTCCCTCAGAATTAATTGCAGAGCGTTTGGGAAGTCAATCTCTAAAAATGATATTTCTTTCAGTAATGGTGATTTTCACATTACCTTATTTGACTTTGCAACCCATCGGTGGAGGATATCTTTTAGAGAATTTAACTAATGGACAAATTCCTTACTTTATGGGAGCAATAATTTTGACATTTGTGGTTGTAATGTATGTCTTCATGGGTGGGATGAGAAGCGTTGCATTAACGGATGTTTTGCAAGGTATTTTAATGCTTGTGTTGATGATTTTAGCTGTATTAACTATTGCTCACAGTTTAGGAGGAATCACCACAGCGAATCGCACTGTTTACGAAAAATTACCAGAACTGTTTTCTCGTCAAGGTGTAGATAACTTTTTTACAAAATCTAAGTGGTTTAGCTATCTGTTGCTATGGATTCTTAGTTTACCTATGTTTCCACAAATGTTTATGCGGTTTTATATCCCCAAAACACCCAATCCTTTAAAATTTTCTGCGGTTTTGTACCCTGTAGTCACGACAACAATGTTCATTTGTCCAGTATTAATTGGAATTTGGGCACATATTCCTTTTCCTGATTTAGCAGGGAAAGCAACAGACCAAGCTTTGCCAATGATGCTAGCAGAATATACCCCCATTTGGATCGCTTCGTTGGTAATGGTAGGTGCATTAGCAGCTTTGATGTCAACCTTAGATTCACAACTTTTAGCATTAAGTTCAATGCTAACAAGAGATGTCTACGTTTCTTATTTACGTCCCAATGCTTCCCTTCACGAACAAACTTTAGTAGGTAGAGTTTTGATTGTTATTTTGGCGATTATTGGTTTAATTATTGCTTACAATCCACCTGCTACAATTTCAGCGATCGCAACTCAAGCTTTCACCGGATTAGCTGTTTTATTTCCTACGGTTATCGCTGCTTTGTATGGTCGAAATATCCATCCCTCTAGCTGTATTGTTTCGATTTTGGTGGGGGAAGCAGTATTAATTGGTTTTCAGTTAAATATAATTCCAGCAAGTTTTACCTTTGGTTTTTTACCAGTTGTACCAATAGTTGCTCTTTCTAGTTTGATTATTGTTTTTTGTTGCGTATTTATTAAACCGAAATCAACTAAAAACATCCCGAACTCAGGTTAAACCCTGAACATATGTAATATACGGTACTCAAAGCTTTAACATATAGGAGTTTGGGAATTTTAAGGGCAAGTAAAGCGATCGCACACAACAGTGTGACTCCATGTATTTTTTAAGTACCAAAGTCTACACAAAATCTTTTTTGTTATTACGAATCCTTAACGTCATATAATAGTTAAGTGTTTCCCATTTAGAAATTTTAGCAACACAATTGGCTAGATATCATAACTGGTATAGAAAATTACTCTAAGAATATTTACTATTTAAATAAAATCTCAAAGATTGATGTTTAATAAGTTTCTAGGCAAGTCGTAATAAATTCAAGGAATTTATATTAATCCCTCGCGTAGAATTATTCATTACAATCAATATTCAAACAGTAATCTATCAGTTGAAATGTAATAATTGTAACGTGTGGGAAATTTGATTTAGCTGATTCCTAGTTTAATTCTGTACCAATGAAAACTTAATATTTATACAAGTAGGTCAAACAAAATGAAAGATGGTTTTGAACTAAGAAATGTTGATGGAAAAGGAGAAGGAATATTTGCTACCCGATCTTTCCAAGCTGGGGAAACAGTCATGGTTGGAAGAATTGACAAAATATTAGATGAAAATCATTCCCATGCTTCACAAATAGCCCAAGATAAATATGCTCTCCATGCAGGACTTATATCTAAAGTAAATCACTCCTGCGACCCTAATTGTGGTATTAGAGTCAATGAAACAGGTGGTCATAATTTTGTAGCAAGGAAAAATATTAGTGTGGGTGAAGAATTAAGTTTTGATTATGCAATGAGAAACTATTCTGTTAATTATTTTCCACCCAATTGTATGTGTGGAGCGAAAGAGTGTCGGGGGAAGATTACAGGTTGGAAAGATTTATCAGCAAATAAGAAAAAAGAATATGAAGGGTTTATTGCTCCTTACCTTCTGGAAATGGATTTGAAGAACCAAGAATATGTTTCTCTTTAAAGTTTCTCTTGAGAGTTTACTTTTCCAATTCCAGTAAGTAAGTTAATCTTGAAAAAGATTTTATACCGATAATATCGAAAAAATTCCTTGTTCCAAAGACGACTTATCGTTTGTGGAACAAGGAAATTTTTAATCAAATTAATCAAATTAATCAAATTAATCAAATTAATCAAATTAATCAAATAAGAACATAGTGAGATTCTTTAACTTCCAGTTGAGAACTCTATTATTTCTCCTGAAGATGCACGGGAATAGTTAACTGTTGCAACTTCCTGAGAATCAGAATTACGTAAAGTAATTAATCCTGACTTGTTGGTCATTTGCATAGAATCAGGAGTAGAACGACTTACAGTAAAGCGTTTTAATTCATTGGGTTGCAATGTTCCACCCAAAGCTTGGGGACGACCAAATTTGTCTTCCATTTGCCAACCTGTCAGATTAATAGCATCATTACTGACATTTTGTAATTCTACCCACTCTTTACCTTTATCCGATCCCGAAGGGTTTGGTAATGCACGGATGATTGCTACGGGAGCATTATTGCTGATAATCTCATCTATCGGTACAAGATCAGGAATATCCATTTCTGATTCTGGTTCTTTTGGTTCTCTTATACCATCAAGACTGAGGAAGATAGGGAAAAAGGAACGAATCATCTCTCCTCGACTACCATTGGGATTCACATTGCGATAAAGAACTAAATCGTAGTTTGCTCCATTAATACTTACTCTTCGTTTGTCTCGTCGAACCCTACCGTAAACACTTTCGTAATAGACAACAGTTGCGATCGCTATTTCACATTCGGGACTAGGTCCAACAAAAAAGCCACCTTTCTTCTTAAAGAGTTTAGCTATGATGTTACCACGCATATCGATGACTGTTTGCAACTGTTGTAATGTTACGACATCAGGGTTTTGGGGTCCTTCTTTTCCTTCTAAGTCATATTTATAGCCTAAATAATTGACCCGTTGATTTTGTTCATCAAGGTAAAATTTTACCCAAGAGTGATACCCCGAAACTTTACCTAAAGTTGCTTCTTGCTCACCTTCATGAGTATCAAATTTTCCTTCTCCAACAAATACGTGTTCAAAACCAGAAGCAAATTCAGTTGATCTACCGTTGTAGTAATTAGTGTATAGTTCAAACCAAATGCGTTGCAGCTTTGAGGAGAACTGCTGCTCTGAGAGATTTTCACCGAATTCTTGGTTAATATATCTGAGAGCTAACCCAATTGGCTTAGTTTTCATAATTAGGGAAATAAACTCTCGTTGTTCTGCTTCTTCTTCCTCGTCTGTAAATTCTGGATCTACGGAGCGAATAGCATAGTTATTTAACAGATTAATAAAACTGACGTAAGTTCGATTCTCATCAAACAATTTCTCTTCATTAACCTTATAAAATAAAGGTTTTGTAGCTAAATCTATTTCCCGATTACCATCTGCTTTTACCTGCTCATCCAACAAAATATCAGCATTTGAATTTTCCCATTCCCCGTTTTGATTTCGAGGACTTACAGAAAATTGGTTATCATCATTTTCCCAAAGAGTTTGATAAATATTATCTTTGGTCAATTTAACAGACTGTAGATTATCACTAGATAAAGGTGTTTCCATGCTCCAATTTATCCTCTTAATTTTTTAATTTCTATGAACAAGTCACATGATTGGGAGACTTTATCTTTAATCCACTTGTTGGAATTGGCACAAATTCAGAATAGTTATCTTTAGTTATCTTTAGTTATCTTTGCTTATAGGTTTTGCATAACTTATAGAACTTACCTAAAATCTACTGGATAGTGTGATTAAGTTTGCTAGTTTGCAAAAACCCTTTTTAGGGTAACTTATACTACATTTAGCTCGTAATAACAAGTTTTTGTTACGTAAGTCCTGAATTAATTTGTATAGGGGATTCAGGATATGAATGCTCTATATTATCCCGTGTAATCCTTGCATAAGTCCTGTTTTATTTAAATTCCTGTTTAAATGGCTATTTAACTTGAATTGCAAGGTTTATAATCTCAAAGTCTTTCCGTTTGAATTAACTAAATATTTATTTGTGATCAATGAAAACTAGAGGTTTGGTTTTTGTGGTGTCCAGACCTACCATAGTAAAATCGCTAATAATATATACATATTAGCGATTTGCCTTAATGCAAAGAAACTGGGAAATAGCCAAAACCTACGAAGATATCCTTTATCACAAAGCCGATGGTATTGCGAAGATTACCATCAATCGTCCTCATAAACGTAATGCCTTCCGTCCTCAAACCGTTTTTGAACTTTACCAAGCATTTTGTGATGCCCGCGAAGATTCTAGTATTGGCGTAGTTTTATTTACTGGTGCTGCTCCTCATACTGATGGTAAATATGCCTTCTGTTCGGGTGGTGACCAAAGCGTGCGGGGGAAAGCAGGGTATATTGATGATGATGGAGTTCCCCGCTTAAATGTATTAGATTTACAGCGTTTAATTCGTTCAATGCCGAAAGTTGTTATTGCTTTAGTTGCAGGTTATGCGATTGGAGGAGGACACGTTTTACATTTAATTTGTGATTTGACTATAGCCGCAGATAATGCGATTTTTGGACAAACAGGTCCAAAAGTTGGTAGTTTCGATGGTGGTTTTGGTGCAAGTTACTTAGCACGCATTGTCGGACAAAAAAAAGCTCGTGAAATCTGGTTTCTTTGTCGTCAATATAATGCGGAACAAGCTTTAGAAATGGGTTTAGTGAATACTGTTGTACCTATAGAAAAACTAGAAGCTGAAGGTATACAGTGGGCACAAGAAATTTTAGAGAAAAGTCCTATAGCTATTCGCTGTTTGAAAGCCGCATTCAATGCTGACTGTGATGGACAAGCAGGTTTACAAGAACTAGCTGGAAACGCCACTCTACTTTATTACATGACAGAAGAAGGAAGTGAAGGCAAACAGGCTTTTCTGGAAAAGCGATCGCCTAATTTTCGCCAATATCCTTGGCTTCCTTGATTGGTCTTTTTAGTTGATTTTACTGAGTTTAAGATAGAAAATACATCAAAAGCCCTCCTCACAATTTGTAAGGGGGGCTTTCTCTTTAATTGAATTAAAAACTCAGTAAGTAAAAAAATATTAAGAATTGACGTTCAGATAAAGCTAGATATTACAAAAGCCTCTCTCATGAGCTAAAAAATGCAGAATGTTACTTAAACTTCTGCTTATCACACATATCTTTACTTATGTAAATTTAGCCTATAAGCAGGAAACACGATATCTGAAAGATTCTACTTTCATAACTCTTAGGTATTGAACTAAGCTGAATCATCACTTATTGAGTATTGATAGTTACTAATCAAGGCAAACAAATCTACTTAAGCTTTATAAAGTCAATTAACCGGTGTTGGGTTAACTAAGAGCCGCTTTATCTACTTTCTATTAAAAATAGATTTATCGACTACTTTGTTTGAAATGAAATAATCTACTAGAGAGGAATTCAACTTGTGTCTAACAGAGGTTACCTAAATAGTAAGTTTCATTAAATTTTTTATTTCGCAGGTTTGACAATGAAAGCATAGCTATTGGTACCAATTAGTCTATCTTTGACTACATTTTAGTGATTCAGACAATATACGAAATACGAAAATTTTAAAATCAAATATCTTAAGCTACATTGTTTTCAATCGGGATCGCCTTTTTATTATGACTCTGGCTTGCCAAAACCGGAGTCGCATCTGCCAGTTTCCAGGCATCTTCTAAGCTTTCCCAAGAGGGTGCAAATGGTGGTATAGCCAAAGAGCAAGCTTTCCAATTTCCTTTTACTGTTACTCCGAGTTGATTGCATAAACCGCCACGTCTTCCTTGGGAATTATAATTGCGACAGTATCTACACGAGGAAATCAAGTATTTAATACCTTTCATATTTAATGCCAGTCTTTGGCTAATCTTAGACAATTCTAATTGTGCTTCTAGATATCTCCGCGTATTTTGGCTAAAACCCATGATTCCATGACGTTTATAGCGATCCCAAGGGTAAATGGAAATTTATTTTTTCTTTATATTTACTTTATATATTTAAACTTTTCTGTTACAAAAATGATACAAACTATCCTAGAAATACTAGAAATTAGTACTTAATGAAAATAATTGGCATTGACTTAAAATTATTAGGGATCAATTTAAAAAATGTATATATTGCTCTTGATACTTTGGATAGTTGATAAATATTGATGAAAGTAAATCCCTGAGATGCAAATGTATAAATATTTTCTCGGAAGGCAAAATAATATAATATAGTTTCACTCTTATGCTCATATTCAAAGGAGATGTTAAATATTCGCGGTGAAGATTATCATTCTGGAGGCAGAGGTAGATGTCGATTTTTATGTTGAGCAAAAACGAGTCTATAACTATAATTGCTTGGCAGCGCATATTGCACAACATCCCCAACGCTGAATTTCCCCAGATGGGGTAGGACATTGACACTTGTGACAAAGGGGAAAATTATGCGATCGCATTTTGATTGTTTTTTCCCATTCAGCAAATATTATCCGGGGTTTATTGGGGAGAATATTACCTAAGGACGGATTTAATGACAGATTGTTTTTTAAAGAGTCTTGTTTGGGAAAATCTATATATGAAGGGTGCTGACTCAAAGATAATTTATTTGTATCTTGATGAGAATTCTTTTTAGATTTCCAGCCAGAGGTAGAAAACTTTATATCAGTTAGATCATCAATTAAAAGTTTGTTCAACTTATTAAGAAGATGACGACGTTTAAAAGTCAGATTCTGCGACCAAGCAGAACTAGAAGTCGCTACCCACAAGATATTCCTTTGAATAGACAACGGTTGAGTATGATTAGCGATCGCGGTACCTACGGTTTCTTCCCAGCACATAAATAAGTGCAGAAATGGGTTTTCCTGACATTTCCGACGAATTTCCGCTACATCTAAGATGTCGTTAACTGATTTGAAAGGCATTTGACAAAATTTGACAAAATAAAAATAAAAATTGTAGCTTAGCTATCCAATACTTATATGATAATTTCCGCTAGGATTTGTGTAGAAGTGTACTGTATATATATCTTTTATTTTTTTTATCTACAAAGCTTATGTCACCAAGGATTTGGGCTTTTAGTTAATAGCTAGAAAATGACGGCTTTTTAATTTCTTCATATATCATTAGTCAACCAAGCAGCTAGTGTAGCAAGGCATACAGGGGTAATGAGTCAAAATCTGAGAGCCAATTCAGGCAAGCAAGCATCCAGAAAACCTGGAATTAATCCAAAATTAGCAGCGTCTTTAGCAAGTTTAGAAGTACAGCTAGAGCAAGAGTTAACTCGCTATCGACGTAGTCGAATTGTGAATCGTAGACCGCATAATGTCCCTACAGTTGTTGCTTCCACAGAAAATTCTCCTGGAGTAAATTCTTCTGGAGTAAATTCTTCTGGAGTAAATCTATTAAAAAATCAAGTTGCTAATCTAGCTCAAATAAAAGCATCAGAAGCTAATTTACAAGAAAACTTAGCTCTAAATGCAAGCATTCAAGATACAGAAAAACAAGATACAAGAAAACAAGATACAAATACGAAATTTATAACAACTAAGCTATCGGTTCCCCCACCACCTCCTCCTGTAGAATCAATTCCATCTGATTCAATTTCAGCCCACACAGCACAGACAAGAAGAGTAGAACCCCAAGAAATCCCAGACCATTACCAGACTGATGAAAATCAGGGTGATACTCAAAGAGTTGAAGATATTCCACAAGATATTACACAAGATACTACACAAGATATTCCCCAATCAGATTCTAGTAGTATCATCCCAGCAGTAGCGAACCTACAGGAATCGGAAAATCAAAACACAGTTTCAGGAATTTCCAAACAAGCACCTAACGATTATCTAGAATCATCAGAGGCTTTATTACGTAGTCTCAATGAAGAAAAAAATGAATCCTCACCAGTCGAGACAAGTAAAGGTAGTTTACTCTCACCTTTAGGTATTATCGGTTTGATACTGTTATTACTTTCAGCATTAGGCTTATTTGTTTATGCAGCAGTAAATCCAGAAAAAATTCCCCAATTCGGTATTACAAAAGAAAATCAAGAAAATGATCCAGTCTCTGATGGAAGCACTACAAATGTCAATCAACCAGAAATTACTCCCATACCTAAAAATCCCAACTTAGCAGCCAAAGAATTTCCTACAATTGAAGAACCCAACGACTTAGTTGGATTGAAAACAAAAGCTGAAGCTACAGCCAAACCATCTCCCCCACCAGTCTTACCCCCATCTGCAGCAGGAGAATCCATACAGCCACCTGTAATACCCGAAAATGCCCCCAGCAACCAAAAGCCCCAAACTCCAGAAGAAGTAATACAATCTGATGAAGATATAAAACCAAGTGCAGATGGTTTATACCGTATCATCATTGATAATGAAGGAAACCAAGCCTACGCAAAAGCCAGAAGTGTAGTTCCTGATGCTTATGTTTCTGATGATAAGAAATTTATATATCTTGGTGCCCTAAGAACCAAGGAAAGAGCAAAGAAACTATTATCTGAGTTAGAAGCCAAAGGCATCAAAGCCAGAATTCAGTAGCCTTTAACTGCGAAAATCTACGGTAGTATAGGGTAAATCTATACTCAATATCTAAAGAATTAGCAGGCTGCTGAGCCTAGAGAATTATTGGAGAGCTTTCATGGGACTGATTGAGCGTATCCTGCGCGTGTTTCGGGCTAATGTAAACAGTTGGATTTCTGGTGCAGAAGATCCAGAGAAAATTTTAGAACAAACTTTCCTAGAGATGCAGGAAAATTTAGTGCAGCTCAGACAAGGAGTCGCACAAGCGATCGCATCTCAAAAACGTACTGAGAGACAAGCAAATCAAGCAGAGTCTACAGCAAATGAGTGGTATCGTCGGACTCAGTTAGCCTTAGAGCAGGGAAACGAATCTTTAGCCAGGGAAGCCCTTACAAGACGTAAAGCTTATCAAAACACTGCCCAGGAATTGTTTACTCATATAGAAGAACAAAAAGCAGTAGTGACCAAACTAAAGCAGGAAATGCGCAAGTTAGAGCTAAAAATATCTGAAATGAAAACTAAAAAAGATATGTACATAGCTCGTGCTCGCTCAGCAGAAGCTAATAGTAAACTTCAAGAATTGATTGGTGGTGTAGATCCAAGTGGTACTCAAACTGCTTTTGAGCGCATGGAAGAGAAAGTTCTCCAGCTAGAAGCTCAGACCGAAGCAATTGCTATCAGCCGAACAGATAACTTACAAGAAAAATTTGATGCTTTAGATAATGGTGGTGATATTGATGCAGAACTTGCAGAAATGAAAAAGCAGATATCTTCAAGTGGAAATAATTCCACTCAATCACAGTTGCCAGACAGTTAAAATAAAAATAATTAAAGTAACTAAAATAATTAATTGAGAGAATTGAAATTAAATTTCCAGTTAAACTTCCAATTAAACTTCCCATTAAACTGCCCAATTCTGCAACCAGAGAATTTTGCAAGGATAACAAAACAGGTGAGCAACACTGCCATGTCAGAACATAATTAGTCAGGAATTAGCGATTTACCTAGAAGTAACCGCTCTAAATTAACTGCCACATATACTAATTAACTTTAGTTCAACCGATCAATTGTAATTACGACAACATATTTTAAATATAAAGTCTATTGGGGTAATGTCAATTCAGACTGGAATGATTACATTTGAATAGGTAGTTATTAGATAGTAAGAAAATTCACTGCCCCATTAGGCGCGTAAATCTTAATCAAGGAAAATACAGTTATGGCATTATTCGATCGTTTAAGAAGAGTAGTTAGTGCAAACCTAAATGATTTAGTAGCCAAAGCCGAAGACCCAGAGAAAATTCTGGAACAAGCAATCTTGGAAATGCAAGAAGATTTGGTGAAATTGCGTCAGGGTGTTGCACAAGCGATCGCAGCTCAGAAACGTACTCAGAAACAGTATAATGATGCTTCTAATGAAGTTAGTAAGTGGCAACGCAATGCCCAGTTAGCATTACAGAAAGGTGATGAAAACTTAGCACGTCAAGCATTACAGCGTAAAAAGAGTTTTGAGGATAATGCAAATGCCTATCAGGCAACTTTAGAGCAACAAAATGGCTCTGTCGAAACTCTTAAGCGTAATTTAATTCAGTTAGAGAGCAAAATTTCTGAAGCTAAAACTAAGAAGGACATGCTCAAAGCTCGCAGTAGAGCAGCTAAAGCTCAAGAGCAACTCCAGGGTATTGTCGGTGGGATGAATAGCAGTAGCGCAATGGCAGCTTTTGAGCGTATGGAAGAAAAAGTTATGCTCCAAGAAGCTCGCGCTCAATCAGCAGGAGAGATTGCAGGAGCTGATTTAGAAAGTCAATTCGCTCAGTTGGAAGCTGGTAGCGATGTTGATGATGAATTAGCAGCAATGAAAGCTCAACTCACCGGTGCAGCTCCAAATCAACCCCAATTACCAGAACAAAGCAGCACACAAGCAACTAACCCGGAAAGTAATACAAAAGCTAGCGAGAATCAACCAGTAGATTCGGAATTAGAAGCGTTACGCAAACAGTTAGACCAGATGTAATTGACAGCAACCTAATCAATTTAATATTGAATATTTGAATGGCATTAATATGTAACCTTCAGATTTATATGGTAATAGCACTAGAACACTATGGGTAATTCAAAATACAAAAGCCTGCTTCGGTGAGGGTCTGGCGACAGAATACCTTCCAGTAACTGCTAGTGCAGAACAAAATGCTCATATAGTAGGCGTTTTATCTATTTTAAATGGTTGGTTCATTTACGTCATGCTGTAGTAGGTTAAAGTTCACCTCCTGCTTCAAGGGTTTATTTTCTCAAAAGCTGGACTACTATTATGAGAGACTCTGCCTTAATCCGGCTTCACGAAAAGCAGAGTCTCTCAAAATATATTCTTAAGTAAAGGCTTTTTGGACGCAATGGATCACTTTGGGCTTATCTTTATGTCTATCATTTGATTTATAGAGCAACACCTATTTCCCTATCCAAGACGATGAATCAAAGAAAAATATTTGGAGAGGTCCGGAAAAAACGAAGTTTTGCCCATTGAGAGTTTATTAACTAATATAAATTCATTCTTCTTTAATTATTCTTCTTTAAACTCCATTTTGTTATGCAATATGATGATTTTGATCGAGTACAGAAGTAATGCAAAATCTTAAAGAGTTTTTCAAGTACCAACCTAGAAGCTTTAGCTAGCGTTATACTGTGAAACGTAATGTGTAACACCTAGTCTGGAGTTAAGCCCAGGATATGTTCTCCCTCAATCGAAATTAACTGCATAACCTCACCCACGCAATAATAATCACGTTTTTCTATATCAAAGCGGGAATGCGAATTAAAAGAGGAAACAAAAAAGTTTATAAATTGTGGTTAGTACTATATATTTTAGTTATGGGAAACAGGGAAAACATCTCCAGAAATTATGTGTAATACAATACACATTAGCAATAATGTAAAAATTTTTGCTAGAATTTTTCAGGATTTGAATATCAGCCAAAAAAAAACGTAAAATTTAGTCATGCTGGTCTAACTTTATTCATATCTTCAGGAATGAAGATTTCGGCTTTGTTGACCAGTTATAAGCTATTTATGATACTTTGAATTCTGAAGATTATATTCGGCTTGACAGTTTGTTATTATTTGCAAACCTATGAACGAACATAATTTTTTACACCATCTGAGTCAGGAAACATTTTATGTCAATTTACATTGGTAATCTTTCTTATGAGGTTACAGAGGACGATTTAAGACAAGTCTTCGCTGAATACGGCACTGTGAGAAGAGTTCAATTGCCCACAGACCGCGAAACTGGAAGAGTTAGAGGTTTTGGCTTTGTAGAAATGGAATCGGAGGAAGAAGAGGAAAAAGCAATTGAGGAGCTAGATGGCGCCGAGTGGATGGGTCGCAGCATGAAAGTGAATAAGGCTAAACCTCGTGAGAATAGAGGACCTTCTGGTGGTGGTGGCAGACGACGTTACTAAAACCGTTAAGAAAACTTGTGATTGGAAGTAGTCTAAATTCAGAAGAATACCTTCATTTTAAATTGGTATGTAGATTTTGCTGAAAATTGTTTTCAGTCGGGAAGTATCAATGTCTTTTATTTTGGTATTGATATTGATTTGATTGCCATTGAAATCAGTTAGGCTGTGTCTATTTTGTAATGTATTAAGTTGCAAATTATGGGTCGCAACATATCCTTTGGGAACTATTAGCTGCGACCTACCAATGTAAGACTTTAAACTTTTAGTGATTTAGTTTTGTAACCGCGAGCTAGCATTTGAAGGGCTAGTTATGCTGACGATTTAGATTGAATATAGCCACATCATCTGTGACTATTTTTACTAGGCATCTCCGAGAAGAATATAAAAGCCGATTGGTTAGCTCTGAGGTCAAATATCCCTGCTCCTGGAGATGTCTATTAAATTAGTTTCTTTCAGAAGATTTTTTTTGATAATAGAAGCCTTTAATTAATTATTTAAGTTATTCAGTAGTTTCTCTTTATGAAGTAATAATAATTACATTATTCATGGGAAATACAATATAGCAAATTAAAAAAATAGTTTCATTATCCAGTCACTAAATTTTATTGAATGGTAATTATTTGTCGATGAGTGTAATAAGCTTAAATCATAGTGGATTACATGCACACTTTGATAGATGTCACCGTTGGGAGTAAAGAAAAATGAGTCAGGGTGTAATCGAAATTACCGATTCTGAATTTGACAATCAGGTTATTAAAGCAGAACAGCCAGTTTTAGTGTACTTTTGGGCTAGTTGGTGCGGACCTTGTAAGCTAATGTCACCCCTAATTAGTAAAGCTGCTAGCAAATACAGCGATCGCCTGAAAATTGTCAAAATGGAAATAGATCCTAATCCGGCAACTGTCAAGCAATTTCAAGTGGAAGGAGTTCCAGCTTTGCGATTTATTGTCAATGAGCAGGTTTTAGGTACTGTTGAAGGTGTAATTGGTAACGATAAGTTAATTGATTTTATAGATACTTATTTAGAGAAAAACTAGCAATTCACAAGCAATTCACAATTGATGATTCACAATGATTTTTGTGAAATGAATAATTGTAGAACCGACCGGTCTAAATGAGTCCGCAGTCTAAATGAGTCCGCAACTAGTAAGGTTGGCAGTCAACAGCAAATATGCAATTTTCCGAACGCTTGCAACCCTTAGGATCAAATGTCTTTGCTGATATGGATAAAGCCAAGACAAACGCTTTAGCTAATGGTAAATCTTTAGTAGATTTATCATTGGGCTCTTCCGATTTAAGCCCTGCCAAACACGTTATCGAGACAATTTCTGAGTCTTTACAAGATAAATCTACTCATGGCTATCTACTTTTTAACGGTACTAAGAATTTTCGTCAAGCTGCGGCTCAATGGTATGAAAAGAGATTTGGTATTGCCGTAAATCCGGAAACTGAGGTATTGTCTTTAATTGGTTCTCAAGAAGGTACAGCTCATTTACCTTTAGCAATACTTAATCCTGGAGACTATGCTTTAGTTCAAGATCCGGGTTATCCTTCCCATGCTGGTGGAGTGTACCTTGCTAACGGTAATATATATCCTATGCCGTTATTGGCAAAGAATCAATTTTTACCGGTATTTGAAAATATTCCTAAACCGATTTTAGCAAAATCGCGGATGATGGTTTTAAGCTACCCTCACAATCCTACAACCGCGATCGCGCCTTTATCTTTTTTTCAGAAGGCAGTTAAATTTTGCCAGGAAAATAATATTGTTCTGGTTCACGATTTTCCCTACGCAGATTTAGTATTCCCAGATTCAGAAAATTTAAATCATCCAAACTTAAATCATCCAAATAATTTGTCTCAACCGATTGCTCCTTCAATTTTACAAGCAGACCAAAATAAAAGCATTTCTATAGAATTTTTTACCCTCTCTAAGTCCTATAATATGGGCGGCTTCCGTGTCGGTTATGCCATTGGGAATGCAGAGTTAATCAAAGCATTAGCTCAAGTTAAAGCTGTAATAGATTTTAATCAATACCGGGGTATCCTTAACGGTGCGATCGCTGCTTTAAATGGTTCCCAAGATTCTATTAAAGACGCTATTGAAATCTTTCGCAATCGTAGGGACGTTTTTGTAAAATCCCTAGCTGAAATTGGCTGGGAAGTTTTTACACCGAAAGCAACAATGTATGTTTGGGCAAAATTACCACAACCTTGGCAGGAAAATTCTGTAGGTTTTTGTAAAGAACTTGTAGAAACCACTGGTATTGCAGCTTCTCCAGGTTCTGGTTTTGGTAAATGTGGTGAAGGTTACGTGCGTTTTGCTTTAGTACAGGATGCTTCTGTTCTTAAGAAGGCTGTTCAAAAAATGTCACAATTTTTCTAATAAATTAAATTTCTATTACACTAAAATTAATTTAATGTAAATTAATTTTAGTAAAGATTTATTACGAAATCTTTACTAATACAGGACTTACACAAAAGTAAGGTATTTCCATCCGAGACCTTAGCTAGCGCTATGCTCCGCAAATACTTAGCGTGTCAGCGCTAGGAATCCGTTTGCGACGTATACTCCGCTTTAAGCGTTAGCCATGCCGTTAGGCTTTACGTAAAGATTCTGCATTAAGTACGTCATGCTAAGCAAACCCGTAGCGTATCCGATAGGACTTATGCTTTTACATACTATATTTCGGTCATAATAACAATCATTTTGTGATTTGGTATCACCAAATAATAGAGCAATATCATTCATATGAGGAGAAGTATAAGTTCTGTAGGTGAATTAGAGCAGTAAACTTTACTTTTTCATGGCTTTATAAAATCTAAGGAAGTGCTGGAGGTATTAATTTATTTGCCGAAAAGCAATTTTAAATCTATGTCTCTTCACCCACAAAACCTTCACTATTTTTATCTTTATATTTAAAGGCAAGAATTTTGAATTACAGACCTAGATTAGTTAGTTTGTAATTAAGATTTGAAAATTTATTTTTTTATACTGCTTTTAATATTTATTTAAATATTTTTACTTAGATATAAACAAGCTATTCAAATGCGAATATAAATGTTATTAAGAATACAGAGTCACAAAAAAGATATAAATATGACACTCAAACTAGCCTTCATAGGGAAATATTCGCTTTCAGAAGAAATGTTATTACTTATTAGACCTCTTTAGAAATTGGATATCAGTCCTGACTAGATAAGGCTTTTGTAGTCTTGTTTGGAGATATCTACTTAAAAAGTGTAATATTACAGTTTTTAAATACAGTTCATTAATTCGCTTAAACCTCTTAATTTATATAGACAATGATAAATATTCAATCACCTTTAAATACTATTTTTGTATTTCACAAGTTTGGTAAATATGCTTTGATATATAGACAATAAATAATAACTTGTGAATCGAGGTAAATAAGTATAATGACAATAAAAATATTTACAAAAAATAAGCAATTTTCACAGGTATCTAAGAGAATATTGCTAGTTGAAGATCATGATGTAAATCGCATGTTATTGAGTGATTTTTTAACATATCAAGGCTATATGGTGAAAAGTTTAAAAAATGGTTACAGCTTTCTATCTAAAATTTTTCTTTTCAAGCCAGATATAGTCTTGTTAGACTTAAAGCTACCAGATATAGATGGTTATTATTTATTAGAACAAATTAGAACACATCCTCATATCTCTAAGCTTCCCATCATAGTAGTCTCTGCTTTTGCATTTAAATCTGATATGGAAAAGGCAAAAAAGTTAGGTGCAAACTATTATTTGGTTAAGCCGATAGACTTAAATAATTTAGTTGCAGCTATAGAAAAAGAGACTCAAACATGTAAGTCTCAAGAAATGTATTGTGTTTTTTAAATATGATTATATGAATAACAAGCTGTTACTATTTTTGTCACCTTATTTTTTTTTAGAAATAAATTCCTCTACACTTTGACTAACTGTTTGTACAGAACTACCTATTTCTGAAATTTTATTTTGGACTTGTGTAAGTAGTAAAACCGCCGTTTGTAACTCATCTAAAGTTTCAGCTATTGCGTCACGATATCGTAATTCAAATTCTTCAATACTCATTGTCATATTTGTATTTAAGCTATTTTTTTATTAGATAGTAAGTAATATAATTTTAGTCCGTATATATAAGCTATACACTCCGTTATTACTCTTAATAGACAGATTATTATAAAGTTAGGCATTAATTACTATTTATTGTCGCTAAAAATGTTCTCTTTATATTCTTATGAATAAAATTTGTATTACAAATACTAAGCTGAGAATAAGTAATCTGATAATTTATTGTGAATATTGCCTACAGCTTTTGAATTGCAGAAAATGTAAAGCAGATAGGTGAAATATTATATTTTGTTTAATTAAATTTTAAATTTCATTCCCTTTCTCGATGAAATTAAAATACATGATTTCTTTGCTCCTCTTTTTAAGCTAGATAAAAAGAATCAGGAATATTACATCTTCACACAAAACCGCTAAAACAGGAGAAGGTATAAAACTAGGCAAATTTAGTAAGGATTTATGCAACAATAAGTTTGAATAATTCCTTAATTAACTATATTTCTATATAAATTTAATGGTATTATTTTAATTTTAATCATTGTTCGTGATACGCTCGTATCCTTACTTATAGTGTGTTTACTTGCCAGAGGCATATGTCAAAGTGTTTGTATGGTTTCAGCTACTGACAGTTGAATCCACGTCCTTAAAGCGAACTAATGTTAATTTTAGTAACTCTCATTGGCTCAAACAAAATAGATAGCTAAATTTTGAAGCCGCATAATAATCAAGTAAATAGTAAACTATAGAAAATTTGACTGAGATTTTACTTATTATATATAAAGGTTGCTCTGTAAATTTGCCGATATTTGGCTACTTATTTGATTGTGACAAAATCTTCTATATCATTAGCCCCACTTTACAAAGAACCAGAACGTCTGGAAAATCGTTTAAAAGAAATTCCCCCAGAAGCGGGAGTCTATTTTATGCGCGATCGCTCCGATCGAATTATTTATATTGGTAAATCAAAAAAACTGAGAACCCGGGTTCGTTCATATTTTCGGGAGTCGCAAAAACTCAGCGAAAGAATAGAGACTATGGTCAAGTTGGTGACGGATATCGAATTTATCGTCACCGATACGGAAGCTGAAGCTTTAGCACTAGAAGCAAATTTAATTAAGCAGCATCAACCTTATTTTAATGTGTTGCTTAAGGATGATAAAAAATATCCCTATGTCTGCGTAACCTGGTCTGAAGAATATCCCCGCATTTTCATTACTCGAAAGCGACGATTAGGAAAGGAAAAAGATAGATATTACGGTCCTTACACTGACTCCCGTTTACTAAGACAAATACTACGTTTATGTAAGCGTATATTTCCTCAACGTCAACGTCCCCAACCTTTACACAAAGACCGTCCTTGCTTAAACTACGATATTGGTAGATGTCCAGGGGTTTGTCAGCAGTTGATTTCACCAGAAGAATATCGTCAAACTATTCAAAAAATAGCTATGGTATTCCAAGGTAGAACCAGTGAGTTAATAGAAACTTTAACTGCTCAAATGGATGCAGCAGCAGAGTCTTTGAATTTTGAAGTTGCAGCTAGAGTGCGGGATCAAATTAGTGGTCTGAAGTCTTTGAATGCAGATCAGAAAGTAGCCTTACCTGATGATACAGTATCTCGCGACGCTATAGCTTTATCAGCAGATGAACAGCACGCTTGTATTCAATTATTTCAGATTCGTGCTGGACAATTAGTCGGTCGTTTAGCATTCTTAGCAGACGCTTATGCTGAACCTGGTGCAATTTTACAAAGAGTTTTAGAAGAACATTATCAAGTTGTAGATGCAGTAGAAATTCCTACAGAAGTTATTGTCCAGCATGAATTACCAGATACTCAAATTTTAGCTGAAGCATTAACCCAAAGGAAAAATAAAAAAGTTAATATTATTGCTCCCCAACGTCAAATTAAAGCAGAATTAATTGAGATGGTAGAGCGAAACACTCAATACGAACTGCAAAGAATGCAAAAAATGAGCGATCGCAATAATCAAGCTATGGAAGATTTAGCTAATATTATTGACCTACCCGAATTACCTCATCGCATTGAAGGTTATGATATTTCTCATATTCAAGGTTCTAATGCTGTAGCTTCTCAGGTTGTTTTTATCGATGGAATTCCTGCAAAACAATATTATCGTCACTACAAAATTAAAAATCCGACCGTTACTATTGGACATTCCGATGATTTTGCTTCTTTAGCGGAAGTCATTCAAAGACGCTTTCGTAAATACCATCAAGATCCAAAATTACAGCGTATTGGTAGTGAAGATTTTCCAGACCTAGTTATGATTGATGGTGGTAAAGGTCAACTATCTTCAGTAGTTGCGGTTTTACAAGAGATGGATTTATTAAATGATATACGGGTAGTTAGTTTAGCTAAACAGCGAGAAGAAATATTTTTACCCGGAGAATCTTTACCACTCCCTACAGAATCCGAACAGCCAGGAGTACAATTATTACGGAGACTTAGAGACGAAGCACATCGTTTTGCTGTCAGCTTCCACCGTCAACAACGTACTTCCAAACTTAAGCGATCGCGTTTAGATGAAATTTCTGGTCTGGGTCATAATCGACAAAAGCAACTTTTAGCATACTTTCGTTCTACTGATTATATTCGTCAAGCAAGTCCGACTCAATTAGCTGAGGTTCCGGGAATTGGTTCACGTTTAGCGCAAGAAATTTATGATTATTTTCATCCTTCTTAAAAGAATGTATTTAGAAAGAAGACTGAAGACAGCAGACCTAAAAGCCAATTAATAAAAAATTATGGGTAATTGATAATTGGACATTTCCAATATCAAATTACCCACCTTTCATTACTCCCCATTCTTCTAAAGAATTGCTGGAAGTAACTTACCATTACCCATTACCATTAACTACATTAACAAATACATTGAGCAGTTTGGAAGTATCAAATTGGAACTTTTAATTAAGTTATTTCAAATTAAGTTATTTTCCTGTGATAAATTTCCTCAATATTTATTTGAGATAAAAGTCAAATATTTTAGAAAATTTTAAATAATTAAAAAAAGTAAATAAATTACATATACCCCTACTTCGCTTTCATCTTATTTGATATGCAAATTTCTTGTTTCAGGGCTTATACTGAGTCTAAAAAATACTAGACATGGGTAAGTATTGATGATATTTAAAATAAATTAAAAATATAATTCTATCAAAAACTCCATATACTAAAATGATTCTGAAAACTGTTCCAATTGCAACATTTTCAGAGAATTATTGCTAGGGATCGAAATATCTCTAATTTTACGAAAGTTCTCTGTGAAATTATTTAATGAAATTATATGTATAAAGTTGGACACTTATTAAATATAAATATTAGAATTAAAGAGAAAATACATTTTATAAAATTGTAGTATCAAAAAATAAAGCTTTATGAACCTTTATTAAATCATTGCATTTAACCAGTGAACCCATTGAGTTTCTCATCTTTGAGAGAAATTTAAATTATTTAAATTGATTTTTAAGGTTGATTTAAATTATTTAGAACTTATTCATTACGCACTCGTGATGAAACATAGGGCTTTGAGATTGCTTCTCTGCAGTCTCTTCGGATGGAATTCCGTTATTGTCCGCCTAATTCCCTTTATTTTTCAGAAAACTATAATTTATTACCAAAATGCTTCATCTATAAAAGGATGAAAGCAAGGAGTTTTGATATGCAAATAATAAAACAAGTTCGTTGTCCTAACTGCGGAAGCGAGGCAGAAAGGTACTATATAGATGATAGCCGATTAACAAGAACGCAATGTGCTAATTGCGATTATTTAATGGTTATGTGCGACCTTACAGGCAAAGTTATAGAGGCTTATGCCCCAGGGATATACGTAAATAACTAATCAATAACTAAACCTTAGTGTTTTATAGTTTTCTTTCTATAGTCTTAGCTCTATAGGCTTAAAAAAGAATCTATAGAAATATTAATATAAAATTTAGCTATTTTTGGTTATCTTGAAATAACTTTTTAGTCGCAAATAGTTTTTAATAGGGCTTGCTGAAAAAGTCTACAGAGCAAATCTTAAAGTTACACAGCTTGAAATATAATAGTTTCATCGCTTAATTTTTAAATTAACCTAGGAATTTCTTAGAAAAGTGCAAGGGTTTTGAGCCATATTGTGTAATAAAATTGCACCTGTTTGCTCTAAAAAAGCTGCAAACTCTTTTCTGGTCTAGCTTCTCGTTTTATTCAGCAAACCCGAAATAAAGTGAAAGTTGCTAAATAAAACATTTCTTAGTGCTTTCACTTTTTTGTTAATAAGTTCTTATAGACTTAGATATATCACGTCTTAGTTAAGACATTTTTTCTCCCTGTTCCCTTTTGATCCAAATTTAATACTCTAACCTATATATCTATGGCTATAAATAGCGAAAAGTGAACACAGAACACTCTTAACTTACACATTTTACAACCCTCATATATCAAGGTTTTTAGAATTTATCGACAAATGTATAAGTTTCATTTGTTGCAAGGTGGAGTTAAATACCGGAATGCAGGAATTTTGAATTCCCACCTTGTGGGTCCCTCACAATGACAAATAATCAAACTATAAACAGTTTTATTGCTGTTGGTTTAGATAAATCGAGTCACAAAAACTATTGATGATTTGCGCGGAGTTGTCCACAAGCTGCATCTGCTTCCAAACCACGAGAATAACGGACACTTACAGCAATATGCTTCTCTTTGAGCAGGTTAACGAAATTATCGACGCGATCGCGTTGGGGTCTCTTATAGTCCACTTCTTCAATTGGGTTATAGGGAATTAAATTGACGTGACTTTGGAAACCCCGCAAATGTTTAGCTAATTCTGCTGCATGTTCTGGTAAATCGTTGAAGCCAGCCAGTAAAATATATTCAAAACTGACTCGTCTTCCCGTAATTTCCACATACTCTCGACATTCATCAAGTAAATCCTCTATTGGATAAGGACGAGCACTAGGAATTAACTCTTCCCGTAAAATTTGGTTAGAAGCATGAAGACTCACAGCCAAAGTGACCTGTAAACGATGCTGTGCAAATTGACGGATACGTCCGGGAATACCTACAGTAGAGACAGTTATGTAGCGTTGTCCTATTCCCACATCTTTATTGAGAGAATGAATAGCCCCAGTTACATTATCAACATTAAGTAACGGTTCTCCCATACCCATAAACACAATATTGCTAACCCGACGTTGAAAATCTTCTTGGACTGTCAGTACCTGATCCACAATTTCATGACGAGCGAGATTGCGCTGAAAACCACCCTTCCCAGTTGCACAGAAATCGCAACCCATCGGACACCCAACTTGAGTAGAAACGCAAACAGTCAAACGCTTATCGCTAGGAATACCAACAGCTTCAATGATTTGTCCATCCTCTAACTTCAGCAGATACTTAACAGTTTGATCCGGAGCAACAGAACGGTAATGTAGTTGCGATCGCCCAATTGGAGTTGATTCAATTTCAGAACGCCATTTTTTCGAGAAAACTGAAATTTCACCAAGCGATCGCGCTCCTTTGTGATAGATCCAATCATGTAGTTGTTTTCCTCGATAAGCAGGTTGTCCTTGCTGTTTTACCCATTCAGTCAGTTCTTCTAAGTTTCCACCAAGTAAAGGCGGTATAGAGATTTTTTCAGACTCAGGAATACTAATATTAGAAGAGGAAGCTACATATACTTCAGACATGGTAAATAATAATAGGGCATTGCAGATACTTATACTATGTTATCTGTTGCACATTGAAGAACTGGAGTTAAAAAAATAAAAAATAGGGCATTGCTGAATTAGGCAATGAATTATGTTTAGTTATACTCTGATTGAGACATTCAATTTAACATCTCTCAATAGCCCAAAATTTATTATTCATATTTTGAATCAGCAACGCCAAAAATAGATTTGAAATTAAATAGTTTTTAAAAACCCGTTATACCAGTTTACTTCTGTGGTTATATAACCGTCCCCTATTCACAGCCTATAGGAAACATTTAATTAACGCAAACACAAGCACTTACAGCGCTTTGCAAGTATATGAGGTACATCCCCCTTGCTCCCTGCTCCCTGCCCCCTGCCTTACAACGATATGACCTGTACCTCACTTAGATGAAATCGGCTGTATACATCTGTAGAGAAGCAAGGTTTATACGTTCTTAGTATTTAACTTAACCAAATGTAATATCATTTAGTAGGCGTAATACCTATTAAATAACTAGCAAGCCAGCTAGAAGCGATCGCACCGATTAAAAAAGCTGCCATTGGCACTAATAATATAGATTGATGAATAAAAGAAATAAAAATACTGCTTACACCGATAATTCCTAAAAAAATCGTATAAACTGTCATAGTTTTTCTAGTCCAACCTTCTCTACAGTAAAAGACCGCAGCTAGGGGAACTAATAACAAACTAAATACAAATGCTGTAACTAAGACACTGACCGTTTTTGTGAATAGTAATAAAAATAAAGAAATAACCGCGATCGCAAGACATGCACCCCACCAATTAGACTGCTGTATTTCCCTTCCAGAAAGTGCTAAACGTCCAAATTTATTTAATCTTAGCAGTAGAGTAAATAATGGGTCAGCAATCCAGCTAAAGTAGATAAATAAAACATATATACCAGCTAAAATCCCAGCAAAAGTAGTTAAACCTGCGCTAACAAAAGTCCCTAACAATAAACGTATTACAACATATAAACCGATAATAAATATCCAACGGTTTCGAGTATTTAGTCGGGATGACCAAGCGAAATAACGTAGCATTAAACGATAAACCAGGTTTTTTGCCTTCAATGCTTCAATAATTCCCTGTCTTGCCCATTCAAAGTTAGGATTAAGCCTTAATGCTTCCCGAAAGTACTCTAAAGCCTTTTGCGGATTTTGACCATGATTGAGCAGTATCCAACCGCTAGTAGCATAAGCAGCAGCATCTTGAGGAGATTGAGAAATCGCATTCTCAGCCATTGCGATCGCTTCTTCTTTTTGCCCTAATTGGGATAATGCTAGAGCACGATAATTTAAGCATTCTACATTTTCTGGCTCTAAAGAAAGCCCTTTACTTGCAGTATCCAGAGCATCTTGCCACAGTTTTTGATTATACTTACATCGGGAAAGCAAAGCAAAATAAGAAGCCTCAACAGGATTGAGACGGATAGCTTCTTGCAAAGACTTTTGTGCTTCATCAAATTGATTGCGATCGCAAGCAATATATCCCATCACATAATGAGTAAATGGTAAATCTGGAGATAAAGCGATCGCGCTTCTAGCTGATTCTGTGGCTTTTTCATACTTTTGCTGCATACTCAAACATAAACCCAGTAAAGCATGAGCGCGAGCTTCATAAGGGCACTCTGCTAACTCAGAATGCAACTCATTGGTAGCCATATCATAGCGAGACTGCTCAAATAACAGCAAAGCCTTTTCCAAATGTACACCCATATTTCAGTTACCAGTTCACAATTCACAGTTCACAGTTCCTCAAAAGCAGTTATGGAAAAGAAGTAAATGTCAATCACCCTGACTATCAAAAAATTATTTGTATTTATTGTATTTATTTACAGAACTTACCCAGTGAGAATGTGTCATTGTGACGGTCACGTAGTGTAGAGTTCCCTGAAAGGGTTGTCGTAGACTAGCAATCTCAAGAACTTTGCGCTAGCTACAGTAATGACGGAGCTACGTAGCTTTTGCGTAAGTCCTGATTTATTTATTTATTTATGTACTGCTTAGTAATATAACCTTTACCTATTAACTATTCCCCAAAACTATTTCATCTTCAAATATTTCAAAACATCATCATACAAACCAGTTTCATTTGCATATAAAGCATAGTTACGAGCAGTTTGAAACCATTCTTTTGTGGAAGGTTTGACTGCTTTAGCTGCAACAATTAAATCTTTAGTAATTAGAGGTTTAGGAACTCCTATTCTTATAGCTTCCTGTAACTTTCTTTCTACTGCTAAATCTATTACCGCTTTTAAATCTGCTCCAGAATAGTTCTCCGTCTTTTTACTGATACATTCGTAGTCAATTGAATCTACAGGCTTATCTCTACATAACAACTTAAGGATAGCAGTTCTTGCTTCTAAATCTGGAGGCGGAATAAATATAATTCTATCAAAGCGTCCCGGACGACGAAAAGCTCCATCCAAAGACCAAGGAGCATTAGTTGCAGCTAAAGTTAATACTCCCTGATTACTTGATTTTGCTCCATCTAACTCAGCAAGAAACTGATTTATAACCATTCGGCTAGAACTTTGACGCAAATCAGTACGGTTTGCAGCTAGAGCGTCAACTTCATCAAAAAATATTACACATGGTTGATTATAACGGGCTTGCTCAAAAATACTGTGTAAGTTACGTTCGCTATTTCCTAACCACATATCCAGGACATCATTTATACCTACAGCAATGAAACTAGAATTTATTTCTCCTGCTGTTGCACGAGCAAGGTAGGTTTTACCACATCCTGGGGGACCGTAAAGTAAAATACCTCCACCAATGGTCTTTCCGTAAGCTTTGTAAAGTTCTGATTGAGTTAAAGGATAAATAATTTTGAGACGAATTTCTTCTTTAACTCGATCCATTCCTCCTACATCACTAAAAGAGGTTGAGGAACTTTCTAATCTGTTACTAACGATATTACTATCATTGATATTCCCATTATTGATATTCCCATTATTTTTGTTAGCGTAAGCACGAATCTTTTGAGGTATAGATTCTTCTGTGGTATTACTATCTTCCTCGATACCCAAGAGTTCGGCAAAATTCTTATCTGCTAAAGACCGATCGATTTCAATAGCACAAAAATATTGATTTGCAGCTTGCTGGACTGCACCAGAATTTAAGAGTAAACGAGCATAAAGCAAATACGCATAAGCTGGAGTATCAGAACCTTTGACCAACTCCTCAATAATTACTGAAGATTGAGAATGCTTACCTTGCTCGAAAAAGGCTTTAGCTAAACCCAACTTTAACTTTATTTCCTGGGGTTCCAAGAGCAAAGCATGTCTATATTCCTGCTCTGCATCTTCTAGTTGACCCAAACTCATTAAAATTTGCGCTAAATGTTCTCTGAGGGGTACATTGTCAGGAGATATTTTTAGCGCTTCCCTCAATGCATTAACTGTATTTTGACTCGTCATAATAGTTTTTTAGCTAAGCGATGAGCTTTGCCCCCTTGTAGACAAATCGCCGATGCTTAATTTCCTCACAATCAGGATTATAAAAATTCATCTGCATATTATGTATATAACTTAATTTATATATCTTCTATGTCGATTACGCCTTCGGTATAAATAAAAATATTGTTTATCTTTAACTATGATAGGGGATTCACACAAAGATTATCAGGAAAAGTTTTTAATCGATCTCTTAATTATCTCCTTATTATTTCCTTCAAAATCAGCTAGGGAAAAATTTATTCAACCACGGTAAATTCAATTGTAAAAGTAGTTTTATCTGCTTGACTATCTAGTTTAATCGTTGCACCTAAAATTTTGACTAACTTTTTAACTAAAGCTAATCCAATTCCAGTTCCTCCGTATTTCCAGGGGTCATGGGAAGGAATGCGATAAAATTTTTCAAAAATAGATTCTTGCTCTTCTAAGGGAATCTCCACTCCGGAATTACTGACACTAAGAATCACCCTTTCTTTTTTCTCTTTAGCAGTAACACTAATTGTTTCTTGGGCTGGAGTATACTTACAAGCATTATTGAGCAATTCATTGATAGTTCTTTTTAAAAGAGAAATATCTGACTGCACCAGAGCAATCTGCTGGGGAATATCAATAATTAAATGCTGCTGTTGTTGTTGAATCCTTTCCCTCAAAGGTTCTACCAATTCTGGAATCAGTATTCGTAGGTCAATTAGCTCAGGAATTAAAGTAGCATTTTCAGCTTCGATATAGCAAAGTGTTAATAAATCGTTAACTAATTTATTTTGTTGATGACAGGAGTTACGAAAAATTTGAAATACACGCTGAAATGTTTGAGACTTTATTTCATCTATACCCTGTGTTTCCACTAACTTCTCCAAAGTTTGAGAAGCTAATAAAATACTACTCATTGGTGTACGTAACTCATGGGAAATAGTTTTGAGAAAGTCATCCTTGAGGGTATTCAGTTTTTCGAGCTCTTTAACTTGAGTTTGAGATGCTTCGTAAAGTCGAGCTTGACGAATAGCGATCGCGCACTGGTTTGCAACTTGCTCTACTAAACTAATCTCTAAGGAATCAAATGCTTCATTTCTGGGTCTGAGTAACCAGAAGTTTCCTAATATACCTTGATTATCAAAAATAGGGCAGACCAAAAAAGTAGTTTGATTTTTTAGAGGACTCAGTTGAGGAACTCTTTCTACAAACTGTAAGGAGTGATTCTTTAGTAACTGTTGATAAAGTTCAGGGAAATCACTTATTTGTCTAGTTTTCCCCTGACAAACTGGCTCTGTAATTGTATATTCGTAAGCAATATTTTCTACTTTCTGATGGCTATCATAAAGTCCAATTTTGCAACGTTCAATGTTTAGAACTTCTGTTAATTCTTGAGTAACTTTCTGTAATATCTGAGTTTCATCTAAACTGTCTCGGACTCTTTCAGTAACCCGACGAATCACAGCCTCAAACTGAAGAGCTCGCTGTAGCTTTGCTGTTCGAGCTTTCACCTTTTGTTCTAGGTAAGTATTAAAACTTTGAACCTGTTCATAAAGTTCAGCTTGTTGAACAGCGATTCCCACTTGATTCGCTAATTGTTTAAGCAGTTCAATTTCTGATACATTCCATTGACGAGGACACTGACAATGCTGAGCAATTAATAGTCCCCATAATTTCTCCTCTGCAATAATTGGTACAACCAAATTTGCTTGGACATTAAAATCTGTCAGTAAACTTGCATGACAGGGAGTTAATCGAGCATTCTTGATATTCTCTATGACTTGAATTCGACCCTGTCTATACTGCTCAATATGTTTTTCGGTAAAACATGGGTCGTTGATATTTGAACCAAAAACAGCTTTCCAAGGTGCTATTACCGATTCTGCCACCATCAGTCCACTCCAATCTGGCTCGAAACGGTAAATAAGTACTCTATCCGTTTGAAGGAATAGCCTTACTTCTTCCACAGTCTGGTTCATTATGGAATCTAAATCCAATGACTGTCGGATTCGGAGGGCACTTGCTCCTACCAATTTCTCTCTTTCAATTTGAGAATCAGATATCTTTTTATGGGTTGGTGATATAAGTTCAGACAAGAAACATTCACCCTACCATTTATAAATTTACAACTTTTTTTAATAAGTTAATAATCTTTTAATATTCTACCAAAAATCTTAACATTTTTGTACTTTTTACAGATTTAATATTAAGTCTTATTAGTAAATGTTTATTGATTGGATCGGAGAATATAAGTGTTCAACATCAAATGAGTAAGAATAAATTGGTCATATTTGCTTCTATTTCCCATAAATTATCTTGATAGATTATTCATACAAAATATAAATTTTTGTTACGAGACAGTTTTATCAAGAACCTCATAGTTTTCAAAGCCTCATAGAACATTCATCAAATGAATGGATTCACGGTACAGATTTTTTCCTACTACGAAAATCATTTATTAACAAAAGCTTAACTGAGCATTTATACTCAATTTTTCCTGTTAAGTTTTATTAACGAGCAAAAAGTATTCGCTCTTATGGAAAACTTTCATATCTAGAGGTGATGAAAAAAGAGGAACTTTTGAGGCAATATTTATTAGGAGAAAGAGACTTTAGGCAAATCGATCTTTCTCAGGTAATTCTGTGTGAAGCAAGCTTGCCAGAAATCAACTTGTCTCAAGCGATCCTAACTCAAGCTGATTTAAAAGACATTAATCTTAGTCAAGCACTATTAACCGAAGCGAATCTCAGCCAATCATTATTAAATGAAGCGAACTTAACAAAAGCTTCTCTAGAAAATGCTACATTATACCGGGCTTCTATGCAGTTTGCAAATTTGAGTCAAGCTATCTTGACAAAAGCTGATTTAAGAGAGGTAAATCTTAGCGAAGCATTACTTTACCAAGCTGCTTTAAAAAACGCTCAATTACAAAGATCCAACTTGAGTCGAGCTATTTTACAAAGAGCATTTTTACGAGAAGCGAATTTGAGCAATGCCATTCTTTCACAAGCTAGTCTACAACAAGTTAATTTAACTAACGCTAATTTAACAGGAGCAGACTTGAGCGGAGTGAATTTAGAAGGAGCTTTTTTACTCGAAGCAAATTTACAGGGGGCAAATTTGGAAGGAGCAAATCTGAATCGAGCTATTTTCACTGGATCTATTATGCCTGATGGTAGTCTTTATCAACGCGAGGGTTAGTTAGTCGCTGTGCTCCAATTCCTGCATACCCTGCGAAACGTTTTCCAAGAACCCGCATTACGGCATTATTACGAAGTACGTCTTATATCCTCAATTAAATGATTGAACAGAACAGGACTTACGCACGGACTAGGTTGCTTACATCTGAAACGACCATAGGGTTTCCTGAAAAGGTTGTTCTAAAGACTAGTATCCCAAAGCCTTATTTCTCGTGACGAGTGCGTAAGTCCTGTAGAAATTAAATAATTAGAAGGTAAGTGAGTTACATCTGGAGATGGATTGACATACTTCCAACCATGAATTTTATAGAATTTGCTTGAAATTCTATAAAAATTTTAATCCTTTACACAGTTGCTGGTTCGCTTAGCTTTTTTTTGCTTCTGTTGACAAAAGGTTGTCTCATTTCCAGTCCTAACAAGTCCAGTAACTCTTGGTCTGAATCATATCCCGGACAAGGTGTAGTTACAGTCAGCATTTTTCCATCATCACTAGAAAAGATAGAGTTAGCTCCAGCCATAAAACAAAAAGCTTGTTCTACCTGTGATAATTTTGCCCTACCAGCGCTTAAACGAACATCAGAAGTGGGCATAATTATTCTGGCTGTAGCAATCATTCTGACTACATCCCAAATTGGGACATCGGGCTGATTCTCTAAAGGTGTACCTTCAACCTGAGAAAGAATATTGATGGGGACAGATTCTGGATGAGGAGATAAATTTGATAAAGTATGTAGCATACCGACCCTATCCTCAACACTTTCACCCAAGCCAAGGATACCACCAGAGCAAACAGTTACATCAGTTTGGCGAACATTGGCAATAGTATTTAAGCGATCGCTATAAGTTCTAGTAGTGATAATCGTATTGTAATAATCTGGGGAAGTATCCAAGTTATGGTTATATGCATATAACCCTGCATCTTCTAGACGCTTGGCTTGATTCTGATTGAGCATTCCCAGGGTACAGCATACTTCTAAACCCATATCAGTAACCTCCTTGACCATGTCAAGAACTCGGTCAAACTGACTATTATCCCGTATTTCACGCCAAGCTGCACCCATACAAACGCGACTAACACCACTAGCTTTGGCTTGTTTTGCAATATCCACCACCGTTTCCTTATCCATCAGTGGTTCTGGTTTTACCTCAGTTTGATAACGGGAAGATTGAGCACAATAACCACAATCTTCAGGACAAGCACCAGTTTTGATTGAAATGAGTTTACAAACTTGTATTTCCTGGGGATTATGGTGCTGACGATGTACACTAGCAGCCTGATATACCAATTCTAGTAGGGGAGTATTATATATCTTTTGTATTTCTAATTTCTGCCAATCGAAGCGTATTTTCACAGACATCTACATCCTTGTTTTGATGGGATTTACCGAGATTCTAGAGTTGATTGTGCAACAAACTCTAGCTGATTTCTTAATATTAGGACTTATTAGGAATTATAGTAATATCTGGGATGTTTAATTGCTCTTTGTGACTGTGTCAGTCCTAAAACTATTGCATAAATCATTCATAAACAAACGTATTGATAAATCAAGAGGTTATAAACCTTATACATTGCGATTTGATTTTGAAGGAAAACTTAAATGATTTTGCAAACTGTTAAAAATTATATCGTTTTAGGAATTACTTTACCTGCTGCACTTTTCACAAACCTTAGTGTAGTATCAGCTCAGGAAAATTTCGATCAACTTGAGTTATTAAGTCATTCAATACCAAAAAATCAGATTCTCATTGCTGAAGTATCTGAAACTGAAGAACTATCCGAACCCTCAGAACCATCTGAAACTGAAGATACAACTTCTGAAAGTTCTGAGACCAAAAAATCTGGTTCCACAGCTGTATTTCAAACTCTTATTCGTACAGTTGGTGACGTAATTAAAACAGATATTAAAACCAAACGTCAGCAACCGAAACAAAATACATCTACAACATCAGAAAAGGAAAATTTGGAACCGGAAGAAACACAAGTTCCGGAATTCTCCGAGCAGACAACTGAAAGCGCTCCCCAGGTATTAGGAAATAATTCAGAAAGTAATTCAGGAAGCAATAATTTAGCTACAGAAAAGTTAGCAAAATGGGGATGGACAAAAATTCCTTGCAAACCCCAATTAGTCTTTATTTATGGTTTGGGAGAAGATACTATTTGTATTGAACCGAACAATACGGTATCATCTGGACAATATCGGTACGATAGTAATACCCATCAGCTCCAACCTGTGTCTTCGGAGACCGGAATATCTGAGAATACACCACCAACGGTTGCTGATAGTAAATGAGAATTTCAAGATTTGACAAAAAGTCAAGGCTTTACAAAAATACTTAACAGCACAGAACTAATCAAATAATGATGTCCTGAACATTGTAAACCTGCACTGTGACCTAAATTTTCTCTTTTCTGAGGACTATAAAATCTAATTCCTTGTGGAGAAATTTTTAAATGAGTCTCTTCAGAGTTTTTGACCGTAGTATCAACTAAATAATAGGTTCCCCCAGTTTTCAAAACCCTAGCAACTTCAGAGAAAACTTTGTCAGGATAGGGATAATGTAAGAAACTAATAGTATTAAAAACTGCATCAAACTGACCTTCTGTAAATGGGAGAGCATCAGCTTTACCTTCTATATAAATTAAACGCTGACGCTGAAGTTTATTTCTTCTTGCGACTCGCAACATTTGAGGAGAAAAATCACACCCCGTCCCGTATAAATTAGGATAATGAGTGGCAAGACGTTCTAGCAAACGTCCAGTGCCGCAACCTAAATCTAAGACTCTAGAATCAGTAGGTAAATCTACATATTCGAGCAATCTTTGGTGTACAGCTTGATAAAAGATAGAAGGAAATAACCAGTCATAACTAAATGACCAAATATTAAATAATTGCTGTTTATTCAAAGTAAATTTTTGATTCATTTTTGATTTAATTTTACTTATAATGTTATGATAATTTCCCTGACGTTAAGCCTACATCTATTCCTATTACTTCCCCGTGTGGCATTGGTTGTGGTGGGTTTAAGTTCCACTGCACGGTTAGCATTACATACCAACCAGAAACGCCCTTAACTACACAAGCTTGCTTTAAAATTCCACCGTCAGAATTCCCCTAGATTGTCTTACTTTTATATTCCCTATTACAGGTAATTTTATATATCCATTTTGTAATGGATTTTTACCTAATTGAGGAAAAGAAAAATTTCTTTCTTTGTCCGCGTTGTCCGCTTCTTCTCCTACTTTCGCTTGAGGTAACTTGACGATTCTGGGGGATTGGAGAATAATTAATACTCTTTCGGTTAAGTCGGTAAGCGCAATTAAATATAAAATCCCTTCATGAGTAGTAATTACCCTCAAAGCTTTATCACTACTTACTACTCACTTTTCAAAACGACAATTTTTCCCACCCACCTACTTAAAGCCTTTATTCTAATAATTAATCCATCACAAATATAGAAAATATTTAAGTCATCTTAAATTAAAATAATTAAATTAAATTAAATTCAGATTAATTATCGGAGAAATGGCGAGACAAATGGGAAGTGTTTCTCTAAAAATAGCTCAACCAAATATTCTTACTCCAAGACTATTACTCAGACTTGCGAATCAAGATGATATTGCAGCAATTATTAAATATTTTGTTGATAATAAAGCTTATCTTACGCCTTTCTATCCTAAATGGATGAATAATTTTTTTACAACTCAATACTGGCAAAATCAAGTAGAAGCTAATTTATATGAGTTCCAATATAGATTGTCCTTAAGACTATTTCTTTTTCGTCAAAATAATCTAGAGCAGGATCATTTAGAAATTATTGGTTGTATAAACTTTACTAACTTCCTTGGAGGTTCGGCTCAATATTGCAACGTTGGTTATAGTTTAGCCGAGAAAGAACAAGGTAAAGGTTATATGACAGAAGCTTTAAAAGCCGCTAGCGATTATGTATTTCAAGAATTTAATATCCACCGCATTATGGCAAATTATATACCCCATAATCAACGTAGTGGCAATCTACTCAAACGACTTAACTTTGTGGTAGAAGGTTATGCCAGAGACTATTTATTAATAAATGATAAATGGGAAGATCATATTCTCACTAGCCTTACTAATTCGGATTGGCAGTATAAGTAGTTGAAAAATAAAGCATTATTCTCACTGCTAAAGGGCGATAGTATTTAAAGAGCATTTTCAATAATATAGCTGCAACAAAGCCTCCTTAAACGGTAAATCGCATTCAGATGCGAACTATCATCAAAAGACCCTGCAAATAATTACCAGTTACTAATAATGACTTTGGCAGAAACATCAAATCAACAGTATTTAAATAATCCCCTTCTAAATCTCCCCTATGAACCTGCTTTAGAATCTTTAGGGGATGACTATTATGATGAAGTTGCAGCTGAGGAATTCCCTTTACATACCCTGCGGTGGCGTAACAATTCTTTACTTTCCGTATTTGGTTTGGAACCCGAAAAAGTCACAGACGAAGATTTTATTACCGCTTTTGGCAAATTTGCAGGACGAACACCTTTTTTAGCACTATGTTATCACGGCTATCAGTTTGGGGAATACAATTCTAGGTTAGGGGATGGAAGAGGTTTTCTCTACGGACAAGTCCGTGGAACTGATGGAGAACTCTACGATTTTGGAACTAAAGGTTCTGGAAGGACTCCATATTCTCGTGGTGGAGATGGAATGCTAACTCTCAAGGGTGGAGTCCGGGAGGTTTTAGCAGGGGAAATGTTACATCGTATGGGTGTAAGAACTTCTCGTTCTTTGAGTCTGGTAGAAACTGGTTTGAAATTATGGAGGGGCGATGAACCTTCCCCGACTCGTTCTTGTGTAATGATTAGAATGAACCGCTCTCACATTCGCTTTGGTACTTTTGAACGGTTACATTATTTGAAGCGTCCAGATTTAACCCAAAATTTATTAAACCATGTAATTGAGCAGTACTATCAGGATTTAGTTAACGAAGCAGACAAATATGCTTTATTTTATGCTCAACTGGTAAAAAGAGTAGCTCAATTAGTAGCTCAGTGGATAGCTGCTGGTTTTTGCCATGCTGTGTTAAATACAGATAATATGTCCATTACCGGAGAAAGCTTTGATTATGGACCATATGCTTTCATCCCCAAATATGACCCGTACTTTACCGCAGCCTATTTTGATTATTATAAACGCTACTGTTACAGCCATCAGCCTGGTATTTGTAAGCTAAATCTGGAATTACTGCAAAAACCTTTAGAAGCAATTATTCCCAAAAGCGATATGGAAACAGCTTTAGAAACTTTTGATAAGCATTATCGCCAACATTATGATGCTCTGATGGTAAAAAAATTGGGTTTTGAGGATTTATCAGCAGAAGATACTAAAGAACTGGTGGGAAGGACTATCGAATTTTTGAAACATTACCCGGTCAGCTACCACGACTTTTTTGCTGATTTAAGAAGCGGTTTCACTAATAACTGGCGCGATGATGCTAGCTTAATTTTAAGCGAATCATTAGTTGGTAAGTCTTTAGGCTCCTCAGAATTATTTTTACATTGGACTGGTACTTACCATCGAATTTTAAGCAATGTTAGTACTGATGAAATGGTACGGATAGCTGAAAATTTGAAAAAGTATAATCCCCTCGAGGTAATAGTCAGACCTGTAATTGAGGAAATTTGGGACGCGATCGCACAAAAAGATAATTGGCAGCCTTTTTATGATTTTATACAAGGTATGGGTAATTAGCAGGGTCGATAAACTTTACCAAGACTGCGGTCTGCTTCTACCTCAATAACTAAATCAGTTAAATCAGGAGATTTTGTTAAGGGAGTAATAAATAATTCTGGATGTAGCGATCGCCAAAAATAATTCACGAAGTTTTCTATTTCTACATCACTCATTCCTGTTTTACCCCTAGCAATCATTTCCTGTTCTGCTTGTTTACGCCATTTTAGGGAAAGGTGATAATCAACAGGGTAGAGAAGAATTAAGCTATCTAGCTTTTCCCATAAGGGTAAGTATTCTATTAAGTTTGCATTCATATCACAAGCAAATTTTTTATCTGCTTCCGTAATAATCGGGTCTATCTCAGTATTAAGTAATTCATCAAATATATTGGGACTAACTGGTCGCGCTCCTATAAACCAACCTTCAAATAACACTATATCAACACCATGAATAATTTCAGGATTTAGGCATCTATCCCCGGCACCATCGTATGCTGATTTATCAAAGCGGGGTATTTCTATAGGTGTTTGTTTTTGAAGTATTTTTTCTATTACACCCAAGCCTAAGTCTATATCATGAGTTCCTGGAGGTCCTCGCCATATCAAGCGGGGATCTTGTTTTTGCAGTTCTAAACGTTCTGTATAGGTTTTATATAAATCATCAATTGATAAACTTAAAACGCGAACATCTAATTCTTGTAGTATCAAGCTAAGAACTGTACAAAGAGTTGTTTTACCAGTCCCCTGACCCCCTAAAAATCCCTGTATCAAAGGACGCTTGTTTTTTTTGTATTGCGTTCTATATTGTGATTCTATCTTGATTGCCAAAGGTAGCCATAAGTACCAGAGATATTCAAGAGTTTGCTGCGATGACAGTTTTAGTTTATTGCTGCATAATTCTTCACATTTCGGGTATACAGACCGTAGCAATTGATGTTGTGTGTGAATAACTTCATGAAGATTATTTTCAGTAATATCAAAAGCTTCCATCTGAGACTTATTTTGCAAAGCTGCCCTTACAGCTGCTTTTTTAGCACTTGCATTTAACTCTTTTAGGGTTAATAGTTCTTGGAACCAAGACATTTCAGGATTGGTAATGGGTAATAGGTAATGGACAAAAAATAAACAACTACATCCTATAGAATCGATAGCTGATAACTGAAATTAAGATCCCAACTTAAATGCTTCCACAAATAAGCTGTAAGTGAAACCTATTTTCAGAGAATTTAGTAATTCAACCCATAAAGCTCGTCTCTCTGCCCAGCTTCGGCGGTAAAATATTCTGCTAGCACCTTCAGTGAATACAACTAAAAAAGCAGCGATCACAATATCTAAGGTGCCATCTTGTCCAGCTATCGTTGAAATTGCTGTCCCTAAGAAAAAACCAGACAAAAAGCTAATGATCAGTAAGGATACACGTCGCCAAGGGTTAAAGAACCACTGACGAGCACGATTAGAAATAGTACCAAATAGATTATTAAGGCGAGTATTTTGCATTATAGAAACTTGTGGAAAATTCCAAATCGGAAAATTCCAAATAATTAAAGTACTGATGAGCTATATTCAATTTTGTTAATTAATATAGCCTACGGATGCATTCATTAATTGATACGATGTACAACAATTTGATGATGAGTGTAATAAGATACAAATTGGGAAAATATAATCTTTCTGATAAACCCTTTCTGAGCCATATATCCTAAAAAATCTATTCAGAAAAAGTAACCAGAAAAATCCCAAGAACAAAAATTTACTGAATCGCGACTATTGAGTAGTGTTTATAAATCGATAAATCCTATAAATCTTATCAATCTTATCAATATATTCTAATGACTAGTAATGCTATTAATCAGTGGTGTAGAAACATGACAAAGCGTCCAGTGTTAGCTGTGACTCTTTCGGTATTGTGGTTAATACTTATCAGCAGTATAGGTTATCTCTGGCATTTGGGTAGCACTGGCTTGGTTGATGAGACTGAACCTTTATTTGCTGAAGCTTCCCGACAGATGCTAGTTACGGGTGATTGGATTACACCTTTTTTTAATGGTGAAACTCGCTTCGATAAACCAGCTTTAATCTATTGGACTCAAGCGATCGCTTATGCTCTAATTGGTGTGAATGAGTGGGCTGTACGTTTACCTTCGGCATTGGCTGCAATAGGATTAGTTAGTTTGGCTTTTTATACCCTAGTTTGGCAGCAAACAAAACTAGAAAAGTTAGACCCTGAATATAAATCAAATCAGGGTTGGTGGGTTGCTGGTATATGTAGTGCTTTAATGGCTTTAAACCCACAGATGATTGTCTGGGGTAGAACTGGTGTGTCAGATATGTTACTCACTGGTTGTATTGGCTCAGCTTTACTCTGTTTCTTTCTTGGTTATGCTGAACATGAGCCTGGAAAAGATAGTAAAATTTTTCCTAGGGTAGATAAAAGTAGTACTAATAATAATCAAACTACTAAAAATACTAAAAATATCTTTACAAATATTGTTAACTTTTTCCCTTATGGTTGGTACTTAGGATTTTATATCCTAATCGCAGCCGCAGTCCTAACTAAGGGACCCGTAGGAATTGTCTTACCAGGAATAATTGTAATTGCATTTTTAATTTATCTAGGTAACTTTCCACAAGTATGGAAAGAAGCGCGTCCTATTGGTGGATTATCAATTATTTTTAGCCTGGTATTACCTTGGTACATATTAGTCGCAGTACGCAATCACCCCAGCTTCATCAATTCATTTTTTGGTTATCACAACGTAGAACGCTTCACCAGTGTCGTAAATCGCCATTCAGCACCATGGTATTTTTACTTCTTAGTAGTACTTTTAGGCTTTGCACCCTACTCAATTTACTTACCTATAGCGATCGCCAAAGTTGAATTTTGGAAGCGTAAATATTGGACTTCTCAACCCCGTTCTCAACAATTGGGATTGTTTGCTTTTGTTTGGTTTACCTGTGTATTCAGCTTTTTTACTATTGCTGTCACCAAGCTTCCTAGTTATGTTCTGCCTTTAATGCCAGCCGCTTCTATTTTAATAGCCCTACTATGGGGTAAACACATCAGTTCTCCCAAAATTTCCAAAATCTCTATCCTGTGGAGCGGTTGGGTAAATGTAGTATTTTTATCTGCACTTGCAGTTGCATTATTTTACATCCCTAAAATTATTGGTGCAGACCCAGCAGCACCAAACTTCAGGCAGCTATTAAAAAATTCTGGATTACCAGTATTAGGTAGTACAATTTGGCTTGTATGCGCCTTAATTCTGGCATTTTTATTAGTACGTCGCTACTGGAAACCCCTAATTACAGTCAATATAATAGGCTTTTCCCTATTTATGATTTTCCTGCTGACACCAGCCCTATTCTTAATGGATCAAAGCCGTCAACAACCATTAAGAGAATTATCCGCGATCGCGGTTGAAGTGAAGAAACCAGGGGAAGAAATAATTATGGTAGGTTTCAAAAAGCCAACTATTGTTTTTTATACTAAAAATCCTGTGACATTTATTAAGCAAAATCAAGCGGCAGGAGATTATTTGCAAAAGCAAAATAACCGGTCGGGTCAAGCTTCCTCTGTACTACTGATTACCCAACCAAAAAAGTTTCTCAAAATAGGTTTAGAACCTTCTGACTATGAAGATTTTGGTACCAGAGGTGCATATCAACTCGTCCGAGTTCCGTTACAGAATTAGTTGTAGAATTAATAATTAGTTAAATAATCTAATCAATTACCTACGATTGCTACTAAGTAGGTAGGCATGATTGAATATAACTATGTAACAGAATGTAAAAAAACTGAAACTCTTGCAATTACGTCGTCGTAGCTCCTTCCCTAAGAGGGAAGACTCCGGGTTTGCGGAGCATCGCGCTAGCTAACGTAATGACAGAATAGAATTATAGTTACGTTGATTTACACCCACCTACTTATCAACTAAAGCATCTTGAGTAATATTTAATGCATTATTAATTCGATGTAATAGGTCTTCCATAGAAACAGAACGGGGTAGAGTTTCTGTAGAAATAGCATTTAAAACTTTTTGGATTGGCACCGATTTACTTTTTCTTTTTTTGGAAATATGTGATTCATTAACTTGTCTATCTATAACTATGACTGGTGGTAAATCGATAGGTAACTTGTCAATTTGTTCCAGAATATAATCCACTTGCTCTTGACCTTCCACATCACTTAAACAAAGTAACAATAAGTCCGTACTGTGGTATCTAATTTGCTCGTTTAATTCCATCCAAGAACGAGACATTGCAGCCTTAAAACCAGCTGTTTGAAAATATTGAATTAATGCCTGGAACCATTCATTTCCCAAGGATGTAGATATATCAGATGGTGAAGCTTTCTTTTGTCGATGGGATTTTTTACCAGGATTTGTTTGTGATTGTAAAGTATCAGATTTTCGACTTGATACACAACTAGATATATCTACTAAATCAACAACTAAGATATTCGGAGGACAGCACACCCCAGCAGCAATTTGCAGTACTGATAACAAAGTACTTTTACTGTTAGACTTGCTGCCTTTACTTGGATTTAATGGAGATAAACAAGGAAATACAGATAAATCAGATATACCAAAAGCAGCTTGAGTAGTTTCTGGACTACAAGTAACTAATGGTAAAGATGCTAAACGTTTCTTTTTACTTAACTGCTGTAAATAAATCTCCGGTTGTGTAATTTTTGAGTCTAAAAGCACTACATCAAAGTGCCAAACTCTAGCCATCAACTCAGCTTGCTCTAGGTTATCTACTTCGATTACTCTATGTTCCAACAAAGAAGGATGGGGATGAAGAGATTGTAGGTCAGAGTTTACCAATCTTAAAACCTGGAGCGGATTGCTAGATTCCACAACTGTACCAGCATCTTTATCATTGTCAGTAACTTCTAAATCCAGAGTTCCACACAAGTTTTCTAAAAGTGGTTCCAAATGCTGCTGCTGTACAGGTAAACTCAAAAATCCATCAGCTTGTCGCGAAAATGCTTTTCCTTTCTCTGCACCTGTCGCAGTTACTATAATTGGAATATCACGAGTCATAGCATCTGACTTAATCAGAGTCAGAACATCCCAGCCAGACAGATTAGATAGAAATGGATTGAGAAAGATGACTTTTGGCTGTAGACGACGGGCTTTTTCTAAAGCTTCACATCCAGAACGAGCTACTACAATTCGATATCCTAATCTACTTAAATGTTCTGTAAAATCCTCAATATAGCGAGCTACAGGTTCCACAATCATTACTAATCTTTGTGAAAAAATAGGTTGATGGTGGGATGTTTTAGCATTTTTAGAAACAGGTTCTTTCTCCTGGATACCAAAATGCTTTCCATTAGATTCGTTAATTCCAGTATTTGGTGGAGAAGGAGGTAACAATATAGTAAATTGGCTACCTTTACCTTCAGTAGATAGAAAGCTTACATCTCCTCCATGCAGTCTTGCTAATGCTCTTGTTAAGACTAGTCCTAGTCCTGCACCTTCAAATTGTCGGGTCAGAGGATTTTCTAACTGTCGAAATTTTTGAAATATCAAATGCTGCTGATGTTCAGGAATACCAATACCTGTATCCCAAATTGTCAAAGCTATCCAACCTTCCCAACGATTTACCGATAAACCAATATCGCCCTCAATATCGGTAAACTTTAAAGCATTAGATAATAGATGTAGAATCATTTGACGCAAACGTAACTCATCTGCAACAATTTCATCTAATTCAGGTTCAATACTTAAAGTGACGTTGTGTTCAATCGCAGATGATGGGTCTGTTTGAGACTTAACATTTGTCTTATTATTTTGTTTATGAAGACTTTTAGCCTCAGCGATCGCTCTTTCGCAAACTGCACGGATTTTGATTGTTTGTAAGGTCAACGTTATTTGACCTGTCTCCATGCGAGTTAAGTCTAAAATATCATTGACTACACTCATCAAATGTCTGCCACTTTGATGAATTAGTCCTGCATAGCGAGCTTGTCGCTCATTTAATTCTCCCAACTGTTGATCTATAAGCAAGCGGGATAGTCCGAGTACTGCTGTCAAAGGAGTTTTTAATTCATGGCTGATACAAGCCAAAAACTCATCTTTTAATCTATTTAACTGAATTAGGTCAGCATTTTTTGCTGCTAGTTCTTGGGAAAGTTGTTGCTTCTCTGTTACATCAGTAGCTAAAATCAACCACAAGTTAGATTCATCATTAGCAGTCTGCTCCTGGTGAGAGTGAGTTGATTTTTGATAATCAATAACTTCCGAACTATAATCACCTAAAGGTATTCTAGTAAACTGCCATACTCTCTCATCACCATCTTGCACTTGAACAATACAAATGCAAGTTCCTAAATCGCTATCAAAGTAGCAACGATTAGATTCACTGTTATTGGAGAAGAATTGTTCTTCTACAGCAGATAATTCCCCCCGATAACCAGACAACTCCTGTAACGTTTTTTCGTATCCACTCAAAACTGATAAGTGGGTGTGATGTAAGTTAGGACTGAGATTTTCTGCTTGAGCTTGATGACTTCCTTCTTGTTTGACCCGTTCAATATTTACTGGTTCTTGCTGTAATTTAGAATCACCTGTAGTGTTTTTCGAGATATAGTTTCGATAATTATAATTTTGTTGGGGATTTAGTATAAAATCTACTTGTTTTCTGACTCCTTCTGGGTCTTGGAGAGTTCCTAATTGTTCCCACCAAGCTGGATTCTGAGTTACTACTTCACCAGAATTAGTTTGTAACATTAAAGGTAAAGGTAGTTTTTCTAATAGTTGTAATATCAACTTACACTCTGCTTTCTGACAATTAAGATAATTGTTTATAACTTCAGACTTATATTCACCAGACAACAACTTAACATCTGTAGCTTGCTCACCATAGGAAGCTAGCTTCTTGGAGTTTTTATAAGGTGACTTCTTCTTTTGCTTAGAATTATCTTCCTGAGACTTATTTTCCTCCATCAGGTGCTTGAGCAAGCCTGAAAAATTCAATATTCCTAAGTATTTACCTTCAGAATCTACAATCACACAATTCGATGTACCATCTTTTTCTTCACTCAGAGAACTCAATAGCGAGTGTAACTTTTCTAAACCAAGAGATACAACAATAGGATTGATTGGTTTTATAAAATTTTCACTAATACTTGAGACCAACTGTTGTGACCGTGAAATCTTGTCTTTTTGTTGGTTATCGCTTTTGATTTCTTGTAAGCAATAGGAAAATACACTAGCTGCATTTAGGAATCCTATGGGAACTTGCTGCTTATCTGTAACAATTAAGCGATCGCACTGCTTTTGCTCGAATATCTGAAGTACAGCTGCTACCGTATCATCTATTGAACAAGACGGCAGAGTTGTAATAAAATTGTAAAGTAGATACTTTTGTATCAGCATAAGGCAATAAAGCTCTTCGTTTAAGACAAATATTTCATCGTATATAGAGAAGATTTCTATTACTAATCACAACAGTAATGCTGCTCTCCTATATGTATTGACCAGAGAATACCGGTCATAGCTACTCTGCTCTGCCAGGCAAAGACAGGATAACAATGATTCAGTTTCTAGACTGAGTGTAAACTCCTTGATGAGGCGAACTTTACTTTAATATCAACATTTGTGTAAAATCTGCCCTACATTTGCCTAAGCGGTGTTGCAACGTCAATTTAAATATACTGTCTGTCAACTAGAGATCGTAAATAAGAACTGTTATTTATTGTGTTGCAGTGCTTGGCAAAACCAAATTAGTAATTATACTTATTTGATTTAAAAATCCATAGCTATTTTCAGTAGCAATGGCTTTCATCAATTATGACTCCTTTAATTCGCTTTAGATCCTTTAGGAATTATAATGATTAAGAATGCGACAATCCTTTATTTTTGTTTATGTATCTTAATTGAGGAGTTAAATACACAAATTCAATTTGGAACAAATCTTTAATTTTCTATCAAGGTAAAATCAGATGGCTGAATATTCATGAATAAAAATTTGAGCATTTCATCAGTTCTGTTTAACCAATACTAACTAATCCCTGCTAATCAACAATAACATAGGCAAATTTTATCAGACAACTGAAAGATGGGCGATACAAGCTTTACAAAACCCATGGACTAAGATTTCAAAATTATGTATATAGGTATCTCAAATCTGACAGCTATAATTTTATTCCTCTCATTTCTGACTAGGAAAATCATATTATTGCTTATTGTATGTAAATGTGAGCCAATAATTAATCATTAGCTATATTTTTGAATATTATAGACTTTTCTGAATGACTTAGTCCCAAATTGATCTAATTTGCCAGCTTTATATCAGCAGTTTACAGCTAATAAATTTTATTTTTTCTGTATAAATGTAAAGCTATACACATTAATACAGAAAAATATGAATTATGAGGTGACGATTTACTTAAAGTAAATAATATGTAATATTTTCTTAGTTTTACTCTTTTATTTATATTGATTCTGTAAAAAATCTTAAAACTGATTTACTCTAATTTCTAGTATTTTAATGTTATTTTACTGACTTATCCTATAAGTAAATAGTTAAATAAATAAGAAAAAATTGAAAAAATATTATTAATAAATGCTCTTATTTCTTCTATTCAGAAGCATAATTTAATAGCTGAAATCGAATATAGTCAGTATGAAATCATCAGATTTGACTAAAATTGTCCTCAATAATGCTGCTTCTAAAGACAGTAATAGTTAAGAACATTCTTTAAATTTTAGAGTTACAAACATTACAAATAGATTTACAAACACTATAAATAGATTATTGCTTGGACAGATGACCAAAGCTGGGAAACAGGAACTCTTGCAGCAATTAAAATCAGACTATCGCCAAATATTAATTGGTTACTTCAGCACAGATAAAAATCTTAAAGAAAAAATCGATAAATACATCAATGCTGTATTTTATGCTAATATTCCTGTGCCACAAATTATAGAAATTCATATGGATTTAATAGAAGAATTTTCTCAACGTCTAAGATTAGAAGGAAGAAGTGATGAAATGTTATTAGACTATCGTTTAGTATTAATAGATGTACTAGCACATTTGTGCGAAGTATATCGCCGCAATATTTCCCAGTAGATTTGGAGTAGAAAAAGTTTAAATGATCTACACGCATTAGTCGCTAATATTTAGTTCTATGTCATTCAAATTTATTGTTTAATGTTTTTCATAATTTTTTTACGGATACTTTGTCAATGCAATCCATTATTTTTACTATCGCAACTACTTTCACAAGCTAGCCTGTGCTCCTATGGATAAAGTACGAAAAAGTTATGTACTCAAGCTGTATGTGGCAGGTAACACTCCCAACTCAGTACGAGCCTTGAGAACGCTTAAAAACATATTAGATAAGGAGTTCAAAGGAATTTATGCATTGAAAATTATAGATGTGCTTAAGAATCCCCAACTGGCAGAAGAGGACAAAATATTAGCAACTCCTACACTATCAAAAATTTTGCCACCACCAGTACGTAAAATCATTGGCGATCTTTCAGATAGAGAAAGAGTCTTAATCGGATTGGATTTACTCTATGAAGAATTAATTGAAGAAGAGCAATTAGAAGACTAAACTATTGGTAAAGTATGAAGGAATAAGGATAGTTCGAACTTAGGAAAATAGAGTTTAATTTCCATCTGTTAAATATTCAGAAGATGAATGATAATCAGCAACCAGGGCAGAAGAATGCACCTCTACTCAAAGGAGTAGATAAAATAAGAACAATGATAGAGGGCTTTGACGATGTTAGTCATGGTGGTATGCCTGCCGGGAGAACTACATTAGTTAGCGGTACCTCTGGAACTGGTAAAACTTTATTTTCCCTTCAGTTCATTTATAACGGTATAACTCATTTTAACGAGCCGGGAGTTTTCGTTACTTTTGAAGAATCTCCTAGCGATATTATAAGAAATGCCTATATTTTTGGATGGGATTTGCAAGGTCTAATTGCTGAAGGTAGGATGTTCATATTGGATGCATCTCCCGATCCGGAAGGACAAGATATAGTTGGGAGTTTTGATTTATCCGCACTTATAGAAAGACTTCAATATGCAATTCGTAAGTATAAAGCCAAAAGAGTTACTATTGATTCTGTAACAGCTGTATTTCAGCAGTATGAGTCATTGGGAGTAGTACGTCGAGAGATTTTTCGTTTAGTAGGAAGGTTGAAACAATTAGATGTTACTACAATAATCACTACCGAACGTAGCGAAGAATACGGTCCCGTTGCTTCTTTTGGTGTAGAAGAATTTGTATCAGACAACGTTGTTATAGCCCGTAATGTTTTAGAAGGCGAACGTCGTCGACGCACAATTGAGATTTTGAAGCTGCGGGGTACAACTCATATGAAAGGGGAATATCCTTTCACCATTACCAATGATGGTATCAGTATTTTCCCATTAGGGGCAATGCGTTTAACTCAACGTTCATCAAATGTTCGCGTATCTTCTGGAGTTAAGACTTTAGACCGGATGTGTGGAGGTGGATTTTTTAAAGACTCTATTATATTAGCCACAGGTGCTACAGGTACTGGTAAAACCCTATTAGTTAGCAAATTCCTTAAGGATGCCTGTATGAATGGTGAGAGAAGTATCCTGTTTGCATATGAGGAATCTCGCGCTCAACTATCTCGTAATGCTTACTCATGGGGAATAAACTTTGAAGAGCTAGAACATCAAGGTTTACTGAAGATTATTTGCACTTACCCAGAATCTACAGGTCTAGAAGACCATTTACAGATAATTAAGTCGGAAATTGCTGAATTTAAACCCTCTCGCATTGCTATTGATTCTTTATCTGCTTTAGCAAGAGGAGTAAGCAACAATGCATTCCGTCAATTCGTCATTGGTGTAACCGGCTACGCTAAGCAAGAAGAAATTACAGGGTTTTTTACCAACACAACAGACCAATTTATGGGTTCTCATTCCATCACAGATTCTCATATTTCTACGATTACTGACACAATTTTAATGTTGCAGTATGTAGAGATACGTGGTGAAATGGCAAGAGCAATTAATGTATTTAAGATGCGGGGCTCTTGGCATGACAAAGGTATTAGAGAATACCAAATAACAGCGGAAGGTCCTGAAATTAAAGATTCTTTCCGCAACTACGAAAGAATTGTCAGTGGTGCTCCTACCCGCGTTAATATCAATGAAAAGGCGGAACTTTCTCGCATTGTTCAGAGCTTTCAGGATCAAGAAAGTTCTAATGTGGAGCAATAAAATCCTATGATATGCCCGGTGCGAGTAAAGTTTTCTGCCGCTCCATTTTTGTGTGAGGGGATGCGGTGAAAAGACAACAATTATTTCATAGTTTTTTACCTAGTTTGACATTAGTAGTTTTAACTACACAGCCTGCCTGGGCTAATAATATTAAACTAGATAGCTTTCAGCCTCAGAGTGATTCTGATACTTTATCTTCCAATGATTTTGGTATTTTACAATCTACTAAAGTTTTTACAAAGATTGCCTTATCAGAATCTACTAGAGCAAAGCAGTCCGAATTTATACAAAAAAATCAGAGTAAGTTTGATTTTTTGAATAACGGTACTTTTCAAAAGACTGAGCTTGAATTTATTAATTTGGGTCGAATTACCACAATCAATAATGTGGAGGTGGGAGATGTTAAAATTTCCGCAGCTGTTGAAAATCAGCGTAATGAAAGCTTTGGGCTAGCCTTTATTCAAGATTATCCAAGCGATCGCCAAACTATAAGGACTAAGGATAGTCCAATGGTTAGGAATAAAATTTCATCTCTACCCATTTTATCCAGTCAAGTCATTGATGCACCGGTGTGCAACAAAGAAAACTGCAGTAAACAGTTTTCCTCAGTTAATTCTTCTGAATCTGTAGTTATAGGTAGCTCATCTACAAATAATCATCGAAAGTTACAGAATCAGACAAATTCATTCAGTTCTGTTAACCTACTTTCAAGAACTACAAAGGCTAACAAACTGCTTGTAAATCATTCTCACTCTAATGGAGCAGTAAATTTAAAAACAGGAACAAGCAATATCGAAAAACAAACTCTTGCTCAAAAGAAGAAAAAGAGTTTTGCCAAGAGATTGCGGAATTTAGATAGTCCTTCCGGAAAATACAAGAAGAAATATCGAATTTCTCAAAGTAATTCTCCAGAAGTTACAACACCCACAGTTAACCCAGGTAGAAACGATACTAAACCACCCAACTCTCTAAACCCCAGTCCGAATGATTTGCAATATCCAACCAAACCGCGAGAAGTAAGAGTAAAAGGAAAACAACCAATAACTCTAGCTCAAGCTCTAGAATTAGCTCGGAAAAATAACCGTGAATTCCAAGTATCATTAATACAATTAGAGCGCAGTCGTTCGGCTTTACGTGAAGCTAGAGCAGCTTGGTATCCCCGCGTGGATTTGAGTACTCAGCTCTCTCGTGGTCAAACTGCTGGCGAGCAGCTTACTAATGAGTTAGCTCAAGAAGCTGGTACAGCGACTTCCTCATCTGATTCTCCCACAACTTCTGCGACAGGCAATGCACAACTTACTTATGATATATATACATCAGGAGCTAGGCGAGCAAGTGTCAAACGGGCTTCAGAACAGGTAAGAATTAACGAACTAGATGTTGAGCGCTTGGCTGAGGAAATTCGCCTTAATGTTTCAACCGAATACTATAATCTACAGCAAGCTGATGAAGAAGTACGAATTACTCAATCAGCAGTAAATAATGCTCAAGCCAGTTTGCGAGATGCTGAAGCACTAGAAAGAGCTGGTGTTGGTACTCGTTTTGATGTGCTACGTTCCCAGGTCAATTTAGCTAATGCAGTTCAAGACTTAACTAATGCCAAATCTAATCAGGAAGTTGCTCGTCGTCAGTTGGCAAATCGTTTGAGCTTATCCGAATCTGCAGATATTTCCGCAGCAGATAAAGTTAAACTAGCGGGTTTGTGGAATAAGTCTCTAGAGGAAAGCATTATTCTTGCTTATCAAAGTCGTCCAGAACTTCGGCAGCAGTTAGCACAGCGTAACATTAATGAGCAAACTCGCAAAGAAGCACTTGCTCAACTCGGACCACAAGTTAGTTTTATTGCTTCATATGAATTGCTAGACCAATTTGATGACAGTATTGGTATTACTGACGGTTACAGCGTTGCTTTAAGAGCAAATTTAAATTTATTTGATGGAGGTGCAGCAAAAGCTAGAGCAGCTCAAGCCAAAGCTGATATTAAAATTGCTGAGACTCAATTTGCCCAGCAACGCAATCAGATTCGCTTTCAAGTAGAAGATGCTTTTTCCAATTTACAATCTAACCAGAAAAATGTCAGAACTGCTGAAGCAGCTTTAGGTCAAGCAGAAGAGTCCTTAAGACTTGCTCGTTTAAGATTTCAAGCAGGTGTGGGAACGCAAACGGATGTAATTGCTGCCGAAAGTGAATTAACTCGTGCTCAAGGTAATCGAATAACTGCAATTCTTGATTACAACCGTGCTCTGGCTAGTTTACAACGGGCAGTCACTACTAGAGGTCTACGCTAAATTCAAATTGCTAATTTCAAATTGCTAACAAAAGGTATATAGAAATTAAGTTATTGGTAAGCATATAACAATCAACCATCATGGCTGAGTAATCCTATGATGGTTGGTTTTCTTTAGCATAAACATAAATTTAAAATATACAAGAATCTAGTTTGAATATTGAAACAATTTTTTTTAAAGGAAACAATGAGTTTTCTAACGGAGAACAGAAAATGTGCTGATTTTTTTCAAAAATTAAAGATGAATCCTAACAGTTACTAGTTACTGATTAATTTTATATCTTCGAGCAATGTAATCGAAAAGACGATAGTAATCTTGGAAATCTTTACTAGGCGATCGCCCCTGCCAGTAATAATGCAATTTTTCGTGCACGATAATCAGGGTCATATAGCTGAGTTCACTGCCTACTTCTACAACTAAATTACCTGAAACTCCTTGTCGAGTCTGAAAGTTGGAATTGACTTCTCTAGTAGACTTCTCATCTTTACTTATTGATTCTGGCAGACGATTACCAGCCCATCCCTGAATCCTTACAGACTTTGTTTTTGGAAGTATAAAGACTATACCATCATTATTCTCTGGAGGCGGCAAAGATTCCCAATTTGCAGGATAGGGAAATTCAAAACCGTATCTGGAATTAGTATAACTTTTCCATGAAATTGAATTATTAAATCCAGGTAGGTTACAGCCAAAAAAGAACAGCAAGGATATAAATAAACTGACAACTAATCCCCTTCGACTGAAGATAAGAGATTTGATAGCCACATTATAAGCTTTAATTATATATTTACAATACATTATTGCCTGCCATTAAACATCTACTAAATAACTAAACCTTTTATTAAGTTACGTAATGTTTGCAGCTTATCTTATGAATTATAGACAAAGCATAGCAGACCTAAGAATTTTTATAGTTATTTTAAGATATTTGTAATAATAAAAACTTACTGTACTTAGTTTCATTTTCAGCCTAGGACAGGACTTTTAATTTCTTAAGGTCAGTTTGAATTAAGGAGCTTTATTTAAATTTGAGGAAGTAATTCATTTCTGAAACAACTTAAATAACGTCAGTTCGGAAAAGTCAGGTTTATTCAACTGTGATTAGCTCAAAAAGCACAAACACGCTGACATATACCTTTGGCAAGCAGCCACATCCTGAAGGGTTTGAGCTTACCCCTAACAATAATTACATACGTTCATAGAATAATCAAAATCAGGTAAAAGAATAATGAAATTTTGAACTTATTCTAATTGAATTATTATTTTGTTAACAAATGTAACAATAATGCCGTCAAAACGCTTTACTGTCTTGACAAGGCTTAAGGTAGTAGATATCGTAAGATACATACCCGGGTAAGACCGCCGAAGAGTTTTATGCAAACTAAACAGAAGGTTACTTTATACTTGTCGCCGGAACTACATAAGAAGTTGAAGATACGTTCAGCTGTGGATGCCGAGCCGATGTCGGAATTGGCAGAGCGAGCATTAGGTTTCTACCTGGAGAATACTGATTTAGTAGATGAGGTAGAAGGTTCTCATGGGAGAACTCACAAAGTTTATTCTTGTCCTAGTTGCGAAAGTTCTGTTGTTATAAGAGATAGAGAGTTAGTTTCTCTAGGAAATCAGCCAGGAATTATTGGTCAAGACTGTAACTCTTCTGCTCAAGACTTAAGTGAAAATGGGTCTAGTCCAGAAAGTGAAGAAGAACTGGTTCCTTGCTAATATCTATTTCTGATTGGCGAATCTGAATAGTGATTGAATAGATTTTGATTCGCATATTTTTCAGTTTTTTAGACTGAATACTTGTTTGTACTTTCTCTGTAGGTCTCAAGTAGGTTGAAATATGAAAGAAGAACTCAACGTTCTTATCCAAGCTCAATATCCTCTAATCTATCTTGTGACTTCTGAAGAGGAGCGGGCAGAACAAGCGATATTTGCGATTGGTCAGGTTTTCAAGCCTCAAAGGCGGGTATATGTTTGGACTGTAACTCATGGGATAGTAGAGTATGGGCAGCCAAGAAGTGTTACCCAACATAATACTGTATCTCCAGAGGCAGCTGTTGAGTGGATAATTAGGCATAGAGAACCAGGTATATTTATTCTTAAAGATTTGCATCCGTTTATCGATGCGCCAGCAACTACTAGGTCATTGCGTGATGCGATCGCTAGTTTTAAGGGTTTCCAGAAGAATATTATTTTGATGTCTCCAATGCAGCAGGTTCCGATTGAACTGGAGAAGGAAGTTGTTGTTCTAGATTTTCCATTACCGGATATGTCCGATCTAAATAAGGTATTGAATAACCATTTAGATGATAATCGCGGACGGAGGCTTACTACCGAAGCACGAGAGAAACTTTTAAGAGCAGCTTTGGGTTTAACTAAAGATGAATCAGAAAAAGTCTATCGAAAGGCACAGGTAACGAAGGGACGTTTAACAGAAGATGAAGTAAGTATAGTTTTATCTGAAAAAAAACAGTTAATTCGTCGTAATGGTATCTTAGATTATATAGAAGAAGATGAAACCCTTGACGTAGTTGGTGGCTTAGAGGAGTTGAAGAATTGGCTGAGACAACGTTCTAATGCTTTCACAGAAAGGGCACGAGAATATGGTTTGCCCCAACCCAAAGGTATGCTGATTTTAGGAGTTCCTGGTTGTGGGAAGTCTTTAATTGCCAAAACAACTTCTCGCTTATGGGGCTTACCTCTACTCAGGCTGGACATGGGGCGGGTATATGATGGTTCTATGGTTGGTCGTTCTGAAGCAAATTTACGTAATGCCTTGAAAACAGCAGAATCAATATCTCCAGCTATACTGTTTATAGATGAATTAGATAAATCATTTGCCGGAAGTTCTGGCTCTGGGGATTCTGATGGAGGTACTTCAAGTAGGATATTTGGCTCCTTCCTGACTTGGATGCAAGAAAAGAAGTCTCCTGTATTTGTGATGGCTACAGCAAATAGAGTAGAACGTTTGCCAGGAGAGTTCCTAAGGAAAGGTCGCTTCGATGAAATATTTTTTGTAGATTTACCTACTACAGAGGAACGAAAAGAAATTTTCAGAATTCACCTAACTAAACGCCGTTCAGATATATCCCGATTTGATTTAGACCAACTTTCCAAGATGTCTGAGGGATTTTCTGGGGCAGAAATAGAGCAAGCTATTGTGGCAGCTATGTATGAAGCTTTTGCCCAAGATCGCGAGTTCACCCAGTTAGATATTATTGCTGCACTTAAGGCAACATTACCACTGTCTCGTACTATGCAAGAGCAAGTAACAGCCTTGAGAGATTGGGCTAGACAGCGTGCACGTCCAGCAGCAGCTTCCTTTGCTGAGTATCAGCGAATGGAGTTCTAAAAGCTTTCCCCTGTTTGTCCGGGGAGAAAGGCTAGTAATTTATTTACTAGCAGTTAGTTCAAAGAAAGGTGCCGCGCCTTAGTTAAACGCGGCTTGTCTAAAACGAATCGTTGTCCTTTTCTCGATCTTCTCTTTGGAGGAAACCCAAATGTCTCATTTTAGCACTCTGCGTACCAAAATTGTTGATGCTGAAATTCTTAAGTCATCTCTAAGCGACTTAGGTATTACCGTCAAGACTGAAGCTGATGTTCGTGGTTATAATGGTCAGCGCGTTCGTGCTGACATCGTAGCTGTTCTTGAGGGTGATTATGATTTAGGTTGGTCTTGCAACAGCGATGGCTCTTTTGACCTTATTGCAGACCTATGGGGTGTTGCGAAAAAGCACAACCAGACTGAGTTGATTAACTCCATCAATCAAAAGTACGCAGTTAACAAAACATTAAGTGAAGTTAAGCAGCGCGGATTGCAAAACGCTAACGTTAAGTTGGTACTGCAATAGAAATTTTATTTTCTGCGCGTTCCCAAATCAGTACGGGTTAGCCTACACTTAGCGGTTAGCCCGCTTTTTTAAGACTGGTTTTGCCAGTCTTCTTTTGTATTCAGTCTTTTCTATGAATTGCTTTGAAATTATCATTTTTTAATATTAACTTCTGTTCTCTATAATTCAATCGAGATAATTATCTAATTTAGCTAAAATATTTATTGCTCTAGCTTTTTAAAATTCTTAGATATAAAGACTGAAATATTGGCGAGTGAAGTTACTTCAATATAATTTTTTTGATATTTCCACAGATTTTTTTTTGAATTAAGAAGTCTAAATACTTCCTACTACTGGATAGAGAAGTTATAAAAAACACTTTATTATAAGTGTCAATACTTATAATAAAGTGCAAAAATAAGTATTAAGAATATTAGTAATTGCCAGCAAATTGAGCAAATGAGGCACTTACATGAGATGCTGGTTGATTGATTGGTTACTTTCATCAAATGTCTGTAGTGTCTTCTTTTTCCGTTACAGTTCCTGCCACCACCGCTAACCTGGGTCCTGGTTTCGACTGTATAGGTACTGCTTTAAATTTGTATAACGGGTTTAAATTTACTCGTTTAGAAGAAGGAAGAGTATTTATCAGCGTTACCGGTTCTGAAGCAGGGCAAGTCCAAACTGATGAAAATAATCTGCTTTATAGGGCTTTTATGAGTTTTTATCAGCACTTAAAGCAGACTCCGCCACCTGTAAAAATAGATATAAAATTGGGTGTACCTCTAGCAAGAGGGTTAGGTAGTTCAGCCACTGCAATTATTGGAGGATTATTTGGTGCCAATTTATTAGCAGGAAAACCATTAAGTCAAATGCAGTTAGCAGAACTGGCGATCGCTTTGGAAGGTCATCCTGATAATGTGGTTCCAGCGCTGCTAGGTGGGTGTCGTCTAACAGCAACCTCTGAAAACGGACGGCAAATTTGTGAGGTTCCCTGGTATCGAGAGGTGGTACCTGTAGTTGCTATTCCTAATTTTGAATTGTCAACTCAACAAGCAAGACAAGTTTTACCTTCACAAGTAAGTTATGGAAGTTCAATTTTTAATACTGCTCATTTAGGTTTATTATTGCGAGGTTTAGAGACTGGTAACGCACAATGGTTAAGTGAAGCATTACAAGATAAATTACATCAGCCTTATAGAAAAAATTTAATTCGCGGCTACGATAGCGTACATTCAGCTGCCTTAAAAGCTGGAGCTTACGGTATGGTTATTAGCGGAGCGGGTCCAACACTTTTGGCTCTCACAGATATTCTTCATTCAGAAGCTGTAGAAATAGCTATGGCTACAGCCTGGAAGCAAGAAGGTATTGTAGCCACAGTGCGATCGCTGCAAGTCGATCATAAGGGAGTCAGAGTTGTAAGTCAGGGAGAAACGGCATGATTGAGCAATTAGAAAGTGAAATAGCACTGATTCGTTCGGAAATTAGTCGTTTGCGTCAAGAACGTGCGGTTTTTACAGTAGACTTCAATTTGACAGAGGAAGATTCACCTTCTGCAATTATAGAAGCCTACCGGTTTCATGCTAGAGATAATGCTGTCGCCTCTGCTGAAATTAAGGGAATTGATGATGCAATTTACGCTTTAAATGTCAAGCTCAAACAAAAGCAGGAACATTTACAACGTCTCAAATCCAGAAACTCTATTCAAGAGCAGCTGGAGGAAGCTAGAAACCAAGCAAAAATTCATGCTGAAAAGATAAATAATTTAGCTTATGAACTAGCGACAGAAATCAGTCTTCTGAAAAGTTGTGCTGACGAATTGAGTCCAATGTATTGGCAAATCTACTACAAACCATTTATTACAGGCTTTAAAACAATTACTGTTCCTCATATCCGTTCTGATGGGGATGTATGGACAATAGTAAATCGCGTAGTTTGAATAATCTCTGAGAACTTGATCTAAATCTAATATGATGTCCGGTTAAACACTTGTCCGAGACCGTTAGCGTAGCTTGTCCGCTAGGACATACGCAGCGATAGCGAAGTGACTTATAAGCTCTATCGAACATCCTCCGCGTTTGCGTAGCATAATTGATTATCCGGACATGATTTAACTTTTTTTAAGTAAACACCTTAAATAAGCACCTTCAGTTCTCATACATAAAAATATTCTTTGCAGAAACTAAATTAAATTTTGTTAACGGCAGCTTAAGCTGCCGTTACTGCTTTATGTAACATAAATTCATAAAAAGCAGAGATTTCGTAAAGATTATAAGTACTTATTACTATAATATTGTTTTTTAAAGCTTCTGTGAGAGCTTATACGGTTACAAAAATATAAATTAGTTAATATAATGAAACAATAATAAGAGTAAAAAAACAATTCTCAGTGATGGAAGCTATTCAATTCTCATGGTTGACAGCCATCATACTTTTACCATTGGTAGGTGCGTCAATAATCCCCTTACTACCAGATAAAGAAGGTAAAACCGTTCGTTACTATTCTTTAGGAGTAGCGATCGCTGACTTTGGTCTAATGATTTATGCTTTTTGGCATAGCTATGATTTTCAAAATTCCGCTTTCCAACTAGTGGAGAAATCTTCCTGGATACCACAGTTGGGATTAAATTGGTCATTAGCAGTAGATGGCTTATCAATGCCTTTAGTGTTGCTGACTGGATTAATTAACACTCTGGCAATATTTGCTGCTTGGAGAGTTACAAACAAGCCACGTCTGTTCTACGCTCTGATGCTGACAATGTACAGCGCTCAAATTGGAGTATTTGTAGCACAAGATTTACTTCTATTCTTCTTAATGTGGGAGATTGAATTAGTTCCTGTATATTTACTAATTTCTATTTGGGGAGGTCCCAAGCGTCGTTACGCTGCAACAAAGTTCATTTTATATACAGCAGCAGCATCAATATTTATATTAGTAGCTGGTTTTGCATTAGCTTTCTCCGGAGATACATTTACCTTCGATATGGCATCTCTAGGAATGAAAGAGTATTCCAGAACTTTAGAATTATTAGCATATACCGGTTTTCTGATTGCCTTTGGTGTCAAGATGCCAATATTTCCGCTACATACTTGGCTACCTGATGCTCATGGTGAAGCTTCAGCTCCCGGTTCTATGATTTTAGCTGGTGTGTTGTTAAAGATGGGTGGTTATGCACTTATCCGTATCAACATGGAAATGTTGCCCAATGCTCACGTTTACTTTGCTCCTGTACTTGCGATTTTGGGCGTAGTTAATATTATTTACGGTGCTTGTTGTGCATTTGCTCAAACTAACCTGAAGAGACGTTTGGCTTATTCATCTATTGCTCACATGGGATTTGTACTAGTAGGAATCGCTTCTTATACTGAATTGGGTATGAGTGGTGCGCTATTACAGATGGTATCTCATGGTTTAATTGCCGCAGCTTTATTCTTCCTCTCTGGTGTAACTTACGAGCGTACTCACACCTTAATGATGGATAAAATGGGCGGTATGGCTAAATTAATGCCTAGAACTTTCGCCTTATTTACTGCTGGTGCAATGGCTTCTTTGGCTTTACCAGGAATGAGTGGATTTGTTGGCGAATTGATGGTTTTTCTAGGAATTGCAACTAGTGATGTTTACAGTTCCAGTTTTAAGATAGTGGTTGTAATGTTGAGTGCAGTTGGCGTAATTTTGACACCAATTTATCTGCTCTCCATGTTGCGTCAAGTATTTTACGGTGACAGTAATCCAGAACTACACTTAGATTCAGTTGTACCCGATGTTAAACCCCGGGAATTGTTTATCACAGCTTGTTTATTAATTCCAATTATTGGTATTGGTTTATATCCCAAGTTTATTACACAGACTTACGATGTCAAAACTGTAGAAGTTGCAACTCGTGCACGTCAATTTCTACCAGTTGTTGCCAAACAGCAACCATCAAGTTTATATTCTCAGATTTTTACTTCACCAACATTAGCTAGTGCTTCAACAGAGAGTTTGACGAATATTGCTGAATAATTTGTATTTCACAAGGGCTGGTGCGATTACATCTTATATAGAATCATCAGAATGGGGGTAATTTGTTAGAGTTACCCCTATAGTTATGTCAAATTTTCTTTATCAGCATTTTTCATAGCGATCGCAAGACTCGCACGGACCATCTGGGTTAACAGCACAGCGTATTATTTCCGAACGAGCATTATATTTACAGCTAGCATCACCAATAATCCAACATCCATCTACTAAAGTTTGCTCATCAGGTCTTGATGATGACTGTACGTATACAGAAGCAGTATGTAAACAGTAACGTCCTGCCTTGAGATGATAGCAATGACGACGTTCCAATACAGTATAGGTTTTGCCTTGCAATTCGATATAATTTCCTGGTTCTGGTATCCAATCTAGTTTTACCTTCCCTAGACTCTGACGTGGATTGGTCAGAATAATCTCTGTTGGTAAAGAATCTTGCTCCATAGTTTATCTGGATTAACTGTAAAGATATTTACATTATTTAGGTTTACATTATTTAGGATATTAATCTTCAATATATTGCTGGAAATTATATTTATAGCTAAATACAGTTCAGTTAAGAATATTGTAGGTCGAGTAGAGCTTAAGTGTTACTCAATAAATCTTTGAGAATTTTGGGTGACTCCCCAATAAGCGTTAACATGGTGTAGCGCTAGCTAAGTAAGGTCTCGGAGGGAATTACGTTGCTTTTGCGTAAGTCCTATTAATTTATAGCTGATGTGAATTAAATTTGAGATTTTAGGAAAATATCAATTTCAGAATTGATTTTGTCTAACTCAATACGACCGAATACTGTACGAAGTTGATAAATTTAATTTGTATTCAGGAAGCAAAATTGATTCTGCTTTGCAGGAATAACGATTAAGATTTGCAAATATTGTTGTAAATCTTAAAATAAATCAATTCTTATGATTACTATTTTGCTTCAAAGTTACTATGTTGTTATACCAAGTTATTTGCTGCTAGTAGAAAGTTGATAATTCCAAGAGATTAATAAAAAATAGAAATATTTTAACTGTAATATTAAACCTAAGATACAGTATACAAAGGCTTAATGAGCTATGAGAGCGAAATAAACAAACAGTTAAAAGAACTATCTAGGGATTATTCCAGCGTCATCTTAGTAAGATAAATCTCAATTCCAATTTAATATCTGTGAGCTTTGATTGAGATTTCTAATACATAATATAGCTGCTTCTAACTTATTAAATTCTTTAAAGTTATGTAGCCTTTTGATTACGAGAGCTAGCCTGCTGAGGTAGACTAAGCCTTGATAGTAACTCTTTCACTGAGAACACTACGGGCGAAAGGAGCTTTTTTCAATGTCTCATAGCGTTAAAATTTACGATACTTGTATTGGCTGTACGCAGTGCGTTCGTGCCTGTCCTACCGATGTATTAGAGATGGTTCCTTGGGATGGCTGTAAAGCTGCCCAAATTGCATCTTCTCCTCGTACAGAAGATTGTGTAGGTTGTAAGCGTTGCGAAACTGCTTGTCCTACTGATTTCTTGAGTATTCGAGTATATCTAGGTGCAGAAACCACTCGCAGTATGGGCTTGGCTTATTAATAAATTTCATTGGATTTATGCGTATAACCCGATGAAATTAATTCTTAGCGACGACCTGCATTAGAAAGCCTTACATTAAATGTGAAAAATCTAAAATAAAAACTAATATCCTACGGGATATAGAAAGTCGCTGAGAAAAACCTGCCTATTACATAGATAGGAATGGGATATGTCACATAGTAAGAACAGTTTTAGCAAATAAAATGCGGGAAATACTTGCCATAGTTGTTAATTATGGTGGGTATTTCCTTACTTTTAGGAAACCACAATTTCAGGAAAGTATTTAGCATTGCTACCCATAAGAATCTGCGTAAAAACAACTTGATAAAGTATGTTGCTAAGCTTTAGCCAAATCAAAGGCTCCAATAAAAAAGTTACGCAACTTACTTTTACATAATTCCTAAGTCCTGGATATCCTACGCTTAAATACTAAGTTGGTTGTTGTGAATGTCAATATTACGTAAGGCTGATTTTTGTATCACATTGCTCTGCTTAACTAACCACTATACTGGTTTTATAAATCCTGTATTATTTGGTGGGGAGAACAAATGTGTGGCATTGTTGGGTATATTGGCACGCAAATAGCAACAGAAGTTTTACTATCTGGTTTGGAAAAACTTGAGTATAGAGGTTATGATTCTGCTGGTATAGCAACCATCTGGGAAGGTGAGATGAGTTGCGATCGCGCGAAAGGAAAACTACATAATTTGCGCTCCAAGTTAGAGCACTTAGAATCCCCTGGTAGAATTGGTATTGGGCATACTCGCTGGGCAACTCACGGCAAACCAGAGGAACATAATGCTCATCCCCATATGGATATGAGTAAACGGATAGCAGTAGTCCAAAATGGTATTGTTGAAAACTATCGTGAATTAAGGGAAAACTTAAAGGAACAAGGCTGCGAATTTCTCTCAGAAACCGACACAGAAGTCATCCCTCATCTAATTGCTCAATTCCTCAAAGAAGAAATGGCTTTGGGGGAATGTCATGAAGATTCTTTATTTTTTGAAGCAGTCAGAAAAGCTATACAGCAGCTTGAAGGTGCATTCGCAGTTGCGGTTATTTGCGCGGATTACCCTGATGAGTTAATTGCAGTACGTCAACAAGCTCCACTAGTGGTAGGTTTTGGACAAGGAGAATTTTTCTGTGCTTCTGATACACCTGCCATAGTCTCCTACACTAGAGCTGTTTTACCCCTAGATAATGGAGAAATGGCTCGTTTAACACCTTTAGGAGTAGAAGTTTATGACTTTCAGGGACGGAGGCTAAAAAAGCATCCGCAAATGATGAACTTGAGTCCCACCATGGTGGAAAAGCAGGGATTCAAACACTTCATGCTCAAAGAAATATACGAGCAACCAGGTGTAGTTCGTGATGCTTTGGAAGCATATTTTAATAGCGATTGGATTGCAACCGATACAGAAACATCTCCTATTAAACTTGGTTTAGCACCAGAAATTTATACTAATTTAGAACAAATTCAAATTGTAGCTTGCGGTACCAGTTGGCACGCAGCTTTAATCGGAAAATATTTATTAGAACAATTATCAGGAATTCCTACTCAAGTACACTACGCATCTGAGTTTCGCTATGCACCTACCCCACTAACCGCAAATACCTTAATTGTAGGGGTTACTCAATCTGGGGAAACTGCCGATACCTTAGCTGCACTCGCGATGGAAAAAGAACGTCGTCAGGATAAAGAAGAAAAATATCAACCAAGACTTTTAGGAATTACCAACCGTCCTGAAAGTAACTTAGGCAGAATGGTACCTCATATCATTAATACCCTCGCTGGTATCGAGATTGGGGTTGCTGCAACCAAAACCTTTGTAGCTCAAGTAATGGCATTTTATGCCTTAGCTTTGGATTTGGCATATCTGCGTCAGGCTGTTTCCAACGCTAGATTACAAGAAATTATTAGTGGTTTGCGACAGTTACCAGGTGAAATTGAAGGTTTATTAGAAACCCAAGAAAGATATATAGAAGAGATGGTTCATGACTTTGGGGAAACCACAGACTTTATCTTCTTAGGAAGAGGAATTAATTTCCCCATCGCTTTAGAAGGTGCTTTAAAGCTCAAAGAAATTAGCTATATTCACGCAGAAGGATACCCTGCAGGAGAGATGAAACACGGTCCTATCGCTTTACTAGACGAAAAAGTTCCAGTAGTTGCGATCGCAATGCCGGGAAGTGTTTACGAAAAGGTGATTTCTAATGCTCAGGAGGCAAAAGCCAGGGATTCCCGTTTGATTGGGATAACTCCTGTTAGAGAAGGAGAAGCAGCAGAGATATTTAATGATTTAATTCCTGTACCTACAGTAGATGAACTCCTCTCACCAATATTAACAGTGATTCCCTTACAGTTAATGGCATATCATATTGCTGCTCGTCGCGGTTTGGATGTCGATCAACCAAGAAATTTAGCCAAATCTGTCACTGTTGAGTAAGTGTAAATACGTATTTAAAGATTTTTGTTGCACGACAATAAAGTTATCTTTTTTCTCTCATAGATCAGTATTTTATATACTCTATGGGAGATTTTATTTATTGCTATAGCCAATACGTAATGTGCTTAAAGCAGTTCGAGTTAAAGGTCGATATTTCCCACACAAAAGCCATCCCCTGGGAAGTTGGTGGGACGCGACTTTCAGCAACGCTGATTAATCTATACTTTGCTACTACTATTTTTATTATCATCAGGACTTACGCAACGAAGATTTGTCCGAAGCGACGGTCACGTAGTGTAGCGCTAGCTAACGTCTCGGACGGAATTACGTTGATTTTGCGTAAGTCCTAATCACAACTATAGCGTTTCCTAAGCAAGTGAAGTACACCTAATTTTTTCTCCTACTTGTCTTAAAAGAACACGGATGTGAAACTGCACCTCACTAGACTGGTAAACGCTATATATATATGAAAAAGTTATCATGAAAACGAAGTACAGAATTTCAATTTTAAACCCTACATATTTTTAAACCCCAAACACATCGAAATTATTCCCCAGTTCTCATAATTGATCCATAAATTACTTAATTGACCGCCGAATTACTGTGATTGTGATACCCTATCTGCAATCAGTTGTAGTGTAAATAGGTATTTCTGATGACTAAATTGCGCGTAGGTTTATTATTTGGTGGTTGTTCGGGGGAACATGAGGTTTCTATCAAGTCAGCCAAAGCGATCGCTTCTGCTTTGAGTTCTGCTGAAAATACTGCAAAATATCAGGTAAGTCCTTTTTATATCCGTAAGGATGGTGTTTGGCAGGATGTGGAAGTATCCCAGGAAGTTTTGGAGTCTGGTATTGCATTACAGGTGGGAAACGGTAAGCCGAATTTATGGCAGTTTCCTGCTCAAGTACAGGAAATAGATGTATGGTTTCCCATTCTTCATGGTCCGAATGGTGAGGATGGAACTATCCAGGGTTTATTAACTTTAATGCAAGTTCCTTTTGTGGGTTCTGGGGTTTTGGGTTCCTCTGCGGGGATGGATAAAATTTCTATGAAGGATATTTTCGCTCAAGCTGGATTACCTCAAGTAAAATATGTTTGTGTGGATAGGTCACAAATTTGGTCAAATCCTTGTGTTTTTCCAAAGCTTTGCGATCAAATAGAAGCTAAACTTGATTACCCCTGCTTCGTGAAACCCGCCAATTTAGGTTCATCTGTCGGTATTGCAAAAGTGCGATCGCGTCAAGAATTGGAGACTGCTCTTGATAGTGCTGCTAGTTATGACCGTCGCATTATCATAGAGGCTGGGGTAGTTGCGAGAGAAGTTGAATGTGCTGTTTTAGGTAATGATCAACCTTCAGCGTCGATTGTGGGTGAAATTACTTATGAAAGTGATTTTTATGATTATGAAACAAAATATACTGACGGAATGGCAGATTTACATATACCTGCCGCATTACCTGATGATGTTGTCAAAAGTATTCAGGAAATGTCTGTAAAGGCATTTAAGGCACTTGATTGCTCTGGCTTAGGAAGAGTAGATTTTTTCTATGTAGAAGCGACTGGAGAAGTTTTTATCAATGAAATCAATACTTTGCCAGGATTTACAAGTACCAGTATGTATCCACAGCTATGGGGACATAGCGGTATTTCTTTCTCAGAATTAGTAGATAAATTAATTCAGCTAGCAATAGAAAAAAGAATTAACTCTGAAGACAAAAAATAATTCAAAATAATTATATTTTCTTCGGCTAATAGTTGATAAAATAATGTTTGTTTGTGACTTTGATATGATATGCACTTGGCTGTTGTAGTAATTGTTCCGTGAGAAATCACGATAAAGGCTACCATTCCCTTTACAATTACTACGGATACGCAGTGTAGCCTCATGCAAGTACAATCCATATTCGAGAGGTACAAATCTGAAAAAGATATATGGAAAACACTCAGAATGTACGGCACCAAAAGTCAGGAGTAAAAGAGAATCAAATTCAGATGCAACAAGCAAAGGCGCAACTTATCGCGACTCGTAATTTAATGGTGCATTTGCTCCTAAATTATCCTTGGTTATTTGTAATACTACTGTTTGGTGTCTTTGTCAGCAGTGCTGCTGTTTCCGCCTATAGTCTTGCTTTTGTGCCAGATGTGCAACGTCCGAAATCGACAACTATTCAAGTCGAGATCAGACAACCTAAAACCACCAGCGCAATGATTGAGACCGTTGATAATCCCATACCTCTATGGATGGTGATTGCGATCGCTGTGAGTTGTGCAAGCGGATGCATAATTTTACTAAGGTTTTTGAATCGTCCAAGTAAGGCAAAAAGACATCAAAGACATATACTTCGCAATCAGCAAGCACGTCGTACAGCACAAAATAGTTCCAAGAGTGAACAAAAGTACTTAAACAGGAAATCGACTGTGATAGTGTCACAACCAAACATATATTCACAAATACCTGTAGTTAGAGTACCAACTAATTTGCAACCAGCTCCAAAAGTAGTACCACTTCAGACCATACCCCTAGCACCAGTTAGAAAAGAATCTTTAGCTGATATGCTAGATGTCAGGAAGAAGGGTTCTTTATCAACATCAACCGTGTCGCGAAAATAGTTTCTATCCACAGAGGAATATATTTCTTAGTTAATTGTTTACAATGTTAGTCTTACTATGAAAAATTACATAATTAAGTGAATAATGATTTCTGATTAATGTAAATAATTCTCTTAATAGTATTGTAGGTAACCTAGCTGGTGCAAAATCGTTCATTTACGATTTATGATAAATTTTGCAATTTTCCCTTCATAATTGATTGAAGGGAATTGCAAGTCAAGCAAAGAAAGTATATTTTTGTTTGTATTGCCATTAATAAAGTATAAGACACAACATTGATATGTAAGGTTTATATTAAGATTAAGGTGAAATAAGACTTATACGTGCCCACATCCTAAAGAATCGGTTGTGGGCTATTTCGTTGAATATTACTAAGTCATCTAAGTCATCTCCCAGTCTCATAACACCTATTAAATCAAGCTTCATAATGCGTACAAATAATGTGCATAGAACTTACGCACTCGTAATGAAAAATAAGGCTTTGGGATTACTAGTACATGAAGGCAGAAGCAAGAAGGCAGATGGCAGGAGGCATAAAAGCTTATTTTTCATGCTTTTCACAGGTTTATAATGGTTACTCTATTTACGCCGTTAGTAGTCATTAGGACTTACGCAAGGTCGATTTGTCATTGCGACGGTCACATAGTGTAGGGAAGCAATCTCAAGAACTATGCAAACGCGTTAGCGTGCTCGATAGAGCTTATACGTCGCAAACGGAAAGTCCTAGCGGACACGCTACGCGTTCACGTAGTGTAGCGCTAGCTAACGTCTCGGACGGAATTACGTCGCTTTTGCGTAAGTCCTGGTCATATAAAATATTTCATTGCTTGTGATTCTGCTTTTTATCAGCTTCAGGGATTTTGATATAATTTTTCGCACAAACAGAAGATTTAAAGGGGGAGCATCCCTATGAAGGCAAATTGACCAAAATATCGGTTGTCATTGCATTCATCGAAGATGTTCTCGCAGAGTATGTAGCACAGCGGAATGTTCGCTGAAAGCGTTGTCGTAGACTAGCGTATGTCCTCCGGACACGCTCTGCGAATGCAAAGTCTAGCTGCTGCGATTGCTTCTCCTGTCGGAGACGTTACACGAACGCTTCATTACATTACGTGAGCACTATCGCAATGACAAAACATGTTTTTACACATCTGGGATGCTCCCGATTTAAAAGTCAACATCAAATAAATAGGAATAGAAATTTTATTTTTTTCCGGATAACGTATTAGATCTATTTTTCTAGATATAAGAGAAATTTAAATATTTAATTAGTCATTTCTTATTTGTTTTTGCTGCATTTTTTACAGTTTTAAATAAAAACTATAAAGTTGCCAAAATGGCAACCAAAACTTTTTTATAGAAGATAAATTATTAAAAGATAAACGACTTCAAGGGTGTTGTTTTCAGGGTGTATCATTCCATTTTAAAAATTGAATATATTAAATATAATATTCAATAAATATCAATTAAATATTATATTGATGTTATCTAAAATCAAAAATAATCACACAAAATATTAAAGGTATGACATTTGTCGTCATAGGAATGTGATGTATTTATCAATGTTGTTCTTGACCCACACGTTAGCCCCCAAAATAAGTTCAACGTTCGGTAAATATTCCTATAATCTCTTCATCGACAAATGTCTGGGTGGGAGTAGGAAGCGTCTGGTATGCTTACTCCCACTCTTTTATTAATTAGGCTCACGGGGTGATAAAAAACCCGTGAGCTTACTTATTTATCTTTACATAGTTTTCTTTTTTCGCAATAACCTAATTATATTTACCAATATTTTGTATTAATTGAAATTAACTTTATTGTTTTAGTAATTACGGATTCGTAACGAAAAGTAAGACTTTGGAATTACTAGTCTTTATGACGACAAATCTTTAACTCTTAATTTGCACATTTTAAGTAGGTGGGTGGAAAAAATTGTCACCCCCGAAAAGTGAGTAGTAAGTAGTGATGAGTTAATATGAATAAAGTTTTGAGCCTAATTACTACTCATGAAGGGATTTTATATTTAATTGCGCCTACCTATTTATAACCCCTGTATCTCAAGGATTTGAACATTTTTCAAAAAATTTGCGGGACTGGGGATGCAAAATTGGTATGCTCCCGTTAAAATTGGTTCGTTGAAAACGTTCCTGTAGGATATGCCAGAATTTTGTTTGTCGAAGATGTTTCCGTAAAGTATGCAGGAATTGCCACTTTGTGGGTAGCTCACTTCTTGCATCAAAGTTTGTCTCGATGAATTAATTACTGAGTATTAAGACTTAAACCTTAATTTAGTGAGAAAAATCAAGTTAAATCATTTAGCTTACTTTGGGTCAATGATTTAATTTTTCTGCTATATATGGTCAGGTGCAAAATATGAATTAAGAGAAATATACAGTCGTTATGAAGGTGAACACATACTCTGCAAGTAAGTCCTATATTTATAAGATTAACAATCTTAAATAGACTAATATCTTATAATAATTGTATATTAAAATATTCAATTAATTTGGCAAAATTATAATTTAATTCAATTTAACTCATAGTTAAAATTATAATTTAACTTCACAGTAAATGATGAAAGACAAATCTTATATTTTTAATTTAAAAATTCAACAAATCGAGCAGATATGTTTATTTGAACTGACTTGGGGAAAGGGACAAAGATTAACAACACAAATTAATTATCCCGATAACTTAAACCAATTTTACCAGGAATGGCGAAAAGCATACTTTAACTTCTATCAATCAGACCAGATGAGAGGAAGAGTATCTGGTGGTGGAATTGCACAAATCAACCCAGACTGGCATGCAGAACTAGTAAAAGCGGAAACTAAGTTAATGTATGAGTTTCATCGCTGGTTGCGCAGTGCTGAACTGTATGATATTCGTTCTAGTATCGCTCAAGCTTCTCAGGAACTCGCGAAAACTATTTCTGCAAACAATTCTAAGAATTCTAGTAATAGAAATAACCTTAATAACCCATCAGTACAAGTTTTCCTTACCTGTGCACCGATGAAACTCAATCGCTATCCCTGGGAAGCATGGGAAATTGGCACTGAATTTGCAACAACCGAAACTATTGCTATTATTCGCGCTCCTTCTAATATTGCTAACGAGACAGAAAACACTGTAAAAAGAAAAAATAGATGCCCTCGGATTTTAGCTGTTTTAGGGGACGACACAGGATTAAATTTTCAAGCAGATAAGGATGCAGTTAATTCCCTGCTGAAAATCGCCGATATTGAGTTTGTGGGATGGCAACCAGAACAGACTCCAGCCGAGCTTATGGAGCAAATCAAGAATGCTATTACCGATAAAAAAGGATGGGATATCCTGTTTTTTGCTGGACATAGCAACGAAACAGAGCTAACCGGGGGAGAGTTAGGTATTGCTCCTGGTGTATCAATTTCTATTAGGGAAATAGCTCCGCAATTAAGCATTGCTAAACAACGGGGATTGAATGTGGCAATTTTTAACTCCTGTAGCGGTCTAAACATCGCAGAATCTTTGATTGACCTGGGTTTTGGTCAAGTCCTGGTAATGCGCGAACCTATACATAATCGAGTTGCACAAGAATTTTTAGTCAAGTTTTTGCAAGGTTTAGGAAAACGTCTCGACATTTATGATTCGATGATGGAAGCCAAGCAAAATCTAAGAATGGAAAAAAGTCATACTTACCCGTCTTCCTATTTAGTACCATCCTTATTTTGCCATCCAGGAGCCAAAATATACAGCATTCCCTACTTTGGCTGGAAAGATAGACTCCGGGAAAGTTTACCCAACCGCGTTGAAGGAATAGTTTTAGCAGCAAGTTTGCTTTTAGGGGTAATTCCCCCATTCCAATTAGCAATGCTCAACACTCGAATGTTGACAACTGCCGCTTATCGCAACGCTACCACTCAAATTCCCAACAAAGAAGCCCCACCAGTGGCACTAATAGAAATCCACAGAGAATCAATCTACCGTGCTCAACTACCCCCCTCTCAACTACGTCCATTCAACCGTAGCTATATTGCAAAATTGATTAATGCAACTAGAAAATTAAATGCTTCAGTTGTAGGAGTCGATTTTATCTTTGATACCCCTCAAAAAGACCCCCCAGATGGAGATAAAGACCTAGGTGAAGCAGTACGTCAAGCTGTTGACACAAACATGTGGCTGGTGTTTGGAGCAATTCTACAACCCAACCGGGAAGTAGGCATCAATGAAAGCCTTAATATTACAAAATGGGATTGGACACTGCAAGGATACCTGAATGGATACCCCGAATTAGTAGAAATACCAGACCCCAACCGTGACTGTCGCAATGCTTGTCCATTCTCTTACTTAATGTCCTTAATTAAAGTCGCACAACAAGAAATCCCAGAATCATTACCAAAAATCACCACCAAAAGAACCACTAACCTCCGAGCGGAACTCCTAGATGTAGTAGAAAATCAAAAATCAGACCCAGCATCAAAATCAGATTTAGCAAGACTAATCCAACCAAAGACACCCTTTGGACTACAACCTCTAGTAGATTATTCCCTGCCTCCGAAACAAATCTATACAAAAATACCAGCCTGGAAACTGATTGAAAATCCAGACATTAATCAATTTCCACTATTTTCCGAAAAAGTAGTTTTAATTGCGGTAGGTAGTGACGAACGCTTAGGAATAGCTCAGGGAAAACCTGATAGAATGCCAATGCCTCCTGCAATGAGTTACTGGATGCCTGAAAAAGAATGGATGACTGGTGCTGAGTCCTTAGCTTATATGACTCACCACTTTTTGAGAAATCGTATGGTAACCCCCATACCCGATATTTGGATGATTGGGTTGGCAGTTATCTTCAGCAAAATTATCGTTCTATTAATTGAGCGTCAGTCTTCCATCTCCCCACAACTTCAAATGCAGTTAATTGCTGGTTCCTTAGGTGGAATTATCTTTTACGGTATTGCCACATTACAGCTTTATATCTATGCAGCAGTTTTACTACCCTGGCTATTACCATCAGCAGTATTTTTAGGTTATATAATACCTGCTATCAAAAAGGAAAAATAATTATGTTTAATTTTAAAGGTAACTTTTATAAAATAGTACTAGGTTTAATTATTATCCCTATAGGTGTTAGCGCAGCTATCAGCGATAAATGCAAAGATAATAACTGTAATTTCTCCACCTATAACCCCGAATTTAACCATCAAAAAATAGCCCAAAACAGAAGTAATTGGTTAAGTTTTATTTGGAGAAAACGACCCAAAAGACCATTAGGTTCTCGCAGCTTAAAAGTATGTGCAGTTGCTCCTGGTTTAATTGAAACCTTAGAAGTTTGGAGCGATCGCCCTTTATTTTTATGGCAAGGTAAAGTAAGCGACCAACAAACCACCCTCAAAGTCAGACAGCGCGATGATCAAAGACCCGATGGCAATACTAACCTATGGGAGCAAAAAGTAAATCTCACAGATAAAAAAATATCCTACCAAGGGAAAACACCCCTAAAACCAGGAAAAACCTACGAATGGCAACTAGAAGGAATCACCCCCTGGATAACCTTTCAAATTATGCCAAAAAGCGATCGCCAAAAAATTCAAACAGACTTGCAAAAATTAGAAAAAAAGCTAACAAAATCTTCCAATCCTTCCGAAGAAATGGCACTACATAAAGCAAGTTACTTTCTGAATGACTCCCCAAATCTGCAAAAAAGTAAAAGAGCCTGGGCAGATGCATTACAAGCTCTCTACGAAGTAGAAAAGCCATCTAAATCCTTTGTTGAAAAACGTCAAAAATTTATGGAGAATATTTGTACCCAACAAACCGCAAATTCCCCAGAGTGATGAGTTTAGGATTGCCCTTTATCCTTCCCTTTACCCCTTATATTTACGCATATTAATATTTTCTTAACTGCTTGCGATCGCCAACCATCTCTCAAATTTATGATTACACAGTAAAATAGTATCAAATATAAGTTTTTAAAAACTATATTAACCCTAGGAGCTTTAGCATTGCTAAGCTCTTTAATATGATATTCGCCAAATCACTTACGACATGTCATTATTACGTTCACACAACGTAGTTAAGTGTTCTCTTAAGGTTGTCTTAGAATAGCAATAAGAATACTGTGCGTTAATTACATTATGCAACGCAAACGCGCTAGGAGTAAACTTTTCTAATATTTTAATTTTCTTTCTGCAAAAACGTGAGAAATGCCTTCACTTTGGCTGTCTGGCGTAAATCTACATGGGTAATTATCCACAAAGGTACATCCCATTGTTCTTTATGGGGCGAAATTTCAATCAGTTCAGGATGCTGAGTGGCTTTGTGAGTTGGAAAAAACCCAATGCCAATTCCCGATAATATTGCAGTTTCCAAGACAGTCGTATCGGTACTCCGAAAAATAATATTCTTCTCGGGGATATTTTCTCGCATCCAGGTATTTATGTTAAATGGTGGTCCATAATTAAGATTGTCAAACCCCACAAAATAATGTTGTGCAAAATCATCAGAAGCTTGTGGAATACCTTTACGCGAAACGTAATCTACACTGGCGTAGAGTCCCATATTTGTTGTGGTAAATGGCTGTACAATATGATTTTCTATCTCAGGCTTAGGACCTGCGCGTATAGCAACATGAGCTTCTCCGTATTCTAGTCGAAAAAGCTTCTCACTGGTCAGATAACGAACAGAAATATTTGGATATTGAGCCTGAAAATCCTTCAGTACTGGGATTAACATTGGCGCAAGTATGTACAAAGATGTCAAGATAAATTCACCACAGAGTTCTGTATTGTCTGCTGTTGCGAGTTCTGCTAGCCGACTAAATTGTGCATCTGCAGTTCTAGCCATATGCATTAATTCCAGACCTAATTCTGTCGGTGTATATCCGCGTGAATGACGCAGAAAAATCTTTGCTCCTAAAGCATCTTCTAGAATATCGATGTGGCGAATAACGGTTGCTCGGTGAATACCCAAGACCTCAGCAGCAGCACTGACGGTCCCTAAATGTGCGACGTGATAAGCCGTTCTAATCTCATTCCAATTATCCATTAATTCACCGAAAGCAAAATCCCACATCTGGTGTACATATTAATGGAATTTACAACAATTTTGCATCATGTCAAGCACTGACGATTCCTAAACGTGAGATCTAATAAGCTGTTCTGATTTCATTCAAACTATCCATGAACTACCTTAGCAAAATCGCACACTATATGTGCATATTATTGGAATTTACAACAATTTTGCAACATGTCAAGATGGCTTGGGCAACATGACAATTAATCACCACAGACAAATCAAGACTCTTAAGTGTGGAGTCAACTTTGCAAACAAAACGAAGTCGAATTTTTTCAAGCATTAACCGAAAGTGAGAAATTATAGGAGGTCAAAATGCTGTTAGAGAATCATATGTTGGGAGAGCTTTACGCTACCCGCTATCGTGGAAAAGATCCGAAATACGCCATCGTCATTTCCCATGGCTTTGCCGCACATGGTGGGATTTATGATGCGTTTTGCACGTATTACGCTGACAAAAAAGGTGCGGATATCTGGAGTTACGATGCTCCCGGTCATGGAAAATCAACACGCAGTAACCGACCTCGCGGTCAGTTTGAGTTTTCAGAGTGGGTCCAAGCAGGTGTGGATTTTGCTACTCATGTTAAGCAAGAAACAGGGCTTCCCGTCTTTTTACTCGGGTCAAGTTTTGGTGGTGCTGCTGCCTACTCTTGTCTATACACTGAGGCAGTTACCGCCACAATTATCATGGGTTCAGGCATGATTCCTGATGGTCCTTTCATGGCACCAGTTAAAGAACCTTTAAAGTCTGAAGCATTCCAGACTGTGATTAAGTTTGTTGGGCGCGGTGCACGGATTGACGTTGATCTTACCTTCGATCTTGATGAAGACTACGGTCTGGACGGTGCCAGCGAGATGAAGCACGCCGACCCCTGGAATAGTTGGAGTTATGACATGGCGTCTTGGGCATCTGTATTTACCTACGACCCAGTCGTGCCAATTACAGAAAACAAGAAGCCCATTTTGCTAGTCGGTGGAGGGAAAGATCCTAACTTCCCGCCCGATTTGATTAAGGCCCTCGCTAAAGAGATCGCTGGCCCGGTGGAGTACACCATCATGGAGGATGCAACACATCAGATGATGATTTACCACACTGAAGGCTTCTCTGAAGTTCTTGAAGCTTACATCAAGAAGCACATCTAAATTCAGCCAAAAAGAGGAGAACTAACCATGATCAAAGCAAACGGCATCAACCATCTTCCAATTTCCACTGCTGACTCAAAGAAGCAAATCGAATTCTTCACTGATATTCTGGGTGCAGAGCTTGTTGCTCTATTTCCAATGCACAACGTCACTGGCGCTCATCACATCTTTCTAAAGCTAAGTGAAAAATGCTGTCTCAGTTTCGTTGAGTTTGCACAAAACAAAGACATCGAACCGATCGCTGATGTCACGTATACCAAGAATGGGCCATCAGCCCCAGGGACGTTACAGCATTTAGCCTTCAACGTCGATAGCGTGGAAGAGCTGCTCAACATGCGTGATCGCCTCCGATCCAAGGATATCCACGTCTTTGGACCGCTTGACCACGGAGTGATGCAGTCAATTTACTTTGATGGCCCAGATCATTTGTCTTTGGAAATTGCCACTTACACCAACCCGATTAATCCCGAGGCTTGGATCGATCCTCTTATTGTGGAAGCATTAGGTATTTCCCCGGAGGAATTGGCGCGCTACAAAGCACCTGACCCCTATGAAGGTAAGGGTGGAACAGTTCCCCAACCCCCTGTAGATCCGATAAAAAATCATGCGCTTTTTGAGAATGGCTTACTCAAGCAGATTATAGAAATGTCAGACGAAGAGGTTTTCGAGAAAATGAGCACTCCAAACCCTCCTGTATCACTTTAGTAATCTATTGACGACAGTTCTTCTGGGGAATCTGAATCATCACCTTAGATAGAAATTATCTGGGGTGATATTTACCTTGAATTAAGTAACAAACTATGACCTCAACTAGCAAAACAG